>WNFB01000715.1_pt1 | contig 27562 bp, 29 predicted proteins | sample 5400501 | NCBI WGS metagenome assembly WNFB01 (sample SAMN13153341, study PRJNA577476) | soil metagenome | isolation source: 200 cm saprolite under Douglas fir tree site 2 hole 1 | place: USA:California | collected 2015-04-18
GGCCGAGCGCTATCAATACCGCAAAGGGTTCAAGTTCAGCACCTATGCAACCTGGTGGATCCGTCAAGGCATCACGCGCGCGCTGGCGGATCAATCGCGTACCATTCGCATTCCGGTTCACCAGACTGAAGCCTCGCACCGCATCCTCCGCGTGACCAGACGGCTCGGGCAACAGCTGGGCCGTCCGGCTCGACTTGAAGAAGTGGCGCAGGTACTACGGATGAGACCGGAGCGACTCTATGAAACCGTGCAGGCCTTTCAAGAGCCGGTCGCCCTGGAGAAGCCGGTGGGTGACGGGAGCACGGAATTCGGGGAACTGCTCCCCGACCTGCAAGCCGTCCCACCCGATGCCAATGTGCACCGGACGGAAATGTCCCACCAGCTTGAACGCATTCTCGGCACGCTAACCCCCCGAGAGCAAACCGTCATCCGGCTGCGCTTCGGTATCGGCCACGATCAGGCCTGCACGCTGGAGCAGGTGGGACAGAGCCTCTCGGTGACGAGGGAGCGGATTCGCCAGATCGAAGCGAAAGCGCTCAAGAAACTGAAGACCCCCGAGATTAAGGAAATGTTTGCCGCCATCCAGTAACCCACTGACTCATGAAGCAGAAAGGGGCGAGGACGATCCTCGCCCCTTTTCCGTTCTACGGCTTCCACCCTGAGAGCACTTGTGCGACAATGAGGCCGACTCGAGTAGACGAGGCCCCATGACGAGTGTGCGCACAACAGAGACGAGTTCCCTCCTCTTTCGTTTCTTCACAATTCCATTCCCTCTCCTTCTTGTCATCGCCTTAGCACTTGACGGCCTGATTGCCTACGCTGTACCACCGATTGGATCGGTCCCCTCCCACGAAAAATCCCTGCCGGTCCCCGCGGTCGTGGCGAAAGTACGCCCTTCAGTCGTTACCATTCTCACGCACGGCGTGCCTGCAACTCCCACGCAAGCCCAATCGGGGTCTGGGTCCGGCGTCATTATCGACGAGAGCGAATACATCCTGACGAACAATCACCTGGTAGCGGGAATCAAGAGCTTGGTGGTGGGGCTCTCAACCGGTCGACTTACCCCAGGCCGTGTCGTCGCCCGTGACTTCCTGCTCGACTTAGCCCTCGTCAAGATCACGGCGACGGACTTGGTTCCCGCCACGCTGAGCCCTTCTCCGGTGCTTGAGATTGGCGAGTCAGTCGTCGCAATCGGCAACCCCCTCGCCCTCAAGGGAGGCTCGACCATCACGGTGGGTGTCGTCAGCGCTGTAGATCGCTCGGTACTCACCCCGGACGGCGAAACACTCTATGAACTGATCCAAACCGATGCCGCCATCAACCCGGGCAATAGCGGAGGTCCGCTCGTCGATCTGTCGGGTCACGTGATCGGCATCAACGCGTCCATCGCCCCGTCCGCTCAAACCATTAGCTATGCGATTTCGATGGATGCCATATACCCCCATATTCAATCGATGATCGTCCGCGGGTCGGTCCTCCGTCCCGAACTCGGATTCACGCCTATCACCATCACCGCAAGCATCATGGCCAGTTTCGGGCTGGAAAGCGACCACGGTGTCCTAGCTCTCAATGTCGAACCGGGAGGTCTGGCCGCCGTCGGAGGCTTCCAGAATTGCGACATCATTACCACCGTCGGGCAACATCAGATTTACAATCTCGGAGACTTTGGGCACTCCCTCCGACCTTCCGGAGACCAGCCAACCCTGCAACTGACCATTCAGAGAAAGAACGCCCAGTCCACGATCTCGCTTCAGAATCCATCGCTGCCGAAGGCTGTCCCATGAGTCTCGCCGATGGATCACACTCAGGTCACGATTTCCCAGTACAGGGGAGTGAGTCTCTCCAGACGCCTACCCCACACGCGGGTACGCTCGTACGGTTTTCGCAACCGATCCCCTATGTCGAGGCATGGACACTTCAGAAACAACTACAGGCAGAACGGATTGCAGAGAGACAAGGGGATGTATTGCTGCTCCTTGAGCACTCGCCAGTCTATACTCTAGGCCGTACCACCCAACCAGCACATTGGGGCTGCGGGGGAGAGGTTCTCCGTCGGACAGGCGCCAGCCTCCAGTCCGTAGATCGTGGCGGCTCGATTACCTACCATGGTCCTGGACAGGTCGTGGGCTATCCCATCCTCAAGCTGTCACATTATTGCTCAGGACCGAAACAGTATGTACGGAAGTTGGAGGAGGTCTTGATCCATACACTCTTGCGATGGGGGATTGAAGGCTATCGCCTGGAGAAGAAACCTGGCGTCTGGGTGCGCTGGAATCATGCTGATGCGAAGATTGCCGCGATCGGAGTCCGGATCGATCATGGGGTCACGATTCACGGATTTGCGCTCAACGTCGATCTGGACCTATCCCCTTTTTCCCATATCATGCCCTGCGGCCTGGCACAGTGCCACATCACATGCATGGCAGAGGTCCGGCAGTCCACCGTGTCGTCTTCAGTCGTCGCACAACAGGTGGCACAGGAATTCGCGCGAACATTCAGCATTCAATGGATGAGTCTCCCGCCCGACAGCATGAGGCAGGAGCCCCATGATCACCACCTCGCATCGACATCCCTGCTGCAAACCTGACCAAAGGAACACCCAATGCACGAACTCAACACACCGACTTTCCGACTGGCGGTTGCGCAGTTTGATCAAGCGGCCGAGGCCATGGAGCTTGATTACAATTTACGCGAGCGGCTGAAACTTCCACAGCGCTCGCTGATTGTCAGCGTGCCAGTTCGGATGGATGACGGCCGGGTCGAGGTCTATACCGGCTATCGTGTGCAGCACGATTCTTCCCGCGGCCCCACAAAGGGCGGCATTCGCTATCATCCGGATGTGAATCTTGGGGAGGTTGCAGCACTCGCAATGTGGATGACCTGGAAATGCGCATTAGCCGACCTGCCCTATGGCGGAGCCAAGGGTGGCATAGCGATCGCCCCAAAACAGTTGTCACGAGCAGAATTACAACGATTAACCAGGCGTTATGCAGCGGAAATCTTCCCGTTGATCGGGCCAGAGAAGGACGTGCCAGCCCCAGACGTCGGCACAGACGCCCAGGTGATGGCATGGATCATGGACACGTACAGTCAGCAAGTGGGGTATTCGGTGCCAGGCGTCGTCACAGGCAAGCCCTTATCGATTGGAGGAAGCCTCGGACGTGAGGAAGCCACCGGCCGCGGAGTGGTCTATGTCACCATGGAAGCGCTTCGCCACCTCAAGCTCGACATTCGAAACACAACCGTCGCCATACAGGGGTTCGGCAACGTCGGGTCCCATACCGCTCGCATCATGCAGGAGTGTGGCGCACGCGTTATCGCAGTGAGCGACGTGCAGGGAGGCATCCACAATTCGAGCGGTTTGGACATTCCTGAGCTCCTCACACGCTACAAGACCAGGGGCCAATCCTTCCGTGACACCAAGCTGGGAGACTGGCTCTCCAACGACGAATTGCTGCAACTCGACTGCACCGTGCTGGTCCCTGCAGCGCTCTCCGAGCAGATCACCAAACGCAATGCCGCGAAACTGCGCTGCCGGATTCTCGCCGAAGGGGCGAATGGTCCCACGACGCTGGAGGCCGATCGCATGCTGCAGGACCAGGGGGTCTTTATCATTCCAGACATCCTGGCCAACTCCGGTGGCGTAATCGTGTCCTACTTCGAGTGGGTGCAGGATGTGCAGCGCTATTTCTGGAAGGCCACTGACATTCAAGAGCGCCTGCAAGATATTCTGAGCTCCGCCTTCCATCGAACATTACAGTTTTCTGTTTCCAAAAACACGTCCATGCGTATGGCCGCCCTGATGAGCGGGATCGATAAAGTCGCCCAAGCTCATCTCCATCGTGGACTCTACCCGTGAACTCCACACATCATGAGGGTGGGGGTCGCATACAGTCGGGGTCTCTCGTTCGAAGGACTATGCGTTGGCCGCGTTCGCCGGAATTAGGCTGGCCGACGACATGGCCCTCATGCTGGCTCCCCGTTACATCATCACGCATGTCCGCGAGTTGCTGCAGCAGTCCTCTGCGATATTGCGGTGGGAGCTTTTCTCGATCATCGGAGGTGTCTTCTTGCTCTTCAGCTAGCAGGAACTGCCCTGCCAATGACTCTGGATGGTGAAGGCGGGAGAGACGAGCGCCAAAGGAGCCTTCCTGTCGATCGAAACGCGCTCATGGCGTGGACCAGCTAACGATTGGTGCGTCGGCCGGGAGGGCATCAACTACCGATTCCGTGGGCTTGGTCTCTGTACGCTTGCGGTCCTGTTACTCTATGCGCTAGGGTGGATCGGTCGAAGCTGAGTCAGGCGGAATCGTAGAGAACTTCAGGATGGACCGAGATGCCGTGCTGTCCCTCTGGGAAGCCCACAAGGAGGAGCGCTGGCCTCAAGTGGGAAGCCAGCATGAGGGGCCGCTGATGACACTGGATACCGTGATCAGCGGATGCGTGGTGTATTTCCTCGATAGTCCTGAGGGGCTTGATGCCCAGCGGCTCGGGATCGTAGAAGATTGTGTCACCGACCTGGATAACCTGACCGACGAGCTTGAAGAAGGCTGTCGGCCCTACTTTCAACGGCTCCGGCACCTCGGAGCCCTCCTCATCACCACCCATCACACCAGCTAACCTCCTCCGTATAGAAGCGAGTGGGGACGGATCGGTCCGCCTCAATCGCTTCATGGTCTTTACAGAGTTTCGACAATATTCTTCTTCATCGGTCCAAGAAAACCCAGGAGTTCTCCCTTTTCCTGCGCCGGCACTTTGAACAAATCCAGCGCTTTTACCAGGTCCTCCACTAATACTCCAAAGCCCCCATTAGGAATCTTCATCCCGGCATGGGTCGTCTTCATATCGCGCCCGCTGTAGGTGCAGGGCCCTCCTGTTGCCATACAGACGTGATTGACAAGGTGGCCTTGAGTTTCCGAATATCGGTGATCGCACACCGGCCATTGATCCTGGTATCGGCGGCCACATTGGCCAAAAACTGATCAACAACTGCGGGAATCGAGAACTTTCCACCAAACCGGTCGCACAGAGACTTCCCTGCCCGCATCGGCTCAGTTCCCGCACAGCCAACCGAGACCACCATGACACTGAATCCTGCCACCCATCCCCACGCCAGAAATTGCTTCGTCATATGACCCATCCCTCTTTAGCGAACGACCCATCGCTGATATACATGTGATAGCCCTGTCCCAATCTCGCTTGCAAATGCAGGATCTCGGTGGACCTCCGCTCGTATTCATGCCGGTAGAATATTGCCCTCGGAATATAGTGGAGGCGGAATACGCAAAGGCGCAGATCAATACCCAAGTTGTGCTCGAGATGACCTCCCACGAGCGCATCCTCCAGGCGGTGGCGGAAGGGGCGGGACTCACGATTCTACCTGAATTGTATGTCCGATTAAGACTTGCCAGATCGGGGTTGCGGATTATCGGCTTGTACGATCCTGTTCCGCGCCATTCGGAGGGGTTGGCCTACCGGAGTAATCGATACCACAATATTGCCGCGAGGGAATTCGGTACCCTCTGTCGAACGACCATGCCCCACCTCCTCGCCCATCCAAATCACACTCACCGCAGCACTGTGACGACAGGATAAGAGCGAGGGAATTGACCCCAATCGCGCATTAAGCCGTTCCTTGCAAGTTCCCCGGCCGTTCGATAAAATGCGCGTACACTGCATTGGTCCCACCAATTTTGCCAATAAATTTCACGCACCTACATCTCTCGGACCCATGGGGAAGGAAGAGTCGATGAAGTATTTACTCCGAGTCTTCACATTAACCTGCATAGTGACGGCCGGAGTCGGCGCATGGGTGTCCCCTGGGCATGGCGAGCCCTACGAATTGAGCAAGAACGACGTGATGGACCCCAAGGCCTTGAAGAGCGCCGAGATTTCACTGTTTGGAGTCAAATTGGGAGACTCCGAAGCTAAAGCCTTGGACTCTCTGGTGAATGAAAAGATTCCTGGAGTGAAAGTGGAACAGGAAGCCTTGTTTATCTTCTTGCTCGATCAACGCAAACCGACCGGTCCTATGGCTGGCGTGCGCATCCAGGACGGCAAGGTCGACCTGATCTTTATCAATAATCGATTCTCCTATAAGACTCGCGGCATCTTTCGCAACGTGTTGAACAGCGAAAGCCCTGATGACGTGCGAAAACTATTGGGACAGGAAGAGTACGGGGACGAAAACGTGATGGGCGCCATTCTGGCTTACGATAAACAGGGGTTCGTCATCAACTATCTCGGGAAAGATGTTAATGTGGAGTTTTCCCCGCTTCGGTAGCGATGCGGGCCGGATGTTCGGCCCCAATACGTGCCTGCCGACCTAGAACGCTTACCATCCTTCTTCCCGATCGCCAGCTTGAATTCATTCCCGCTCCGTTTCTTCCCCCCGGTTCCCACACTCCGTCACAAAGCCTGTAGGCCTTCGCCATAGCGGCGGGAGGACTCGAACGGGCAGATTGCGAGTAACCCTCCGGCTGAGACGGCCTTCTCTCCTCTGCCTACGTGCGTGTCGATTTGATCAAACAGGGGAATTATTCAGTGCGGAGCTTCGACTGCCTGTAGTCCGTAGGTAATGAGGTTCGTCGCGGTGTTCCAGCGACGCTTGGAGTTGAGGATCACGAGGAGAAGCTCACTCCCGTTCTGAGAGACTTTGGCGATGAGGCACCGCCCGGCTTTGGAGGTAAATCCAGTCTTGATCCCTTCGACGCCGGGAATACGTCCCAGCAATCTATTCGTGTTATACAAGACATATACATGCTGACCGTTGACAGGTGTTATGATCGCGCGTTCCTCACGGACCAACTGCCGGAAGATCGGCTGATCGAGGGCAATGACACTCAACGCGGCGAGGTCTTCGGCCGTCGAGTAATGGTCCGGGTTATCGAACCCGCAGCCATTACTGAAATGCGTATCAGCCAAGCCGAGGGCCTCAGCCTTGGCATTCATGAGAGTCACGAACTGTGCTTCGTCGCCACCCACATGCTCCACCGCTGCAAGACAGGCATCGTTCGCGGACATGATCAACATGGCCTTCAGCAGATCTTCCAGCCTAAAGACCTGCCCTGCCTTCATGCGTAAGTGCATCTTGTGAGCCCGTGCGGCATTGGGACTAATCGTTACGAGATCATCCAACTGACCCCTTTCCAGAATAACCAAGGCCGACATGATTTTCGTGAGGCTGGCGGGGGACATTTGCTTCCCGGCATCGTATTCATACAACACACGCCCACTAGTGAGTTCCTTGAGAAGGATGCCATGGGCTGGAGAGACTCGCCACGGAGGAAACTGGTGCGGAGCAATCGCGGTTCGGACATGCACAGGTTGAGCCGCTACGCTCTTCGCAAGGGCGATGGATGGAGTGACGGTCGCGGCACTGATCAACAGGAGACCGATGAACACGCCAGCAGCGTGAGCGAGAAATGGCGACCGATGGGATCTCGCGCAGTCTCTTGTCATCATGAACGGGGCGCTCCTAGTCATAGCGTAAATGATTCCCGCACCTTCCCTCCGCGAAACCCGCTGTCGATCACCTTATGAAAAAAGCGGAGCAGGTCGGCAAGGTCGATCCAAAACCCGCAGTTCAAACAGCGGGCATAGAGTCGCCGATTCACCAGCGTATAGTGACGCTCGACCATCATGAAGCCCTTACATCTCAAACAGTGCATCGACGCGCCTGTCTTCAGATTCTGTGTCTATCGGAGTCGATTCATCACCAATGCCAAGCAACCTGCCAACAATCCTCCGCCGAAAATCGTGGTGCCAAACGAGAGGTACGCGCTGGCCCCACTGCCGGGAGGGGCTCCGTCGAGCAGGTCTCGCACGCCCCCCTGTACCATCAGCACAGAGAGGGTGAGCAGTGCGCCAATAGCAAACCACCATCTAAATGATCTCACTGGTGTCCCCGAAACAGAGCGCCAAGAGGCATGGAGGCGGCGCCATCGGCCACTGTAGCCGAGGGTCGGCAGACTGTCAAGAAGACTGCCTTTTGATTCACTCCACCTCTCGACAGACGTCGTACGCGCCTCACGGGGGGGGCGCAACGGGAACAGACGCCGCTTTCAACCCTCGATGGAGAAAGATGGAAACGCTTCCATTGCCGTTGTCCGCCGTTACGAGTCCAGGCTCTTCATCTTCCTTCGTTGTGACGCGAAACGTCGCAAGGGCGAAGGGGCCTGATTTTGTCCGATAGTTTCTCGGCGGATACTCGAATGTCCCATCGTCCCTGCCGAAGAGAATGGAGAGATCACTCGACTGAAGATTGACGATGGCCACGTCGGTGCGATGGTCGCCGTTGAAGTCGCGAGCGAGCCCGAAATTCGGTCCTACGTCGGCACCGGAATCGCGCCCTGGCTCGAAAGTCCCATTACCTTTTCCGAGAAAGATTGTGAAGCTATCCTGTACGCCGTTGATCACAAGTAGGTCGCGGATCCGGTCACGATTGAAGTCGGCGAAACTGACTCCGAGCGGGCGCTTCCCCGTCCGATAGTCGGTGGGAGGGCGAAACGTGCCGTCGCCATTCCCTATCCAGATGGAGACCGCATTCGACATCGGCCCCCCGTTTGTCACGGCCAAATCGATCTTCCCATCGCCACTCAAGTCGGCCAACGCCACCGACGTTGGCGTATCGCCATATTCGTACTGTGCCCCATGGGTGAATTCACCGGTGCCAGTTCCCAGGAAGACTTTGATCTTGTCGTTTCGCAATGCGACCACGAGGTCGGGCACCTGATCGCCGTTCAGATCGTCGCTTGCGATGGCAATGGGAGTCCGATGCACGGGATAGCGCGGCCCTTCTTCAAATTTTCCGTCGGCCCGGCCGAAGAGTACGGCCACTTCGTCGCCCCCGGAACAGGCCAAGACCACATCGGGATGAGGATCGCGGTTGAACATCCCGAGGGCGAGCGAGCGGGGCTCTTTACAGACATTCAGTTGGACTTGATCGCGAAAGGTGCCGTCACCGTTGCCTAAGAGAATCGAAAGGGTATTGCTGCCGATGTTGGTTGTCACCAGATCGGTAAAACCGTCCTGATTGACGTCAGTGGGAGTGACGGTCGTCGGGTTCTTACCTACTTTGTAACTGGCAAAGTAGTAGAAAAGATCTGGTGGGGCATAGGGGTCTTGCTTGGTACAGCCGCTTGCCATAAGCAGGAAAAGACTTGTCGCCACGACCACAAGGTTCCAGGCTCTATACCTGTTGTGGACGTCACCGCTTCCGATCACGCACCACTCCTCCTCGAGCGAGGAACCGGCGACGTGGTGATTCGTCCGTATGAGCACGCGCCCCTCAACCAGGCCTTCCCGCCGAAACGAGTGTGGCCAGTATACAGACCACCGCTTTCTCTTGGCAATCAATCCAGCTACGCAACGCTCCCCGCCAAAACGCGGTTTCCCCAATCCTGGCTTGCTCAGCGACGCCTTTGAAAACGGCGCAGGGTTTGGGGTACAATGCCTCCCATAGTAAGGAGGAATTCATGAGCAAGATGATGAAGATTGAGTTGTCGATGTACGGAATCGCCGAAGTACTGCATTGGTGTCACGATCGCAATAAGGGGCGCGTCCCCGGGGTGGACACGGCAGGCTTCGAGAAGATGAAGGTGCTCTTGGCTGAGAAGCCGCAGTCAGGTGATTATTTTACCCTCGATCAGTTTTGGAAGAAGAAGGCCACCTTGGACTTGACCGAAGATGAGATGGCGACGATCGATCGCTGTCTCTACGATATCCCAAATTTCGATAGTGAGCCTCTCCCACAAATCCGACACAAATTTTGGCCGCAACAGACGGCTGGCCATTGAAAGACCAGGAGCCGTCCTCAAACGGCCTCTACCTCATAACGATTCGCCCAACCCGATCGGCCGAGATACGGCGAGAGCGGCGTAACGTACCCGCTGTGTTCATATGAGCTCGTGGAAATAAAGACCTATGGGAGGAGCAGCCCTGGCAGGTTGCCGAACAGTCCACTCTCAACCGCTGGAATCTGAGCCGACACTCTGCATACTGATTAATCGAGGCCCGATTAGGCATCGAGAAACGGCAAGCCTACTCATAGGCTATGTTGGGGATTTCAGCGATAGGAATACAACCCCGACAGCCTTTGCGGTGTCCTGCTAGAGCGGCCCTTCTCCCTTAAGATACCTGCGAAAGCGGCCCATCAAGTCGGCACCGAGTGTCCCACCTTCCGGTTTCTTCACGTCCGGATCGGCAAAATGCCCACGAATTTCCCGGAGGCGTTTTTCCGCCTGCTCATTCCCCTGCAGCCGCTTGGTCTTCTCCAGCGCCGTATCGAACGCTTCAAACGTCAGCTCGTTGTACCCGAAAGAGCGAATCCGTTTGACGGCTTTCATCATGGCCTGATTCCGGAAGGTCGTCAGATGTTCAGAATCGATCTCTTTGAGCCCAAGCTTCCGCGACTTGCGCTCGGCGGCCTTACGGATTCCGCTACGCACGAAATCCGGAGACGTCTGCAGCCGCTTCCACGCCTCATCGGTCCAAGCGACTCGCTCCTGGGGTGCGTCCCACAATTGAAGCAGCATCGACTCATCGATCCGCGTCACGCCTTTCTCTCTCGCCAAGTCTTCGGTGTCCCGCCTCAACATGTCGGTGACGAATTCGACGGCGATCGGCGGCGACTGTTTCAATTTCTCGTGAAGTTGGGCCAACGCCCCCTCGCTCCACTCCAACGGAGGAACCGAGGCCTCACGGAGGTCGCCCAGCGCTTCCACCTTTTCGAAGAGTTCGACATTCACCTCGAGATGGCCCCGTTCCCTGGCGATCTCTTCGGCAATTTGCCTAGTCATGCCGCGCATGAATTCCGGAACCGTATTCAGCCGTTCCTTGGCAGCGGCAGTCCAGGGGAGATGGCCTTGCTCTATTTGTTCCGCCGCGTCCGCCATGCCGGATTCGCCGCCCATACGGCCCATCATTTGGTTCTTGAACTGATCGAGAATCTCCTCCGTAATCTCCGCGTAGCCAAGCTCTCGGGCCTTTTTTTCGGCCAGACGACGAACCATTCCGCGCAAGAATAGCGGTGCCCGCTCTAGACGCTTGGAGGCCTCGTCCGTCCAACGGACATCCATCCCGACCGCATCGTGGGAGTCTGATACGTTCATGATACGCGTCCTGTTATGACTGGTTCAGGAGTTCCTTCAATTCCTTGCCGGCTTTGAAAAACGGGACCTTCTTGGCAGGGACCGCCACGGTCGCGCCGGTCTTGGGGTTCCGCCCTTCTTTCATCCGACGCGCCCGCAGCCGAAAACTGCCGAACCCTCGAATCTCAGTCTTATCGCCGTTCTTCAATGAATCACGCACACAGTCGAAAATCGTATTCACGACGACTTCCGCCTGCCGCTTCGTCAAGGTCGTGATTTGTTCAGATACGCGCTCGATGATTTGGGCCTTCGTCATATTGGACTCCCCTTTCGTGGTGATGAATCGAACTGCGCGTTGATCCGACCGCGCTAGAACGCCATGAGATACTTGAGACTCACCCCGGAATAAAAGTCCAACTTGGGGAAGAGTACCGACAATCGTGATTCGATCAACTCTCTGATCGAAAATCGCCGGCGCGGCTCAATGACTTTCGGCTCGCCCTCGATGCCGGCCACATCCGCCGCAAGCTGGATTGCAGCTTCGAGATCACCGAGTTCGTCCACAAGCTTTGAAGCTTTGGCCTGACGGCCCGTAAAGATTCGACCGTCCGCCATGGCCTGCACAGCCGCCAAGTCGAGTCCACGCCCTTCCGCCACCGCCTCAATAAACTGTTTATGGACATCGTCCATGACGGATTGGAGCAACTCGTGTTCTTCATCACTCATCTTCCGGAGCGGCGATCCCACATCCTTGAATCGTCCACTTTTGATCACGACACCTTCGACCCCAATCTTCTTGAGCAGCCCTTCGACGTTAGCCATCTCCATGATGACCCCGATGCTCCCCGTCAACGTCCCTGAATTGGCCATGATTCGATCGGCCGCAACCGCAATATAGTATCCTCCTGACGCCGCCACCGTGCCCATTGAGGCAATCACCGCCTTGTTACTCTTGTTACGAACCCGCTGGACCGCATCATGTATTTCTTGCGACGGCACAACCCCGCCGCCGGGGCTGTCGATTCGCAATACGATCGCTTTAATGGAGGGGTTGTCGGCAAAACGCTTCAACTCGCCGATTGTGGATTGCGCATCCAGAATGACGCCTTCGATACGAATCAATCCAACCCGGTCCTCCATCGAAATGTCGAGATCGGGAAAGAACAGGTTTATCAGAAAGAGCAGGCCCAGCCCGATGCCGAGCGCCCAGAGCACTCTGCGCAATATCCTTCGCTTGGCCGGTCTTTCTGCTGTTTCGTCACTCATGGGTGTGCTCGCTCACAACGCCGGGGCACGAACGAGCCCCCGGCTTACACTGAGGCCCGGTGCATCGGGTGCATCGGACCTACATATCGTCCTCGGCGGGGCCTCGCTTCCGGTTCTGCTTCGCCGCACGACCCAAGCTTTGGTCCAACGCTCCTTGCGTGGCATGATATTCATCGACCTTTCGGCGATCGGAATCCATTTGATGATCGCGCAGGCTGAGCGCGATCTTCCGTTCTTCACGATCGACCTTGATGATCTTGGCCGTCACTTCGTCCTGCAGCTTGAATTTCTCTTCGAGCTTGGCCTGCGGGTCGAGACCAGCCTCACTGATGTGAATCAACCCTTCGACTCCCCCGTCCAATTCGACGAAGATGCCGAAGTCGGCGACCTTGCTGACCTTCCCAACCGCCACATCCCCGACAGCATACCGGTTCGGAATCTCGTCGTCCCATGGATCGTTCCTGAGCTGCTTATACCCAAGCGACAGCCGCTCCTTTTCCTTGTCGATCCGCAAGACCACGGCCTCCACCTTCTGCCCCTTCTTGAAGAGTTCAGAGGGATGCTTGATATGTTTCGTCCAAGACATGTCGGAAATGTGGATCAATCCATCGATGCCCTCTTCGAGTCCGACAAACGCGCCAAAGTCAGTGAGACTCTTCACCTTCCCTTCAATGCGCGTGCCGATGGCGTACGTCCCTTCCACCATATCCCAGGGGTTCGGCGCAGTCTGCTTCATGCCCAGCGAAATCTTTCTGCTGGCCGGATCCACGTTCAGCACCGCCGCTTCAACCTGATCCCCGATGGACACAACGCGTGACGGATGGCGCACCTCGTGCGTCCATTACATCACAGAGACATGCACCAGTCCCTCGACGCCGGGCTCGAGCTCGATGAACGCCCCGTAGTCGGTCAGACTCACGACACGACCTCGGACGCGGGTACCGATCGCGTACTTACTGGCCACGCCGGTCCAGGGATCGGCGCTCTTCTGTTTCAAGCCGAGTGAAATGCGCCCGGTCTCTCGATCGTACTTGAGGACACTTACTTCCGCCTTATCGCCGATGTTGAACATTTCCGACGGATGGCCGACACGGCCCCAGGACATGTCCGTGATGTGGAGAAGCCCGTCGATGCCGCCGAGGTCGATGAACGCCCCGTAATCCGTGATGTTCTTCACCACGCCGTGAATCAATTGCCCTTCCTTCAACGTGGAGAGGGTCGTCTTCCGTTTCGAATCCCTTGTCTCTTCCAAGAGCACGCGCCTGGACACGACGACGTTGCCGCGCCGATGATTGATCTTGATGATCTTAAGCGGGAACGTGCGCCCGACCAACCCATCAAGATCCCGCACTGGATGAAGGTCGATCTGCGAGCCCGGCAGAAACGCCTTCACACCAATATCCACCATCATCCCGCCTTTGATCCGCGCCACGATCTTGCCGTCGATGCTTTTACCGTCATTGAAGAGCTTTTCCAGCTCCTCCCAAATCTTCATCTTGTCGGCTTTTTCTTTGGAGAGAACCAGATTGCCGTCGGCGTCTTCACACTCCTCGATATAGACTTGAAGCCGATCGCCCACCTTGATGTGCTGAAGCTCCTCGGTGGAGAACTGATCGTTCGGGATCATGCCTTCGGACTTGTAGCCGATGTCCACGACCACCTTGTCTTTGGTCACGGCGACGACGCGGCCCTCCGTAATGGTCCCCTCTTCGAGGTTTTTAAATGTCTCCTCGTATAGGGCCGCTAAGGCCGCTCGGTCTAATTGCTGGTCACTTGATGGCGAAACCGTACTCATGGTGTGAATCCTACTCTTCCGACAGGAGTCGGGTGCTGATGGTTATACACCGACATTCACTCAGCCTTGCGAATGCCGGCATTGGACGGCTGGGTCGGAGACTCCACGCCACCTAAGGAGGCGATACGATCCATCACGGTGCGACTCACTTCTTGATAAAACTGCTTGGCCTCTCCATTCTCCCCGCTCCGGGGAAACGTGAGGGAATCCCCATAGAGAACGGTCACGGGACGGAAGCGCGGCCACACGGTTCCCGACGGCAGCACATCGTACGTACCCTTGAGATAGGCAGGAACCACAGAACATCCGGTTTGCGCCACAATCACACCAATCCCGGGTTTGGGGGATTGTAACCGGCCGTCCAGGCTGCGACTGCCCTCTGGAAAGATCACCACGACCTTTCCTTCCTTGATCAGGGTGACCGCCTTACCAAATGCGTCACGGTCCAACCGACCGGTCCGCAAGGGAATCCATCCCAACCATTGGCAGATCCCCTTAAGGCCTGGAACCGGAAAGAGATCGCTACGCCCCAAATACCAGGCCCGCCGCTGCATCCCACAACCCAGGAGGGGAATATCCAAGTAACTGGCATGGTTCGCCGCAACGATGAACCCACCGGTCCGGGGAACTGCGCCAACGACTCGATAGTGAAAACAGAGCCGGCCGAAGGTCCGGACAAGAATCCACAGGATCCCATAGAGAACCGAACTCACAACCTGGCCGCAATCACAACCATCATCTGGCCCACCACCTCCGAGACGGACATCGTCGAGGTGTCAATGAACCGGGCATCCTCAGCGGGAACCAGGGGGGCGATCAAACGGGAACGATCTCGTGTATCACGTCCCGCCAGGTCGGCTGTCGTCTCTTCAAGTGCCCTGGAATGTCCCGCCGCAACGAGTTCACGATGTCGGCGTTGCGCTCTGACAGTTGGATCCGCTTCGAGAAAAAATTTCACGTCTGCCGAAGGGAACACGTTCGTCCCCATATCCCTCCCCTCAGCCACCACCGCTCCGCCTTGTCCCATTTGTCGTTGGATGGGCAACAACCAGGCCCGAACCACGGGAATTGCCGAGACCACTGATGCCGCGGCCGACACCGCAGGTGTTCGGAGATCGCCGCTCACGTCTTTGCCATTGACCAACACCGTCGCGGCCCCGTGATGGAACTGCATCTTGAGCGAGAGGGTGGGCAAGAGAGCGGCGACCGCCTCGGCATCCGCCGGATCCCGGCCAGATTCAATTACGGCCCAGGCCATCGCGCGATAGAGGGCTCCCGTGTCAAGATACAGATAGCCCAATCGAGAGGCCAACAACCGGGCCACTGTACTCTTGCCGACACCAGCTGGACCATCGATCGTAACAACCAGCCGACTCGCTTGCTTTTCCTCCGCAACACATCCCACGTCGTCGCCCCGTATTATAGCCGTCACCGGCGTTCAGTCAATAATTCCAATAGTGTGTGATGAAACGCTGGAAATGATGTCTCGATGCAAGCCGTCTCGTCAATCAGGGTTGGCGCCGAAGCGGTCAAGCCTGCAATGGCCAATGACATCGCCACCCGGTGATCTCCATGGCTGCGGCCACGTGCAGCCTGCAATCGACCGTTATCTTCTGTTGTGCCAAGTCCTCGCACAACCATCCCGTCGTGTTTTTCTGTGATCTGCGCCCCCATCGCGCGCAGCTCTGCCGACACCGTCGCAATCCGATCGCTCTCTTTGACCCGCAATTCTTCGGCCCCGGAGATGATCGTCTCACCCTGTGAGACTGCAGCCGCGACACACAGGATGGGGAATTCATCGATCGTCTGTGGGATCAACTCCGGCCCGATCGCTACCCCACGCAGCCGTGCCGACTTCACCCGGATGTCCGCAACCGGCTCTCCTGCCTCCTCACGCCGATTGAGCAATTGAATATCCGCGCCCATTCTCGTCATCACGTCCAACAAACCTGTTCTTGTAGGATTGATCCCCACCTGTTGAATCGTCACATCCGAGCCAGGAACAACCGTCGCGCCCACGATGAAGAACGCGGCGGCAGAGAAGTCACCCGGCACGACCAATCGTGGCGCCGCATTCCACCCAACCGACGGTCGTCCGTCGATCAGCAAGGTCGGCCCTTCTCGTCGAAGCGCAATACCCAGAAACTGGAACAACCGTTCCGTATGGTCCCGTGAAAGACGCGGCTCTGTGATGCGGGTCGTCCCTTCGGCAAACAAGGCTGCGAGCAACACTGCCGACTTGATCTGCGCGCTCGCCATCGGCGAGGCGTAGGTGATCGCGCGGAGGCGACTACCCATCACGGCTAAGGGCGCAAGTTCACCGCCCTTGCGTCCAGCGATGGTGGCCCCCATTTCCCGCAACGGCTTGACGATCCGCCCCATTGGACGGCGACGAATCGATTCGTCGCCGGTCAGTACCGTAAAAAAGTCCTGTCCCGCCAGCAGGCCGGTCAGGAGACGAATGCCCGTTCCAGAATTTCCGCAATCAATCGGCCCGCTCGGCTCGGTCAGCCCCCAGAGTCCCTTGCCATACACACGTAGTTCCTCGACCGATTCATCGATGCGCACGCCGAGATTCTGGAACGCGCGCATCGTATTGAGACAATCTTCGCCTCGACAATAGCGCGCAACCGTGCTGACCCCGTTCGCCAAGGCTGTCAGGATGATGGCGCGATGAGTGATCGACTTATCGCCCGGGACGGAAATCGTTCCCTGTAAAGGTCGGCCTGGTATGATAGTTAAAGACGCCATATGGGTGCTACGCGGACACCGCGAGTCGCGTAGAGAGTTTCTCTCGTTCCTGCCTTGCTCGTTCGAGTGCCTTCTCGATGCCTGCGGCATCGCCCACTCGAATGAGCTGCTTCAACTGGCTCAGGGATCGCTCATAGGCCTCAATGAACGTGACCACATTGTCGCGGTTCCAGAGGAAAATATCGCGCCACATTTCAGGGGAACTAGCGGCAATCCTGGTCGTATCCCGCAACCCGCCACCCGAGTGGCTTACCAGATCGAGGGAAGGAATTTGTTGATCGCGAATCTCAGCCAGGGCATTAATCAAGGCAAAGGCCGCCACATGAGGCAAATGGCTCACCGCCCCAAGAATCATGTCATGCAGATGGGCATCCATCGTGAGAACCACCGAGCCGGTTTCCTGCCACATCGTTCGGACCTGCTCAAGCGCCTGCGGATCCGTCGTTTTCGTCGGAGTGATGATGCAGCGCGCCCCCATAAAGAGCTGATCCGATCCGGCAGCCACGCCCGTCTTTTCCTTGCCGGCAATGGGATGGGCCCCGACAAAATGGACACCGGCCGGCATGGTTCGTTCAGCCTGTTCCACCAGCAGAGCCTTCACGCTTCCGACATCGGTCACAATCGCGCCTTTTTTCAAGCAGGACGCCCACTCCGTCAGATGCCGGTCATACGTGCCGACCGGCGTGGCCAACACGACCAGGTCGGCATCCCTCACTCCGTCTTTGGGGTCGACGACGTAGCAGTCGATCGCGCCCAGCTCGACTGCAGTTTTCAAGTTTTCGACATGCCTCCCAACCCCGATGACCCTTGCCGCCAACCCCTTTCGGCGAAGAATCATGCCGAGCGATCCGCCGATCAGCCCGACTCCGATAATCGTGACCTGGGTGAAATGCAGCGCCATTCTTCAAACTGGACCGAGGCAGAGCCTCAATCCTGAGTCCTTCAAGCACGGTCCCTCTGATTACAGCTCCCGACCGACCGCCACCGCGATCTTACGCATGTCCTGCATCAGTTCCTTGAACTTGCTCGGCTTAATGGATTCTTCACCGTCACACAGTGCACATTCCGGGTTCGAATGGACTTCGATCAGAATGCCATCCGCCCCCGCAGCCACTGCAGCTTTCGACATCGGCGCCACCAGATTCCACTTGCCGGTGGCATGGCTGGGGTCGACAATGACGGGCAAATGTGAGAGCTCCTTCAGGGTCGGAACCGCAGCGAGATCGAGCGTATTGCGATATTGCGTCTCGAAGGTCCTGATCCCCCTCTCGCACAACATGACGTTCTGATTCCCGCGGGACATGATGTATTCTGCCGACAGGAGGAATTCCTTGATCGTAGCCGAAAGTCCCCGCTTCAACAGCACCGGCTTGTCGTACGCCCCAACCTCCTTGAGGAGTTCAAAATTCTGCATGTTGCGGGCGCCAATCTGGATGATGTCGGCTTTTTCGAGAAACAATTCGATGTCGCGGGTATCCAGAATCTCGCTGACCACCGGCAACCCGGTTTGTTTCTTTGCCTCTACCAGGTAGTCTAATCCTTCACGCCCTAACCCCTGAAAGGAATAGGGCGAGGTGCGTGGCTTGTAGGCGCCTCCGCGCAAAATACTCGCTCCGGCCGCCTTGACTTCGTGGGCAATGCCGACTGTTATTTCGAGCCGCTCCACCGCGCAGGGCCCCGCCATGATGACCAGCTTGTTGCCGCCGATCTTCACGCCGCTCACATCGATAACCGTGCCTTCACGCTTAAACTCCCGGCTGACAAGCTTCCAGGGTGCGAGAATCGGCAACACACTTTCGACGCCTGGCAAGGCCGTGAGCGGTTGGTTATGCAGGATCCGATCGTCGCCGATGACCCCAATAATCGTCCGTTCCTGACCGGTCGAGAGTTGCGACTTTAGCCCCAGTTCGCGAAGCCGATCGATAATGTGGTCGACTTCCCGTTCGCTTGCCTCTGGTTTTAATACAATGATCATGTTGCCCTCACCATGCACTCAATGCGGATGGATCACCCGCTTGAGCGCAGCCAAGAATTCCCTGTTTTCTTCTTCCAGGCCAATAGTCACTCGAACCATACGCCCCTCGATGTGACGAACGATGATGCCCTCCCTCAGCATGGCCTCAAACACCGCGCGGCCGTCTCGTCCGACATCGACATAGAAAAAATTCGCTTCGCTCGGGATCGGCGCAAACCCGAGCGCGATCAATCCCTTGACCATCTGCTCCATCCCGGCTGCATTCACCGCCCGGCTCCGCGCCACATGTTCGTCGTCGCCGAGGGCGGCGAGCGCGGCGCGCTGCGCCAGACTGTTGGCGTTGAAGGGAGGGCGGACTCGATTCAAGAAATTAGTGATCTCCGCTGTCGCCACACCGTACCCGATTCGCAATCCAGCGAGGCCATAGATTTTAGAAAACGTCCGCAGCACAATCACGTTCCGCCCCTGCTTTACATAGGTCAGGGAATCCGGAAACTGCTGGCTCCTGACGTACTCGTAATAGGCTTCGTCGAACACCACGACAACATGCGCCGGCACGCGCGAGAGCAGAAGTTCGACCTCATCGGCTGACACCATCGTTCCGGTTGGATTATTGGGGTTACAGAGAAACAGGAGTCGTGTCCGATCGGTAATGGCATCCGCCATAGCCTGAAGATCGTGCCGCCACTGCTTCAACGGGACGATGATAGGCTTGCCGTGGGCTGCCGTAACCTCCATTTTGTATATGACGAAGGTCTGATCGGCCATGACCGCTTCATCGCCTGAGGCCAAAAACGTACGGGCGAGCAGGCCCAAGATTTCATCCGATCCATTCCCGAGAATGACCTGATCCGGGGTCACCTTCCAGCGATCCGCCAGGGCTTCGCACAAGCGAAACGCGCCGCCATCAGGATAGCGATGCAGGGTCGCGGTTCCCTCGTTCAACGCGGCGAGCGCCTTCGGGGAGGAGCCTAACGGATTCTCGTTGGACGCCAGTTTAATGACGCGTGCAAGACCCATTTCCCGTTGGAGTTCCTCAATCGGCTTCCCGGGAACATAGGGACTCAGCGAGGCGATATCTGGATGGACCTTCAGTGGCATGGCATCAACTGTGGGCCGGATAGGACCCGAGGACTTTCATGAAAAGGCAGCGGCCAGTGATTTCTTCGACGGCTTTCTTGACGCGCTCTTCCTCAATATGCCCTTCGATATCGACGAAGAAAATGTACTCCCAGGCTTTTCGCCTGGAAGGACGCGATTCAATCTTGGTCATGCTCAGGCCATGAGAGGCAAAAGGCCGGAGCAGATCGTACAAGGCACCGACTTTATCTTTCACCGAGAGCATTAATGAGGTCTTATCTTTTCCCGTACGCTCGGGCGGCTTCTGAGACAATATGAGAAAGCGGGTCATGTTGTTTATATTATCTTCGATGCGGGCCTTGATGACCTTCAAGCCGTACAGCTGGGCCGCCAACTCCGATGCAATGGCGGCGACAAAGGGATTTTCCATGCACAGTTCCGCGGCACGTGCCGTGCTCGCCACCTCCGACAAGGGCACATTGGGTAAGTTGGTTTCCAGCCAATTTCGGCATTGGGCAATCGCATGGGGATGAGAGTGGATGTTTTTTACCTCTTCCATCACGCCAGACTTCGACATCAAATGATGGGACACCTCCTGGAGAATTTCGCCATAGATCAGGAGGTTGGAATCAATGAACATATCGAGCGTGTGGTTGACCACACCTTCTGTCGTGTTCTCGATCGGGACCACGCCAAAATTGGCTCGCCCCCGCTCGACTTCACTGAACACGTCCTTGATGCTATTGACCGGAATATATTGGGGGGACGACCCGAATTTCTGCATGCAGGCCATGTGCGTAAACGTGGCTCTGGGACCGAGATAGGCCACTTTCTGAGGGCCCTCGAGTGAGAGGGAGGCGGACATGATTTCTCGATAGACTGGACGAATCGCCTCGGTTGGAAATGGTCCGGTGTTCTGCTGTATGAGGCGCTCGATTATCGCCGCCTCCCGCGCCGGGGTATGGAGATTGGCATCCGCATCCTGCTGTTTCTTGAGCTTGCCGATCTCGACGACGCTTTTGGACCGCTCATTCAGCAGGCGCAAAATCTCGTCATCGATGCGATCGATCTCTTTCCGGTACTCGGAAAAGTCTCTGGACATAGCTAACCCCTTCTTTCCATCCCAGTGAGGCGGTCACCCGTCCGTCGGCTGGAATGGCACAAGCTAAGTAAGAAATGATACAGGAACCATTCCTGGCAATGCAAGGAGACCCTCGACGTTTCACGAGCTTGCGTGACGATCCCCGTCCGTTCAAATCTGCTATGAGAAGGACTTGTCTGGGGCCAGACGCATCACGAGAAGAGGAGAGAGGTCGGCCTTTTGAAATGATCGAAGGCCAGCTTCGTGGCTTGGCGGCCACGGCCGGTTCGTTCGAGGAAGCCGGCCTGAATCAGATAGGGCTCATGGACATCTTCGAGGGTGCCCTTGTCTTCCTGGACCGCGGCCGCCAGGGATTCCACTCCGACCGGTCCTCCAGCAAACTTGTCGATGATGGTCAGAAGAATCTGACGATCCATCTCATCAAACCCCGCCGTATCGACACCCAGCCAAGCGAGCGCGTCCTGGGCTACAGTCTGGGTAACTCGTCCCTCCGCCTTGACCTGGGCATAGTCGCGCACCCGTTTGATAAGCCGGTTGACGATGCGAGGGGTTCCGCGAGCACGACCGGCAATTTCTTGCGCTCCCTCGGAATCGATCGGGATCCCGAGCACCCCCGCCGAGCGTGTCACGATGGTCTGCAGTTCCGCTGGAGAGTAGAACTCCAGGCGGTGGACGAGGCCAAATCGGTCCCGGAGTGGGGAGGTCAGGGCGCCGGCCCTGGTCGTGGCCCCGACTAGCGTAAACCGAGGGAGATCCAATTTCACCGTTCTGGCTGCAGGCCCCTGGCCGATCACGAGATCGAGCTGATAGTCCTCCATCGCTGGATAGAGCGCCTCTTCGACAGAAGCAGGGAGTCGGTGAATCTCGTCGATGAACAGGACATCGTGTTCTTGGAGGTTCGTCAGGATGGCGGCCAAATCGCCCGCATGAGCCAAAACGAGACCGGATGTCGAGCGGAGCGCAGCCCCCATCTCACGAGCAATGATGTGGGCAATGGTGGTCTTCCCCAACCCAGGGGGGCCATAAAAGATCGTGTGATCAAGCGCTTCGTTCCGCTGCTTCGCCGCCTCGATACAAATACGCAGGGATTCTTTCATCCGCTCCTGGCCGACGTACTCCTCCAAGGTCTGCGGGCGCAGCACCGTTTCGATACTTCGCTCTTCGTCCGTGATCTGCGTGCTGACAACTCGCTCGGCCATCGTGATGGGACCTCTCTCGCTGTGGACTTATTTCTTCTCCGGCGTTGGGCGATACTTCGGTGGAGGCGGCAAGGCACCCTGCCCGGGCGTTGCTGTACTACCGCAGTCCGGCGGGCAGGTCTTACCGCCTTGGGTCGGATCCGGAAGGTTCAGCTCCATCTTCTCCAGCTGACATTGCGTGAGCCGCCCCCCATCCTGACTTCCGCAGCGAGCCGGCACAGACGAGTTGCCGATTTCACGATAGCCCTCGGGACAGGATCCGCAGACGGACAGCAGATTCGCCCCCAGTGGGACACACTGAACGAGTGTGGGATCGCCGTCCTTGCAAATCTCTTTGGACTCGGTCACGCCCGTGGTGGCATAGCCTTCAGGGCACGTACCGCAGGTCTTGCGAATGCTTTTGGGTTCGCTCGATTCTTCGGCTTGCACGGGCATGGCCCCCAGCCCCAATAGGAGCACCACAAGTCCGAGGGACAATTGAGTCTGGACTATTCGTTGAATCAATCTGGTCATCATCCTTACCCCCTTGCAAGTTCCTTCAGGGATTCACGAATCATGTCTTTGAGCACGATGGACTTAGCATTGGATTTCTTCACTTGTTTCAGCGCCACCTTGGCATCTTGTGGACGATAGCCCAAATTCACGAGCGCCGACAGCGCGTCGTCGAAGGTCGCATCTTCCCCCTGCCTGGGTGACTCACTTGCAGACGTGAGGCCAGGATGGAGTTTTTCGACTTTATCCTTGAGCTCCAACACGAGACGGCTGGCCGACTTGTTACCGATCCCTGGAACCGTCGTCAGCTTCTCGACATCTCCCGACTGAATCGCTGAGACCAGATTGGACACCGGAAGAGCCGACAATACACTGAGAGCCAGTTTGGGTCCGACGCCGGATACGCTGGTCAGCAGCACAAATGCATCTTTTTCCTGCGAAGTCAGAAAGCCGAAGAGCTGAATCGCATCTTCGCGGACATGGGTGTGAACGCTCAGCGAGGTACTTTCACTGAGATTGGGCAACCCGTAGTAGGTACTGAGAGGAATAAAAACTTCGTATCCGACCCCGTGCACGTCAAGGACCAGATAGGTCGGCGCCTTGAAGGCCAATCGGCCTGTCAGTGAGGCGATCATGCGGTCTCATGCCGTCACCGGACGAAGCAAGGTCAGGCAGCGCTGCTGCTGCAGACCTCATCCCGCGGCGGCCACTTTCTCCATCACCTCGTCGGAAATATCAAAGTTCGCATGAACCTTCTGCACATCGTCATGCTCGTCCAAGACTTCCATCAACTTGAGCATTTGTTCGGCTGCCTTTTCCTCTAGCCTAATCGTGTTCTGCGGAACAGATGTGACTTCCGCTAGCACGGTGTCGATCTTCGCATCGGCGAGGGCTTTCTTCACTGCTTCAAAGTGATGCGTATCCGTGATGACCTCAAAACTTTTCTCGCCCACCTTCACGTCCTCCGCTCCTGCATCGAGCGCAAGGGACAGCAACGTATCTTCATCGACCGTGCTCTTCTCAATCGTGAGCAGTCCCTTCTTGTGAAACTGCCAGGAGACGGCGCCGGCTTCCGCCATGTTGCCATGATTCTTCGTGAGGAGATTTCGTAGTTCGGCAACGGTGCGATTGCGGTTATCGCTCGTGATTTCCATCAATACGCCGGTCCCGCCAGGCCCATACGCTTCCAAATTGAACTCCTCATAGACCAAGCCGGGCAATTCTCCCGTGCCGCGCTGAATGGCTTTTTTCAGCGTATCGCCAGGCATGTTGGCTTCTTTTGCCTTCAAGATGGCCAGCCGGAGCCTCGGATTACCATCCGGGTCGGCGCCTGAGCGAGCCGCAATCGCCACCTCGCGGATAATTCTGGTGAAGATCTTCCCGCGCTTGACGTCCTGGGCCCCTTTGTGCCGTTTAACCGTCGCCCAATGGCTATGTCCACCCATGCGCACTCCATGTAGCCGAACTCAGGATAGCCGACTGCGCAACAACACCGTATCACTCGCTGAGAGTTTGTACTCGTAGCACAGGGTTTGGAAAGGTGTCAATTATGCCGGAGGGTGTACCGCAACAGGATCAATTACTCTGAATACACCAGCAGCTGCATTCCGATGAGCACAATCAGTCCGGCCCAGAGCCACCCCCATGCGGGAGACCGCTCGTGCAAAGGGGAACGGAACCAGCCTGACAGAAGTTTGGACGAGCCGGCCGTGGCCGCCATCGTACCCATCATGGCGTGGTGCATAGCGATCTTCTGGGCCGAGGGGTGGACGCCATGCGAATGTCCGAACAACATCAGGCCTCCGACGATGGCAAACAACGGTAAAAGAGCGCTCCATAGCCCAGCCAAGGAACGTCTAGTCCTTCGTAAGGCCTCGATCGTGCCCACCAAGAACAGCAAGAGCCCATAGATTTTGTGTTGGATAATTTCAGCGTCATGCCCGGAGAAGGTTTGCGCAAAACTGAGCGATCCGATCGGCCAGGCTTCGTGGTCGCTCCCAACCAGGAGGATGACACTGCCGAACAACATGGCAGCCGGCAGCAGGAGCCTGGCCCAGAGCAGAGACGGCAGATACGAGGCCTGGCTCAACTCGGCACAACCTATCAACAGGACAAAGAGCCCGGCGAGGTGGTGGTTAAACTCCGAGTAGGCCACGCCTTGGACCGAGCCCTCCCACCCACCAACGCTAGCCCTATGATGATCGTGATCGGATGGATGCCCGCCTTCTCCAAGCTGGGCATAGAGCGGAGTTGCGCTGACGAGCAGCATCGTACAGAAAACAGCCAGGACGATCGACGTCCACACACTTGCTCCCTGGAGTTCCGCCCACGATGGAAGTAATCGCTGTAATTGAAAGGCCCATCCAGAAAACTGGATGGGCCTTTGTTTGTGCACTCGCACGAGTCCAATCCTTACATGAACTTCATAAACTTATCTTTCGCGTTATCCATCACTTGCGCCGTAATGGTCGCCATCCCGCGCTCCTTCGCAACCCGCTCAATCTCTTTGCGGGCCATGGGACGAATGAAGTCGGGAATATTCTCAAGCCGCTTCTCAGCTTCAGGCGTCCAGGTCATCCCATTGCTCGATTCGCTCTTGGAATCGTCCATCACTTGCAACGTGATCGTCTGGTACCCCTGCTTGCGAGCAAAGGCCTCCACACTGCTCTGCACCATCGGCTTCACAAATGAAGGGAGGCGGTCGAGTTTCTCCTTCGCATCGGCTGACCAGGCAAACTCCGTAGTCGCCGCTCCAGTATTACCGGGCCTACCACTCGAGGTAAGCCCCATTTCAGCCACCATCGCGGAGAAGGGGCAGCCGCTGCTGGACTTCTCTCCAGGTGTGGCGGTTGTTGCGGCCGTGACCGCAGCCGCCGGCTGAACACCTTGGAATTTCTCGTTCAAATATGCCGTCATCTGACCAGCGCCTGCGGTTGCTTCGTCTTTCAGCGTATCCCGCGTCATCTCAAAAGGCTCGGCCGCAACGGTACGCCCACCCAACTTCACCCCGAGAGAACTGACCATCTGGGTTTCGCCTGGATTCGTCACCATCGAGAACTTGGCATTGCAAGACGGACAGCCGAAGAACACGCCGAGTGTGCCCTCCCCAGGCTTCTCCACCTTCTCAAAGTTCATATAGGTTTCACAGTTGAGGCACACGAATTTCATGGCGTCTCCTCTTCGGTGCGTGACATCACAATTTTTCGGCGAGCACCTTCTTGTAATCGAGCAGCGTCCTGATGCGCCCGGCAATTTCTTGGTAGCGTTGAATCGTCGGATACGTTTCGTCGAGCAACGGCTCTCCCTTGTCGAAGGTGCGCACAAGTTTCCGGTCGAAGGGAATCCGTCCAAGCAACGGCAGGTCCAGCATCTCGCACATCGCCTCGGTGTTGCCGTCGAACAACTCGTTTACTTCTCCACAGGAGGGACAGCGATACTCGCTCATATTCTCGACAATGCCCAGGACCTTGATACCCATGTCGCGGGCATAGGTGACCGACTTCTGCACCACGTCCGATGCCACTTCTGATGGCGTCGTGACGACAATTGCTCCCGCCAGGTCTGGAATAAACCCGGCGATGACCGGCGGCTTGTCCGCCGCGGCCCCGGGAGGCAGATCGACCAGCAGATAATCGAGTTCGCCCCACACGACATCGGCCAAGAATTCTCGGATGACATTCATTTCCATCAGCCCCAACCACACAGGGCTGACATCCATCGGTCCCTTCCAGCGAACCGGCGATGCATCCTCCAGGAAGAAATCCATCGACGCGACCTTTATTCCGAGCGGCCCGACTGGTGGAATTGCTCCCCCAGGCCCCATGGTCAACGACTGGCCATGCAACCCTAACATACGTGGCACACAGGGTCCGTTCAGATCCACGTCTAAGAGCCCAACCTTGGCGCCCTGCCGTGCAAAAGCCAACGCCAAGTTGACCGTGGTCATACTCTTGCCCACGCCGCCTTTTCCGCTCATGATTACTAACTTGTGCTTGATGCCGGCCATGCGAGCGTGAACCTGTTTGGTATTTTCCGAAATCTGTTCGAGTACTTTGGCGTCGTCTGAGAACTTCAATTTACCAAGAATGGCCTTCAGATCTTTCTCAACCGCCATGGATGATGTCCTTCGTTAACTGTGCGAATAAAGAAGAATAGAACGGTACCACAGGGGTTTCTGGAGAGTCAAACGAGAGGGCACCGACTCCGAATCAGAGGGAGGAGTGCTGGGAAATTACGATTCTTAGCCCCTTCGCCGACCTTGGCAGACTGCGGAAAAACCATTTCGGCACAGCAGCCTGGCACAACCGGGGAGCGTGCTCGCAGAATGCTCAAAAAGGCCGACCAGCAAGGCCCAGCGAGTGAAGGACCGAGGCGTACCCTCTGGGTACGTTGAGGGCTTGAACGATGCGAGAACGACGCTGGCGGACTTTTTCAGCATTCTGCTAGATTGAATACTGAAAAGTCGGCTTAGCCCCGATCGCCTGAGCCAGGACTCCACGGTGCTTGAGTTCCTCAAGAATTCGACGAGTGGCCGCATCAAAGTCTGCTGGGCCTGACAGCACGATATCCGTATTGGGTGGGACTTCTTCGGGTGCCTTGCTCATGTGAATGGCGATGACTGGAACCGGGTGGACAAGCGTCCGAATAGTCTGTGCCGCTTCGACATAGGCCATGCCGAAGGGATTGGTCGTCGAGACCACGATCAACCCAGTATCGACAAGCAGCCTTGCCACTTCGCCGTAACGGCGAGCCATCTCGGTCGCCTGTCCTCGTTCTCCCTCTGAGAGGTCTGCATCAAGTCCGCGGCGGAGA
>WNFB01000716.1_pt1 | contig 27561 bp, 30 predicted proteins | sample 5400501 | NCBI WGS metagenome assembly WNFB01 (sample SAMN13153341, study PRJNA577476) | soil metagenome | isolation source: 200 cm saprolite under Douglas fir tree site 2 hole 1 | place: USA:California | collected 2015-04-18
GCTGCTGCGCCCGCAGGGCCTCCTTCCCAGCCGCACGCGCGCCGCCGAGCTGCGGCACGCGGCCGCCGCAGCAGTCGCCAATGTCGAGGCGCCAGAGGTAGCCGCTTGAGCGACGCGCCGATCCTGCGCGTGAGCGGCGTCACCAAGCGCTTCGGCGGCCTGGTCGCCGTGGACGATGCCAGCTTCGAGGTTCCTCGCGGTGAGGTCTTCGCGCTGATCGGCCCCAACGGGGCCGGCAAGACGACCCTCTTCAACTGCATCACCGGCATCTACGTGCCGACCCTGGGATCGGTCGTTTTCGACGGTAACGAGATCACGGGTGCCAAGCCGCACCAGGTGTCCAAGCTCGGGATCGCGCGCACCTTCCAGAACATCCATCTTTTCGACTACATGACCGCACTCGACAACGTGCGCCTGGGCAGGCACGTCCGCATGCACGCCAAGGTCTGGGACTCTCTGTTCAACACGCCCATGGCGAAGCACGAGGAAGCAGCCGTCACGGAGCGCGCGAGAGAGCTCATGGAGTTCATGGGCATCTCCGCTTTCGCCGAGGACTACGCGCGCAACCTGCCCTATGGCCAGCAGCGGCGGCTGGAGATAGCCCGCGCTCTCGCCACCGATCCCAAGCTGCTCTTGCTCGACGAGCCCGCGGCGGGCTTCACGCCCCAGGAAAAGGTCGAGCTCATGGACCTCGTCCGCCAGATCCTCGACCTCGGGATCACAGTCTTTCTGATTGAGCACGACATGAAGGTGGTCATGGGCATCTCGAACCGGATCGTGGTTCTGGACCATGGAGAGAAGATCGCGGAGGGAGTGCCCGAAGAGGTTCGTGCCAACCAACGAGTGATCGAAGCCTACCTGGGGAAATCCGCCTAGCTTTGGTCGCCTAGCTTTGGCTCTGCTGGAGCTTCGCGGCGTAGACGCCCATTACGGCCGCGTGCAGGCGCTGCACGGCGTGACTTTGGATCTCGACGCCGGCGAGATCGTCGCGCTGATCGGCGCCAACGGCGCCGGCAAGACGACGACGCTGCGCACCATCTCCGGTCTCATGCACCCGACCCACGGGACCATCCGTTTCGCAGGTCGTGACATCACGCGCATGGAAGCGGCACGCATCGTCGGGCTGGGGCTCTGCCAGTCGCCCGAGGGCCGGCGTCTCTTCTCACGGCTGTCCGTGCGCGACAACCTCTTCATGGGCGCATACACCCGCAATGATCGTGCCGGCATCGCTGCGGACATGGAGAAGGTCTTCACGCTGTTTCCCCGCGTCAAGGAGCGTGCAAGCCAGATCGCCGGCACGCTGTCAGGAGGCGAGCAGCAGATGCTGGCGATGGGGCGCGCGTTGATGGCTCGGCCCAAGGTGCTGATGCTGGACGAGCCCTCGCTCGGGCTCTCCCCCATCCTCGTGGAGACCATCTTCAGCATCGTCCGCGAGATCAATTCCCAGGGCACGCCCGTCCTGCTCGTGGAGCAGAACGCCCACAAAGCGCTCGATGTCGCGCACCGCGGCTACGTGCTCGAGACGGGGGTCATCGTGCAGACCGGCACCGGCAAGGAACTGCTGGCGTCCGAGGAGGTCCAGAAGGCCTACCTGGGCATGTGAGCCGTTCAGTCCTGACGCTCGCGGCCCTAGGCGCGCTGTGGCTCAGCGTTTGTGCCGAGCCGGCGGCGCCTGCCCCGCGTGGAACGATCGTCATCGGTGCCGATCTCCCATTGTCCGGGACCGATGGAGCTGAGGGGCAACCGGTGCTGGCGGGGATCCGCTTCGCGATCCAGCAGCAGGGCCGGTTGCGCGGCTACGACGTCGCTCTTGCCGCGTACGACGACACCGTCCAGGGCACCCACGACCCAGGCGCCGGCGTCATCGACCTGGAAAGACTCACCGCTAACCCGCTGGTGCTTGGCATGATCGGCCCCTTCAATGCCAACGTCGCCGTGGCCGAGATCCCGATCGCGGCGCGGAAGTCCATGGTCCTAATCAGTCCCGCCACCACCAACGAGTGCTTGACCAAAAACCTCGCCTACTGCGAGGGACTCGCTTCACGCCTGCACGGCGACCTTCCCGTCAGCTTTTTCCGCGTCTCCGCCACCGACGATCTGCAGGGACCGGCGATGGCCGGGTACGCCTTCACAGCTCTTGAGCTCAAGAGGATGGCGGTGATCTCCGACAGCACCATCTACGGGCGCTCTCTCGCGGACAGCTTCCAGGACCGCTATGTCACCCTGGGCGGCTCGATCGCGATGCGATTCGACTATGACCCCACGACCCAGTTCGAGTTCTCAGGCGTCCTCCAGCGAGCAAGACGAGCCGGCGCGGACGGGGTCTACTTCGGAGGCATCACCGCGAACGGCGGCTGCAAGCTGCGCGCGCAAATGGCGGACTACATGCCGGCGGGCGCGGTGGAGCTGGGGGGCGAAGGCTTCGCGCTGGACGCTCAGTGCATCCAGGACGCCGGCCTGAACGCGGCAGGCATGTACGGCACTTTGGTGTCGGTGAACACGGCCGACGTGGCCGCGGCGGCGGGCATCGTGGAGCAGTTTCGCCGCGCCCACCCCGACCCCGCGGACTACAGCGTTTTCACTTTCCCCGCCTACGACGCAGCGCGCATCCTGCTGGCCGGCATCGCGAGGGCGATCGACGCCCGTGGCGGTACGCTGCCGAGCCGCGAGGAAGTGAGGGCGCAGGTCGCGGCTACCCGGGGCTTCCCCTCCACCGTGGGGGCGGTCAGCTTCGATGCAGCCGGCGATACCTCACTCCGCTACGTGTCGATCTACGCCACCCGCGGAGTGCCGCTGGCATGGAACTACGTCACACAAGTGCTGATCTAGAGGTTCTGCTTCGGACGAACTTTCGGAGCGGCACACCAGCTGTGGCTCCCAATCACGTTGTTGACACATGAAGAGCCCGGCGTCGCCGGGGCGACCGGCTTTATGCCGGTCGCGACTTTGTCCATATTCGCCTCCCAACCGCTGCGGGGAGGTCCCTTCTAACAAAGCCCATCGATATACCGGAATGGGAGAGCGCCTCGGCAAAGCCGACGCGCGATGAGGGAAAACCATCCGGGTTTTGCCTCATATTTCTAGCGGTTCTGGTAGCTCGAAACGAACAGATACACCAGCACGGCCGCGAACGCCATGTACTCCAAGACCACATGTCGCGTGAAGCTCTCCTCGACCGTGTGGCGCACCAGGCCGCGGTTGATGTACCAGGCAAACAGCAGCACGACCGCAAAACTGCCCTCGGTGAGGATCAGCCAGGACCTCAATGCGATCACCGCCCACGCCAGGAAGGTGACCACCTGCCCGACGAAGAGCGAGAAGATCAGCGCGCGGCGCGGGGCCAGCGCCGTGCCGTTGATTCGGAAGCTCCGGTACGACGCGAAGAACGTGATCACGAAGATCCAAAGCAGCTGCAGGATGACGTTCGTGATCGCCGTAACCACGACCAGGTAGGCGCCGGCCAAGCCCAGGATGAGGATGCCTTCCTGCACGACAACATGGCCGCGCTTCTCGGCATCCCGCAGCCGCAGGTAGTCGAGCCGGGCGGAGATCGTGAAGCCCGCACCGAATGTTGCCGCGAGCAGGGCATATTTCCACCATTCGGGGACGACACTGGCGTTGGCCAGCCCGGCCAGCGTGATGGCGCCCAACGCCACCGGTATGTAGTGCTCGACCGCCGGGAGCTTGTCGGCTCCGCGCAAGTAGCCGTAAAGGGCCGGCGTTGCCAGCAGGATCAGTGCCAGGCCGAGAACCCAAACCTGGCCCTCTGCCAGGAGCTCGGACTTGAAGGAGAGCGCGATCGCAGCGAGCACGAAGCCGGCGAAGATCACGAAGCTCCGGTCGCGCTCGCCTCGAACCGGAACCGCAGCGGCGGCGCCGTTGGCCCGAAGCACGCTGTGGGCAGGCGCGGGTGGGACCTTCATATGGACGCAGGAAGTCTACGGTTCGGGCGACGCTCCTGCGCCGGCCCGCCCATAGCGGTCCTCGAGGCGCACGACGTCGTCGCCTTCGGCAGTCGACACCTCAAAGATGTCGGTGTCCTCGACAGCGGTTATGCGATGCCGGGTGCCAGGCTTCAGGTGCAGCGTGTCGCCGGCCCTCACGCGATGCTTCACGAGCGCGCCCTCCGGGCCGCCAAGCTCGATGTCAGCGGAGCCCTTGATGACGAGCTGGCATTCGTCCTTGCGCTGGTGGTACTGGAGCGACAACGCCTCTCCCTTGTTGACGTGGAGGATCTTCCCAAGGTAGCGGTCCGTGACCGCCCAGCGGATCTCATAACCCCACGGCTTGTCGACGCGCAAATCCTCCGCCCGCTTGATGACCGGAAGGTCATGCATGCGCTTTCGCCCTGAGCCCGACGATGTCCTCTAGCGCGGCCAGCCTTGCCTCGACTGCAGCGCCATCCGCCGCCTCGGCGTAGATGCGCACCAGCGGCTCCGTGCCGCTGGCCCGAAGCAGGACCCAGCTGCCGTCGGCCAGGAAGAACTTGAAGCCGTCGTCTGAGCGAACCCGCGCCACTTTGACGCCGGCCACCTGAGCCGGCGCGTTTTTCGCGAGCGCGTCGAGGATGCGCTTGCGGTCGGCATCGTATGTGTCGCGATGCAGGTGGATGTCGTGACGGGCGTAAGCGTGAGGCCCTACGCGGTGCTCCAGGTCGGTGAGGATCTGCGAAAGCGGCTTGCCCCGCTTCACGATCATGTCCGCGAACAAAAGCCCCGCCAGAATGCCGTCGCGCTCCGGGATGTGGCCGCGGACCGCGAATCCACCCGACTCCTCGCCGCCAAGTACGGCCTCGGTCTCCATCATCTTGGGTGCGACGTACTTGAATCCGACCGGGACCTCGAACACCTCGGCCCCGAACTCTGCGCCCAGCTTCTCAGCCATCGAGGTCATGGTGACCGTCCTCACCACCGGTCCGCGCAGGCCGCGCACCTCGAAGAGGTAGAGCATCAGAAGGGCGTAGACCTGCAGTTGGTTGATGAAGCGACCAGTCTCATCGATGATCCCGACGCGGTCGGCGTCACCGTCGGTGCAGATGCACAGGTCATATCCCCCAGCCCTCATCACTGCGATGGCGCGGTCGATGTTGGGCCGAATAGGTTCAGGGTTCAGGCCGCCGAAGAACGGGTTACGCTCGTGATGAAGCTGCGTCACGGCCGTCCGACCACCGCCGATCAGGTCGCTGACGTACCCGTAGCCGGACCCGTACATGCACTCGTGGACGACCCGAAGGCCCGCGGCCTTGATGGCCTCGAGGTCGACCATGCGGGCGATCTGCGCGTAGTAGGCGGGTCGCGGATCATACAGGGACACCAAGCTGTCGGCTCTGTCCGGCGCTGGCACTTCCGGCAGGGCGTTGATGCGTCTTTCGAGCTCGGCGATGACCTCGGTCGGGGCGGAGCTGCCGGTCTCAGGCTTGTACTTGAAGCCGTTGAAGAGATAGGGATTGTGGCTGGCGGTGATCACCGCGGCCCCTGTCGCTTTGCGCTCGATCACGCTCCACGACGCCACTTGGGTTGGTGATGGGCGGTCGAACAGCAAGCTGCTGACACCGTTCGCTGCGAACACCTCCGCCACGGTCCGGGCGAACTCCTCCGACGCGAAGCGGCAGTCATAGCCGACGATGGCGGTCGGGCTCTTGGAGCGTGACAGCATGTACTCGACAGTGCCCTGCGCCACGCGGCGCACGCTGGCATAAGTGAAGTCGTCGCCGATGACACCGCGCCAGCCGTCGGTGCCGAACTTGATCTGAGGGACGGTCATCGGCCCAAGGTTAACCGTCGGGGTCCCCGCGAAATCGAAGATTTCGTGGGGTGACTACAGGTAGCGGGTTTTGCGGGCGCGTCTGAGCGCGTCGACGACCTTCTTCACATCCTGCGCGCGAGAGCGCGGGCACACGAGCAGCGCATCTTCAGTGTCGACGATGATCATGTCCACCAGACCGATTGCGGCGACAAGGCGCCGGTCACCCAGGACCAGGCTGCCTGTGGTGTCGATCAAGATCGACTCGCCCTCCACCGAGTTCCCGCGGGCGTCGGCACGGACCCGCGCGCCGAGTTCCGCCCAGTTCCCGATGTCCGCCCATTCGAAGTCTGCGGGCACGAGCAGCAGGCGGTCGGTCTTCTCCATCACGCTGCGATCCACGACCTCGACCGGGAGTCGCTGGTACAGCGCCGCGGCCGCCACCTCGTCGCCCGATTGGCGCGCGGACAAAACGTTTCGCAGCCCGCTGAGGTGGCCGGGCGCATGCCGGCCGAGCTGTTCGATGAAAACGCTCAGCCGCCATGCAAACCAGGCCAGGTTCCAATAATTACCTGCAGCCCGGACCAGCCTCTTCGCCGTCGCCAGGTCAGGCTTCTCGATGAAGCGCTGGACGCGGAGTGTGCCGCTCGGCCCGCGCCTTGGCGCGTGGATATAGCCCAGACCGGTGGAGGCGAACGTCGGCTTCAAGCCGACAGTGACCAGGCAGTCCGTTGTGGCGGCAGCCCGAGCAGCGGCCCTCACCGCCTTCGCCACCTGTGCGCGTCCGCGCACGACATGATCCGCGGGCAGGGCCACCATCACCGCCTCCGGGTCGCGTTCGCTGAGGGCCAGGGCGGCCAAGCCATAGGCGTTGGTGGTGCCCCGGGCAGCAGGTTCGAGGATCAGGTGGCGGTCATCCACCTCGGGCAGGACCGCCGCGATGATTTCCCGCTGCCGCACCTCGGTGAGTACGAAGACCTCGTCCGCGAGCGCGATCGCGCGGTCGTACGTCTCACGTAGAAGCGGCCGGCCGTGACCACCAAGTGGCAGCACGTGCTTGGGGCTCGCGCGCCGTGAGCGGGGCCACAATCTCGTCCCGGTGCCGCCGGCCGGAATTACGGCAACGGTTCGCATCAAGAAACGTTCGATGCGCCCGGCGCGACCTCCGCCGCAAGCTCCTTGGCTCTCGCCGTCGACTCCCAGGGCGCGTCGATGTCGGTGCGCCCGAAGTGTCCGTACACCGCCGTCGGGCGGAAGAGAGGTCGCCTGAGGTTCAACTCCTTGATGATCCCCAACGGGCTGAGGTCGAAGAATTTGGAGACCGCGGCTGCGAGCGCCGCATCGGCCACCTTCCCCGTGCCAAAGGTGTCGATGCGCAGCGCAACCGGCTTCACGACGCCGATCGCATAGGAGATCTGCACCTCGCATCGGCTGGCCAGCCCTGCCGCCACGATGGTCTTGGCCACGTAGCGCGCGCCATACGCACCCGCTCGATCGACCTTGGTCGGATCCTTGCCGGAGAAGCAGCCGCCGCCGTGGCGGGCGTAGCCACCGTAGGTGTCGACCATGATCTTGCGGCCGGTGAGCCCGGCATCAGCGACCGGTCCGCCGATGACGAAGCGGCCGGTCGGGTTGATGAACGAGCGAATACTCCCGTCTCTCAGGCCGGCCGGGATCACGGCGTCGATCACGTGCTCGGCGATGTCGGAGCGCAGCTGCCCGGTGTCTATCTCATCGTGGTGCTGCGCCGAGATGACGACGTTGTCCACCGCCTGGGGCTTGCCGTCGCTCCCGTAGCGAATGGTGACCTGCACCTTGCCGTCGGGCCGCAGGTAGTTGAGGATCTTGCCGCGACGCACCTCTGCCAGCCGGCGCGCGAGCCGGTGCGCCAGGCTGATCGGAAGCGGCATCAGCTCAGGCGTTTCATCGCAGGCGAAGCCGAACATCATTCCCGAGTCGCCGGCGCCGCCGACGTCGACACCCTGTGCGATGTCCGGCGACTGCTCGTCGATGCTCGTCACCACGCCGCAGGTCTCGGCGTCGAAGCCGTACTTGGCTCGCGTGTACCCGACTTCTCGAATGGTCTGGCGGATGATCCGCGGGATGTCAACGTAACAGTCGGTGGTGATCTCTCCGACCACCATCACCAAGCCCGTCGTGACCACCGCCTCGCACGCGACACGGGCCAGCGGATCCTTAGCGAGTATCGCGTCGAGGATGGCGTCGGAGATCTGGTCGGCGAGCTTGTCCGGATGGCCTTCGGCGACCGACTCCGACGTGAACACCGTGGACGAATCGCGAGACATGACGGGTCCTCCTTTGAAATCTCCCACGCCGGCAAGGTCGAGCCGCGGACCCGATCCCCAAGCGCCAGGTTCATCCCTCTGGGACACGGGAATCCTACTCGCCTCAGTGGGGGCGTGGAGTCGCCGATCAGCCTCAGCCCAGCTCCAGGTAGTGGACGCCGGAGTGCCGGAACAACTTCGAGCCTCGGTCTCGCAGCAGGGCCATGGTGGCGGCGCGCGACGAGTCCATCACCGCCTCCAGGTGCTCGCGTTTCATCTCCCAGGTCGCGGTGGGGGCGGTGATGGGGCAAAAGACCACAATGCGGGCGCGGTCACGAAGCCGCTCGTAGTCGCTGAGCATTTGATGGTGCAGGGACAGTTGGAGCGTGCGCGCGATCAGCTCGGGCAAGCTGTCCGGCGTCTGCTCGTACTCGCCACCGCCCATGAGGCTGATTGCGAGTATTTCCTTGGCGCCGTCATCGACGGCGATGTCGAGGGGCGTGTTGTCGACGACGCCTCCATCGAGATGCTCGCGCTCGTCGATCCGGACCGCCGGGAAGAGACCCGGGATCGCGGTCGAGGCGAGCAGCGCCGGGGTCAGGAGGCCAGAGCGGAACACGGCCGGCTTGCCGGCGTTCAGGTCGGTGGCGACCACGGCCAGCGGCAGGTTCAGCTGTTCGAACGTGGTGAAGCCACTGAGGGCTTGCACGCGCGCCACCAGGTGGCGGACGTTGTCCTGGGGGAATGCGCTCAACTGGTCGTGGCGCAGGCCCGAGAGAATGATCCCCAGCGGGTGGGCGTGGAAAACGTCTAGCGCCTCCTTCGACATCCACACCTCGCGCAGCATCATCACGCCGGCCAGCGTGGGGTAAGCGGCGATAGCGCTTCCGTTCAGAGCGCCCACGCTCGTGCCCACCACCGACACCGGCGGCTCCACCTTCGCTTCGAACAGACCCTGCAGCACCCCGACCTGGGCGGCGCCCCGAGCGCCGCCACCGCCCAGCACCCACGTGCGCCGAGCCGGCCCGAACGTGCTAGGTTCCCTCCTCCCACGATGAGAGGTACCGCTGCTGCTCGGCGGTGAGTGTGTCGATCTCGATCCCCATCGCCTTGAGCTTCAGGCGCGCCACCTCGGCGTCGATCTCGTCGGGCACGTCGTAGACCTTGTGCTCGAGTGTCGCGGCATTCTTGGCCATGAACTCGGCGCACAACGCCTGGTTGGCAAAGCTCATATCCATCACCGCCGCCGGGTGACCCTCGGCAGCGGCCAGGTTGATGAGCCGGCCCTCCGCCAGCACGTGAAGGCGGCGGCCATCTCCGAGCTTGTACTCCTGCACTGAAGGCCTCACATGTCGGACCCCGGTCGCCAATGCGTCCGGTGCCTTGAGGTTGATCTCGGAGTTGAAGTGTCCCGAGTTGGCGAGGATGACGCCGTCTTTCATGACCTCGAAGTGCTCGCGGTCGAGGACATTGACATCGCCTGTCACGGTCACGAAGATGTCGCCCTCGCGCGCAGCTTCATCCATCTTCATGACCCGGAAGCCGTCCATCGCCGCCTCCAGAGCCTTGACCGAATCGACCTCGGTCACGACCACCTCGGCACCGTGGCCCTTGGCTCGCGACGCCAGCCCTCGGCCAACCCAGCCGTAACCGGCGATGACGAAGGTCTTGCCCGCAAGCAGCACGTTGGTGGCGCGGATGATGCCGTCGATGGTCGACTGGCCGGTGCCATAACGGTTGTCGAACATGTGCTTGGTGTCGGCCTCGTTGACAGCGACGATCGGATACTTCAGAACGCCTCGAGCGGCCATCGCGCGCAAACGCACGACGCCGGTTGTCGTCTCCTCGGTGCCGCCGATGACGCCGGCGATCTGCGCTTGCCTCTGCTTGTGCAGGACCGAGACGAGGTCCGCTCCATCATCCATGGTCAGGGCTGGGTGGTGATCGAGTGCGGCTTCGATGTGGTGGTAGTAGGTGTCGTTGTCCTCACCCCTGATCGCATAGGTCTTGATCGCGTGGAGAGATGACAGTGCGGCGGCGACCGCATCGTTGGTGGAGAGGGGATTGGACGCGCACAGCGCGACGTCCGCACCACCGGCTTTGAGCGTCAGCATCAGGTTTGCCGTCTCGCTGGTGACATGCAGGCAAGCCGCCAGCTTGAGGCCCTTGAGGGGCTGCTCTTTCTGAAACCGAGCACCGATGAGGCTCAAGACGGGCATCTCGCGAGCCGCCCAGTCGATGAAGTCCTGGCCCTGCGTGGCCAGCTTCAAGTCCTTGACATCGCTGCCTTTCGAGCTGACTCTCAAATCGGTCCTCCTCAGTAGACGAGCTCGCTGACCACTTCGATGCCCGGAAGCCGGCGCCGGCCACCGAGGTCCTTGAGCTCGATTAGGACTTGAACACCCGCCACCTCGGCACCTACCTTGCGGATGAGCTCGACTGCTGCCGCGGCCGTGCCTCCGGTGGCGAGCACATCATCCACGATCAGCACCTTCTGGCCCGCCGAAACCGCGTCTTGATGGATCTGGAGCTGGTCCGTGCCGTACTCGAGCTCGTAGCCCTGGCTCACGGTCTTCCATGGCAGCTTGCCCGCTTTTCGGATCGGAACGAACCCGCATTGAAGCTGCATCGCGACCGCGGCGCCGGGGATGAATCCCCTGGCCTCGATCGCCGCCACAACGTCGGGCGGCTTTGCGTACCAGACCCTGCACATCAGGTCGACCACCCTCTTGAATCTCGCCCGGTCGGCCAGCAGCGGCGTGATGTCCCTGAAGACGATTCCCGGCTGCGGAAAATCGGGGACATCGCGTACCCAGGTCTTGAGCTCATCGGCGTCTTTCATACGACGTGGCGAAAGTATTCCAGGGTGCGTGCGAGGCCGTCCTCCAGTCCCACCTCGGGTTCCCAGCCCAACAGCCGGCGGGCCTTCGAGATGTCCGGCCTTCGCTGCTTGGGGTCGTCGACGGGAAGCTCCTGGAACACGATCGGGCTTTGGGAGCCCGCCAAACGGACGATGGTCTGGGCCAGCTGCAGCACCGTCACCTCCTGCGGGTTGCCGAGGTTGACCGGCATCTCATCGCCCCGCTCCAGGGCCGCGAGCACGCCGCGCACGAGGTCAGACACGTAGCAAAGGCTCCGCGTCTGGGAGCCGTCGCCGTATACGGTCAGGGCCTCACCGCGAATCGCCTGCGCCATGAAGTTGGGCACCGCGCGCCCGTCCCGCACCTGCATGCGCGGGCCATGGGTGTTGAAGATGCGGACGATGCGCGTATCCACGCCGTGCGCCCGGTGATACGCCATCGCAAACGCCTCGGCGCAGCGCTTGGCCTCGTCATAGCAGCCGCGTGGACCGATGGAGTTGACGTTCCCCCAGTAGGTCTCCGGCTGCGGATGTACGAGTGGATCGCCGTACACCTCGGAAGTGGAGGCGAGCACGAACGTCGCATCCTTGGATCGGGCAAGGCCGAGCATGTTCATCGTGCCCAGCGTCCCGACCTTGAGCGTGTGGATCGGGTTGGCGCCATATTGGCGAGGCGAGGCGGGAGAGGCGAAGTGCAGAACGAAGCGGACAGCTCCGTCGACGTGAATCTCCTCGTTGACGTTGCTTTGGTGGAACTCGAAGTCCCGGTGGTCGCGAAGGGACTGCAGGTTGTCGCGTGAGCCCGTGATGAAATTGTCCAGGGCGAGCACCCTGATACCTCGGTCGAGCAGAGCCTCGCATAGATGGGAGCCGATGAATCCGGCGCCGCCGGAGATCACGGCCCGCGGCTTATGAGCGCTAGTCGCGCCCAATGCCCCGGTAGGTGAAGCCCAGGTTCCGCATCGTGGAGGGGTCGTAGATGTTGCGGCCGTCGATGATCACCGGTTTGCGCATCGACGCCTTGAGCCGAGCGAGGTCGAGATGACGGAACTCGTTCCACTCCGTCACCACCACCAGTGCGTCCGCTCCGCCGGCGAGCGCGTAGGCGTCGCTCGAGTACTCGAGCTCGGGAAGCTGCAGGCGGGCTCGGTGCATCGCGGCCGGGTCGTAAGCCCGAACGAGGGCGCCGGCAGCTAGCAGGACCTTGGCGATATCGAGGCTGGGCGCCTCACGGAGGTCGTCGGTGTTGGGTTTGAAGGCCAGTCCAAGCAGTCCGACCACTCGCCCTTGGAGCGTGTCGAGACACTCTCGAAGCTTGTCGATGACGAGCATGCGCTGGTCGCGGTTGATGGCCATCACTGCGTTCAGCAGCTCTGGGTGGTAGTCGAAGCGTTCGGCAAGCGCAGCCAAGGCCTTGACGTCTTTCGGAAAGCACGAGCCGCCGTAGCCGATGCCCGCGTCGAGGAAGCTGGGCCCAATGCGCTGATCCATGCCCATGCCTTCGGCGACTAGCTTGGCGTCAGCATCCACACGCTCACAGATCCGTGCGATCTCGTTGATGAATGAGATGCGCGCGGCCAGGAACGCGTTGGACGCGTACTTGACCATCTCCGCCGTGTATATGTTGGGCGTGATCAGAACCGGCGCCCCCAACGGCTCATAGAGCTCGGCCACTTTTTTCGCCGCCTCGCGATCATGGCTGCCGATCACCACGCGGTCCGGGTGCATGAAGTCGCGGATCGCGGATCCCTCGCGCAGGAACTCGGGGTTGGACACGACCTGAGCGCTGTGGCGTCCGTTGCGCCCACTCACGACCTGGGAAACCATGTCGCCCGTAAGCGGCGGAACCGTTGACTTGTTGACGATCACAAGCGGTCCGTCCATGCAGTCGGCGATCGATGTTGCGGCGGCCTCGACGTGTGAGAGGTCGGCCTCCCCGCCCTCACCCTCCGGTGTGCTCACGGCGATGATGGCGTACTCGGCGCCAGGGATGGCGTCCATGTACGAGGTGGTGAACCGAAGCCTCGACGCTCTCGCGTTGCGCTCGACCAGCTCGCTCAGGCCAGGCTCGTAAAAAGGCACCTCGTGATGCTGCAACAAATCGATCTTGTGGCCGTCGATGTCGACCACGACCACGTCGTTGCCCAGGTCCGCGAGGCACGCGGCCGTGGTCAGTCCGACATACCCGGCGCCGATGACCGCAACTCTGGACAATGCTGCGCGATTATCTCAGGAGGGATTTGTAGGCCGCGATCGTGCGGCGGGCGGTGCTGCGCCAGCTGAAGGTCTTGGCGCGCTCCAAACCGGCGCGCCGCGTCCGCTCGGGCTCGGCGATCAGCCTCGCGGCCATCCGGCCCAAAGCTTCGGCATCGCCATCCGCCACCAGCTCGCCCGCGCCGTCCACAACTTCAGGCAGGCTGGAGTTGCGATATGCGGCAACCGGGCAGCCGCAGGCCATGGCTTCCAAACACGGCAGTCCGAAGCCTTCGTAGCGGCTGGAGAACAAGAGACAGCCCGCCGCGGTGTACAGGTCCGCCAGGTCCGGGCTGTCGAGGTGCCCGATGACCCTCGCCCCTGGCATTTGCGGCGGCGCCTGGTGGCCGGCATCGCCGGCGAGCACCAGCTCGACGTGCGGACGCACGGCCTGCGCGGAGGCCCACGCCCGCAGCAGGCCGGCGGGATCCTTGCGCGCGTCGAGAGCGCCCACGAACAGCAGGTAGCCCGGAGCCAAGCCCCACCGCTGCCGCACGCGGATCGCCGCGTCTTTGCGAGGCTCGAAGACCGGGTCGGCCGCCTCGAAGACGACCTGGATCCGCCGCCGGTCGACACCCGCGAGTCGCACCGCATCGCCGGCTGTCGACTCCGACACTGCGAGCACGGCATCTGCCTGTTTGAGAAGACGCTTACCCAGCCAGAACCGGAACCGTTCGCCCCACATCCGCGATCCGCCGAGAGCCCAGGGGATGAGGTCGTGGAGCGTGACCACCAGCTTGCACGGCCGGCGTCCCGGCAGCCGCAGGTCGATGGCGTGATAGATGTCGGGCCGCAGTCGCACGAGATCGGAAGCGAGCGCGACCGCCTCCTCATAAGCTGCGAGCTGGCCGTGACTGCGGCGCCGAGAGCGGGCCACCTTGAAGCTGCCCGCCGGCAGGTTGGGCTCGGGAAGGCCGGCGTCCAGGAGCAGGGTCAGGTTGGAGTCGAATCCCTCTGCGATCAAGCCGGCCAGCAGCCCTGCGGCATAGGTGCCAACGCCTCGTCTGGCGCTTGGGCCCTGCAGCGGCCTCAGATCGAGCATGACCGACGGCTCTGCGGTACCTGGGTTGACACGCCCTCGCATTTGTTGCTCTTTCAACGGCACCCCACCCCTGCCCCTCCGTTTGAGGGGGGACGTCCCCCCTCGGGGCGCCGGGCCTGGCGAAGCCAGTTCCCGGCACATCCCCCTGCCTTAATGGGGAGGGCAATAGGCACTGCCACGCCGTTCAGGTAAGGGGTCACGAGCCGAGCCATCATAATTTGGCGGCCATGGAACCCCTGGACGTCGTCGTCGTCGGCGGCTGCGGCCATGTGGGCTTGCCGCTTGCGCTGTCGCTGGCCGAGAGTGGCTACCGCGTCGGCATCGATGACATCGATGCGGCCAAGGTCGATCAGGTGCGCTCCGGCCACGTACCGTTCTTGGAGAACGGCGCGGAAGACTTGCTTCGAAAGCTCCTTCCGAGCGGCCGGCTCGAGCTGGCCTCGAATCCGAGCCTTCTGGCGCGAACCAACACGGTCATCGTCGTCATCGGCACGCCCATCGACGAGTTCATGAACCCGTCGGTCCAGGTCTTCGACCGCGTTCTGGACGGCCTCATCCCTCACCTCCGTGACGGCTGCCTGGTAGTGCTGCGGTCCACCGTCTTCCCGGGCACGACCGAGACTGTGGAGCGGCGGCTGCGGGCTGCCGGCCTCGACGCCGAGGTGGTGTTCTGCCCAGAGCGGATCGCCGAGGGTCACGCCCTGGAGGAAATCCGGAGCCTGCCCCAGTTGATCGGGGCTTCATCTGACAGCGCCTTCGGCAAGGCAAGCCACCTCTTCGAACCGCTTGGCGTGAAGATCGTGCGCACTACCCCGCTCGAGGCCGAGCTGGCGAAACTGCTCACGAACACGTGGCGCTACATGAAGTTCGCGATCGCCAACCAGTTCTTCCAGATCGCCCATCGCTCGGGCGTCGACTACGACCGCGTCCTCGACGCCGTGCGCCGCGACTATCCCAGGGCGTCCGACCTCCCAGGGCCGGGATTTGCCGCCGGGCCATGCCTGCTCAAGGACACAATGCAGCTCTCGGCGTTCACACCGGACCGGTTCCCGATGGGCCAGGCTGCAATGCAGATCAATGAAGGCCTCCCCAACTACATCATCGACAGCCTCAACGCGCGCCGGCCGCTGTCGGGCCGCACCCTGGGAATACTGGGCATGGCCTTCAAGGGCGAATCCGACGATCCCCGCGCTTCGCTGAGCTACAAGCTGCGCAAGCTGGCCGCGTTCAAAGGCGCGCGTGTGCTGTGCACCGATCCGTACGTCAACGACCCATCGTTCGCGCCTCTTGACCAAGTGCTGAAGGAATCGGACGTGCTCGTCCTCGCCGCCCCACACCGTGCCTATCGCAAGCTCAGCCTCGAAGGACGGGAAGTGGTCGACATCTGGGGAATCACCGGGCCGATCCGACTTTGAGCCGCCGAGCGTGAAGGTCCTCGTCACCGGCGCGGCCGGTTTCATCTGCGGCTACCTCGTCGCCGATCTCCTGGAAGCTGGGCACGAAGTCATCGGCGTCGACAACTTCAGCAAGTACGGGCCCGTCAAGCGCGGCCACGACAGCGATCCCAAGTACCGCTTCGTCGAGGGTGACGCCAAGGATGTGGGCCTGCTCACCAAGCTCGCCGCGGACTGCGACCAGGTGGTGGCGGGCGCAGCCATGATTGGTGGCATCTCGTACTTCCACGAGTTCGCGTACGACCTCCTGGCCGAGAACGAGCGAATCTGCGCTGCCACGTTCGACGCGGCCATCAGCGCCCACCGCCTCGGCCGGTTGCAGCGGATCACGGTGATTTCCAGCAGCATGGTGTTCGAATCGGCCGAGGTGTTTCCCACGCCGGAGGGCGCGGAGCTGAAAAGCCCGCCTCCCCACTCCACTTACGGCTTTCAGAAGCTGGCGACTGAGTATTTCGCGCGCGGAGCGCACGAGCAGTACGGCCTCCCCTACACGATCGTGCGGCCATTCAACTGCGTCGGAGTAGGTGAGCGGCGCGCGCTGCGCGACCGGGAGATCCTGAGCGGCAACGTCAAGCTGGCGATGAGCCATGTCGTGCCCGATCTATGCCAGAAGGTGCTCAGGGGACAGGACCCACTGCACATCCTTGGCGACGGCAGCCAGGTCCGTCACTACACGTACGGCGGCGACCTGGCTCGCGGAATCCGTCTGGCGATGGAGTCTGAGCATGCCGTGGACGGCGACTTCAACCTCTCCACCGCCCGCTCGACCACGGTGCGTGAGCTGGCCGAGCTCATCTGGCGCAAGGTGCATGGCCGCGAGCGCCCAGTCCAGCTGGTCTCGGACCCACCCTATGAGCACGATGTACAGATGCGGGTCCCAGACGTACGCAAAGCTCGAGACGTGCTCGGCTTCGAGGCGACGACCACGCTCGAAGAGATGCTCGACGAGGTGATCCCGTGGGTCCGCAGCGAGATCGAGGCGGGCCGGATCTGAACTCGTGCCGGATCTAGCTGACGCCTTCCCCCCTCGCGGTGGAGGTGCCGAGACGGGGTCACCCGCGCTCAGCGTCGTGGTGCCCGTCTACAACGAAGGCGAGAATGTCGTGCCCACGTTGCGCGGGATCGTCGAGCGGACTAGAGTGCGCCCGCTCGAGGTGCTCGTCGTGCACGACTTCGACGAGGACACGACAGTCCCGGTCGTGAAGCGGCTCCAGTCGGAGATCCCGGAGCTTCGTCTGCACCGGAACACCATTGGGCGGGGGGTGCTGAACGCGATGAAATCAGGGCTGGTCGCGGCAGGGGCTCCCTACGTGCTCATCACCATGGGAGACGGCTCCGACGATGCCGGCGATATCGATTCGATGTACGCACTCGCTCGCGATGGCGCAGACGTGGTCGCCGGGTCCCGCTACATGCGCGGCGGCCGGCAGCTGGGAGGCCCGCTGCTCAAACGGACGATGTCGCGCGTGGCCGGGCTTTCGCTGCACTGGCTGGGCGGTGTTCCCGTGCATGACGCCACCAGCAACTTCCGCATGTACTCCAAGCGCCTAATGGAGCAGGTGACGATCGAGTCGCAAGGTGGTTTCGAGTTAGGTATCGAGCTGACCGTCAAAGCGCACCTGCTTGGGATGCGTGTGGCCGAGGTCCCAACCACATGGCGCGACCGCACGGCCGGCCAGAGCCGCTTCCGGCTCTGGAGCTGGCTGCCCCGCTACCTGCGCTGGTACTGGCGCGGCCTGGACGGACGCTTCAGCCGGAAACCGGCCGGACCTCGACGCTAATCGGCGCGACCTTCACGCCTGCACCCGGCGCACTACTGCTTTAAGCCCCTCTCCCTAGCCCTCTCGCTGAGGGGGGACGTCCCCCCTCAGGGCGCCTGGCCTGGCGGAGCCAGCTCCCGGCGCACCCCCCTGCCGATGGGGGGAGGGGAAAGGGGGCGGTAGTTCTTCTTGTAGTACTCCCAGTACTCGCCTGACTTCAATGGGCGCCACCACTCCGGGTGCTCCCGGTACCAGCGCACCGTGCGCTCCAGACCCTCAGAAAATGCGACGCGCGGTTCCCATCCCAACTCCGTGATGCGGGTCACGTCGAGTGCGTAACGATAATCGTGACCGGGACGATCCTCGACGTACTGGATGAGGCTTCGCGGCTTGCCCATGATCTCCAGGACGGCCTCGGCGACCTGCCGGCCACTGGTCTCGGCGCCACTACCCACGTTGAAGATCGCGCCTATGGGAGCCTCGTGCAGCACCAGGTCGATCGCGCGGCAGTGATCTTCGACGTAGAGGTAGTCCCGGACCGCGGAACCGTCGTTGTAAAGGGGTAGGGGAAGATCGTCGATCGCGTTGGTGATCAGCACCGGGACCAGCTTTTCGGGGTACTGATAGGGACCGTAGTTGTTGGAACCGCGGGTCACGAGGAGGGGCAAGCCGAAGCTTTCGGCGTAAGCGCGCGCGATGTGTTCCCCGCCCGCCTTGCTCGCCGAATAGGGACTTCGCGGCTTCAGCGCGTCCTCCTCACTCGAGCGACCGGTGCTCACATCGCCGTACACCTCATCGGTGCTCACGAGCAGGAACACCTGGTGGGCATGTTTTCGCGCCGCCTCGCACAGGACCGCCGTGCCCCGCACGTCGGTCTCGATGAAGGCGAAGGGGTCCATGAGCGAGCGATCGACGTGGGTCTCCGCGGCGAAGTCCACAATCGCGTCCACCTCGCGTGCCAACGAGTCGACCAGCTCCTGGTCGCAGATGTCGCCATGTACGAACCGGAAGCCCGGCTTCCCTTCGAACTCGACCAGGTTGGCAAGGTTGCCGGCATAGGTCAGCTTGTCAAGGACCGTGATCTCAACATCTGGACGGTTGGCGCGGAGCAGCCGCACGAAGTTGGAGCCGATGAATCCGGCGGCTCCGGCAACGAGGAGCCGCCTCAACGAGCGGGAGGTCACTTGATCGCCGGCCCCGCCATCCAGTCGTACCCGATGGATGGATCGTCGTGCGGAAGGCGACCCTCGTCCTCGGGGGCGTAGACATTGGAGGTGATGTAGAGCAGGTGGCTCAACTCCATCGCGCGGCACCCGTGGGCCACGCCCGGCGGGATTTTGAGGCAGGCCGCGCGCGGGTCACCCATGATGAACTCCATCAGGTTTCCTTTGGTGGGCGAACCTTCCCTGGTGTCGTACAGCGCAACCTTCAAAGCCCCGATCACGTACCACCAATCCGTCTGCTTCCGGTGGATGTGCCAGGCCTTCGCCGTGCCTGCATACATCAGCGAGTGGCTCCACTGGCCGAAGTGATCGAAGAAACCGTCTGTCTCGCGGATGACTTCGCGAAAGAAACCTCGATCGTCGGCGTGGGTGACGAGCTCTTTGAGGACGACGCCGTCGATGGTACTCATGGTGCCCATGGTGCTCAAAATGATGGCTCAGTCGCGGTTGGCGCCGTGAGCGCGTACGTGGTCGTTGACCGCGTAGTAGGCGTGCATCGACTCACCGGCGTCGCCCCAGAAGCCCTCGAGCACGTCGTACTCCATGAGGCCTTGATCGAGGTACCAGTTGTTGACGTCAGTGATCTCCAGCTCGCCGCGGCCGGAAGGCTTCAGGTCGGGGAGCACCGACCAGACGGTCTCGTCATAGAAGTAGACGCCCGTGACGGCGAACTCGCTGGGAGGCGTCTCCGGTTTCTCGACGATGTGTTCGATGCGGCGGGCGCCATTGAGCTGGGCTACGCCGAGGTGTCTCAGATGTTCGTGATCGCTGTCATGCGAAAGCACGACGCGCGCCCCGCGCGGCTGCTGGCGGAAGGCGTCCACGCTCGAGCGGATCGTGCGCCCGAATATGTTGTCGCCGAGCAGAACGACGGCTCGATCGCCCCCGACGAACCGCTCCGCGAGGCCCAGGGCCTCGGCGATGCCGCCGGGCTTCTCCTGGTACGCATAAAAGAGGCGGTCGATGCCAAACTCCTCACCGTTCCCGAGGAGACGAAGGAATTCGCCGGCGTGGGTGCCCCCGGTCACGACCATCATCTCGGAAACGCCTGACTTCACCAGCGCCTCGATGGCGTAGCTGATCATCGGCCGGTCGTAGATCGGGAGGAGGTGCTTGTTGGTGATCCGCGTCAGCGGGTGCAGCCGGCTGCCCGTGCCACCCGCGAGGATGACTCCTTTCATCGCTGCCGGGATTCTACTTGTGGTTCTCGGCCAGAGGCCGGGACTCTATGCTTCGCCAGGATGCCTGAGGAACTCGGTGCGCCCCCGACGTCAGCATCGGCGGCAGCGCACGCGCCATCAGTACCCGACAACCGCTTCTCTCCGGACGGCTTCTGGTGGTGGGGTGGCGCGGACTGGAAACCCGCCGTCTCGCCGGACGGCCTGTGGCGCTGGAACGGCCAGACATGGGTACCCGCTCGGGCGGTCGCGCCGCCCGCTTCCAGCCACGGGGTCGCGCTCACGATCGGTCTCACGGCCGGGCTCTTCGTCGTGGTCCTCCTCCTGGTCACGGTAATCGTGGTCGTGATTCTCCTCACCATGGGCGGCCAGATCGGGAACGTGTTCTCCAATGTCGTCGCGGCTCTCGGGTGATCCCTTTGATGGTGCTCTGCCTCACCCTGGCCCTCTGGTTTGAGGGGGGACGTCCCCTCTCAGGGCGTCGGGCGGGGCGAAGCCAGGTCCCGGCGCACCCCCCTGCCAAGGGGGAGAGGGGAATGCTGCGACAAGGAGCACACAGAAGGTAAGTAAGCCACAACTTGTTGTGGCAGACTGGCCGCGACACCGTACATGCCCAGACCCGAGAACTGGCCGCGGACGATCCTCCATGTCGATCTCGACGCCTTCTACACGTCGGTCCACCAGCGAGACGATCCCAAGCTGCGCGGGATTCCGGTGGCGGTGGCGGGGCGTTCGCGGCGGGCGGTGATCATGGGCGCCTCCTATGAAGCGCGCGCCTTCGGTGTGCGCTCCGCGATGCCGCTGCACGAGGCGCTGCAGCTGTGTCCGCAGCTCATGGTGGTCACTCCTGACAGCGCTCGGTACCGTGAGGCGAGCCGGCTCGTCCACCAGATCTTCCGCCGCTTTACCTCACCCGAGCTGGTGGAGGGGTTGGCGCTGGACGAGGCCTACCTTGACGTGACCGCACGCACGCGGCACGGCACCTCGACCGCGGACGAGGTCGCGCGCCGGATCAAATTTCAGATCCACACCGAGGTCGGGCTGACGGCGTCCGTCGGTGGTGCCACGTCCAAGCTGGTCGCCAAGGTTGCGAGCGGCACGCGCAAGCCAGATGCTCTGGTGCTGGTGCATCCGGGCACCGAGGCAGACTTTCTCGCCCCGCTCCCGATTGGCGTCATCCCCGGCCTGGGCCCCAAGACCGAGGAGCGGCTGCACGGTATGGGCGTGCGAACGGTGGGAGAGCTCGCCGGCTACGAGACGCAGCGCCTGGTGCAGGCGCTCGGCGTCGGCGGCGCCGTCCTGCAGCGGCTGGCGCAGGGGCGTGACCGGGCTCCGGTCGACGGCAGCAAACCGGCGAAGACGATTTCCGCGGAGACCACTTTCGAAACCGACGTGAGCGACCGCCGCCTGCTCGAGAAAGCGCTTCGAGAGCTAACAGACAGGGTTGTCGAGCGCCTCAAGGCGGAGGATGTGCGAGCGCGCACGATCTACGTGAAGCTGAAGCTGCCGGACTTCAGGCTGGTGAGCCGCCAGGTGAGCCGGACGAGCCCGACCGACGACGTCGAGACGATCTTCCGGGCCGCGCGGTCGGCGCTTGAGAAGTCCCACGTCGAGTCGCGGCCGGTGCGCTTGATCGGGGTGGGGTTGTCGGGCCTCGAGCACCCGGAGCCCGACCTGCAGCTGACGCTCTTCGACTAGGGACGGTCCGGTCGATGACTGGACGCGGGAGCCCAGCCAGGACCTCACCCACGGTCGCCCAGCCGAGCTTTTCGCGCGCACGCGCGATCAACGCGCGAAAGACCATTGCTGTCGCGCGCGCGTCGTCGAGCGCTGCGTGCGCCGGCGTGATGTCGAGGGCGAGCACTTCAACGAGTCGGGCCAGTCCGGGCGTTTGCCCTTTGGGGAGGTCGAGCACCATCCGCGCCAGCGCCGTCGTGTCGATGATGGGATGCGCAAGCGGGCTTTCCAGCCCACGACCGACGAGCCAGGTGTCGAATGCATCGTGGCTGTGCTCCACGAGGACGGCGCCCTGCGCGAAGCGCAGGAACGCACGCCGAGCGTCTTTGAACTCGGGGGCTCCGATGAGCATCGAGCGGTCGATGTGGTGCCGCCTGCGGGCGTAAGGATTGATGGGAGCTCGACAGTTCACGAGCGTGTCGAAGAACGAAAGGGTGCCGGTGAGCCGAAACCGCTCGGCCCCGATCTCCAGGACCAGGAAGGGTGCATTCCCGGTCGTCTCCACGTCCAGGGCGACGAATTCGGCATCGTCAAGACGGGTTTTGGGGCCCACCTCTGGCGCGTCGACCGCGATCTCTTCCCAGGGCACCGGCCGGGGGGCGCCTCGGGGCTTGAGGAAGAGCGGCTTCGCCTTCATCGGACGAGGGCCAGCGCGCGCCGCGCGAAGCCAATCTCTTCGACGGTCACTGCGCGCAACACAAGGGCGGCTCCAACGTAAACGAGAACACCCACCACGATGGGGATGGCGATCGCCACGCCGCTCAGATCGCGCAGCGGGAACACCGCCAACCCCATCACCAGCCCGGCAAGGAGCGGTCGCCAGCTGAGTCGCATCACGGGCACACGGCCGACATGCCGTGCCGTCAAGATCCAGCCCACCGTGCCGAGGACGACCTCGGTGGCCACCGTGGCCCAGCTCGCTCCGAGGTAGCCGAACGGCGGTATGAGGGCCAGGTTCAGGGTCAGGTTGGCGACCAGGCTCCAGCCGGCGGCCCAGGTGAACGAGGACTGGCGGTCGGAGGCGCTCAGCGCGCCGATGAACGCGTTGTTTACGAAGCCGACCACCAGGGCCAGCGCGAGGATGCGCAGCGCAGGCTCCGACTGGGCGAAGTCAGCCTTGAACAGGGTCGCCGTCAGTGGCTGGGCGAGCACGAAGATCCCGACAGTGATCGGCCAGCCGACGACGAGCAGCGCCTTGAAGAAACGACTGACCGCATCCAGCTGCTGGTTGGGTCTCTCGCGGTGGTACACGGAGAGCACAGGGAACACCACCGAGAGCAGCGTCATGGGGATGAAGAGCAGCGCTTCGAACGGTTTGTAGGCCGCCCCATACCATCCCGCCTCTTGATGTGAGCGAAGCGCGTACACAAGCGGCTGGTCGATCCTGAAGTAGAGAATCGTGATCACAAAGGTGAGCGCGAACGGGAGTCCCTGCCACAACCAGGCGCGCAGCATCTGGGGCTCGAACCTCCAGCCGATCAACGCGATTCGCTTCCAGGCGAGCACGCCAAAGAAATAAACGCAGCTGAACGCGTACTGCGCCGCGTACGCCCATACGAAGTAGGTCACGCCGGCACCAGTCCGGATGCCGGCGATGACGAGCGCGAGCAGGACCGCGCTTTCGAGCACGACGGCCACAGCCTCGTAGCCAAGGCGCTGCACTGCGTAGAGCGTGTTCCGCAGCAGGCTCGAGTACGAGGTGAGGACCATGAGCGCAAATGCCGGCACCAGCAGGCCGCCCAGGCCGGCGATACCGAGCGCTCCGGCGAGGATCCCGAAGCTGACAACGGACATCAGTACACGCAGGGACATGACGTTGCGGAGGTAGCGCTGTATCTCGGTGGGGTGGCGAGCGCCCTCTCGGACGTAGAGGACGTTGAAGCCGAGGTCCAGCAGCACGCTGACGATGGCCGTGTAGTTGACGAGGGTCGTGAAAGTTCCGTAGCGGGCCGGGCGGAGGTCGTTCAGCATGGCGATCACGGTGACGAGCGCGATGAGTCGCGCGACAAACTTCGCAGCGAGGACGATGACCGTGTTGCGGAGCGCCCGCGAGCCGAGCCCGGCCGTGCCGACGGGCAGATCGGTTGCTGAGTCGTGGTCTGGCAACTGCGGCAAATCGTAACCGCCTGTTAGAGGCGGGGCGAGGTCTTCAACCTCGCGCCGCCTTATGAGGGAAAACCGGACTGTTTTCCCTCATCGCCGGGTCGGCTTCGCCGACGCGGCTGCTCCCATTCCCGTGGGTTTGGATTTACGGAATAGTTTCTCCCCGCCACATTTGGGAGGGAATTGGATGGACAAAGTCGCGGCCGGGTTAAACCCGGCCGCCCCTACTACGCCGGTTCTTGCTCAAGAGGGCTATTGGAGGTTTCGGCGGCGGGCCGTATTCTGGCGACCACCAGACCGGGGGCCCCCGGGTGGGTGGTTTTGGGAGGAGGGCTTGCGGCCCGGCGATGAGAGCGAACCGCCCTGGCTCCCTCTCATACGTTTTAGACTCGTCCCCCACATGGACAACAGGCGGCGTTCGCTCAGCGGCGTCCGGGTCACCGGCCGCTACCACATCGGCAACTACCTGGGCGCAGGCATCAACTACGTGCGCCTCCAGGATGACTACGAGTCCTACATCTTCGTAGCCGACTACCACACCATGACCACCAAGCCCAACGCCCGCGACTTCACCGACGACCTCTACGACATGGTCATCGACCTGATCGCGATTGGGCTCGACCCCGAGCGAACAGTGATCTACCGCCAGTCGCGAATCCCTGAAGTCGCGGAGCTGGCGCTGCTGCTGGCGATGGTCACGCCCCTCAGCTGGGTGCAGCGCGTGCCGACGTTCAAGGAGAAGGTCCGTGAGCAGCCCGAGAACGTGAACCTGGGCCTGCTGGAGTACCCGGTGCTGATGACCGCCGACATCCTGATGCCGAAGGCCGAAGTGGTCCCCGTTGGCCGCGACCAGGCCGCCCATCTCGAGCTCACACGCGAGATCACGCGCCGCTTCAACCGCACATATGGAGATGTTTTTCCCGTGCCCCAGATCGTTCTCAATGCCGAGATTCCCCTCGTGAAGGGCACGGATGGCAAGACCAAAATGTCGAAGAGCCTCAACAACATCATCGGCGTCACCGACCCACCAGAAGCGATCCGCAAGCAGGTCCTCAGCATGGTCACGGACGTCAAGCGGACATACAAGACGCAGCCGGGCCACCCTCGGTCTTGCAACGTCTGCGCTTTCTACAGGTTCCTCTTCGACGACTGGGAGCACTACTGGGACCTCTGCCGCACCGCCAAGATCGGCTGCCATGAGAAGAAGCAGATCCTTGCCGAGCGGATCATCGAGCGCTTTCAACCGTTTCGGGAACGTCGGGCTGAGCTGTCCCCCGCCATTGTCCGAAGCATCCTCGACGCTGGCGGCGAGCGCGCCCACGAGGTCGCGCGCGGGACCATGGCCGAGGTGCGCCAGGCGGTGGGACTGCCCGCCTCGCGGTAGGTCGACTGTCTCGCTAGAATTCGGCTCGGATGGCTGATTCCGCGGCGCCGCGGCGTTTCACCCGGCGGAATTTCATCGCCTGGCAGATGGCGGGCCTCCTGACGGCGACGGTCGTCATCGGCCTCGCTCCGATACTCGTCTTTCTATGGCCGGCGCCCCCCAAGGGCCAAAGGAAGCTAGCGCTGCCGATCACGCTCGACACGAGCATCGACCAACTGGCCAGCGGCAGTGCGATCAAGTTCGACGCCCCCACCAGCCCCAACTCGGCATTTATCATGGCCGACGGCGGCGGGGACAATGCCGCCGGCGACCTCGCCTTCGGCGGATTCGTGGTCAAGGACCAACAGGGCAAGATCGACGTCCTGGCCATCAACTGCTCGCACCTGGGTTGTTCGGTTGCAATCAACCAGAAAGAAGGCAGCTTCGACTGCCCGTGTCACGGATCTCGTTTCCATCTTGACGGGACGGTGCGTCATGGTCCCGCCGCGTACTCGCTGTCGCACCTGACCTGGAAGCAGGGCGATGATCCGAAGACCATCACGGTCGACGGCATCCTCCTCGGTTTCTGAGTGTTTTAGAGCTTGGCCATCCCCCACCCACGCGAGATCCAGATGGCGGTGGTGGACTGGCTCGACGAGCGCTACCCATTCACAAAAGCTGTCGACGAGGCGCTGTACCAGCGCGTGCCCAACTTCGCGAACGCGTTCTACTACTGCTTCGGCGGGATGGTGTTCATCCTCATCGTCCTGCAGCTCCTCACCGGCATCTTGCTCGCGCTCTACTACGTCCCCGACGCCACCGGAAACCCAGCGCCGGCCTACACGAGCGTCAACTTCATCCAGAACGACGTGTACCTGGGTTGGCTGATCCGCGGCGTCCATTTCTGGGGCGCCAACCTGCTGATCATCATGGTCCTCCTGCATATGGCCCGGGTCTACTGGACAGGCTCGTACCGCGCTCCCCGCGAGCTCAACTGGATGGTGGGCGTCCTGATGCTGCTGATCATCCTTACGTTTTCCTTGACCGGATACCTGCTGCCCTGGGACACCAAGTCGTACTTCGCGACCGAGGTCACGATCAAGATCGCCGGCTCCGCGCCGCCGGCCCAGCTCGGCGCCTTCATCAAGGATGTGCTGCAAGGCGGACCCGTTGTCGGCCCGCCGACACTGCAGCGCTTTTTCACCATCCACGTGTTCCTGCTCCCGGCGTTGATCGTGCTGCTCATGTACGTCCACTTCCGCTTCATCCGCGCCCACGGCATCGCGGAGCCGCTATGACTGAACCTACACTCCCGACGAACGGCCCCGGCGCGGCGACCGCCGCCACTGAGATTCCGGTCATCGAGGTCGACGCCCATGGCGGTCACACCCTGGAGCCGGAATACAAACGACTACCGATTGGGCCGGACCACATCCTGTATCCCGTGGTGGTCGGCCTCGCCCTCTTCCCCATCCTCATGGGCGACGCTGGACATCACCTCGCCGACGACATGCCGGATGAGGACACCCATCCCTTCTTCCCGGACCATTTCTGGCCCTACCCGATCATCGCCGTGATCATGCTGGTGGCGGTCGGACTCCTCGCTGCTTTCGTTCAGAAGAACCTGCAGCTCGAGACATCCGCCGACCCCCGCACAACTACCATCCCGCGGCCCGACTGGTACTTCTTGTTCCTGTTCCAGTTCCTCAAGCTGGGTCCGGAGCTGATCATGTCCCTGGTCATCCCGCCGATCGTCGTGGTCGGGCTGCTCGTATGGCCATTCATCGACGCCATCGCCGGGCCGAGGGTGGCCAAGCGGCTCGGGTGGAAGAGCTGGCCCGTGCCTGGCCGCAACATCATCACCGGCACGCTCTGGGTCGTCGGGCTCGGCGTCGTCGCCCTGCTCACACTGTGGGCGCTGGCGGGACCGAATTTCTGCGTGCCGTGGATCATCAACAGCCCGGTCTGCGGCGCGTGATCGACGGGCGAGACTACGCTCTCGCTTCGTAGAGCTGCTTCGTCAGCTCGACCTGGGCCAGATGCTCGCGTGCGTGGCCGTAGTTCTGCAGCAGCCACTCCAGGCCTGGCCGCGGAGGGCGATCGCCTCGTGGCCGCAGCTCGGTCAGATCCGCGGCCGTGAGAGCGCCGATGTGCTTCGTCAGCTCCGCCTCGGCCTGATCCAACAGCGCGAGCAAATCCGCGGCACCGGCTACCGCTTTGAACTCGGACGGACGGTCACGAGCCGTCGCCACGGTACGCACTGAGCGGATCATCTCCCTCTCGGAGCCGAGCGTGTGCACGATGAGCACGGCGATCGAGTTGGCCTGCGGGTGTGGCCTCCAGTTGAGGGCGTCATGGTCCATTCCGCGGACCTGCGCGCGAAGCTGGTCGTGCACAGAACCGAAGAGCTTGCCAACGATGGCTGCCACCGTTCTGGCTCCCGACTCGTCCACTACACCTTCTCTGTGACCCGGTACTCGAGATAGCGCCCCAGAAGCAGACGTGTGTGCGCCTCCAGCGCCGGCACCACGCTCAGCACCAAACCCACCACCGGATATGCA
>WNFB01000717.1_pt1 | contig 27528 bp, 32 predicted proteins | sample 5400501 | NCBI WGS metagenome assembly WNFB01 (sample SAMN13153341, study PRJNA577476) | soil metagenome | isolation source: 200 cm saprolite under Douglas fir tree site 2 hole 1 | place: USA:California | collected 2015-04-18
TGGATTTGCTGTCGATGGTGCGGGGTGGAACGCCGCAGTTCATGTACCTCTGGATGCCGTGACGAAAATTTCGCATTAAGTGATTTATCGATTTGTTCATTGAAGTGATCCGGCAATGATTCAATCACCAGATCACAAAATCGACAAATTCTTGGCGACGCCGATCGGACGCCGGGCGGTGCTGGCTCTGGGCGTCCAGGGGGCGATGAGCCTCTACACGGCCCTTGGGGTTGGGGCGGCCCTGAGTCTGTTCGGCAGCCTGACCGGTTGTTACCGCGCGCCAGGCACGGCTCGCGATCAGTTGATCTTTTTCTCCGAAGAGAAGGAACTGCAATTTGGATTGAGCGCATTCCGCGAGGTCTTACGGTCTGCTCCGCTCAGTGACAATGCAGAAGTGAATGACTTGGTGCACCGCGTAGGACGAAAAATCGCTGAAGCCGCCAACAAGCCGGAGTATCAGTGGGAATTCGCGGTCATTCAAGACGACAAGATGGTCAATGCGTTCGCACTGCCAGGTGGGAAGGTCGCCATCTACACCGGGATTCTCAAAACTACGAAAGACGATGCTGGATTGGCGACGGTGATGGGTCATGAGGTCGCGCATGCATTGCAGCGTCACGGGGTGGAGCGGATGAGCCGGAGTATCTTGGACCAAATTGCGCAATTGGGCGCATTGGGTGCGGCGGCATCAGGACATGCCCCCGCCGGTGCGATCCAGGGCTTGTTGGGGGCGTACGGGGTCAATGTGTCGTTGCCCTTCAATCGGCAACAAGAATCGGAAGCCGACTACATCGGGCTTCGATTGATGGCGCAGGCCGGGTACGATCCGCGTGAAGCCGTGCCGTTTTGGGAGCGCATGAGCGGCTGCCCGAGGCTGATGATCGGCAAGGTCTGCTTTCGCTCGCAACAGGCGGTGCCCGAGTTTCTTTCCACCCATCCGTCCGATTTGACACGTATCAATCAGATCGAAGCCTGGCTGCCCGAGGCGCTCCAGTACTATCATGGCCCGGGGGGAGGGGCGGCTCCACCGGCGCCCGCGCCATACCGGCCGACAATCGGGCCGATGCCACAATCCAGTTGACGCTGAAACGAGGTTTCCGTGCCAAGGCGAACAGATATTAAGTCCATTTTGTTGATCGGGTCCGGGCCGATCGTGATCGGCCAGGCTTGCGAGTTTGACTATTCCGGCACGCAGGCCTGCAAAGCACTTAAAGAAGAAGGCTACCGGGTGATTCTCATCAACAGCAACCCGGCGACGATCATGACCGATCCAGAGTTGGCCGATAGGACCTATGTGGAGCCGATCACGGTCGAGGTCGTGGAGAAAGTGATCGAGCGCGAACGTCCCGACGCCCTGCTCCCAACCATGGGGGGACAGACTGCGTTGAATACGACGATGGGATTGGTCAAGCGGGGGACGCTCGAAAAATACGGCGTCAAGTTGATCGGCGCGTCCGCCGAGGCGATTCATAAGGCCGAGGATCGCGAAGCCTTCAAGCATGCGATGCAGCGAATCGGGTTGCGAGTGCCGGCCAGTGGCGTGGCGCATAACCGTGAAGAAGCCATCAAGATTCTCGAACAGATCGGATTTCCGGCGATCATTCGACCGTCGTTCACCATGGGCGGGACCGGGGGGAATATCGCGTACAACCGGGAAGAGTTCGAAAAGATTGTCGAGTGGGGTCTCGCCATGAGTCCGGTCGGCCAACTTCTGATCGAGGAATCCTTGATCGGGTGGAAAGAATACGAACTTGAAGTGATGCGGGACCTCAAAGACAATGTCGTCATTGTCTGTCCGATCGAAAACCTGGACCCGATGGGGGTGCACACGGGTGACAGTATCACGGTCGCGCCGGCTATGACGCTCTCGGACAAAGAGTACCAGCGCATGCGGGATGCCGGGGTTCGGATCATGCGTGAGATCGGCGTCGACACCGGCGGTTCGAACGTCCAATTCGGCGTAGATCCTAAGAGCGGTGACATGGTGGTCATCGAAATGAACCCGCGTGTGTCGAGGAGTTCTGCGCTCGCCTCCAAAGCGACGGGATTTCCCATCGCCAAGATTGCCGCGAAGCTTGCGGTGGGCTACTCGTTGGATGAAATCACCAACGACATCACCGGTGTGACGAAAGCCTCATTCGAACCCACGATCGACTATGTGGTAGTGAAGATCCCTCGCTTTGCCTTCCAAAAGTTCCGAGGGGCCGATCCCACCCTCACGACGCAGATGAAATCGGTGGGCGAAGTGATGGCGATTGGGCGCACCTTTAAAGAGTCCTTGCACAAGGCGATTCGTTCGCTGGAGTTGAACATGAACGGGCTCTCTTCGCGGGAGGGGTTGGATCGTGGCATTCCTAAAGGGCTTGATCGGCAACAAGCGCTGGAGCGGGTACGCCAACATCTGCGGACCCCAATTGCCGAGCGACTGTGGCACGTGGCGGATGGCATGCGTCTCGGCCTGTCCAATGACGACCTGTTTGCCCTCACGAAGATCGATCCCTGGTTCCTGGAGCAGATCCGAGAGCTGATGCAATTTGAAGCCCTGCTGGTCGGCCAGGCGGGTAAGAAACCAGCTGCGCTTGAGGAGTCGCTTCTGTGGCAGGCCAAGGAACTTGGTTTTTCTGACGATCGTATCGCACAGCTCATTGGCTTGACATCAGCCTCGGTCCTGGCCCAGCGGACCAAGGCCGGCCAGGGCAGAAGAGGGGTGACCTACAAACGGGTCGACACCTGTGCCGCAGAGTTCGAAGCCCATACCCCCTATCTCTATTCGACATACGGAAGCGAATGTGAGGCTCGCCCGACAGACCGGAAGAAAGTGATCATCCTCGGTGGGGGGCCGAATCGTATCGGACAGGGGATCGAATTCGACTACTGTTGTGTCCATGCAGCCATGGCGCTTCGCGAAGAAGGTATCGAATCGATCATGGTGAATTGTAACCCCGAAACGGTGAGTACAGACTACGACACCTCTGATCGACTCTATTTTGAGCCGTTGACTGAGGAAGACGTCCTCAACATCGTGGAGCGCGAGCAGCCGTTGGGAGTCGTGTTACAGTTCGGCGGGCAGACGCCTCTTAAGCTCGCGCTGCCCTTGTCCAAGGCCGGGGTGCGAATCTTGGGCACGAGTCCTGAGGCGATCGATCGCGCCGAAGATCGAGAACGATTCCGCGACCTCTTGAATAAGCTCGGGCTCCGTCAAGCGGAGAGTGGCATGGCCCGATCCGTAGACGAGGCCCTTCGGATCGCCTCGCAGATCAGCTATCCGGTCATGGTGCGGCCTTCATACGTGTTGGGCGGGCGATCCATGCAGATCGTCTACGACGAATCCGGCTTGCTGGAGTATATGGGATCGGCGGTCAAAGCCTCGCCGAAACATCCCGTGCTGATCGACAAGTATCTTTCGGATGCGATTGAAGTCGATGCCGACGCCATTTCAGATGGGACGAATGTCGTGGTGGCGGGGATCATGGAACACATCGAAGAAGCCGGGGTGCATTCGGGAGACTCGGCCTGTTCATTGCCGCCCTATTCGCTCGGTCAGAGCGTGGTCGAAGAGATTCGTCGGCAAATGAAGGCGTTGGCTCTGGAACTTGGCGTGATCGGCCTGATGAATGCGCAGTTTGCCATCAAAGACCACACGATCTATGTGCTGGAGGTCAATCCTCGAGGCTCGCGCACCGTGCCGTTCGTCAGTAAAGCCATCGGTGTACCGCTTGCCAAGTTGGCCATGAAGACCATGGTGGGCAAGAGCCTTCCGGAGCTGGGGTTGACTGAGGCCCCTGCTCCCTCGCATTTGTCCGTGAAAGAATCCGTCTTTCCCTTTAATAAGTTCCCGGGGGTGGATGTCCTCTTGGGTCCGGAGATGAAGTCCACCGGGGAAGTGATGGGCATCGACCAGGATTTCGGATGGGCTTTCGCGAAGGCCCAAGCAGGAGCCGGTGCGCCGCTGCCGAAAGGAGGGACGGCATTCATCAGCGTGAAGGAGAGTGACCGCCCGGCGGCTCTGGAAGTTGTGCGACAGCTCCAGGGGCTGGGGTTTAACGTTCAAGCTACGAGTGGAACGGCGGCCTATTTACGGAGCCATGGGGTCAATGCGGACGCTGTGAACAAGGTCATGGAAGGTCGGCCCCATGTCGTGGACCATATCAAGAACGGGCAGGTGGCCTTGGTCGTGAACACGGTGAGTACCGCGTCATCACATGCCGATTCATTGTCGATCCGCCGGGAGGCTCTGAATAAAGGGCTGGCCTACTATACGACCATACGGGGGGCACGAGCGGCGGTCATGGGCATTGAAGCGATTCTCAAGAAAGAACTTACCATTCGGTCGCTGCAGGAATATCACCACCACTCATAGAGGACGCCACAGACCATGCCGACACCGATCACCAAGAAGGGGCACGAGGCGCTCCAAGCAGAGCTCGATCGTCTTCGCAAAGTCGAGCGTGCCAAAAATATCGAAGCCATTGCTGAAGCGCGTGCCCATGGCGATTTGAGCGAGAATGCGGAGTATGGTGCCGCCAAAGAACGCCAGGGATTCATCGAGTCGCGTATCGTGGAACTTCAGTCGAAGCTGGCCGACGTCCGCATCGTCGAAACTGCCGGGCGAATCTCCGAGACCATCGTGTTCGGCGCCACGGTGCTCGTGATTGAACAGGAGTCGCAGTCGAAGCGGCAGTACACGCTGGTGGGACAGGATGAAGCCGATATGAAAGTGAACCGCATCTCGATTCAGTCTCCGGTCGGTAAGGCGCTGATCGGAAAGCGAGTCGGCGATTTCGTCGAGGTCAAGACACCGGTCAAGATGGTCGAGTACGAGGTGGTGGAGATTCGCTTCGAGGAGCTCTAGCCCGCATTATTCATGAACACTTCTGCTGCAATCGCGGATTCGTCGCTACGACAAGCCTGGATGCGGTGGCCCGGCGTCCAGGCAGGCGAGCTCGCCGCTCGGTCGCTCAACATACTGTTTCAAGTATGCCTCACTCCCTCGCAACTCCGCGCGCCTGTCTCGCGTGGCGACTGCGCGATTTCGCGACGAACTGTCATGAATAATGTGGGCTAGCGTGCCGCACCCTCTGGGGCTCATCACGCTGTTGACCGATTTCGGAGATCGGGACTATTTCGTGGCGAGTATGAAAGGGGTGATCCTCACCATTAATCCCCACGCCACCCTCATCGATCTGTCTCATCACGTACCGCCCCATTCGGTCGAAGACGCCGCCTATCTCCTGAAATCCTGCTATCGATATTTTCCGGAGGGCACGGTGCATGTGGCCGTCGTCGATCCTGGCGTCGGCAGCGCGCGGCGCCCCCTTATCGCAAAGAGCGAGCACTGCTTCTTTGTGGCTCCCGACAACGGTCTCTTGACGCCGATCCTTGCCGAAGACAGCACGATGGAAGTGCGTGAGATTGAGAACACGGACTATCTGCTGACATCACCAGGCCGCACCTTCGACGGCCGCGATCTCTTCGCTCCTGCTGCGGCCTGGCTGACCAGGCAACAGCCCTTCGCCTCCTTCGGGCGACTCGTCGCCGATTGCAAGACTTTCACGATTGGTCAGCCGCGTTGGGAAGAGACCGTCCTGGTTGGCGAGATCGTTTACGTGGATCGTTTTGGGAATCTGATTTCCAACCTGACCCCGCAACATCTTGAAGAGGTGTGCGTTGCCGCAAAGCGCAGGCGACCGTTCATTCGGATCGGCGAACGGATCGTCGAAGGACTTGTCGCCAGTTACAGCGAAGGGACGGTGGAACAGCCGTCCGCGCTCATCAACAGCGATGGCCGGCTTGAAATCTTCGTGAAGGAAGCCTCCGCCGCCGATCTTCTCCAGACGGGGAGGGGGGAGCGAATCGAAGTCTCGTGAGCCCGCACAGCTATAAAATTGACGATGCCGATGGGAGTCAGGGGCGTTCTATTTGGTGCGCGGGTCTGTCTTGTTTTTCTCGTTCGTCGAACCAAACAAACCAAACAAACCAGAAAGACCAGATAGACCAGATGAACCAGATCCCCGCCACGCGCCGCGAATGGTCCAGGCACGTTTCAACTGTTCTACTTAATACTGAGCCCCTTAAGAAACTCATCGAGATTTCTTTTGGCTTCGTCGAATAGGGCATCCTCTGATTTTCCATGCGAGGCCGTTACGCCGGCAGAGACCTCGTAAAGATATACGCCATGCATGAAAATACTGTCCGCTTTATATAAATCATTTTTTCGTGTGACCAACACGTCCCTCTCCCTTATTTGAGGGACCAGCGGACTCCCTTCCTTCTTTAATCCAACCAGCCGTAATTCTGTTCCGTGATCTGAGTGCACGTAATGGTTTTCGCGGAACGACTCACCGACTTTGGACTCATCCGATATTTGCTCAATGATGAATTTGTCGCCGGTGTTGTCAATGCGGAGTATGCGATAGGCCTTTCCAGAATCATCGCTAAAGCGGACGCCATGTTTTTCGGGGTTTACTTGGCCTCCTCAATTCTGGCACCGGGTTGTATCAGGGGAGGTAGGGTGACCGTGTATCCTCCATCAGGACTCGTATAGGTTGCATGACTCAGGCGATCGGAAGGAACGTTTGTCATAACAGAAGCGGAGGGAAGGGTGGCACAGCCAGCCAATGTCACAAGTAGGAACAAGCTCAATCCACTGTGCCGAGGCATGGTCATGCGGGGTGGGTGTCATCGGTTGTCTCCTGTGCAGGGCAGAATGTTCAATGTTGAATGGTGAATGATAAATGATTCAGACGAGTGACGATGACGATTTACGAATGACGAAGAAGGCCGGACTGCCACGCGCCGTGAAATGTTTGATTGCAAGACCTGACCCCATTTCTTCCGTGCGTGGGGGTCTAGTCAGGATACGCGGCGGGAGACGATCGTGGATCCTGAGCCCACTGTGTGAGAAATATTTGGGGGAGAGATCAGCAAATGGCCGGATTCAGTCTTGACAGCCAAGACCATTGCTGACCCTAAATCCTGATTCCGCGCCGTGAGAAGGTTCGAGCCAGCTTAACCGAAGAGCCATTCAAGTAGGGCGTCGCCACTGATCTCGAAGTGTGTCGCCACATCAGCAAGGATGGCTGACAGGGTTCCAATACGGAGTGGGGTGTATTACGGGATCGTCAGGTGATGCTCGCCATGCTGGTGCGTAGTTAGACGAAGATGACTGCCGGTTTGGTGGGTGATGGAATAGCCGAGCTTGTGGAGTGCCAGGGCCAGGTCGCTTCCCGAGAGATCGCGGGAAGCCTCATACCGCAATGATTTCCTCGCGAACATGGTGGAGCCGAACGATCTTGGGAGATTGACCTTCGTCAAAGTGACAGCGGACAGCATCACGAACTTTTCCGTGAAGTTCCGCGATAGTGTCCGCTTCAGTGAAAATGAAAACGCCGAGCGCCCGCGCGACGAACCCGCCCTCAGGCGCGTCTTCCACCATAAAAATCAGCTCGTTCATGGTCATTTCTCAAAGGCGAAAGAACGGACTCTGTGTCGCTATGTTATTCCTGACGCCACGCAATGTCCAGTCAGGGAGGTTTCGCTAATTCGAGCGGCGAGTGGCGAACCAAGGAGTCGGACCGCCGCAATCCGCGAGGTGTTGGATTGCAAGACCCCATTTTTGGAATGCCACGCGCCGCGAGAGGTAGGATTGCAAGACCCTTACTCTTGGTCTGAAATCGACGCGACCCCGGCAAGAAGAGACTCCTCTTCAGTTCCGCTATCAAATCCAGGCCACATCAGCCTGACTCTATATTCTTATCTTTCAGTATACATTTGACTCTGTACGCCATGCAAAGTAGCTTTCTTGCAAGCTAAACAGATTGGAGGATGGACCATGAATATCTATGCTGGGCGGTGGCTGATGCTCATTTTTGCAGTTGCGTGGTTAGTTCATGGTGAGGCATATGCGAAGAGTTCACTTATTTTGGAGGTGGCAGAATTTGAACCAAGAAAGGCAGCACTCCACTTGGTGGAGGGGATATCCCCGATCTTCCAAGAATCCGATGAGGCTGATCCTCAGGCAGTAGAACAAAAAGCGAAAACTGTTCTCGAAGAGTTAATGCGAAATATGAATCCGGGCATCAAGGATGCCTCAGGCAAAGCACTCGCCATTTTCAACGTGGAATTTCCAACATTATTAGCTCACGTATTCCTGAGGCGAATCGAAGAATTGGAGAGAAAAATTCAGGAAGAACCTGATCCTGCGACGAGATTTCGACAGCAATCGTTGCTTCAATATTTTAGGAATCAGCATCAGGCTGCTTCGACTTTGAGCAAGAATCTCCGAGTGAAATACGAATCTCAAGGGCGATTATGAAATATGCGGGAGGTGGAGGTAGGGAGCCGTAAGTCAATAGTCATGTCTGAGGATATGCGCTGGTAGATGTAGTTGCGTGCTTGCGATGGGAATGGTTGCTGACACCTTCTAGCCGCTCGCCCGTGATTTTCACTGGAAGGGAGATTGCCAAATATGAAGACGCTACTATGTGCGGTGATTGTCATGTATGCCCTAGGAAATCATTCGGTTCTCTTCGCGGGTGACTTTGAAGGCATCATCCATTTAAAACACACTCGATCCAGTTCACCATTGGTTACCAACACTGAAGTCTATGTAAAAGGTGCCAGGACACGATACCATTCTGATCGTGGCAGGAGCCAGAATGAGGCAATCATCGTAGATAGTGAACGGCATACGGTAACGTTCTTGAAAGGGAAAGATGCAGTGATTGTGGATTCGGGAAAAGGATATAGCGGTATAGCCGCGTTCGTAAATCAAATGCCGGCCATGATACTTGATCGGACAGGGAAAAGAGACACCGTTGCCGGACATCTCTGCGAAACATGGAGAGTTATCGACAAGAAAACAAAGGCTACTGCGTTTGAAGTTTGTACGGCAGAAGGACTTGATAGATCGGAGACCGTCATTATTGGATGGGAGATAGCCCCACCATTTCTCCAATCGTCTTGGATGAAGCAGTTAGCAAAAGAGGGAGGCTTCACGCTTCGATCAATATCTTACGATGGTGAGAGAGAAGAAGGTAGAACTGAAGTAACAAGCATTGAGAAAAAGGATTTGGAGGATAGCTTTTTCACCATCCCCGCAAACTATTCAAAGCAGGACATAAGATAGATAACAGCAGAAACTGGGTCAGGTTGAGGTAGCCCCGAAATAGAAATAACAGACACGTGAATTAAGTTGCATAGGTAAACTAAAAGGGGAGTCTTTTCCTGGAACCCTGCTCTGCTGGCTCCCTATCATGAGCCAGCGTTGGCCTGAGTGATAGGAGTAACGGTCGTGATGGCATCCCTCAGAATTTCGACCATGCGTCTGAGTTCAGGAAGTGACGTGCTGAGCGGCGGCATGAGGACGATTACGTTGCCGATCGGGCGAAGTAAGAGCCCTCGGCTGCGCGTCTCCATCACCACCTTGTGGCCGATCCTCGCTTCGAGGAGATAGGGTTTCCGCGTCTTCTTATCCTCCACCAACTCGATGGCCGCCATGAATCCCCGCTGCCTGATGTCGCCCACTTGGGGCAGTTGCCAGAGTGGGTGAAGCAGTCGCGCCATCGTCTTGATCTTGGGTTGCAGTCGAGCGAGCGTCTTCTCTTTCTTGAACACCTCGAGATTTGCCAGCGCTACGGCGCAGCCGAGCGGATTACCGGTATAGCTGTGCCCGTGGAAGAATGTTTTGAAGTCTTCGTACTTGCCGAGAAAGGCCTTGTAGATTTCGTCGGTGGTGAGTGTTGCTGCGAGTGGGATATAGCCGCCGGTCAGGCCTTTGCTGATCGCCATCAAGTCCGGCGTGACCCCTTCATGCTGGCAGGCGAACATCTTGCCGGTACGGCCGAATCCGGTGGCGACTTCATCGGCAATCAAGAGGACATTGTACTTGGTGCAAAGCTCACGAATTCGCTTCAGATAGCCTGGAGGAGAGGTCAGCATTCCGGCGGCGGCTTGTACTAGTGGCTCGATGATAAAGCCGGCTAGTTCGCGGTGACGGTCTTTGATGATCCGTTCAATCGGATCAAGGCAAGCCATCTGGCACGACGGGTAGGTCATCCTGAGCGGGCAGCGATAGCAATAGGGCGGGTCGGCTTCGACGGTGGGGAACAGCAGCGACTTGAATCGCGCATGGAATAGCTCGATGTTGCCCACGCTGACAGCGCCGATGGTATCGCCGTGGTAGGCCAGCTTCAGATGCAGAAAGGTATGCTTGGGACCGGCCTCGGGACGTCGCTGCTGCCAGTACTGGACCGCCATTTTGAGCGCGACTTCGACCGCTGTCGACCCATTGTCGGAATAAAACACGCGCGTCAGGCCTTTGGGTACGATCCGAATCAATGCTCGCGCGAGCTGAATCGCCGGCGGATTGGAGAGTCCGAACAGCGTTGAATGCGCGACCTTATTCAGCTGCTGCTTGATCGCACGGTCGAGCGCCGAATGGCGATGGCCATGGAGATTGACCCAGATGGACGAGGTCCCATCGAAAAACCTCTTCCCTTCCATATCGATCAGGTAGGGCCCTTTCCCTCGCTCGATAATGAGCGGCTCCTCCTGTTCCCATTCCTGCATTTGGGTGAAGGGATGCCAGAGGTACCGGTGATCCCAATCAATCAGCTGTCGAGCAGAAGGTTTTAGTGCCACGGTGTAAGAGTCGCACAAGAGCGAATAGCGTATAGCTCGAGATCAGAAAATCCAGGATACTGCCATGCGCGATAGGCAATCAGCGATGCGCTCTTGTCAGATATTGTTGGCGCGGTGCGGAGCGGATTATACGAGGGGGCGATTGCTTTGACAACTTCGGGGGCAGTAACTATAATAAACCGATGTTTATGGGAAATGAGATAGGATTTGCAAAGCCTCATACGCAATTTCTCGATTATTGCCCATATCGATCACGGCAAATCAACCCTCGCTGACCGGTTCCTGGAAGCCACGGGCGCTGTCTCGGCCCGAGAATCGAAAGAACAGATTCTCGACGCGATGGATCTGGAGCGTGAACGCGGGATCACGATCAAGGCCCACGCGGTTGCGGTCCGGTATAAGGCCAAGGATGGGAAGACGTATGCCTTGCATTTGATCGATACGCCAGGTCACGTCGACTTTACCTATGAAGTCTCACGCAGTTTGGCGGCCTGCGAAGGCGCGCTCTTGCTCGTCGATGCCACGCAGGGGGTGCAGGCTCAGACGATTGCCAATGTGAATCTGGCGATGGCCAATAACCTCACGATCATTCCGGTCATCAATAAGATCGATCTCGCGAGCGCCGATCCGGAAGGCACCAAGCAATCGATTTCCGATGTGCTGATGCTGGATGCGACCGATGCCCTGCCGATCAGCGCGAAAGAGGGACGCGGCGTGCCGGAGGTGCTGGAGGCAGTCATTGCCAGGATTCCTCCACCGTCGGGTGATGCTCAGGCACCGCTCAAGGCGCTCATCTTCGACTCCTGGTTTGATAATTATCAGGGCGTGATCGTGCTGACGAGAGTTGTGGACGGAGCCCTGCAGCCGGGGATGAAAATCAAAGTCATGTCGAACAACCGGACGTTTGAAGTGATGGAAGTCGGCCAATTCACCCCGAAACGGACTAAAAAGACCGAGCTGTTGACCGGCGAGGTCGGGTACCTCTGCGCGAACATGAGAGAAGTCGCGGACGTCAAAATCGGCGATACGCTCACGGACGCGATGTCGCCGACGAGCGCGCCCTTCCCTGGGTATAAAGAAGTGAAGCCGCTGGTGTTCTGCGGGCTCTATCCCACCGACACGGCCCGGTACGAAGATTTGCGCGATGCGCTGGTCAAACTGCGGTTGAACGACTCCTCGTTCGTCTACGAACCGGAGACGTCGCTCGCTTTGGGGTTCGGGTTTCGATGCGGCTTCTTGGGCCTGCTGCACATGGAAATCATCCATGAGCGGCTCGAGCGTGAATATGACCTGACGCTCCTTACCACCGCGCCGACCGTCGTCTACCGCCTGCTGACGACCAAGGGCGAGGTGCTGGAGGTCAATAACCCGTCACAGCTCCCGCCTCCCAGCAGTATCGACTCATTTGAGGAGCCGTTTATTCTGGCCTCGGTGATTACCCCCGAACGGTACATGGGGGCCATCCTAAAGCTCTGTCAGGAACGCCGCGGTATTCAGCGGAGCATGCATTTTCTCGATCCGACGCGAGTGGTAATCAGTTACGAATTGCCGCTCAACGAAGTCATTCTTGATTTTTACGACAAGCTCAAGTCGCGCACACAGGGCTATGCCTCGCTCGATTATGAACTGATCGGCTATCGGGAGTCCGATCTCGTGAGGCTCGATATTTTATTGAACGGCGAGGCGGTCGATGCCTTGTCATTTATCACCCATAAAGATCGTTCCATTCAGCGTGGGCGTCAGCTCGCCGAGAAAATGAAGGAGCTCATTCCCCGGCAGATGTACGAGATCGCCATTCAGGCGGCGATCGGGAGCAAGATTATCGCGCGTGAGACGATCGGAGCCATGAAGAAGAACGTCCTTGCGAAATGCTACGGCGGCGATATTACACGGAAACGCAAGCTCCTCGAGAAACAGAAGGAAGGAAAGAAGCGCATGAAATCAGTGGGGAGCGTGGAAGTGCCGCAAGAGGCCTTCCTCGCCATTTTGAAAGTCGGTGAGGAATGAGCGGGGAGACGAAGCGCCCCCCATCGGACGACCTCAGGCCCGCGACCCAACAGGGGCGGACGGATGCCGCAGGAGCGCCTGCGGTGTTCGGCGAACCGTCGACGCGGTCACAGCCGGGCAGGAAGTCGCTCGTTCGCGAGTATGCAGAAGCCATTGTCGTGGCGATGCTCCTGGCCTTTGCGATCCGGGTGTTTGTCGTCCAAGCCTTCAAGATTCCCTCCGGCTCGATGATTCCCACGTTGTTGATCGGGGATCATATCCTGGTCAGCAAGCTGTCCTACGGCATTCAATGGCCCAGCCAGTGCAAGTTTCAAGCGGCCTTTCCTCCCGTCAATTGTTACGCCTCGCAGGCACTCATCGAATTCGGCAAGCCGCAGCGGGGTGACATCATCGTGTTCCGGTTTCCCGAAGACGAGGAAAAGGATTTCATCAAACGGATTGTGGGGACTCCAGGCGATACCGTCCAACTTCGCAATAAAGCCGTGTTGGTGAACGGGGTCGTGCTCGATGATAAACCATTCACCCAACGGATCGATCCGGGGATCATCGACGGCACGATCAATCCGCGCGACAATTTCGGGCCGGTGACAGTGCCTGATGGCGCCTATTTCGTGATGGGCGACAATCGCGACCAAAGTCTGGATAGCCGGTTTTGGGGGTTCGTGCGCGAGGAAAAAATCCGCGGGAAGGCGTTCCGTATTTACTGGTCGTGGAGCAGGCAAGGTCAATGGACGGAGTGGGTCAGATGGGATCGATTCGGCAAAGCCATTCAATAAATAAAGCTACGCGCCAGGCGGCGGCAGGCTCCGGGGCTCAGGGCCGCGGAGGTGCGGCGTCCCCTAAAGTGCTTCGGCAGTACATCTCGCGGTTCCCGCAAGCCTCCGTGCTCGTGATCGGCGACCTCATTCTCGACCACTATATCTGGGGCCGTGTGAGCCGCATCTCGCCGGAAGCCCCGGTGCCGGTGGTCCATGTTGATTCCGAGTCCTTGAAGCTCGGTGGCGCCGCGAACGTCTTCAATAACATCCAGGCCCTGGGGGGGAAAGCAGACCTCTGCGGCGTCATCGGTTCGGATGAAAGCGGCCGGATGCTCCTCAAAGAGTTGGGATCGACACGTTCTGGGCGTGGAGGGGTCGTGATCGACCAGGACCGCCCGACCACTAGAAAGTCCCGCGTCATCGCACATAATCAGCAGATCGTGCGGTATGATGTGGAGCGCCGTGCGGAACTCAAGCCGGCGATGCAACGGCGGATTCTCCGCTACGTGGAATCGCGGTTACGGGAGCTGTCCTGTCTCGTGGTGTCGGACTATGCCAAGGGGGTGGTGAGTGCCACGCTGATGTCGGAACTCACGCGGCTCGCCGCACTTCGCGGAATACCCCTGGTCGTCGATCCGAAAGTCGAACACTTCAGCTACTACAAGGGGGCGACGGTCATCACGCCGAACCAGCTTGAAGCGACACAAGCCGCCGGGGTGCACGGCGATGACGATCAGGCCAGCAACGAGGCCGGCGCGATCATACGACAGCGTTTAGGATGCCAAGCGGTGCTCATTACGCGCGGCGAAAATGGGATGAGTGTGTACGAGGGAGAAGGCGTCTCCTGGCACATTCCCACACAAGCCCGCCAAGTCTACGATGTCACCGGTGCGGGCGATACAGTGATTGGGACGTTGGCCCTCGCGCTGTCGACCGGTGCTTCGACGAGAGATGCGGCGATTCTGGCCAACCATGCCGCGGGTATCGTCGTCGGCATGGTCGGCACCGCCACACTATCGGCCCAGCAGCTCTCGGAGGCGCTCGGCAATGACTAAGGCCACACCATCCGTCATGGTGGTGATCCCGGCCCGGTACGGGTCGTCGCGCTTTCGAGGAAAACCCCTCGTCATGCTCGGTCGGAAGCCCATGATTCAGCATGTGTATGAACAAGCGGCGGCCTGTCGAGCGGTGACGGAGGTCCTGGTCGCCACCGACGACGAGCGGATCAAACAGGCCGTGGAAGGATTTGGCGGGCGTGCCGTGATGGTAGCCGGAGATTATCGGACAGGCACCGATCGAGTCGCCGGAGTGGCGCGCATGTTCGGCGGGGACTATTTTGTGAATCTACAAGGAGATGAGATCCCGCTGCAGCCGGATTTGCTGGCGGATCTCATTGAGCCGTTCATCAGGGGCGGCACAGGAATGGGCACGCTGAAGCGCATGATCGATTCGACGGAGGATGTCCACAATCCCTCGGTGGTGAAGGTAGTCACGGACCATCTCGGCAACGCCATCTATTTCTCACGCGCACCAATTCCATTGGTGCGGGACGACCCCAGCCGCCGAGCCGTCGGAGGGTTGCATTACATTCACCTCGGTCTGTATATGTACCGGCGCGACACCTTGTTGAGGCTGGCGTCCCTTCCCACCGGTCGGCTGGAGGATGCGGAAAAGCTCGAGCAGTTGCGTGCGTTGGAGCATGGCATTCCGATCAGAGTCTGGGAAACCAAACATGCCTCCTTGCGGGTGGATACGCCTGAAGATGTCGAGTCGGTGGCAGAGAAGCTCCAACAGTTTGACGTCATCAAGCGGGAGTTGGGCGCGCTGAAGGCAGCCCCTTCCAGGTAAGGGTGGCATGCGTGTCAGAATTATACGATCCGACAAGATGGGGGCCACGATGAGCAAGTTCATTTTTGTCACAGGCGGAGTCGTCTCTTCCTTGGGGAAAGGGCTCGCCTCGGCCTCGATCGGCAACCTGCTTGAGAGTCGAGGGTTGAAGATCACGTTCCTCAAGCTCGATCCCTACATCAACGTCGATCCCGGTACGATGAATCCCTATCAACACGGGGAAGTCTACGTGACGGACGACGGCGCGGAAACAGACCTGGACCTCGGCCACTATGAACGGTACACGTCCCTAACCCTCACCAAAGAAAACAACTACACGACCGGCAGGATCTACCATTCGGTCATCACGAAAGAGCGTCGAGGCGACTATCTCGGCGGGACGGTGCAGGTGGTGCCTCACGTCACCGACGAGATCAAACAGTGCATCATGCGCATCTCCCAGGGGATGGACGTGACGATCGTGGAGATCGGCGGCACGGTCGGCGACATCGAGAGCTTGCCCTTCCTCGAAGCGATTCGCCAGATGCCGTACAACGTAGGCCGCGAGAACGTGCTCTATGTCCACCTTACGCTGGTGCCTTACATCGGCACAGCCGGTGAGCTAAAGACCAAACCGACGCAGCACTCTGTCAATAAGCTCCGGGAGATTGGAATTCAGCCGCATATCCTCCTCTGCCGGACCGATCGGTATCTGCCTCCAGAACTCAAGAGCAAGATCGCGATGTTCTGTAACGTCGAGAAAGACGCGGTGATCACGGCCAAGGACGTCGATACGATTTATGAAGTGCCGATCGTGTTCCGGAAGGAAGGGCTGGACGAGCTGATCGTGCGCCTGCTCCAACTCGAGACTGGTCCGCCGAACCTGCGCGAATGGGATGCGATGGTCCAGAAGATCAAGTATCCCAAGCATGAAGTCTCAGTCGCCCTGGTCGGCAAGTACGCGGGTTTGAGGGAATGTTACAAGAGTCTCGCGGAATCGCTTGTCCATGGCGGCATCGACCATGAAACGCGGGTAAACATCCAGTGGATCGAATCGGAGGAGATTGAACGGCAAGGGACTGAGCGTATCCTGCGCGAGGTGGATGGCATCTTGGTTCCCGGCGGGTTCGGCGCGCGCGGGATCGAAGGGAAAATCGCCGCGATTCGATACGCACGGGAACACCAGATTCCGTTTCTCGGCTTGTGTCTAGGCATGCAGTGCGCGACGATCGAGTTTGCGCGGAACGTCGCTGGGCTGGCCGGCGCAAACAGCGCCGAATTTGACGAGGCCTCCCCCCATCCCGTCATTCATTTGATGTCGGATCAGCAGTCCGTCAGCAACAAGGGCGGGACGATGCGGCTCGGGTCCTATGTCTGTACGCTCGGGGAGGGAACCCTGGCCCAAAAGATGTACGGGGTAAGCGAAGTGCGTGAGCGCCATCGGCATCGGTACGAATTCAACAACGGGTACCGAGAGGAATTGCTGGCCAAGGGATTCGTGCTGAGCGGGCTTTCGCCGGATGGCCGACTTGTCGAGATCGTCGAGTTACGCGACCATCCCTGGTTTGTGGCGACGCAGTTCCATCCGGAATATAATTCGCGGCCCCACCGTCCACATCCGTTGTTTAGCGGCTTTGTGGGAGCGGCACTGCGCCGAAAATGCGGCCACTGAGGCGGGATGCTGAAACTGCTTTTCAACTGCGTTCTCGGTTCGACAAAATCCTCAACGTACCCCAGAGGGTACGCCTCCGGTTTTGTCTCGCCTGCGGCCTTGTTGAAAAATCAGTTTGAGCATCCCGTAGTTTACATAGGGCAAAAATGAGTCACGAAGTCCAGATCGGTTCATTCAAAGTTGGCGCAGGCCATCGGCCGTTTCTGATCGCCGGGCCATGTGTCATCGAAAGCGAACAGCTCGTGCTGGAGACGGCGGCGCGCATCGCTGCGATCGCCAAGTCTCTGGGCATGCCCTATATCTTCAAATCGTCCTTCGATAAAGCGAACCGGACCTCCATCACGTCGTATCGCGGACCGGGTCTCGAAAAAGGCCTAGCGGTGCTGAAGCAGGTCAAGGATCAGCTGGGCCTTCCTGTCTTGACGGATGTCCATACGGAAGAGCAGGCGACCGAGGCAGGGAAGATCGTGGACGTGCTCCAGATTCCCGCGTTTCTTTGCCGGCAGACCGACTTGCTAATTGCGGCGGCGAAGACCGGCAAAGTTGTGAACGTGAAGAAGGGCCAGTTCCTCTCCCCGCAAGAAATGGGCAACGCGGTGAAAAAAGTGGAGGAGACCGGAAACAGGCGGATCGTCCTGACCGAACGAGGATCGTCGTTCGGCTACAACAATCTCGTCGTCGATATGCGGTCCTTCCCTGTCCTTCGGAGATTCGGCTATCCGGTGGTCTTCGACGCCACCCATAGTGTGCAGTTGCCGGGCGGCGGGGGAACCAAATCCAGCGGCCAGCGTGAATTCATCGAGCCCCTGGCCTGCGCAGCAGCCGGCGCCGGAGTCGATGGCTTCTTCATGGAGGTCCATCCCAATCCCGATGAGGCCTTATCGGACGGACCCAATATGGTGCCGCTCCATCAATTACAAGCTTTGTTAGAACGGGTCATGCGGATATGCGACGCGTCACAACCTCGAAAGTAGCCAAGCCGAAGGGCGCTCGGGCGGCGTCGCCGGAGGGCGGAACCAGCCTCGACGTAGGTCGGCGTGTGCTGGACATCGAAGCGCGTGCTGTCCAGGCCCTTGTTCAACGTCTCGATGGTGGGTTCTCGGAGGCCGTGGACCTGCTCTATCACTGCAAGGGCAAAGTCGTCGTATCGGGTATGGGCAAGTCCGGGTTGATCGGGCAGAAGATCGCCGCCACGATGGCGAGTACCGGGACACCGTCGTTCTTTCTCCATCCCGCCGAAGGGCTCCACGGCGACCTCGGCATGTTGGCGCGCCGCGATGTCCTCATTGCGATTTCGAATAGCGGAGAGACGCAGGAAATTTTGCAGCTCTTGCCCTTCATGGATCGCATGGCCATTCCTGTTGTGGCAATCGTTGGCCGAATGGGTTCAACTCTGGCCAAGAATAGCGCCGTTGCGTTGGATGTGTCCGTCGCAGAAGAGGCCTGCCCCATGGGACTAGCGCCGACGGCGAGCACGACCGCGACGCTCGCAATGGGCGACGCCTTGGCCGTCGCCTTGCTCGAGAAGCGTGGATTCAAGGAGCAGGATTTTGCGCAATTCCATCCAGGTGGGACGCTCGGCCATCGTTTGCTGGTAAAAGTGCGGGACGTCATGCATGTCGGGGAGGAGTTGCCTCAGGTGGAGGAGACTGTCTCAGCCTCGGTAGCCCTTCTGGAAATGTCGGCCAAAAAACTCGGCATGACCACGGTGGTCGATCGAGCCGGCGCACTCCTGGGGGTCATTACCGACGGCGACCTGCGGCGCTTTGTCCAACAGGGCGGGGATTTCTCCAAGGTCACCGCTAGGTCCTTGGCCTCGCGCCACCCCAAGTTGATCGGATCGGATGAGCTGGCAGCCAAGGCGGTCGAAATGATGGAGCGCTATGCCATCACCACGCTCGTCGTCGCGGACAACGCCAAGCGAATCGTCGGGGTCGTGCATCTGCATGACTTGCTCAAACATGGAATTGTCTAACGGAATAGGTCACCGATGAATCGCGTACTGGCAGTATGGAAATTGGTCGGGCAGGAATCGCTCAACCTGCCGAATTTCATTACGCTCACACGCATTCTCTTGATCCCTGTCTTCGTGCTACTGTTTGCCTCGCCGACCCCGAACCGATCTCTCAGCGCGGCCCTCGTCTTTGTCGTCGCAGCGGTCACCGATTTGTTGGATGGCTATCTGGCCCGCCGAAACGGCCAAGTGACCACACTCGGGAAGCTGCTCGATCCCATCGCCGATAAGTTGTTGGTCCTCTCCGCCTTGATTCTCCTGGTCAACGTCGATCGTGTGAGTGCACTGGTCGCGATCTTGATCATCGCGCGCGAAGTCGCGGTCACGGGCGTTCGTGCCATTGCCGCAGGTGAAGGCATGGTGATCGCGGCTGAGACGACGGGCAAGTACAAGATGGCGCTGCAGGTCGTGGCGATCGTGCTGTTGATCCTCGAGGGCACGTTCTTGGCTGATCTCGGCAATCTGCATCTCGCCGGTATCGTCACGCTCTATCTGTCGCTGGTGCTCGGCTATGTCTCAGGCGGTCAATACGTGTGGAGCTTTTGGAAGCAAGTCGTGGCCAAGGGATTTTGACAGGATGCGGGAAACCGCTCGAGAAAGCGCGACGTGGACAGAATGGGTTCCCACCTCGCTTGGCCCATCTCGCTCATCCCGCCCGTCTCGCACTTCACGCATCACCGTCCATGGCCGATGGCGGACTGTTCATCATCCTGCTAGTTTGAGCATCCTGTAGCGCATTGGGTCTGACTCCTCAGGCAATTCTCCATGGATCATCAAGGGCTGGTCGCAGTGCTCGTGGTTGCCGGCTATCTGCTGGGGGCCATTCCCTTCGGCATCGTGGTGTCGAAGGCGATGGGCCTGCCCGACCCACGAACGGTCGGGAGCAAGAACGTCGGCTTCACAAACGTACTGCGCGTGTCCGGCACGAAAGCGGGCGTCCTCACGCTTCTTGGCGACATGGGCAAGGGGTGGGTGCTGGGCTGGGCTGCGATGCAGTGGCTCACCGTTGAATCCTTCATCATGGTCGTTGCGCTCTCGCCGATCCTCGGACACCTCTTCTCGCCGTTTCTGGGTTTCAAAGGAGGGAAGGGCGTGGCGACGGCTGTGGGAGCGGTGCTGGGTCTGTCTCCCTCTATCGGACTCCTCTTGTTGTTGATCTGGCTGGGTGCTGTAGCGATCTGGCGCTATTCATCCGGTGGCGCGCTGGCAGCCTTCGGGTGCTTTCCGGTCGTGGCGATCGTGAACGAACAGAGACAGGAGTTTTTTATCTTTTCTCTGGTCGTCAGCACGCTGATCTGGATCAAGCACAAGGATAATATCGTCCGGCTCTGGAAGGGGACGGAAAGTAAAATTGGACAAGGGCGACCCGGCTGATCCAGGTGCTCGTGGAACCCCCCACGGTGCGGCTGTGTCATTCGACGCCCGCAATTCTGGATTCAGCCGGGCCCCCCTCTTATGAGGAGAGGGTACGAGCGTGCAAGAAGAATGGCCTGGCTATTCCCGCCCATCCTTCCAAGCGTGCTCGTTTCTCTCCTCTTGGAGTGCCACTCATGCTGGTCCAACTGTGGCCGTCGAGAGAGCCCCCGCGCTTATTTACTTGAGAAATTTGAGGAATCCCGCGTACGCACTCCAGGAGCCAAGGACCATCTTGGCTGTCGGTCCACATCCCCGTCATTGACACCTACCCGGAGACGGACTACCTTTCGGCGAGGCGCTTGGCGCTCTCGGGAACGGGTGGCCGGCACTTGGTCATGCTGCGAACACCGCGGACTTTGCAAGGAGGGTGTGACGATGGACGGTACGGTATGTCATTCGTATTTGGTTCGGTTCGGAGTTCCTGTATCCATTGTCGTCTTGGGTCTTTCCTTGATCGGCTGTCCTCAGCCGATTCCGAGGGTCCCGATTCCAGGTTCTGATACCTCTCCCCCAACCATGGCCTGGCAGACGTACAACATGCTGACGAAGGAGAGAGGAGAGATCATGAAAGACGGCCAGTCTATTGACGTGCCGTCCGACGAGCAATACGTGGTGACGCTGGCCGTTGAAGATCTCAACAGCGGCGTGAAAGATGTCACCCTGAGCGGCAACGTCCAGTATGCTTGCGAACAAGGCGGCCAGGTCGAGAACAAGAAGTTCCCTCTCGAAACGCAGGAAACGAAGCCTACTCCCGACCAGGAGAACAAAGTGCCCGTCAGAGCTGCTCTTGTCTATGCCGTGGAATTCGGCAAGATGGGATGTAAGGAAAACTGGATGTTTGGTGGAGGGAAACTGTCTCTGGTGGGGAAGGCACATAATTTCGTTGGCGGAGCTGAGATGAGGACGCTACACGTTAATTTGAAAAAGCAACTCTCAAGATGAATAAGGCCCTGTCTGACGAGGGCCTTTCAATTCTCTCTATCTCTCCTTAAGAGGAGTGGCCGAGGCTGCTCTTTACTGCGCGGATCGAGCAACCACTGCTTCATCGTGGGGGCTCGATGCGCGCAAGAAGGGCACCTGGCTGCTCCTTCCCCATCCCTTCCGAGCTTGATTGCTTCGCTCTTCACAGGGAAACCTGGTCGATCTTCGAGTGCGCGCGTCAAACGAGCACCTTCGGAGCGTGCGCGTTCCGCGAGCAGGAGGACGACCAGGCTGCCCATCCCATCCTTCTCAGGCCGCGCGTTGCGCGAGCACGGGAGATCAACAGGCCGCCGTCCCCCTGTTTTCCGGGCGGGGAGTAGCAACTGTCTCCACTGTTAAGAGCCTATGATCTCATTCGTACTCCAGCGCGTCCGATGCTTCATCATAGCATTGAGAATGGTGAGCAGCTTTCGCATACAGGCGGTGAGTGCCACCTTCTTGGCCTTCCCCGCGTCACACAGGCGTTGGTAGAAACTGCGAATGACGGGATTGCAGCGGGCCCCCACCAGGGCCGCCATGTCCAGCGCGGCCCGGACATGAGCGCGGCCGCCCCACAAGGTCCGTTTGCCTCGGAGCGTCCCACTATCGCGGTTCACTGGGGCGACTCCAACGAGTGCGGCAATTTGCTTCCGACTCAAGGCCCCCAACTCGGGGAGATCCACAATCAGCGTCCGGGCGAGCCCTGGCCCTACCCCGGGCACCGTGCGTAGCCGATCGTCTTTCTCTCGCCAGATGGGACTCTCGTGAATGGCGTGGGCGAGCGTTCGCTCGGCCTGCGTCACCTCACGGTCGAGCCACGTGATATGCGCGTTCAGGCGCTTGTGCACGAGGTGGGGCGCGCTCCCGAGACGGTTTTTCTCCGCCGTCAGCATCTCGATGAGTTGGCGACGTCGGGCAAGGAGTGCGGCGAGCGCTTGCATCTGTTCATCCGGCAACGGCCGGGGTACGGGACGGATGACATCGGCGAAATGGGCGAGGATCTGCGCATCGAGGGGATCGGTCTTGGCCAGCTTCCCCGTCGCCTTGGCAAAGTCCCGCACCTGTCGAGGATTGGCGACCACGACAGGCAACCCCGCCGCGACGAGCGCCCCGATGAGGGGCAGCTCGAGACCACCGGTCGCCTCCAAGACGATCAACGCAACCGGGAGGGCCCGCAGGCGCTCGACCACGTGGGCAAGCCCGGTCCCATCATTGGGTACGACGAACCGTCCTTCGGGCCGCAGGGCAATGTCCAACTGAGCCTTTGAGACATCAATACCGACAAACCATGGGGCAGGTGTCATAGTAGCCTCCCTTGGTGGCCCATCCTTGCATGATGCGGGCTGGTGGGCCCGTGCAACTGTTCGGGCTCATTCAGGATGAAGGCGTGACGACCCTGGCTACTCCTCGGTCTCAGACGACCTCGGCTGGATCGGTCTATCACGCCCGCTTGGAGAAAGATTCCATCATTGCGACACGGGATTCAAGATACAAGGCTGAGGGCACGGTTGTTCCGCTTTTCGGAGTCTCGCCAGGTGGATGGTCTGGCTCCTCGTTCACTTCCTCTTCGCTGCTCCTGCTGACACCATCAGCTATTCATCCGTCGCCATTCATTCTCGATTTACCATTGTCGAAGTCTGCTTTTCATTGTGTTAGCTTCGTGGCATATTGGATCACTACAAACAGGGGCGTGTCTGTGAAACAGGGCTATCGGTTGATCATTGTCGACAAGGCCGGTGTGCTGGTCTCTGAATTCCAACTGACGGAGAACGCCTTGGCTCAGCCGGAGGCCTTTGTCGCGGCGCTTAAACAGTCAATCGACGACATCGAAGAGGAGGAGCCCTGAATGAATGACGTCGGTTCTCGGTGCTGGGCATGCGTATCCCTCACCGGGTGCGCTGTTCTCCAGGCGGGGAGTCGGCTAGCGTGACGTTCTGCTCCGCGATCAGGATTTCTTCATTACCATCGCCCGGAATACTTGATCCTCTCGCCCTGCGTGCTGGGGAGCACCCGTACCGGGCTCAGGAATTCCGCTCTCATAGAGAATAACAGGAGTGTTTTTTCCATGGCGACGATTCTGATCATCGATGACGAGGAAATCATCCGCGTACTCCTCCGTTCCGCTCTCGAAGCGGAAGGGTATGAAGTCACGGAGGCTGCCAACGGTCGTGAGGGACTTGAGCTGTACCGCCAGAGGCCAACGGATTTGGTCATCACAGACATTGTCATGCCCGAACTGAATGGGCTGGACATGCTCCTGGAACTGACGCGTGAATTCCTCCACGCCAAGGTGATCGCGATTTCAGGCGCCGGAGAGGAAAAGAATGTCTTGGATGTCGCGAAACTCCTCGGGGCACGGCAGACCTTCCAGAAGCCCTTTAGCATCCCGCATCTGCTGGGCGCTGTGCGATACGAATTGGAACATTAGCAGGATAATGAAAAGGTCGGCCGGCGGCCGCAGACCGTAACGCGGGAAACGCGAGATATGCGAGAAAGGCGCGATCCGAAGTTCGAAGTTCGGGGTTCGAAGCTCTGAAAATCTGGAACTTCGGACCTCGAACCCTCGCGCGTCTCACGTGTCTCGTCGCGACGCTCATGAACAAGTCCGCACTCGTCCGAGCGTGACGACAAAATCATTCATCCGATCTTTGACATCTGCTCACGGTCAGCCTAGCCTTTGCTACTCGACGACATTCCGCTCCGCCTTTGGTCAGATCGATGGGCCAACCGCACAAACAAACACTTGAACGCGACCTCACGCAGGCGATCGTCGAGGGCGCGGCACTGCGAGTGCGCCCGATCGCCATGACCGTCGTTGTATTCATCGCCGGCCTGTTGCCGGTCATGTGGGGCACGGGCTCGGAGATCATGCAACGCATTGCTGTGTCGATGGTGGGCGGCATGATCACCGCTCCACTGCTCTCGATGTTCGTGGTGCCCGTTGTCTATCTCATGATCCGGCGCCGCCGGGGATTTTCGCTCAACTCTGTCTGATAACCGTAAAGAGCCACTCTGATGAAGACGATTCCCGGTATGTTGACATCCACCGCGTTGGTACTGGCGTTCGGCAACGGCAAGCAGGCCGCGGATAAGCCGGCCATTGTCCCGGCGACCAACGCCGCTAAGCCTGCGCCAGCGAAGACCTATGACGCCGTGGGCGTGGTCAAGCAATTCAACGGAACACCGGGGTGGTGGTAATTTCGCACGAAGCCATCCCGAGCCTGTCGTGGACGCCGATGACTATGGGCTTCGAGGTCAGGGACAAGGCGCTGCAGCGCAAGCTGTTCATTGACAAGAAGGTGCAGTTCAAGATTGCCAATGACGAGAGCGGCGTCTATGTGATCACGGGCGTGAAGTGAGTGAGCGGCTGCCGGCCTGATGAGTCGGCCGCCTGGATCACGGCCACGGAGGACATGATCAATGCCAAGCAGCCCAATCCTCAAGCTGGATCGCAGACAGTTGCTGCGCGCCGGCGCAGCGGCTGTATTCACGCGGCTGTGCTCCCCGATCGCCACCGTCGCCGGCGCGTCTTCCACCTCGCGCGCGGTCAGTTTGATCCCAGCGCCCGCCCGCGCACTCCTGCTTGGTACCGGACATCCCGCGACCGCGGTGTGGGCTTACAGCGGGACCGTTCCCGGACCGGTCCTGCGCCTGCCTCAGGGTGAGCCATTTCGAGCCGTGGTCGAAAACCGGCTGTAGGAGCCCACGACCGTGCATTGTCACGGCGTTCGGCTGCGCAACGCGATGGATGGCGTACTCGATCTCACGCAAGCCGCGATCCCTCCCGGCGCGAGTTTCACTTATGACTTTACGCCGCCGGATGCGGGCACCTATTGGTATCACCCGTACACCGACAGTTTGCAGCAACTGGGGCGTGGCCTGGCGGGTGCGCTAATCATCGAGGATCGCGAACCCATCCAGGTCGATCGGGAGCTACTGAGGGTATTGAGCGATTGGCGGCTCAACGCCGAAGGGCAACTCGCCGCAGGGTTCGGCAACGCGATGGAAGCGGCCATGGCCGGCCGGATCGGCAATGTGACGACCATCAACGGCCGTGTGCCCGGCCAGATCGCCGTGCGCGCCGGGGAGCGGATACGGTTGCGCCTGATCAACACGGCGCTGGCACGGATTATGGCGCTGCGCTTTGAGCAGCATCGCGCGCGGATCATCGCGCTCGATGGCCAGCCGGTCGTCGAGCCTTTCGATCCGGAGAATGGGCGGCGGCTGCTCGGTCCGGCGATGCGAGCCGACCTCATCATTGACATGAGCGGAGAACCCGGTCGCAGCTATGCGGTCACGGACAGCTTCTATGGCGAGGGTTTCACGTACACGCTCGTACGACTGGCCTATCAGACTGCACCGCGGTTGCGGGACAAGCTTCTTGATGCATCCATTCGGCTGCCGGCGAATCCAGTTCCAGAACCTGATCTAAAGGACCCCGACCGTCATGCGCTGATGCTCGAGGGCAGCATGATGAGTCCGCACGGTCCGATGATGGGCATGATGGGCGGCGGGACTTCTTGGGCCATTACGCGGGACATCGCCGGCCGCGCGCAGAGTGCGCAGGGCATGAAGCCGATCTTGACCGTGGCGCGCGGGCGTACCTGCGTCCTCACACTTAAGAACAACACCTCGTGGTGGCACCCGATGCATCTGCACGGGTTTAGTTTGCGCGTGCTCACGCGCAATGGCATACCGGTCCGACGCACCTGGCATGACACCTTGTTGATGGAGCCCAATGAAACTGCTGATATCGCCTTTGTCGTAGACAATCCGGGCGACTGGATGCTGCATTGTCATTTGACCGATCACCAGGAGAGCGGTATGATGGCCGTGATCCGTGTCAGCTGACGAGTTACCACATCGTACAAGGAGAATCGACATGCGCAACACAATGCTCAAGTTTCGACGCAGCACCGCGCTGCTGGCGGCGCTCCTGGCGGCGCTCCTGTCCACCCAGGCTTTCGCCGCGCCGACGATTGTCACGCTCTACAAGAATCCGCAATGCACCTGCTGCGAGGCCCATGCGAAATATCTCGAGGAGCAGGGTTTCAAGGTGGAGGTCAAACCGGCACCCGATCTGCACTCGATCAACCAAAAGGCCGGCGTGCCCGACGCTCTGGAAGGCTGTCATACCTCATTCATCGATAGCTATGTCGTGATCGGCCACGTACCGGCTGATGCGATCCGCAAGCTCCTGGCGGAGCGCCCGAAGATTGTCGGTATTTCCATTCCAGGTATGGCGAGTATGCCGACTAACCTGCCCGGCATGCCTGGGACCCGATCCAAGCCGGTCGCGATCTATGAGATCGCCACGGATGGCAGCACCTCGAAAATATTCATGACGGTGCCGTGAAGTCATGGATAGGGTTCGCAACGTAATGTTGAGTCGGCGGGGATGGGTCGTAGTGCTGACTGTCCTCGCCGTCGCGGGCGTGGTGTTCCGATGGCATTGGTTGGTGGCGCTCGGCCTTGCGTCCATCGTCTTAAGTGTCGTTCCCTGTCTCATCATGTGTGCGCTCGGATTGTGCGCGTCTCGAATGCTGGGCAGGTCCCGTTGCGAGAAGCCTTTTCAGGGCGCTGAGGCCACCGATACGGCTCCGAGCGACCGTTCAGGCGCCGCGCGCATCGATGACGTGCATTCCACTCTTTTTAAACCATGACAGCGATGACACGATCCATTCCAACGGTGTTGCGCGTCTTGCTCGCTATGGTCAGGCGAAGCGTGCGGACTGATTTGTTCGCGCTGCTGTTCGTGCTCACCGTCCCAGCGCAGCCGTTGCAAGCCGCGGCGACGGGCTGGGTCGGTGACGACCATGCGGCTGCAAGGCTGATTACCGCGGTCGCAGCGACCGGTTCGGGCTCGACGATCGATGACAAGGATGCTGCGATTACGACACGGGTCAATGAGCAGATCGCGAAAGACGCCTATCTGAAAAATGCCGGTATCCATGCCCAGACGAATGCGGGTGTGGTTTCGCTGAGCGGCGAGGTTTCGAGCCTGATGACCAGTGCCCAAGCGTCTTGGACTGCCTGGCAGGTCCCCGGCGTGAAGTCGGTGAAGAACGATCTCACGGTGAAGGAGAAGGCCTAAGATTTTACTCCCAAGACATGCGAGCTCTACGTCCGTCGATATCCGACCATAGTGGTGTCGACAGACGGCAGAGACTCTCGCTGAGTCAACTACTATGAACACGGCAGCGTGAGGAGGAAAACGATGAGCAAGGAAACCA
>WNFB01000719.1_pt1 | contig 27479 bp, 23 predicted proteins | sample 5400501 | NCBI WGS metagenome assembly WNFB01 (sample SAMN13153341, study PRJNA577476) | soil metagenome | isolation source: 200 cm saprolite under Douglas fir tree site 2 hole 1 | place: USA:California | collected 2015-04-18
TCGCAGCTGCATCCGCCCCCGCCCCCCCGCGCGTGACGACCGCATTCATCTTTCATCTCATCCCGCACACGCATTGGGATCGGGAATGGTTCCTGCCCCGGGCCGCGTTTCACGCGCGTCTGATCCTGATGCTCGACGAGCTGATCGACCGGCTGCACGCCGACCCGGCGTTTCGCACGTTTCTGCTCGATGGCCAGACGGTTCTCGTCGAGGACTACCTGCGCGCGCGTCCCGAGCGAGAGAACGACATCAAGACCCTCGTCAAGACGGGGCGCCTGCAGATCGGTCCGTGGTATGTGCTGGCCGACGAGCTGATCCCGTCGGGCGAATCGCTGATCCGCAATCTCTTGCTCGGGAGCGCGGATGCGGAACGCCTCGGTGGACGACTCGACGTGCTGTACTCACCGGATGCGTTCGGTCACCCCGCGGTGTTGCCGACGCTCGCGCGTGAGTTCGGTCTGAAATACGGCGTCGTGTGGCGCGGCCTCGGAGGCAAGCCAGGGCAGGAACATGATTTCTTTCGGTGGCGAGGGCCAGACAGGCGGGAGATCCTGTTGTGGCATCTGCCGCCCGACGGTTACGAGATCGGCGCCGCATTGCCCGGCGCGGGAGCGCGCCTGCCCGACAACTGGACGCAGGTTCGCGCCACGCTCGTGCAGCGCGCCGCCGGGAAGCACATCCCGCTGTTCGTCGGCGCCGATCATCATGCGCCCCATCCGACACTCGCGCGCCTCCGCGATCTGCTTGCCGATCTCGAGCCGGCGAGTGCATTCCGCATTTCTCGTCTGGACGAATTCTTCCAGGCGGCCGAGAGCTCGTCGGCGAACCCTGTGGCCGGCGAGCTGCGATGGTCGTACGGGCATACCTGGACGTTGCAGGGAGTGCACGGTACGCGCGCGCCACTCAAACGGCGGCACGGGCAGGTCGAGCTATGGTTGGAGCGTCTGGCCGAGCCGCTGGTAGCGCTCGCACGGTATTCGGGGGGAGGGGGCGGGGGCCGCGATCGCCGGCCGATCCTCGAGACCGCGTGGCGCACCCTAGTGCGGACGCAGTTTCACGACACGATCGCGGGATGTACGGGTGACGCCGTTGCAGCCGCCGCTGAACATCGCCTCACCGAGGTTGCCGCGTACGCCGCGGAGATGACGCGCGGCGGACTCATGGATCTGGTGGGGCACGATCCAGACCTGCAGCGAGAACGCGCGAACGGCAGCGAGCCGAAATTGGTGCTGTGGAATCCGACGCCCCGAGCGCGTGGCGGCGTCACTGTCGCTGACGTTACGGTGTTTCGCCGCGATGTCCTCGTCGGGCCACCAACGGGAGATCGCCTGCCCCGGCAGGGTACGGGCTATCGGCCGTTCGCTCTATACGGGCAGGAGGGGCGACCGATCCCTGTTCAGGTCCTCGCTCAACGGGTCACGCAGGAGCGTACGGACGCCACCCGTCATTACCCGGATCAAGACGAAGTGGATCAGGTGCGGATTGCATTCCGCGCGCCGCCCGTGCCTGGGCTCGGCCTTGCAGCGCTGACGGCGCGCGCTGCCGTGCCACTTTCGCGCACTGAAGACGCCCGGGTTCGCGGGCGTTCGCTCGAAAATCGCTTCGTGGAGGTGACACTCGAGCCTAACGGGGCGCTGTCGCTGCTCGATCGCCGGCGCAACGAGCGATATGGCGACCTGCTGCGCCTGGAGGATGCCGGGGATGCGGGGGACGCATACACCTACTGCCCGCCGGCGCGTGACCGCATCAAGCCAAGCCGCGGTCCGATCACCGTGCGACGACTCGCGGCTGGCCCGCTGGTTGCCGCGCTCGAAGCGCGATGGGAAGTGATCCGCGGGATCGACGCCCGCCTGGTCGTGCAGCTATTCGCAGACAGTCCGGTGGTCCGTGTGACGCTGGACGTCGACAATCGCAACCGCTACCACCGGCTCCGCGCGCGACTCGTCACCGGCCTTGCCGGGGCGCCGGCGACTGCCGGTGCCGCGTTTGGTGTCGTCGAGCGCGCTGCGGTGAGCGTCGACGCGGCGGCGTACCCGCGAGAAACGCCCGTGCGCACCGCGCCCGGGCACCGCTTCGTAGCCGCGGCCCGGAGTGGCCGCGGGCTGGCCGTTCTCGCCCCCGCGTTCTTCGAATACGAATGGACGGCGAGAGGCGATCTGCTCGTCACGCTGCTGCGCGCTATCGGCGACCTCTCGCGCGCTGATCTGCCTACTCGGCCCGGTCATGCGGCCTGGCCGACCGCGATCCCTGACGGCCAATGCCTGGGCTCGAGCCGCATCGATCTCGCGATTGCGCCGGTGAGTGCGAGCGAGGTGGAGCGTGGCGATGTCCTTCCACAGTTGTGGGAGGACGTGTTCTTGCCGCTGCACGGGCTCTGGTTACGTGACGCCGCGACGCTCACGCCTGCGCCGGTGAACATCGCACTTGAAGGTTCGGGGCTCGTCTTTTCGGCGCTCAAGCCCGCCCAAATCGGGTCGCCCATGGTGCTGCGGTGTTACAACGCCACGAGCCGCAAGGTGACGGGCGCGTGGCGGTTCGGCAACGGTGTGAAGACCGCGCATCGCGTCCGCGCGGATGAACGCGAGGCCGTCGCGCTGGTGTTGGAGCAGCGCGGCAACATCGTGCGGTTCGTCGCCGAGCCACATGAAATCGTCTCGATTTTGGTGACGTGATGCAGGAACATCAGTTCTCGACGTCCAGGTCCGCGCGGTACTTCACGCTGGGCTCACCGCAGCACGCCGCGGACGTGTGGTTGGTGTGCCACGGATACGGTCAGTTGGCGTCCCGTTTTCTCGAGCGCTTTCGGCCCATCGAAGCGGAGCGGCGCTACATCGTCGCGCCGGAAGGATTGTCCCGCTTCTATCTGACGGAGCATCCTACCGAGCGCCGTGTCGGCGCGAGCTGGATGACGCGAGAAGACCGGCTGCACGAAATCGCAGACTATGTCCGCTATCTCGATGCCGTCTACAGCGAGATCGCGCCTGGGAAGGCGAAGGTTACGGCGCTCGGATTCTCGCAAGGGACCGCGACGGTGTGTCGTTGGGCAGGGCTGGGGTCGTCGCGCATTGACCGGCTGATTGTCTGGGGTGGAGAGGTGCCGCCCGACCTCGACCTGAAACGTCTACGCGTTTCCAGTCTGACACTCGTGTACGGGACGCGCGACGAATTCTTCACGCCGAAGATCATCGCCGCGACCGAGGAGCGACTCCGCGCAAACCAGATCGGGTACGAGCTCATGCCGTTCGAGGGTGGGCACGAAATCGATGAAGCGACACTGCGCCGCCTGATCTAGCGGCGCAGATTTGGATCCAGCACGTCCCGCAACGCATCCCCCAGCTGCGTGCACGCGATCACCACCAGGACGAGCGCGACGCCCGGCGCGGTCGCGACCCAGGGCGCGTTCACCAGCGTGTCGCCGCCCGATGCGATCATGTTGCCCCACGAGGGCGTCGGCGCTTGCACGCCGAGGCCGAGGTAGGACAGTCCGCCTTCGAGTATGATCGCGTTGCCGACACCGAGGGCGGCGGCGACGATGACCGGGGTGAGTGCGTTGGGCAGGATGTGGCGCGCCAGAATGCGCATGCGTCGCGCGCCAACGGCGACCGCGCCCTCGACGAAGGGCCGCGCGGCGAGCGCTCGCACTTCGCCGTGCACGAGCCGGGCGATCCCCATCCATCCCGTGAGTCCCAGCACCGTCACCACCAGGGCCGTACTCGGCTGCCACAGCGCCGCGAGTAGCAGCAGCAGCACGACGCGTGGCACGGCCAGAGCGAAGTCAGTGAGTCCCAACAAGGCGATGGAGAGCGGCCCGCGCCAATAGCCCGCTACCGCGCCCACTACCACCCCGACGGCGAGCGATATCAGAACCGCGAGCACGCCGACGCCCATCGAGATGCGCGCGCCGTACACCAGGCGCGTCCATACGTCCCGGCCGAACCGGTCCGTGCCGATTGGATGGAAGACGCCGTGCGCGTCGCTGGACAGCGGTGGAAGAAACCGGGTCGCGACGATGTCGCGTTGGGCTGTCGGCTCCCCGTTCGTCACGAGAGGAGCAGCGACGGCGCACACGACGACCACGAGGAGGACGACAAATCCAAACGCCCCGCGCCGATCCCGCAGCAGCCTCGTCACGGCGTCGCGGTCCCCCCGGTCGCCCCGGTGCCCCACCCCTCCCGGACGCGGGGGTCGACCCACGCAGCGAGCACGTCGGCGATCATGTTGCCGGCGACGACGAGGATGGCGCTAATCGCCGTCGCGGCCATCACGACGGGATAGTCGCGGGCTCTCACGGCCTCCACCAGCACGCGGCCGACCCCGGGCCAGGCGAACACCGCTTCCACAAAGACGGCCCCCGAAAACAACGCCGGCAGCGAGAGACCAAGCAGCGTCACCACCGGCGTGAGCGCGTTGCGCAGCGCATGATGTCCCACGACTCGCCACGGTCTCAGCCCTTTTGCGCGCGCGGTGGTGATGAACGGCTGGCTCAGCGTCTCGAGCATCGCGCCCCGCACGAACCGCGCGGCGCCTCCGATCCCGATGAGCGTCAGGGTCGCGAGCGGCAACGCGAGGTGGCGCAGGCGATCGATCAGCCAGCTCGCCCCGTGCAGATAGTCCGAGTCGAGTCCGGCAGTCCCGAAGGCCGGGAGCAGCCGCGCCCAGTAGGTGAAGACGAGGACGAGCATCACGCCGAGCCAATAGCCCGGCATCGCGAACAGCGTGACGGTGGAGACAGAAAGGAAGGTGTCGAGTCGCGAGCCGCTGCGAGCCGCCTGCACCGCGCCGACCGCGAGACCGGCCAGATAACTGAGCAACAGCGACAACGCGACCAGCCACGCGGTCTCCCGCCATGCGGCGCCGAGGATGGCGCGCACCGGCTGGCCTTTGGCAATGCTGTTTCCCCAATCGCCGCGCGCGAAACGACTCAACCAGCTCGCGAACTGCGCCGGCAGCGGGCGGTCGAGCCCGAGGGTTGTCCGCTGGGCAGTGCGCTGTTCGGCCGTCGCTGCCGGCCCCAGCATTATGTCGATAGGATCGCCTGGTGCGAGATGCAACAGGAGGAAGGTGAGCGTTACGACGCCGAGCACGACGGCAAGACCAGCGAGCAGACGGCGTCCCAGCCTGGCGAGCATCGACGGGAATCTCGCGCCGCCTCCCGTGCCCCGCTAGAATGCGGGCGTGTCGCGTGTGTTGTCGATTCTGTTCGCGGTCGGGGTGACGCTCTGCGCATGCGGCGACGCGGCGGCACGCCGCGGCGCGACCGTCTTGTTTGCCTCCGGCGCCGACCTGCAGAGCATCAATCCGCTGCTCACCAACCATCCCCTCGCCCGTCAGGTCCAACGCTACGTCCTGCTCACGACGTTGGTGCGCTACGACTCGCTGCTCGTGCCCCGGCCATATCTCGCCCGGAGTTGGCGCTGGTCGGATGGCGGTCGAACGCTGACCTTCCGGTTGCGCACCGACGTGCGCTGGCACGACGGTCCTCGCACGACGGCGCGCGACGTCGTTTGGACGCTCGACGCCGCGCGAGATCCCGCGACCGGCTATCCGCGGTTTCTGGAGCTGGAGCCGTTGAACGCAGTCACCGCGTTGGACGATTCGACGGTCGAGCTGCGCTTCTCCAGAACCGCGGGTCCTCGACGCGCACAGGACGTGCCGGACGTACTCACCGATCTCGCAATCCTGCCGGCGCACTTGCTCGATAGCGTCCCGCACGCTCGGCTGCGAAATGCCTCCTGGAATGTGCATCCGGTTGGCAACGGTCCTTTCCGATTCGTGACGCACGAGGCGAACCGCCGCTGGGTATTTGCGCGGAGTGCCGATTTCCCCCGCGACCTGGGTGGCCCGCCGCACGTCGATCGGCTCATCGTCGTCGTGGTCGACGAGCCGATGGTCAAACTCTCGGCGCTGGTTGCCGGCGAGCTCGACTTCGCGGGCATCAGCCCGCAGCACGCCGCATTCGTACGGCGCCACCAGACGCTCGCCATTCGGGAGTATCCGCTGATCTTCCCCTATGGTCTCGTGTTCAATACGCGCCGGCCTCCGTTCAACGACCCGCGCGCGCGGCTGGCCGCCGCCCTGGCCATCGACCGGCAGGAAATCGTGGATGGCTACCTCTTCGGCTTCGCGACAGTTGCGGAGGGACCGGTGCCGCCAGGCGTGCCGCACTACGTCGCGCCACCGCACGTCCCGCTCGCGCCCGATTCGGCGCGGCGCCTCGTGGCCTCGCTGGGCGCGAAACCCCGTTTCGAGCTGCTCACGGTGGGCAGCGGTGAGGCTGCACTCGAGCAGATGCTGCAAGCGCGCCTCAATGCCGTCGGCTTCGAGGTGACGATTCGCCAGCTCGAGCACTCTACGTTCCAGGACCGCCTGAACGGGGAACGACACGATTTTGCCGCCGCGGTCACGGGAATCGCGGGAGATCCGGACCTCGGCTTCCTCCAGTCACTCGGCAAACTGACAGGCATTTCCGTTCCCGCGGATCCCGTTGCGGCACAGCGCGTGCTCGCTGAGCAACTCCCGGTCGTTTGGCTCTACCACGCACGCGGCGTACAAGCGATGAACAGCCGAGTGCACGGCGTGCGCATGGACATGCGCGGCGAGCTGCCCACCGTCGCCGCCTGGCGCGTGCAGCCATGAGACGCCGCGATCTGCCGACTGCGTTTCATGCGACGGCGCCCATGCGGCTCGACTTTGCCGGCGGATGGACCGATGTCCCGCCGTTCTCCGCGCGTGAAGGCGGGGTCGTGGTGAATGGCGCGATCGGACTGCGCGCGCACGTGGAGCTGCGCCTGGGCGGGAAATTCCTGCGGCTGGTGTCCGAAGAACTGGGGGAAACGCTCGAATGCGCGAATTCCGGAGGACTCGTCCCCCACGGCAAACTGCCGCTGCTAACGGCCGCGCTACGCAGGTTCCCAGTGCTGGGCGGATTCACGCTCACCACGCGCTGCGACGCACCTCCGGGCTCGGGACTCGGCAGCTCGGGCGCGCTCGGCGTCGCGCTGGTGGGCGCGCTGACGCGTGCGCGCCAGGAGACAGCGAGCGGGCAGGACGTTGCAGACCACGCCTGGCAAGTCGAGACGATCGAGGCCGGACTCCAGGGCGGGAAACAGGATCAATATGCCGCGGCGCTCGGGGGCTTTCATCGCTTCAGCTTCCGCGATCCCGACATCGGCGTCGAGCCGGTGACGCTCGATGCGGCATTTGCGGCCGCGCTCGAGCGTCAGACGCTGATCTGCTATACCAACAAGAGCCGCGTTTCCGGAGATACGATTTCACGAGTGATGGGGGCGTATGAGCGTGGGGACCCCAAGGTGACCGGCGCCCTGCACGGGTTGAAGGAGACGGGGAGCGCGATGGCCGAAGCACTGCGTGCCGCCGATCTCGCGCGAGTCGGTGCGCTGTTGAGCGAAAACTGGAAACACCAGCAGGCGCTCGATCCCGGCATGCGAACCGCCGAAATGGCGCAGCTCGAGGCCGCGGCCACCCAGGCCGGCGCGCTCGGCGGCAAAGCAGCAGGTGCAGGCGCCGGCGGCTGCATGTTCTTCGTCATGCGCGGCGACGCGCGCGATGCGACGAGCACCGTGGCGGCTGGCGGCGCGACAGTACTGCCGCTGTCCTGGGCGACGGAAGGAGTGCGTGCGTGGTGACCGCGGAAGCGCTCGCCCAACGCGCGGAGGAAGTCCGCGGCTCGGTCGATCTCACGGCGCTGCTCGTCCACCTGCGAGAGCGAGCGCGGCCGCTGCTCGCGCGGATGCCCATCATCCCGGAACAGAAAGCGCTGCTGACCGTGGATGGCGGGTTCTGCCCTGACGACGGCACCGCGCTCACGTTCGATCCCTGGAGCGCGACCGAGCATCGATGTCCCCGCTGCGGCAAGACGTGGAGCGGCGAACGCCACAATTGGAGCTGGGCGCGCTACCAACATCTGTGGCTTGCCGAACGCGCGGCACACCTGGCGACGCTCGCGGGGCTAGGCGACGAGACCGATCGCCCCGCTGCGGCGCGGGCGCGCGACATCCTCAACGGCTACGCGCAGCGCTACTGGCGTTATCCCAACCGCGACAACGTGCTCGGCCCCAGCCGCCTCTTCTTCTCCACGTACCTGGAGTCGCTCTGGACCTGCAACTACATCGCCGCGGCCGCGCTGCTGCGCGCCTGTAACCAGCTCGACGACGCGACGGCACGCGGCGTGAATCAGGTCGTGGAGGAAGCGTCGACGGTGATCGGTGATTACGACGAGGCGTTCTCCAACCGTCAAACGTGGAACAATGCGGCGCTCGCGGCCGCCGCCGTGTGGTTCGAGGATGAGGAGCTGGCGCAGCGTGTCATCGAGGGAGAGACGGGCCTGATCGCGCATCTGGTGCGCGGGTATGGACGCGACGGGATGTGGTACGAAGGAGAGAACTACCATCTGTTCGCGCTGCGGGGTCTGCTCACGGGCGCCGGGTGGGCGCGGCTCGCCGGCATCGATTTCCGCGAAGATCCACGGCTCGCCGATCGCTTGCAGGCGGCGCTGCGGGCGCCGGCTTTGACGGCGCTGCCCGACTTCACCTTCCCGGCGCGCAAAGACTCACGGTTCGGAGTCTCGCTGGCACAACCGGGATACGTCGAGCTCTGGGAAATTGGGTTGGCGTGCCTCGGGATCTCCGACATCGGTGCCTGGCTCGAGGCGCTGTACAAGGTACCGGCGTTCCCCCGCGAGGTGCAGGAGTCGTACTTGCACGACGCACCGACCGATCGCACCCCGCAGCCCGCATCCCGTACTTCGCTGTCGTGGTGGGCGCTGCTCGGGATCCTCCCCGACCTTCCCGCGAGCGAGACGCCCTGGGAACCGAAGAGTGTGTTGCTCGAAAGCCAGGGCCTGGCGGTCCTACGAAGGGACGGCCGCTACGTGAGTCTCGAGTGCGGGCCGCATGGCGGCGGGCACGGCCACCCCGACCGCCTGCAGCTGACGGTGTTCGCGGACGGCGTCTACTGGCTTCCCGATCCCGGCACGGGCCAGTACGTCACGCACGATCTGTTCTGGTATCGTTCGACGTTGGCGCACAACGCGCCGCGCCTGGACGGGGAATCCCAGCCGCCGGGCAACGCCAGCTGCGAGTGCTTCGACGATCAGGGTGAGTGGGCGTGGATCCATGGGCGGTTCAACAGCTTGATTCGCATGGTCGCGACGGGCCCCGACTACATCGTCGACGTGACGACGCTGGCCGCCCGGGAGGAGCACCTGCTGGAGCTGCCCTGGCATATCGCGGGTCGCGGCGCGGTAGAGACGAGGGGCAGATGGGTCAATGACGAGCTCCCCGACGAGTTCGTGACGCGCGTGCAGCGCTTTATTCCCGAAGGACATGGGGGTGGAGAGATCGTCCTGTCGCACGTGCAGCAGCACTCCCGGCTCACCGCGCATCTCGTGTTCGACGGCGAGCTGCTGGAAGCGGAAGGGCCGGGCCTGCCAGGCGAGCGCGAGCGCGCGACCTTCTACGTCGCCCGCGCGCGTGGCCGCAACGCGCGGATCATCACCGTACTCGAGCTGCACACGGACCAGGCGGTGATTCGGGCCGTGCGCGCTCGCGGCGATACGGTGGAGATCGAGACCAGCGCGGGAGTGGATCGGCATCGCTTCAGCACGGCGGAATGGATCGTCGAGCGTGAGGGACAGGGTGCCGTGACTCTGCGCGGACAACGGGAGGCAACCCTCCCGTTCGCGCCGCTGCTCGAGATCGATCTGCCCACGCCAGTGACGGCTCCGGCGTTCCATATCGGCGGACCGCCACCGGTCGATGGGACGCTCGAAGGCTTCGACCTGTCGGAGCCGCTCGAGCTGGGACTTGAGGATCAATATCGTCGCAGCGAAGATGCGTATCCTGGTCCCGATGACTTCTCCGCCCTCGCGTACGCCGCGTGGGACGAGTCGGCGCTGTACCTGGCGGTCGTCGTGACCAAGCCCGATTTCGTGGCGCGGCCGGCGCACGCGGCGCCGCTCAGGCTCGATAATGAACCGGATGAGATCCATTCCGATGGGCTGCAGGTGTATGTTGCGCCTGCCCGCCGTCCCTCGAGCGATGACGCCGTCGCTCCGGTTGGGTATCTCATTGTCCCCAATGAGGACGGTCACTCGATTCGCGCCATCACGACGAGCGACACCCGTGACCATGGGAATCACGCGGCGGTGCGCGGCGGCTGGCGCCGGACCGACACGGGCTACTGCATGACCGTGGCCATCCCGTGGCCCGCCGGCGTCCATCCTCACGCCGGGGCCCGCGTGAGCTTCGACCTCATCATCAATGAAATGCTTCCCGGCCGCCTGCGGCGCGTGGGTCAACTGGTGTGGAGCGGCGGCGGTGGATGGGTGTGGCTGCGCGGCGACCGTCAGGACCCCGCGCGCTTCGGGGTACTCGAGCTCGTGGGATGATCGTCGTCGTCCTGCACGAGCCTCAGGACCTCGTCAACATCGCGCACGTCGTCCGCGCCATGAAGAACTTTGGCGTGCGCGATCTGCGGCTCGTGAATCCGCGCGAGTACGAGGCCTACCGCGTGGAGGGGATCGCGCATCAGACGCAGGACGTGCTCGCACGCGTGCGCACGTACGCGACGCTCGAGGAAACACTGGCCGACTGCGTGCACATCGTCGGTTTCACGGCGCGGGGACGCACGGCCAAACGCAATCTGCAGCGCCCCCGCGCCGCCGCCGCCGAGATCGTCGCGCTCGCGGCCGGAGCAGGGGACCCCGTCGCACTGCTGTTCGGGCGCGAGGACAAAGGGCTCTCCAACGAGGCGCTCGATCGCTGTCACCGCGTCGTCACGATTCCCAGCGATCCCGGCTACGCCTCGCTGAATCTTGGACATGCCGTCATCATCATGCTCTATGAGCTGGCACTCGCGCAGGGCGCCGAGGCGCGTCCCTTCAAGTCGCCGCGACGGCCATCAGAGCCCGCCGATGCCGCGGAGCTCGAGCGATTGTTTGTGGACGTCGCCCGCGCGCTGCATGCGATCGAGTTTTTCAAGACGCGCAACCAGGGCGGCGTGATGCGCACGATGCGGGAGATCGCGCATCGGGTGTCGCTGGATGCTCGCGAGGTAAAACTGTTACGTGCGATGGCCATCGAGGTGACCAAATACGGTGAACGACTGGCGCGTTCCGGGCTTCACGTCGACCGGTAGCAAGCGTCCCGACGCGCTCTTCGGGACGGGAGGGGGGGGGCCCACGCGCATGACGCGGGCATCCGGCTGCCGCGTCTGGGATGAAGGCGGCCGGGAGTATGTCGACTTCGTCATGGCGCTGGGTGCGGTGGCGCTGGGATACGGGCACCCCGACGTCAATCGTGCCGCCACGGCGGCGATCGCCGCCGGCGTCGTCGGCCCACTGCCGCCCGTCGCCGAGGAAGAGCTCGCCGAGGCGCTCGGTGAGAAAATTCCGTGGCTCGAGCGGGTGCGCTTTCTCAAGACGGGCGCGGAGGCGGTCGCCGCCGCGGTGCGCCTGGCACGCGTCGCCACGGGTCGCGACGAGGTCTTGGGGTGTGGCTACCACGGCTGGCTCGATTGGTGCCAGGGGGCGACCGAAGGCGTGCCCGCCGCGGTGCGCAATCTCTTCGCGGAGTTGGCGTTCAACGACGTCGCGGCCGGGCGCGAGATGATTCGCGCGCGCGCGCCGCGCCTCGCCGCGGTCGTCGTGGAGCCCGTGATCGTGTCCGAGCCCACGCGCGAATGGCTGCAGATGTTGCGCGTCGAGACGGAACGCGCGGGGGCGATCTTGATCTTTGACGAAATCAAGACGGCCTTCCGACTCGCGATCGGGGGCGCCGTGGCGCGCTACGGTGTGAATCCCGGCCCCGACCTCGTCGTGCTGGGCAAAGCGCTCGCGAACGGGTTCCCGCTCGCGGCGGTGGGGGGCAGAGCAGATCTCATGGCCGCCGCGGGTCGCACGTGGATCTCCTCCACGCTGGCGACGGAAGGCGTGGCGCTTGCGGCCGCGCGGGCGACGCTCGAGGTGTTCGAGCGCGACGACGTCTGTGACCATCTCCATCGCATCGGAACGCGACTGCTGCACGGCCTGCATGAGGTGCAGCGCGCGCACGCGAGCGTCGTGACGGGGGTCGCCGGCATCGCCGAGATGTGTTTCCTGCATTACGCGACGGACGATCTGTCGCGCGTCGTGGCGCTGCAGGCCGCGCACCGCGGCCTGCTGTTCAAGCGCACGGCCTACAACTTCGTCTCCCTGGCGCACGACGAGGGCACGGTCGACCGTGCCCTCGAAGCGCTCGATGCGGTCCTGCGCGAGACTTAGAAGACTATGTAGTCCCTGACGCTCTCGAGGAGGAAAATCACGATCGCCCCGATGATCACGACGGCGGTGTACCCCATCGCTCGATCTTGCGGGACTTTCATGAGGATCGGCAGGGCGACGTAGAGCAAATACAAGCTGTACAGCGAGATGAGGATCGTCACGATGTAAAAGAGACCATGAATGCCGAAGACGCCCGCAATCAGTGCCGGTGTACTGGCGTAAGCCGCCACCTTCAATGCCTGCACGTCGTTCTTTTGACCGCCAAATCCCGGTGCGAGCTGGCTGATGATCTGCGTAAGAATGAACACGGCCACGACGGCAATCACAAAGGCGGTGACGCCCCACAGGATCCCTCCCGTAAGCGTTACGTGATCGCTCAGCGTCTGGCCGCCAAGGCGCTTACCGAACAGTAAGCGACCGATCGTCCCGGTGAGCGGTCCAAGCACGGCCAGCGGGATGATGTACTTCCCCCACAGCGCGCCTGGTTTGGTGAATTCGGCGTCGACTTCTTTGAAGGTCGCGCGGGGCTCGAACAGAATCGACCGCGCACGGCTCACCGTCGTCTCCATCACAATCTCCCCCCTGAGGACGCCCCCAAGATAGGGAAAGGCCTCAGACGCGCCAGCCTCGGCGGCTTAGCGTCGCGGCGGCTTTGCGTCTAGCTTTTCGCAATGCTTGTCGACGTCCACGCTCATTTTTACCATCAGCGGACGCCCCGCGCCGACTGGCGCGAGCGTAACGAGAGTCGTCTGACGGCGGGCGCCAGGATAGGAATCTCGGTCCACGTCGCCTCGATTCTGGGCAGCTTCGGCTTCACGTCACCGACCTACTTCCCCTCGCCGCGCGACGTCACAACCGGCAACGATGCCCTCCTCGCGCTGCAACGCGCGCACCCCGATCGCATTCGGGGTTATGTGTGCGTGAATCCGAATTACGGCGGGCACGCGCGCGCCGAGATCGTGCGCTGTCTCGACGCGGGGATGATCGGGATCAAACTGGCGGCGAGCCGCCGTGCGGACGATCCATTGCTCGATCCGATTGCTGCCCTGGCGCTGGAGCGTCGCGTTCCGCTGCTGCAGCACATCTGGCAACACCGGCGTCGTGATTGGCCGGGACAGGAGGCGTCCGATGCGACCGAGCTGTGCACGCTGGCGCGGCGCCATCCCGACGTCGTCTTCATTCTTGCCCACATCGGTGGCGGCGGGGACTGGCTGCATTCCCTTCATGCGGCGGCGGACGTGCCCAACGTGTATGTCGACCTGTCGGGCAGTGGCGTGGACGGCGGCATGCTCGAGGCATGCATCGAAAACGTCGGCATCAATCGCCTGCTGTGGGGCAGCGACATCACCATGGACACCGGTTGGGCCAAGCTCCGCTATCTCGAGACGCTGCTCTCCGCGGACGACATGGCGCTGGTGCGCTGGAAGAATGCGGCGCGCATCTTCCCGCCGGGCGCGTTTCCCACCGACTGATGCGGATCGACTGCAACGCCTTTCTTGGCGCGTATCCGTGGCGTAAGGTCCCCGGCACGTCACCCGACGCGGTCGTGCGGGCACTCGAGCGTACGAAGATCGATGCTGCTTGGGTCACGCATCTCCCCAGCCTGTTCTGGCGCGATCCCACCGAGGGCAATGCATGGCTGTATGAGACCGCCCGCAAGGAGAAGCGCTTCAAGCCGGTGCCGACCGTGCATCCCGGGTTGGCGCAGTGGGAGCAGGTGATCGCCGACGCCGCGAACGCCGGTGCGCCCGCGATCCGCTGCGATCCGTTGTATCTGGGGCTCGAGCCGGCGGGCGGCGAAATGCGCGTCCTCACCGCCGCGTGCAGCGCCGCCCGCATCCCGCTGATGCTCGCCGTGCGGCTCGAGGATGGCCGCCAGCGTCACCCCAACGATCGCATCGCCGAGCTGCCGGCAGCGGCCGTGCGCGCGCTGATCCGCAGCGACGCGGACGTTCACCTCCTCGTCACACACGCTGACCGTGCGTTCATCGAGGAGGTCCACTTCGGCTCGACGCCGGAAGAGGCGCGCCGCATCTGGTGGGACATCTGCTGGATCTGGGGTCCGCCGGAAGATCATCTCGCCACCGTGCTCGACACCATCGGCGTCGAGCGGTTCCTGTTCGGTACGGGGCAGCCGCTGCGCTTGCCGGAGACGAGTGTCGCGAAGCTCGACCTCCTGGACCTGAAGCGGGAGGACCGCGAAGCGATCGAGTCGAAGAACGTTCAAGGGCTTCTCGCCTGAAGGAACGTCTCGAGTGGCGCCTCATTCCCGCCGTGCCCGTCCCGTTTCGAGGCTCGACGATCGACTTTGCCGCGCAGCGTGCGTACGCGAGCTGGATGGCGCGGCAGCCCGTCGCGGGAGTGGCTGTATGGGCGCACACGGGTCGCGGACCGCATCTCTCGGCCGATCAACGGCGGGTCGTGCTTGAAGAGTGGCGCGCCGCGCTTACCGGAAAAGTCGTCGTCGCCGGCGCGAACGGACCGACCATGGCTCGCGATGCGAAACGGGGCGGCGCGGACGCGCTGCTCGCGTTTCCGGTGCGCGAGAACGCGGTCGTGTATCACGACGAGTTATCGCAGGAGCTGCCCGTCATCGCATTCTATTTGTATGAAGCGGCTGGAGGTGTGAATTACGATGACAAGACCCTGCACGGGATTCTCTCGTTGCCCGGGGTCGTCGGCATCAAGGTCGCGACGCTCGATTCCATAATGACGTTTCAACGGATCGCCGCGCTGATGCGCGATCATCCCGACAAGCTGTTGATCACGGGTGAAGACCGATTCCTTGGCTACTCACTCATGATGGGCGCGCGCGCGGCGTTGATTGGTATGGGCGCGGCGCTGACGGATCTGCAGGCCGCTCTGCTGGATACGTTTTCGAAAGACACCAACGCCTTTCAACGCCTCTCCACGCAGATAGACGCCTTTTCGCAAGCAACCTTTACGGAACCGATGGAAGGCTACATTCGCCGCATGCTGTGGGCGCTCGCCGCCGATGGGGTCATCCCCGATGACGCGTGCGACGATCCGTGGGGTCCCCAGTTGCCTGCTGCGGAGCGAGAGGCCGTCAGGCGCGCGGTGCGCGAGGCTCGCGTACGTTAGAACGGCGCTCATTTCTCAAATCGAGCGCGGCTGCGGCGGCCGCCCTCGGAGGCTGGGTTCGGATGAGCAAACAACCGCACATCGTCGTGGTCGGCGCGGGCGCGTTCGGCGGCTGGGCGGCGCTGTTCCTGCGGCGCCAGGGGGGGGGCGCACGCGTCACGCTCGTCGACGCCTGGGGGCCCGGCAATTCCCGCGCGAGCTCGGGCGGCGAGACGCGCGTCATTCGCGCGACCTACGGACCGCGCGCGGTCTACACGCGCATGGCCGCGCGTGCGCTCACGCTGTGGAAAGAGCACGAGACGCGTTGGCACCGGCAGGTGTACCACGGCATCGGCGTCCTCTGGCTCGTCGAGAGCGACGACCAATACGAGAAGGCCGCGCTGCCCATCCTGCGCGATGCACATGTCACGTTCGAGGAGCTGCAAGGCGCCGAGGTCGCGCGCCGCTTCCCGCAAATCAATTGCGAACAGGTTCGTTGGGCGATTCTGGAGAAGGACGGCGGCTATCTCACCGCCCGGCGGGCGTGTGCCGCCGTGCTCGAGGGATTTCTCGCCGAGGGCGGTGAGTACCGTCAGCTCGCGGTTCAGGCCCCCGTGCAACCACGAGCAGGCGAGCTCTCCGCGGTGACGCTATCTGATGGCAGCACGCTGACGGCTGATCGCTTTGTGTTTGCCTGCGGCCCCTGGTTGGGAGCGCTGTTTCCCGAGGTCGTGGGCGAGCGGGTGAAGCCGACTCGTCAGGAGGTCTTCTTCTTCGGAACGCCCTCCGGCGACCGGCGCTTCACCGAGGACGCATTGCCCGTCTGGGCGGATCATGGCGCGCGCTTCATGTACGGCATCCCCGGGAACGAGTGGCGCGGCTTCAAGGTCGCCGACGACACGCGCGGCCCACTATTCGATCCGACGAACGGTGAACGCACGCCTACTCCCGCGGCTCTGCAAATCGCGCGCGACTATATCGCCTACCGATTCCCCGGACTGAAAGGCGCGCCGCTGCTCGAGTCGCGCGTCTGCCAGTACGAGCAATCCCCCGACGAACATTTCATCATCGATCGGCACCCGGAAGCGGCAAACGCCTGGCTCGTGGGTGGCGGATCCGGGCACGGCTTCAAGCACGGTCCCGCCGTGGGGGAGCTGGTCGCTCGACTGGTTCTCAGCGGAGCGGCGCCCGATGAGCAATTCCGGCTCTCTCGCTTCGCTCGCTAAAGACTTCGAGCGATTCAAGCGGGAGTTGCCGCGCGATTTTCCCTCGCACGTGCGCGACGTCCATCGCATCAATCTCGCCGCGCGCTACCTCGGCGAGCCGATTCCGCATCCTATCGGCAAGGGCTCCGGCCAGTTATCGGTCAACGTCGCGCAGCTTGAGACCGACGCCGAGGCGGGCCTCGCGTTCGCGGTGCTGAAGACGGTGATCGCGCAGGACGCCGCCGGCTCGCAATCGATGGCGGCCTGGGCGATTCACGAGAGCAAGATGAAGGTCGAGCGCCGCGGGGACGGCTGGACGGTGACGTGGAAGGGCAGGGGCTGGGATCGCTCGTTCGAGGACTACCTCGCCCTGGTCCGCGCCGGCTGGGACCTGACGCAGGCCGGTCAGCTCTTGACCGTCCCCTCCGTGAAGTACCATTTGCCGCGTTTGGACGAACCGTTTCGCGATGACGAATACGCGTTCACGACCCGTGCGCTCGCTAAGGCCTGGGGCGAGTCTCCGTTGCTGCTCGAGAAGGACTTCTCACCCACACTCGCGGGCGATCCCCTGGCGGATGAGAAGCAGCAGATCCTGCGCTGGCTCCGCGAAGTCCCACAGCGCATCCGCGCGCACGCCGACGTGCGATTGGCGATGAAGCTGATGAATGCGCGCTTCGATGATGACTTTCAGGTCGAGATGACGAAGGCGGCTTCCAGTGCGGACGCGCTGGTGGTGTTCAATCGACTTTTCGATTCTGCGGCAGGTGTCGCGTATGGTGGACCGGAGCTGAGTGATCGCAATCTGAGGGTTTTGGGCTCTCTGACCCCGGGCGCAAGCCCGGGGATGCCGGAGCTCAGCGGCACCGGCAATATCCACTCCGGTCGCACGATCGTCGCGTACGCGTCGCGCGGCTGTTCGTCGGTCCAGCTTCATACCTTCTTTCAGCTCCCGCTCGACGCATATCCCGCGACCGACGGCTCGCGCACCCAACGCGCGCTCCACGCATTGATCTTCGATCCACGCGATGGTCTCTTAGCCGTGATGCTCGAGCGTGAGGCAGCCGGTGTACTTTCGCGCCGCGACGGCGAGCTGCATTTCCTCGATCTTCTCCCCGATGCGCATCGCCCGCGCTGAGCTGTTCGAGCTCACGCTCCCCCTCGTCGAGCCGTTCGTCATCTCCGGTGGCACGATGGCGGAGCGCCGCTCGCTCATCGTGGCGCTGCACGATGACGGTGGTCACGTCGGCTACGGCGAGTGCCCGCCGTTTGATCTTCCTTTCTATTCGGAAGAAACGCTCGTGGGCGCGCGCGATCTGATCGAGCGCGTGCTGCTGCCGCGGGTGGTCGGTCGGGAGTTCGAGGCCCCCCCCCCGATCCCCGAAACAGTGGACGCGGCGCTGCGCGAGGGCGTGCGCGGCAATTGGTTCGCGCGGGCGGGAGTCGAGACCGCCGCGTGGGATCTCGAAGCGCATGCGCGCAGCACCGGCCTCGCCGCGTTGCTCGGCGAACGAGTCGGCGCGAAGCCGGCAGCCGCGGTCGAGTGCGGCGTCGCCCTGGGGATTCCACCCGATCGTCGCCCCCATATCCTGACCCAATGGGTGTACGAGGCGGTCCAGCGCGGTTACCGTCGAGTGAAAATAAAAGTCGCGCCCGGCTGGGACGCGGCAGCCGTCGCTGCGGCCCGGACCGGAATGGCCGGTGCCGTGCTGCCGCTCACCGTCGACGCCAATGGTGCGTACGAATGGCCGCGGGACGAGGCCGCGCTACGGGCACTCGATGACGCCGGCCTGTTGTACATCGAGCAGCCACTGCATCCTGACGAGCTGGTGGGCCACGCACGACTCGCCACGACGCTGCGGACACCCATCTGTCTCGATGAGACCCTGCGCGACGCCCGCGCGGCCAGGCAGATCATGGAGCTGAACGGGCCCAGGGTCTGGAACATCAAGGTCCATCGCGTCGGCGGGCTGACCGAGGTCTGCCGGATCTACCGATTGGCCGCCGAGTACGGCGCGAAGCTGTGGGCCGGGACGATGCCGGAATCGGGGATTGGGTCGCAGGCGGCGCTGGCCGCGGCGTCCCTGCCGCTGTTTACCTATCCCTCCGATCTGGAGCCGTCGAGCCGCTGGTTCGGGCGCAATGGCGATGTCATCAAGTTGACCATGGGGAAAGACGGGCGTATGGCAGTCCCGCAACAGTCGTGCGGCAGGCTTCTCGATCCGGCCCGGTTCCGGCTCTTGACCGCGCCTGTACTTTTGGTGCGCCATGAACAAGCCAAACACTGACTACTGGGCAGGCCACCTCTACATGAGCCCACGGCTGCGGCCCAAGCCCGATCAACCGGCGCGCGACCTTTCCCCACGCGCCGCCCAAAGATTCAAGAAGGCCCGCGAAGAGCTGCGCAACCTGCGGCACGTGACGGAGCAAGTCGTCTATCTCGGCACGACATGGAAGTGGGTCTGGATGTACGAAGTCGGGGGCCGGAAGCTGGGCTACCTCCACCCCATGCAGTCGGGGGTGAGCGGCACGTTCGTGCTGTCGGGACTCGAGGAGCAGGAAATCAGCGCGACGAACGGATTGCCGCGTGTCATCAAACAGGCGGTGCGCGACGGAACGCTGTTCGACGGCGTGCGCCATTGCTGGATGGAATTCGACGATCTCGACTCCGTTCACGCGTTCGTCGATGTGGTGCGATTGAAGTACCAACTACTGGCGCGGCCGGAGTAGCCGTTGTTACATTCGTGAGCCTTCGGGCTGAAGTCGTCCCACACCAAAACCGAACCACTGATTAGCCAGTAGAGGGAATCTGCGTTCAGCTGCGGTCGTGGTGTTGATCCTCGCCCTCCCGCCTGTGGTCGCGAACGGCCAGCAGGCACAATCCGCTTCTTCTCCGGCTTCGCGTTATCAGGCCCCTGTCATCAGCGACACCGGCGATCTCAAAGGGCCGCGTCAGCCGATCTTCTTCCGCCACGACATCCATGCCGGACAGGACCAGATCCCGTGCATGTACTGCCACTATTCCGCCTCGATCTCGAGCGAGCCGGGGATCCCGTCGCTGCAAACGTGCATGGGGTGCCATCAGCTCGTGAACGGATCCACCCCGTCGCACCAGGCCGAGATCAAGAAGGTCCGGGATGCGTGGCGGGAGCGGAAGCCGCCCGAGTGGGTGAGGATCCATGCGCTGCCCGGGTTCGTGCGCTTCCCGCATATGCGTCACATCAAGGCGCTCGGCACGCAAGCGTGCGCGACGTGTCACGGACAGGTCGAGCGCATGGCGCAGGTCAATCAAGTCTCGACGTTGCGGATGGGGTGGTGCGTCCGCTGCCACATCAAGAACAACGTGACTCGCGACTGCACCGTGTGTCATTACTAACATGACAGACTCCATCGATCGCCGGCGGTTTCTGAAGGTTCTCGGTGTCACCGGTGCCGGTGCCGCCGCCCTGTCGTCCTGCGGCATCGGCCCCGAGCCCACGGAACGGCTGATTCCGTATCTGATCCAGCCCGAGGATCAGATTCCGGGCACCGCCACCTACTACGCCACGACCTGCCGCGAATGCACGGCGGGATGCGGCATGCGCGTGCGCGTGCGCGAGGGGCGGGCCGTCAAGCTCGAAGGCAATCCCGACTCCCCGATCAATCGTGGACGGCTGTGCGCGCGCGGCCAGGCAGCGCTCCAGGGGCTTTACAACCCCGATCGCATCGCCCATCCGATGGTGCGCAACGCGAGCGGGACGTTCGAGGACATCGATTGGGACGGTGCGCTCCAGCGGCTCGCCGCCAAAGTGCGCGAGTCGCAGGGGAAGGGAATCGTCTTCCTGACGGGCGCGGAGCAGTCGTCGTTCGGGGATCTCGTCGATGAATGGATGAAGCAGGTAGGCGGCCGGCGCATGAGCTACGAGCCGTTCGGGTTCGAGGCGCTGCGCGCCGGCAATCGCCTGGCATTCGGCACGGCGACGTTGCCGTCCTACGACTTCGCCAACGCGAAGTACGTGCTGTCCTTCGGCGCGGACTTCCTCGACACCTGGCTCTCGCCGGTCGAATTCCAGAACGGTTTCTCGCGCGCGCACGCGTTCGACGCCGGCCGCCCCGCATCGATGGCGAAGTTCGTGTACGTCGGTTCGCGCCTGTCGCTCACCGGCATGAACGCCGACGAATGGATCGCGGCGCGACCCGGCACCGAAGGGATGCTGGCGTTGGCGATGGCGCAGGTGATCATGAGCCAGCATCTCGCTCGCGTTCCCGCCGACGCCAGCCGGCTCGTCGGCGTGCTGGGAGCACACAGTCCCCGTGCGGTCGCTCAGGTGATCGGCATCGACGAGGCAACAATCGTCCGGCTGGCGCGAGAGTTTGCGCGGTCGGGTGGCGGACTTGCCGTCGCCGGCGGGATGGCGACGCAGGGTGCGAATGGCGCGGAGATTGTCGCCGCGGTGAACATCCTGAACTATGTCATCGGCGCGGTCGGCTCGCTCGTGAAGTTCGGCGCCGATCTGGCGATCGGTGCGACGAACACGTTCGCCGAGCTGGCGACGCTGACTTCAGACATGGCGGCGGGCCGCGTGGCGCTCCTGTTCGTGCACGGTACGAACCCGGCGCACTCGCTCCCTGGCGCGTTCCAACAGGCGCTCGGCAAAGTCGGATACAAAGTCAGCTTCTCGTCCTACATGGACGAGACGGCGGCCGCATGCGACTTGATCCTGCCCGATCACCATCCGCTCGAGCAGTGGGGCGACAGCCGGCCGCGCGCCGGCGTCACCGCATTGCAACAACCCGTGGTCCAGCCCGTATTCGACACGCGTCCGACCGGCGACCTGATTCTCAAGCTTGCAGGGAAGAGCGGCACGTTCCAGGACTATCTCCAGGGCAAGTGGCGCACCCGGCACTCGAAGGGCTTCGACCAGTACTGGCTCGATTCGTTGGCGAAGGGCGGGATTTACGCCGATGCGCCGACGCGCGCCGTGCGACTGGCAAGCGATCTTTCGTCCATCGTCCCCCCTCTCCTCAACGAGGAGAAGGCGTCAGGAGCTGACGACCAGACCGTCGTCGTCTTCCCGCACCCCGCCCTCCACGACGGTCGCGGCGCCAACAAGCCGTGGCTGCAGGAGCTGCCGGATCCCGTTTCGAAAATCGCGTGGCACAGCTGGGTCGAAGTGCATCCCGATACGGCGGCAAAGTGGGGCCTCGCCACGGGAGATTTCCTGCTTCTCAAGTCGCGGTTCGGCGCCCAGAAATTCCCGGCGTGGATCACGCGCTCGGTGCGTCCGGACGTTCTCGCCGTGCCGACCGGGCAGGGCCACACCGCTTATGGCCGGTACGCCAAGGACCGCTCGGCGAACGCCTTCGAGCTGCTCGGCGTGCAGGCGACCACGTACGGCGGCCGCGGCTTCATCGTGCGCGCCACCGCGACGAAGACGGGTGAGCACCGCAAGATCGTCACAACCGAAGGCAGCCCGCGCGAGCGCGGCCGCGGCACGGTCGAGGTGCTCGGTCTGGCTCGCGCAAGATCACTGCATCCGGGTGACGCCCCGTTCCATCACGAGGAAACGCCGGAATACGCTGCCGGCGCCGTCGAATGGTGGGCTGAGCGCCAGCACGAGAAGGCGGAGATCGGCAACTACAAGGGCGAGCAGCCGCGCTGGGGGCTCGCGATCGACCTCTCGAAGTGCACCGGCTGCTCCGCCTGCGTGACCGCCTGCTACGCCGAAAACAACATCGCGACGGTCGGGGAAGAGCTGATGGAGCGCGGCCGCGAGATGTCGTGGATGCGGCTCGAGCGCTACTGGCTCACGGACGAGCACGGCGAGCCCCAGGGCGCCGTCAACTCGCCGATGTTGTGCCAGCAGTGCGGCAACGCGCCGTGCGAGCCGGTATGTCCCGTCTACGCCGCGTATCACACTCCCGACGGGCTGAACGGACAGGTCTACAACCGCTGCGTCGGCACGCGCTACTGCTCCAACAACTGCCCGTACAAGGTCCGCTACTTCAACTGGTACAACTACGCGGAACGCGGCGGCAAGTACGACGCCTTCCCCGAGCCGCTGTCGATGCTGCTCAATCCCGACGTCACGGTGCGCGAAAAGGGCGTGATGGAGAAGTGCACCTTCTGCGTGCAGCGAATCCGCGGTGCGCAGAATCAGGCGAAGCTCGAGAACCGTGCCGTGCGCGACGGCGACATCGTCACGGCGTGCCAGCAGACCTGTCCGTCGGAGGCGATCGTCTTCGGCGATCTCAACGACCGGCACTCGCGCGTCTACGAGCTCGCCGGCAATCCGCGCGGCTACCACGTCCTCGCGGGCTTGAACACGAAGCCGGCGATCACCTATCTCGCCCGCGTCGTCGCCCAGGACACGCCGAGCCATGGCTGAGACGCCCGCTCCCTCGTCGGCCCGCGTGACGTACGACTACGTCACGCGCACGATTGCGCGGACGCTGGGCACGCCCTCACGCGGCTACTTCCTGCTGCTCGGCGCCGCGGTGACGCTGCTGGGCATCGGGATCATCACGCTGCTGTTCCTGCTGCGCTACGGACTGGGGCTGGCCGGCTACTCGCATCCCGTGTACTGGGCGGTGTTCATCACCTGCTTCGTCTTCTGGGTGGGCATCGCGCACTCCGGCACGTTGATCTCGGCGATTCTCTTCTTGTTCCGCTCGGGTTGGCGGACCGCCGTGTACCGCACCGCCGAAGCCATGACGGTGTTCGCGGTGATGACGGCCGGGCTGTTTCCGCTGATTCACATCGGGCGGCAGTGGTATTTCTACTGGCTGATTCCGTACCCCAACGAGCGCGGCCTGTGGCCCAACTTCAAGTCGCCGCTCATCTGGGACGAGTTTGCGATCGGGACGTACTTCACCGTCTCGACCCTGTTCCTGATCATGGGTCTCATCCCCGACATCGCCGCCGTGCGCGACCTGGCGACGGGGTGGCGCAAGAAGCTCTACGCGCTCACGTCGATGGGGTGGACGGGCTCCAACGAACAGTGGCGGCACTACACGCGCGGCTACCTGTACCTTGCGGCGCTCGCGACGCCGCTGGTGCTGTCGGTGCACAGCGTCGTGTCCTGGGACTTCGCGATGGCACTGGTCCCCGGCTGGCACGCCACGATCTTTGCCCCGTACTTCGTCGCCGGCGCGATTTACTCGGGTTGCGCGATGGTGATCACGCTGCTCACGCCGATTCGCAAGCTGTTCGGCTTGGAAGAGCTGATCACCGTCAAGCATTTCGAGAACCTGGCGAAGCTGTGTCTGTTGACCGGCTCCATCGTGGGGTTTTCCTACCTCACAGAGAACTTTATCGCCTGGTATGGTGGGAATCCCAACGAGCGGGCCGCGTTCTACAACCGCGCGTTCGGCCCGTTTTGGTGGGCGTCTTGGACGATGTACATCTGCAACGGGTTCCTGCCGTTGCTCCTGTGGTTCAAGAAGATCCGGACGAACATCACCGCGCTGTTCGTCATATCGATTTTCGTGAACATCGGCATGTGGTTCGAGCGCTACGTCATCATCGTCGTGTCGCTAGCGGGCGAGCCATACGAGCCCTGGGCGAACGCGGTCTACAACCCGACGTGGGCCGACTGGGGCATCATGGCGGGTAGCTTCGGATGGTTCTTCATGTGGTTCTTGTTGTTCGTGAAGAATTTCCCGGCCGTCTCGATCAGTGAAGTCAAGGAAGTCCTCCCTGCGCCTAAGCGTCAGGCGGCCAGGCAGCGCGCATGACGACACATCTGCGCCTGCCTCTGCCCAAGCCCTTGCAGGAGATCTTCCATCCGCCGCCCACGCCCGGCGTCCTGGGCGTCTTCCCGTATCTCGACGCGACGCTGGATGCGATCAAGAAGCTCCGAGCGGCCGGGCATACGGACTTCACGGTCTACTCGCCGATCCCGCGTCACGAGATCGAAGACGCGCTCGGCCAGGCGGTGAGCCCGGTCCGCATGTTCACCCTGATCGGCGGCATCGCGGGGTGCGCCGTCGGGGCGTGGGTGACACTGTGGATGTCGGCCGACTGGCCGATCGTTGTCGGCGGCAAGCCCGTGGGCTCGATCCCGCCCTACGTCGTCATCATGTTCGAGATGACGATCCTGTTCGGCGCGCTTTCCACCATCCTCGGCATCCTGTTCAACTCCGCGTTCGCCGCTCGACGCGCGGGCACGATCCAGTACGACGCGCGCTTCACGAACGATCGGTTCGGCATCTTCGTGCCCACACCCGGCGACAAGGCCGCACGCATCGAGTCGCTGTTGCGCGACGCCGGGGCTGAGGAAGTGCGCCGTGGGTAGACGCCTGCTCGTTGTCGCTGCGCTCACCCTGCTGTGCGCCTGCGAGCCCGACACCGTCGTGCACAAAATCGGCTGGTTCGCGACGATGCGGCACCAGCGCAACATCAAGCCGTACGCCCGGCCGATTGCCCCGGTCGCCGGCACGGTTCCCGTGTCGGGTGCGGAGCTCCCGCCCACTCGGGAGACGGCCGATCGGCTGGTCAATCCGCGCACGCGCACCGCGGAGTCGCTGAACCGTGGGCAGTGGGTCTATCAGACCTATTGCCAGGTCTGTCACGGCGAGCGGGGCCAGGGGAACGGCCCGGTGTCACTGGCGGGTGGTGGTCCGTTCCCGGGCATTCCTTCGCTCGTCGATGCGACGCGACCCAAGATGACTGACGGAGCGATCTACGGCATGATCGTCGAAGCGCAGCGCATGGGCCGCGGCTTGATGCCACGCTACGGCGACAAGATTCACGGCAGCGACCGTTGGGATCTCGTCAATCACGTGCGCAGCCTGCAGCTGAACGCCCGAGGCAATCAGTGAGCGTCGCGACGATCAGTCGCGCCGATCTCGTGCAGAAGGCGCGCCAGGCCCCGGTCGCGCGATTCGCGCTGTTCGGCGCGATCGCGGCGATTCTTGGCGGCATCATCCTCGTGCTCGGCCTGCTCGGCGGGCATCCCGAGCGGACGTGGTGGGCGTACCATGCCAACTTCGTGTTCTGGGTGGGGCTGGCACAGGGCATGGTCGTTTTCGCGGCGACCCAGAAGCTGGCCAAGGGCCATTGGTCGGGCGTCATCATCCGGTTTGCCGAGGCCGGTGCCGCCTTTACGACCGTGGCGCTGGTGCTGTTCATCGGCCTGATCATCGGACGGCAGTACATCTTCACGTGGATTCACGAACCCCGTCCTGAAATCGGTTGGTGGCTCACGAGCAAGTGGTTCTTTGTGCGCAACGGGGCGATCCTGGCCGCGTTGTCGTGGCTCTCGTGGCGCTTCGTCCGTCACGACACGGGCCCCGACGCGCGCGAGCTGACCAGCGGCGAGGCAGTGGCTCGGACGGAGGATGCGACCCGCATCTCGCGCGAAGCCGCGTTCCTGATCCTCGCCTACGCCTTCGGGTACAGCTTGCTCGGCTACGATCTGATCATGTCACTGTCGACGAAATGGGTCAGCAATCTGTTCGGCGCTTTTTATTTCATGGGCAGTTTCCTCGCCGCGCTCATGATGCTCGCGGTGCTTTCCATTGTGTTGCGCGGCGCCATGGGCCTCACCGGCATCTACACGTCGCGCCAACAGCATGATCTCGGGAAGTTGTGCTTTGGATTCACCGTCTTCTGGGCCTATCTGATGTGGTCGCAGTTTCTCGTGATCTGGTATGGGAATTTGCCCGAGGAGACGTACTTCATCTTCTACCGATTGTACGGGGTGTGGCGGCCCGTCGGGATCGCGGTATTTCTCCTGGTTTTCCTGATTCCCTTCATCGGATTGCTCGGCGCGAAACCGAAGCTGTTCGCCCCCACCATGGTGGGTTTCGCGCTCGTGAGTCTCGTGGGGATCTGGCTGGAGCGCTATCTCGAGGTCGTGCCTGCCATCAATCATGGCGCCGGGCCGGCACTGGGCGTCCCCGAGATCGGCGTGGCGTTGTTCTTTGGTGGGCTCTTCTTCCTCTCGTGGGGGTGGTTCGCGGGTCGCTATCCTATCATCTCGCCTCGTCTTGCCGCCGACGCGCTGGAGCGTGAGCAGCACTAGCGCGCAGCAACGTATCACCTTAAGACTACATCTGACTCGTTTCGCGCAACTCGGTGTAGGAGTAGCACGTTGATTTCCTCCATGGAGGCGTTATGCGGATGGTTCGTTTGCTGGCGATTGCGGCGCTTGCGGTATCGGCAGCGTGCGGCAGCAGTCCGACTTACGGGAGCCCTCCCCCGCCGCCCCCGCCGCCGCCACCGCCTCCGCCGGGCGGACATTCGACGACGATCACGATTGCCAATAATTCCTTCTCGCCGACGCCGGATACCATACCGGCCGGCAACATCACGTTTCACTGGAGCGCCGGGGCCGTCACTCACAACGTGACCTGGCAAACTGGACCTGGTACGCTTCCCGCGGGGTCCGGTAACAGACAAGATGGCAGCGCCGACTACGTGACTGCGCTGGTGGTAGGCGACTACACGTATCACTGCACCATTCACGCAGGAATGAACGGCGCGATTCACGTAAACCCGTAGGACAGGTCGACACGGAGACACGGGCTGCCGGGGCAGATCCAGTCCCGGGAGCTTAGTTTTCTGGTGTGAACGTCTGGCAAGCTGCCGCTGACCTCGCTCGGCAGTCCGGCTCGGGCGCCCTCGCGACCGTCGCGCGCGCGCGCGGCTCGACGCCCGTTCCCGCCGGAACCAAGATGCTCGTAGGTGCCGAAGGGCGATTGATTGGATCGATCGGCGGCGGCTGCGTGGAAGCGGACGTCATTGGTGCGGCGCTCGACGCCCGGGCCAGCCGGCGCCCGTCGCTCCTCACCCACCATCTGAACGCGGATCTCGCCGGTGATCTCGGCCTCTCCTGTGGCGGAACCGTGGACATCTTCGTCGAGCCGCTGCTGGCAGACGAAGCGTACGTGCGCGTCCTCGATGCGGCGGCCGCCGCGGAGGCGGGGCTGGT
>WNFB01000720.1_pt1 | contig 27462 bp, 20 predicted proteins | sample 5400501 | NCBI WGS metagenome assembly WNFB01 (sample SAMN13153341, study PRJNA577476) | soil metagenome | isolation source: 200 cm saprolite under Douglas fir tree site 2 hole 1 | place: USA:California | collected 2015-04-18
AGCCAGACCACGAACACAAACGCCAGCGCGGTCGCCGCGCCCACATTGGAAGGTTGGTTGCTGACCAGCTCGTAGATGCGCGTCGAGTACACGTAGAAGCGCACCGGTACGCCCAGCAGCAGTTCCACTTCGAACGCCTCGAAAGCAAACACGAGCGAGATCAGCGTCACCAGCAGCACCGCCGGCGCGAGCAGCGGCAGCGTTACCCGCAAGGTGGCCTGCAGCAGGCTCGCGCCGCACACCCGCGCCGCCTGCTCCGTGCTGGCCGACACGCGCCGGAAAGCCGGCGACAGCAGCACCACTTTGAAGGCCACGGCGTTGGAGGCCAGGTGCACCCAAGTGATGCCCCAGAAGCTGTAGACGTTAAAAACGCCGCCGTGCGCGAACGGCAGCTGGCTCAGCCCGGCGTTGATCAGGCCCAGGCGCGGGTCCAGCAGCAGGATCCAGCCCAGCGTCAGGGGCAGGATGGGTGTGAAGATGGACAGCCAGGACAGCAGCTCGATCCCGGCCCGGCCCGGCATGTCGGTGCGTGTCACCAGCCACGTGATGAGGATGCCGAGAGGCATCGAGATGGCGGTCCGCACCAGCGCCAGCGAGAGGCTGTTCCACAGCGCGGCCAAGGTGGTTGGGCTGCCGAACGCGTCCGTCCAGTTCTTGAAGCCGAACTGCGCGGCCGCTCCGGTGCCGGCCTGGTTGAAGCTGCTGGCGACCAGCATCACCGTCGGCGCCGCGACCACGATGCCCACCAGCAGCGGCAGCCCGATGATGACCAGCCGCCGAAAATCCCCTCTCCCGCCGAAGCGGGAGAGGGCTAGGGTGAGGGAGCTGGGTGCAGTGGCGGGAAGCTCAGCCGCGGACTGGCCCATAGCCCTCCGTCATTTCAGCAGCTTGTTGTAGAAGTCCCGAATCTTCAGCCGGTAATTGAGCTCAAAGTCGTAGTCGTAGGTGTCGAGGTACTTCACGTTCGGCTTAGGCACCAGGTAGGACGGCAGCCAGGTCGGGTCGATATCTGTGCGGGCAGGGACCTGCTGCTGCGTCTGCGAATAGATCGTCAGCCCCTCCTTGCTGGCGATCCAGTTGGCAAACACACGCGCCGCGTTGGGGTGGGGCGCCCGGTTCCAGATTCCCAAGTCGCCGAAGCCGCCACCGAGCGCGCTAGACGAGTCGGGCAGCTCCGGCAGCTCGGCCGAGCCGGACTGCGCCACCTTCACGCCCGATTTGATGTACTTGTCGAGGTAGTTCAGCGTGGCCGCGAAGGCAATCGGGTAGCTGCCCTGTGCCACCCAATCGGCTACCTGCTGGTAGTCGCGCGATAACGCCACGTTCTGGCCCTTGTAGAGCTTGGTGGCGTAGTCCTCGCCCTTGGCCACATAGATGGCCGATGCAATGGCGATGCCGGCCCCGTTGACGCTGGGGTCGTACGCACACAGCTTGCCCTTCCATTTGGGGTCCAGCAGCGCGTCCGCGTTCGGGATGTCACTCGGCTTCATCATCTCCAGGTTCAGCGTCAGCATCGGCTGAACGGTGTTGAACAGCTGCAGGATGGTGTTCTTATCCGGGTCCCGGAACCAGACTGAGCCGGCTTTCCACTTCGAGCTGTCTGTCACATCGGGGAGCACCAGCGCCGGCTTCAGCGGATCCAGCCACTTTTTGGCCAGGAAAGTGCCGAAAAACGTGTCGCTGCCGCCTACGCTGGCATCGATGCTGTACTGGTTGGCGGCGCGCTCGCTTTCGATGCGAGCGGCAAGCTGGCTGGAGTTGCCGCCAAGATACTCGAGCTCGATGCCGAACTTGTCCTTGAAAGCCGGCGGCAGCTTAGCCCGAGTCTCCGGATCGGGCGGGCCGCTGATGACGACCTTGCCCTCCTTCTTCGCGGCGGCGACGAGGTCGTCCCAGCTGCCGGCCACCGCCTGAGCCGCTGCGCTGCCAGGAGCCGGCTTGGCCGCGGACGATGCCGCTCCGGACGAGGCGCCCGCCGCTGAGCCGGCGGGCTCCGCGCTCCCGCCGCAAGCGGCCAGCACCAGCCCCGCGCTGCCCGCCACCAGGCCGAGCAGCATCTGCCTCCGGGTAAACCTCTCGTTCGTCATCAAGCTGCTCCCAGCTCCTCAACTGGCTCGTTCCGGCCGGCCCACAGCGTAACGCCGCTGGTGTCCAGCAGCAGATCGAGCTCGGCGCCGATCGTATAGCGCTCGCGCCGCGGCCCGGAGATGAGGAACGATGCCGAGCCGCCCGCGCGGACGCGATACTCCACCCGCTCACCCAGGTACAGCACCTCCTCCACGATGGCTCGGAAGGTGTTCGCGCCACCAGCGTCCGCGGGCAGCAGCTGCAGGTCCTCGGGGCGGCACGACAGATATACCGTTCCGCCGCCTGCATATTCGTCGAGCTTGCCGCCGTCGAAGCTGAACGTCGAGCTGCCCGCCGCGGCCATCTCGAGCCAGCAGCGGCCGCCGTCCCGCCGCACGACACACTCCAGGGTGATGGCCCGGCCCAGGAAATCGCGCACGAAAGTCGTTGTCGGCCGCTCGTAGACCTCGTCCGGCGTGCCCAACTGTTCGATGTGGCCCGCGTTCATGACGGCGACGCGGTCGGACAGAGCCATGGCCTCAGACTGGTCGTGGGTCACGAACAGCACGGCGATACCGAGCCGGCGCTGGAGCGTGCGCAGCTCGACCCGCATGTGCTCTCGCAGCTTGGCGTCCAAATTGGACAGTGGCTCATCCAGCAGCAGGATATCGGGGTTGTAGACCAGCGCCCGAGCCAGCGCCACCCGCTGCTGCTGCCCACCGCTGAGCATCGTGGCCGGGCGCTGCTCCAGGCCTTCCAAGCCTACGGTGGCCAGCGTTTGCCCCACGGCCTCGCGAATCTTTTGCTTGGGCCAGCGGCGCAGCTGCAGCGGGAACGCCACGTTCTCGAACACGGTCATATGGGGCCAGATCGCGTACGACTGGAACACCATGCCCATGTTGCGCCGCTCTGGGGGCAAGAAGAACCGCTCCGTCGCCGAAGCGATGGTCCGGCCGCGCAGCTGCAAGCTGCCCTGATCCGGCTGCTCCAGCCCCGCCACCAGCCGCAGCGTCGTGCTCTTGCCGCAGCCACTAGGGCCCAGCAGCGTAAAAACTTCGCCCGGCTGCACGGCAAAGCTGATGTTGTCGACCGCCAGCACCGGGCCGAAGCGCTTGCTCAGCCCGACAAGCTCGAGTACCGGGACATCCGGAGCTGCACTCATAACGGCGACGATTGTAAGGCCGCGCGCCGTACAATCGGGCCCACTATGCCCAAACTCAAGCTCAGCTTCATCTCAAACTACAACGAGCGGGTCGAGCCCCTGATGAACGGCAGCGTGGAAATCGAAGGCGTGGAGCTGGTTCCGACCTACTCTGATCCCTCCGAGACGTTCTGGCGCCAGCTCAAATTCGGCGAGTTCGACATCTCCGAGATGTCGCTGTCGTCATATCTGATCGCCAGATCGCGCGGCATGGACATGATGGCCATTCCTGTCTTCCCCTCGCGGCGGTTCATGCACATGGAGCACTCCGTGCACGCCGAAGCCGGGATCGAGCGGCCCGAAGATCTCACCGGCAAGCGCATCGGCGTGGGCGAGTATCAGCAGACGGCAGCGCTGTGGTTCCGCGGCACGATCGAGCACGACTTCGGCGTCTCCCAATACAAGGTGCACTGGTTCATGGAGCGCACGGAGGAGCTCAGCCACGGCGGCGCCACCGGCTTTAAGCCCCCCGAGGGCATCTCCTTCCAGCGCGTCCCGCCGGACAAGAGCCTGGCCTCAATGTTGGTCGATCACGAGCTGGATGCTGCCCCCGTCAGCCGCACCTTCCGGCGCGAGACGAACGTGATCGATCGCTCGACGCGGATCCGCGCCCAGGACCGCGACTGGAGCAAGGTCCACCCGCTGTTCCGGGATCGCGTCGCCGAAGGAGCGCGTTTCTTTCGCGACCATGGCTTCATCCCAGCCAATCACGCCTACATCATTCGCGGCGACGTCTACCGCGAGCATCCGTGGCTGGCCTTCAACCTGTACTCGGCTTTCGTGAAGGCCAAAGACGCTGCCTACGAGAAGCTGCCGGATGCTATCCCCTCAGCCCTGATCTTCGGCCCGGAGTATTTGCGCCAGACCCGGGAGCTGTTCGGCCCCGATCCATTCCCGTTCGGCGTGAAGGCCAACCGCCCCATGCTGGAGACGCTCATCGCGTACTCGCACGAGCAGGGGCTCACGCCGGAGAAGCTCAAGATCGACGACCTGTTCGCGCCAAGCACCCTGGACCTGTAGGACCCGAGCAACCATTCAGCTCGCATCGGCGTCTCTGAACTCGCGCAGCCACTCCACCAACTTGCCCGGCGCAATGGGCGTGCAGATGTGGAAGCCTTGGGCGCCATCGCAGCCCATCTTCCCCAGCGCGTCCAACGCTGATTGTTCCTCCACGCCTTCGGCCACCACCGCCGCTCCCAGGGCATGCCCCATCTCGACCGTGGCCTTCACGATCGCCAATTGCTTCGGGTCATCGGCCATCCCGTACACGAACGAGCGGTCCACCTTGATCTCATCCACCGCCAGCTGATTGAGGTAGGCCAGTGACGAGTAGCCGGTCCCGAAGTCATCGATCGAGATGCGGATGCCCAGCGTGCGCAGCTTGGCCATGGCCCGCTGAGCCGTGCCGGGATCGCTCATCACCGCGCCCTCGGTGATCTCGACGATGAGCCAATTTGGCTGCTCGCGATAGGCCTGCGCCAGCTTGCTGATAGCGTCTGGCAGCGTGGGATCGTGCAAGTCCCGCATCGAGAGGTTGACCGCCACGTTCAGGTCCAGGCCGGCGTTGTGCCACGCTCGCCGCTGCTCGAAAGCTCGAGCCAGCACCCAGCGGCTGAGCTGGCGGATGAGCCCCGTCTGCTCGGCCATGGGAATGAAGTGCGCGGGCAGGATCACGCCTTGCTCGGGATGGTTCCAGCGCACCAGCGCCTCAACGCCGTCGACGTTGCGTGTCGCCAGGTTAAAGCGAGGCTGGAATTCGAGCATCAGCTCGCCTTCCTCAACAGCCCGCCGCAGGTCATGCCCCAGCACCAGCCGGTCCGCATGGTCGCGGTCCATGTCCGGACCGTAAATCGCCGAGCCGCCGCCGTTGCGCTTCGCCACGTACATCGCCACGTCGGCGTGGCGCAGCAGGGTCTCGGGGTCCTCTCCGTGCTCCGGACACAGCGCGATGCCGATGCTGCCCGCCACCTGGATGGGCTTGCCACCCAATAGCGTGGGCTCAGCCGTCGCGTCCAGGAGCTTGTTGGCGGCGACCAGGGCGCCCGCCGCATCCTCCATGCTGGTGAGGACCGCCGCGAACTCATCGCCACCGAGCCGCGCCACCGTATCGGACGTCCTCAGGGCGGCCCTAAGGCGCCTGGCTACGGCGCGCAGCAGGACGTCGCCGGCCTGGTGGCCGAGCGTGTCGTTGACCTCCTTGAAGCGGTCCAGGTCCATCAGCAGCAGACCAATGGGACGCGCCTCGCGCTGGGCCACGAGGATGGCCTGCTCGAGGCGGTCCTGAAACAACCGGCGATTGGGCAGCTCGGTCAGCTCGTCATAGAGCGCCTGCTGCGCCAGCGCTAGGTGGGCGCGTGCATTCTCGAGGATGACAGTGGCGAAGCCGGCCAGCGCCTCGGCCACGCGGATCTGGTCTGGCGAAGGCTCGATTTCCGATCGCCAGCCCACGATCAGGGCGCCGCGCGCGGTGCCCCGATACACAAACGGCGTGGCCATCTCCAGGACGCCGCCTTCTTTGGCCCGCACTGAATCCGAATCCAACTTGACGCTGCCGGCCTGCAGGTCCTTGATGTGGCTGACGATCGTTTTGCCGGCCGCCATCGCCTGGCTGGTGCTGCCTGCTCCGCGCGATGGACGCGGGGTTCGCCAGGCATCGGTGCGGTTGCCGGCCATGCCGCGCCAGGTGAGTCCCTCGTCGTCGATCAGCCTGATGCCGGCGTAATCGGCCCCGGTGAGGTTGGTTGCATGCTCGCAGATCAGGTTGATGACCCGCTCTGCGTCGTGCTCCACGGCTCCTTGACGGACCAGTTCGGCGAGCTCTTCTGCTTCGGTACGCCGGCGCTCGGTCTCGGCATGAGCCAGGGCATTGTCCAGGACGGCCGCCGCGTAGCCCCCCAATGCCTCTGCCAGCCGCCGCTGCTCAGCGTTCACATTCAGCGCTTCCCGCCAGCCAATCACCAAGCTGCCGAACGGCCCAGTGCGCCGGATGAGTGGCACCGCCAGAGCGGTTTCGGCCTCCTCAGCAGCCATCATCGCCAGGCCGTCCAGAGACCCATCGGCCTCTAGCGCGCCACGGCGGAAGACCACCGTTCGCTCTTCGGCCATGGATTTGCCTGCCGGCCCGCGGCCGGAGATACGGCGCCGTTTATGCCAGATGTCGGAGCGATTGCCGGCCACGCCCAGCCAGCCCGCGCCGTCGTCGCCGTGCGCCAGTAGGGCCGCGAAATCGGCGTCGATGAGCTCGCAGGCGCGCCGGCACACCATATCGACCACCGGCTTGATCTCGTGCGCGACGGCTCCTTGCCGGGCCAACTCAGCCAACGCTTCCGCCTCGGTCCTGCGCCGCTGAGACTCGGCATGCAGCCGGGCGGCCTCGAGCGCCGGCGCAACCTGGGCAGCGAGCAGCTCCAGGAGGTTGATTTCGTCGGGTTGCAGCGCCCGGCGGGTATGGCTCCTGACGACCAGCACCCCCAGCGTGCGCTCCTCGAGCCGGAGCGGCAGGGCGGCAACGCTCTTGATCCGCGTGGAGATCTTGCGCAACCTACCCGGCCACGACAGGTAGTCCTCCACCACGAGCGTTTGGCCATCCCGGTAGACCTCGCCGGCGATGCCGATGCCAGGCTGCAGGACGGTCTCGGGAGTCCGGCGATTGGGATCGCTTTCGGCCAGCGGGCGAAGGGCACCGCGGGCGTTGTTCCACCAGTACAGGCCAGCGCTGTCAAAGTCGAGCAGGGCCCGTGTGCTTTCGACGACGAGGCGTCCCAGAGCTTCGGGATCGAGCACGCCACCGGCCGCCACAGCCACATCGTGCAGCGCCTGTAAAGCGCGCTCGCGCTGTGACAGGGTGTCGGCCACCGACTCGGCATGTTGCCGGGCCGTCTGCTGCTCGGCGTAGGCGCGGGCGTTGTCCAGCACGGTGGCGGCGTAGCCGGCCAGCGCTTCCGCCAGGCTCACCTGGTCGGCGCTGGGCTTGACCGGTGTGCGCCAGCCGAGCGTGAGAGCGCCAAGCAACTCCTCGCGGAAGATCAGCGGCGTGGACAGCAGCGTCTTGCCGCCTTCGGCCACGTGCGTGTGAGGCGCAATCGCGGGATCGTCGCTGACGTTCTCCATCACGATGGTGCGCCGCTCGCGCACCGTTCGGCCCAAGGGCCCAGTGCCGCGGCCGCTGGGCCGGCGCCGCCAGTGTTGCGAGCGGTTGCCCCACATGCCGCGCCAGATGCGGCCACCGTCAGGCGTGATCATGGCGACCGCGGCGTAATCGGCGCCGATAAGCCTGCCGGCCTGCTCGCAGATGAGGGCGATAACACGATCCGGGTCGCGCTCGGTCGCTCCAACGCGCACCAGCTCGGCCAGCGCCTCTGCTTCGGCGCGGCGCCGCTCCGACTCGACATGAAGACGGGCCGCCTCCAGCGCGGGCGCAACCTCCGCTGCCAGCAGGCCCAGCAGGCGAACGTCCTCAGTGGTCCAGAAGCGCGGCTTGAAGGACCTGACGGTCAACGCGCCAACAGCCCGATCGCGGGCGATCAGAGGGACCGAGGCCACGCTCCGAATGCCGCGGGCCACGGCTTCCGGCCGGGCCGATTCCCAGCGCCGGTAGTCGTGGATGAGGACGGGTTCGCGCAGCCGGAAGGCGGTGCTGCTCACGCCCGTGTCCAGCGCCTGATCGACCGGGCGCTCGGCCAGCTCGGGATCGTTCTCGCCTAAGGGGCGCAGCTGGCCGGTCTGCGGGTCACAGATGCCCAGCCCGGCACTGTCGACGCCCAACAGCTCGCGGGCGCCATCACTCGCAATCTGCGCAACGGCCGAGGGGTCGAGCACGCCGCTGCTGGCCACGGCGACTTCGTGCAGGACCTGAAACGTGCGTTCCGACACGTTCGGGTCGGCATCAGGCGGAGCGGGTACGGCCGCAGTCTTCATAAGCAAGCTTGGGGCGTAGCCCCATTCTAGATGCGGCGGCCGCGATCAGCCGTAGATCAGTACTTTTTCTTTAGACCTTTACCGGCTGCTTCTCTGCTGTGTACAAGCCAGCGGGGTGACGGTCGCCTTTTACGCCCTGCGCCTCGCCGTACAGGTTGGTGTCGATCATCTCGTGGTTGGGATCACGCATGAAATTCATAGGATCGAGGCCCTGCTGGACACGCTCGATCTGCTCCCTCACCAGCTTGCGGTACAGGTGGATGCCGCGGTCCGAGTAGCTCAGGTGCTCGGTGGTCCGGTCGGCGATCGGGCCCTGCGTCTCCCAGGCCATGTGGTCCTGCCCGATGACGGCATTCATCCTGAACCTCGCCTCGGGATGGCGCTTGTCGGGCGGGTTTTTGTAAGGCTCGACGTACTCGATCGGGATGTCGTCCTCGTTCTCGTCCACGGTGCTGCCGTCCGGGGTCGGTGTGAACACCACGTGCCAGTGATTGGTGTGCGTGTCGTCCACGGGAGTGCGGATCTGGGTCGCGGCGCCCTGGCGCAAGATATTGGGGAAGATGAGCGGGTGCTCGTCGGTCTTGCCGTTGATGTACTCGCGGTGCTTGATGATGCCGTACGACACCACCTCGAAATCGAAGCTCTTGACGTCATCGGTGAAGCCACGGGTGGTGCTGACTGGCTTGACGCCCTGGCCGATCAGCTCCTGATGAAGGATCTGCAGGTGAGCCGGATCAACCGAATTCTCCATGGCCTGCAACCAGTTGCAGTCCAGCCGCGGGTGGATGACGATCTTGCGCTGGCCATCCTTCCGCACCCAGACGTCGTATTTGGGGATCTCCGGTGTCGGCAGCGGCCCTAGGTAGGCCCAGTACATGCCCAGGAACTTGCGGATGGGGTATGCCTTCTGCTTGACGGAGCGCGTGATGGCATCGTTGCGCTCGGGCGGCGTCTCCAGGATGTTGCCTTCGGTGTCGTACAGCCAGCCGTGGTAGGCGCACGAGATGCCGCGCTCCTCGACCCGGCCGTAGCACAGTGAGGCGCCGCGGTGCGAGCAGCGGTCGCCCAACAGCCCTATGCGGCCGCTCTTGTCGCGGAACAGCACCAAGTCCTCACCGAGCAGGCGGACGAACTTGGTAGGCTCCTCATCGGTCAGCTCCGCGGCAATGGCCACAGGCATCCAGTAGCGCCGCAGCAGCTCACCCGCGGGCTGGCCAGCGCCAACCAGAGTGAGCAGGTCGTTTTCGGCTTGGCTGACCATGGCGCAATGGTAGCTCGCTGCTTGCCGGGGCGTTCCCCTTTGTACCCGGGCTTAGAATGGCGGCACTTTGGGCAAGCTCGTACTGGCCCTGCTCGCGGCGATGGCCCTGGCTGGCTGCGGGGGTACGGTGACGCCCGCGGCGCCGAGCTCGGCGCCGGCGACTATCGAGCAGGTCGCCGCGTATCAGGGCAGTGACCGGCAGGTAGTGCTCGAGGCCGGCGCCCGGAAAGAGGGCAGCGTCAGCTGGTACACCACGCTGGCCGGTCCGGGCATCGAGGCGTTAGCCAACGGCTTCAAGCAGAAGTACCCCTTCCTCCAGGTCGAGGTCTTCCGGGCCGACGAGCAGCAGCTCGCCACCAGGGCGACGCAGGAAGCCCAGGCCGGCAAGCAGATCTTCGACGTGATCGAGGCCGCGGCGGTCACCACCGGCATCCTGCAGGAGGCCAAGATCCTCACACCGTTCTTCTCGCCGGCTGTGGCCGGGCTTCCCGACGAGCTGAAGTCGATGGCCGGCAAGGGCCTGGCCGACGCCGCGGCGGTGCGCATCGCCTACGCCTCGTTCGGCTACAACACCAAGCTCATCTCCGAAGACGCGGTGCCCAAGACCCAGGCCGACCTGCTGAACCCAGGCCTCACCGGCAAGCTGGCCCTGACCGGCTCGACCACCGGCTCGAACTGGGTCGGCATCGTGCAGCACCTGATGGGCGATGATGCCGGCAAGAAGCTGCTGGCCAGCATTGCCAGCAAGCAGAAGCCGAGCGTCCACCAGGTATCCGGGCAGGCGCTGCTGGACCTGGTCGCCAAGGGCGAGCTGGCGGCTTCGCCGACCATCTTCCTGGCCCACGTTCAGGGGGCTCAGGCACAAGGCGCGCCGGTGAAGTGGGTGCCGCTCAATAACACCGCGGTGGCGAATGTCGGCCAGGATGCGCTGGCGGCTAAGGCGCCGCATCCGCACGCGGCCCTGCTGTACATCGATTACCTGCTGAGCCAGGAGGGGCAGGACGTGCTGCGCAAGGCCTCCTACTTCCCGGCCACGGACAAGGTGCCGTTCGCGCCCTGGGTGCCTGAGCACGGCCGCACGCCAGCCGAGGCAGAGAAGAGCCTCAACTCCTGGACGGAGCTGTTCAAAGCGACCTTCCGCTAGCGAGTTAGCGGGCCGACTTGACGGCCGGTCCCATGCGGACCGGGATGAGCATGAACATGCCCACGATATAAGAGGCGGCCATCACGTACGTGGCCGCGGTGAAGCCCCAGACCTGCATCATCGCGCCCATAGCCAGGTTCCAGGCCGGCCCGCTGATGAAGCCGATGGTGTAGTACAGACTAAAGGCGGCGTCGTGATACGCCTCGGGCGTGTTGTCGATGAGCATCGCCTGCGTGACCGTCTGGCGTGAGAACGTGACGGCGCCTTGCAGGAACAGGTTGACCAGCAGCAGGAACGTCAGCGCCATCTGCTGGCCCAGCCACAGCGTGCTGATGGCCGACAGCAGGAGCGACGCCTGGAGCACCAGCTTGCGCGGCCACACGTCCGACAGCCAGCCGATGCCCAGGGGCCCGAGCATGCCGCCGATCTGGGTCAGCGTCAACAGTGCCGCGGCCACGGCGGCGGCCACGCCAAGATCGCGCATGAAATGGGGCACGAAGTAGACCTGCGTGATGCCGCCATCGCGGCCGGCCGCGCCGACCATCAGCAAGCAGCTGACGAGCATGAAGTCGCGGTTCTTGAGGCAGGCCTTGTAGGACTCCCAGCCAGCCTTCGCCCGCTTGGTCGAGCTGGGGGCCACCTGCACGCGATCGCGCATCAGCAGGAAGCAGCCGCCGATGATCAGGCTGGGGATTCCGACCACCACGAAGGCCACTCGCCAATCGAAGAAGTAGATGAGCGCGGCGGCGAGCACCGGCGCGATGGCCTGGCCCAAATTGCCGGCGGTGCTGTGCAGCGCCAGGGCGCGACCTCGGGCTTTGGGGAAGTAGGTGGCCAGCATGGTCGAGCCCACGGGGTGCTGCGGGCTCGACCCGGCCCCATTGAGGGCACGCAAGCCCAGCATTTGCCCGAATGAGCTGGTAGCGCCGAACAGCATCGTGGAGATGCCCATCAAGATGTTGCCCACGCCCAGCACCACGGACCGCTTGACGTACTGACAGACGAAGCCATAGGTCGCCTGCAGCGCGTTCGACACAAGGCTGTTGACCGTCTGCAGCAGGCCCAGGTCCGTGTAGCTGAAGCCCAGCGTGGTCATCATTACGCCCAGCACCACGGGCAGCGTGTTGCTGTTGAGGTGGTTGATGGTGTGAGAGGTGCTGACCAACGCCATGACGGCGTTGCGCTGCCCCCTCTCCGAGACGGCAACCGGAGCCGCGTCCGCTACATCTGGCACGGGCAGTTGGTCAACGGTCTGGACCTCAGCGGCGGGAGTTACGGCCAGCTTGCTTCTCCGAACGAAATATTTACGCGAACGTAAGAGTCATTTTAGCCGCATTCTGCGCGGATGTATGATGCGGACCTCGGAGGTAGATTGCATGCGCATCATGGTTGGCACTATCGGGCAGAGCATCCTGGCGACCGATGACGATGGCGAGCACTGGCAGCGGCTGGCTCCGCGCAACGGCGTCCATTCCGATGGCATCGTGCGGACGCTGGTGTCCCATCCGGCTGACCCGCGGGTGCTGCTGGCGGGCACTGACAAAGGCATCCTGCGCAGCGAGGATGGGGGTCGTTGCTGGGAGGGCCTCGGCGGCCCGCTCAGCGATCAGACGGTGTGGCGCATCGCGTTCCACCCGAAGGACAAGGAGGTGCTGTTCGCCGGCACCGGCACGCCCAGCCGGCCGGCCATCTACCGCAGTGGTGATAGCGGCCAGACGTGGGCCGAGCTCGACTGCGACATCGCTTCCGATTGCGACAACGTAGGCGTGCCGCGGGTGACGGACATCGCCATCGATCCACTGGCGCCGGACAACATGTGGGCCAGCATCGAGGTCGATGGCGCGCGGCACAGCACGGATGGGGGCCGCACCTGGTCAGCAGTCGATCCGAAGGTCATCACCAACCCCGATCACCATGCCGTGGTGGTCAGCCCGGGGCCGCCGAAATCGGTGTTCATCGTGGTCAACAACGAGATCTGGGTGAGCCGCGATGAGGGCGCGAGCTGGCAGCCAGTCGGCGTGAAGCAGCGCTTCCCCTACCACCACGTGCGCGACCTGGTGATCGATCCGGCTGATCCGCGCAGCGCCTGGGCGACGATTGGCGATGCCACGCCGGGCCGCACCGGCTCGCTGGCCCGCACGCGGGACGCCGGCGATACGTGGGACTTCGTGGACATGCCGGTGCAGCCCAACTCGGCCATGTGGGTGCTGCGCATGCAGGCCGACACGCCCGGCCTGATGCTGGCGGCCAGCCGCTACGGCTATCTGTACCGCAGCGACGACGCCGGCCAGACCTGGGCCAAGCTGTGGCGCGAGTTCAGCGAGGTGTCGTCAATCGTCTGGAGCCCGAATTGATGTCCATGTCATTCTGAGCCGCAGGCCGCAGGCCGCAGGCGAAGAATCGGTTCCAGTGCGGCGTGGTTACCGATCCTTCGCTTCGCTCAGGATGACACCTCCAGCTTCGGAAGCACCTTTTCGCACACGCGATCCAGGTGGCGCAGGTCGGCCGTGGGCGAGCCCAGGATGGGGTATTCCAGGCCGGCCTTCAAGTAGTCGTTGATGCCGCGCGCAACGTCATCGGCGGAGCCGACGATGGCGCCGCCACGGCCCGGCCGCCGGCCGGCATAGTAGTACTCGAAGTAGCGCGCCACCGTCTCCTCCCCTCGGGACACGTCGTCGTCCACGCAGACGTAGATGAGCGCTGCTGACTTGAGACTGGCCGGGTCGCGGCCGGCTTGTTCCGCGTGACGACGGATGTGCTGCCAGTTCTCGCGGAAGCCGTCCGGCCCGCCGGATGAGCTGGCGATGTAGCCATCCGCCAGGCGGCCGATGCGCTTCAGGGCTGACTCGGCACTGCCACCGCCGAGCCAGATGGGCAGCGACGGCTGCGACGGCTTGGGGCCAATCGGCCCCACATCTATCGTGTAGAAGCGGCCGCTGAACTTGACCGGCTGCCCACTCCAGGCGAGCTTGAGGATGGCAATGGCCTCCTCCAGGCGGCTGCCCCGATGCTCGAACGGCACCTCGGCGCCGGCGAAATCGTCCGCCCGGCTGCCCACGCCCAGTCCGAGGATGAACCTGCCGCCCGACAATTGGTCGAGCGTGGCGGCCATTTTGGCCAGCAGGGCGGGCGGGCGCAGTGTGCCCAGCAGCACCGCCATGCCCAGCCGCGCTTTCGAGGTGACCGCCGAGGCGGCAGCCAGTGCCAGCAGCGGTTCCTGGTTGTTGAACACCAGCCGGTCGAGCGTCCATATGCCAGCGCCCGCGGACTCGGCGCGGCGGGCAAACTCGATCATGGTGTTTGGCTGGACGTCGGCCGCGGCCAGCGGGACGTGGATGCTTACGTTTGACATGGAACAACCTCCTAGAACGTGCAGCTGTCATCCTGAGCGAAGCGAAGGGACCTTCTCGTTCGCCGCTGCGGCGGAAGGTCCTTCAGCCTGCGGCCTCAGGATGACATGGAGCGAACTTTTTCGGCGGTGATCGGCAGGCTGGTGACGCGCACACCGCTGGCGGCGGCCACCGCGTTCGCCACGGCGGCGGCCACCGGGATGATGCCCAGCTCGCCGACGGCTTTGGCGGCATACGGTCCAGGCCCAGGGGCGCCGTCCACCAGCACGCTCACCAGCTCCGGGATATCGTGAGTGACCGGCAGCTTGTAGTCGCCGAGGTGCAGAGCACCAATTCGGCCCTCTTGCGCCGACAGGTCCTCCATGACCGCGATGCCCAGGCCCTGAATGGTCGCGCCTTCAATCTGTCCCTCGAGTAGGCGCGGGTTGATGGCCGTGCCCACGTCATGGGCCATGGTGATCTTGACCGGTTTGACATGCCCCGTCTCGGGATCAACCTCAACCTCCGCCACACAGGCCACCGAGCACATCTCCGCCGCGCGGTCATCGTGGCCAGGCCCCGGCGCGCGAGACTCGAGGACGCCGCCGGCGCGCTCGGCGGCTTCGGCGATCAACTGCGTCGTCTGGACACGGCGGTCGAGCGAGCCTTTAACGTGATAGCCGCCGGCGCTGGCCTGGAGGTCTTCGGTGGCGCATTCGAGGCGGGCCGCGGCCAGCTCGACCAGCCCGAGGTTGATCTCGGCCGAGGTCTGAAAGGCAGCGAAGCTCACGCTGTAGGTGCCTTTGCTGCCGCCCGTGCCGGCATCGTTCAATGCCTGGGCCGTATTGCCGCCATAGACGGTGACCGTTTCGAGTGGCACGTGAAGCTGATCGGCCAACACCTGGCGCAGCACGGTGAACGCGCCACAGCCGATGTCGGGCACGCCGCTGAGGGCGGAGACGTGGCCGTCGGTGTGCAGCGTCACGATCAGCCCCGAAGCGCCGCTGCCAATGCCGCGCTCGGTGATGGCCAGGCCGCGGCCTCGATTGGGCGCCAGCAGCGCGTCCCAACCGGATGCCTGGCGGGCCAGCTCCAGCGTCTTGCGACCCATCACGCCCTTGCGGCCGGAACCCGTAGGCCATTCGTCGCCGTCGCCTACGATGTTGCGCAGCCGGAAGTCGATCGGATCTATGCCCAGCTCGCGGGCAATGATCTCCATCTGCGATTCGCCGGCAAAGACGGCCTGCGGCTGGCCCGGCGCGCGGGCTATGCCGCCGGGCACGTTGTTGGTGTAGGCCCAGCGGGCCTCTATGCGACTGTGGACCATCTTGTACGGCCCCAGTCCGCGGTTCACCGAAGGCAGGATGAGCTGCGGGTTGTACTTGTGGCCGGCGTAGGCGCCGCCGTCCATAGTGATGACCATCTCGCGCACGAGGATCGCGCCGTCGCGCTTCACTCCGGTCCGCACGCGGATCATGCAGCCATGGCGCGGCGCGGCGGCCTGCAGCTCCTCGATGTACGTGCGCACGATCTTGACCGGCCGTCCGCTGGCCTTCGCCAACAGATAGGCGATGGGCTCGTGACCTACCTCGCCCTTGGCGCCGAAGTCGCCGCCGATGCTGCAGCGCTCGACCACCACGCCATCGGCCGGAAGCCCGAACAAATCCGCCATCAGCCGTCGCAGCCGGTAGGGCACCTTGCAGCTGGACCACACGTGGACGCTGCCGTCCCGCTCGATTTGCACAGCGCAGGCGCGCGGCTCGATGTACCCCTGGTGGACGCGTCCGACCTCGAAGGTGTGGTCGAACACCCGATCGGACTCGCGGAAGCCCTGCTCTACATCACCTCGACCGAAGGTGGCCACCGACTGCAGGTTGGGCTCGTCCGGCATCTCCGGCCGGCCGGCATATGAGGCCGCATGCTCGTGCAGCAGCGGCGCGCCGGGGCGCAACGCTTCAACCGGGTCGAACACCGACGGCAGCGGCTCGTACTCGACCTCGATGAGGCTCACTGCTTCGTCGGCAGTCTCCGGATCATCGGCCGCGACGGCGGCCACGGCATCGCCGATAAAGCGCACGCGCTCGGCGCACAGGACGGGTACGTCGCGCTGGCGCGAGCCGGTCAGCAGGCCGCCGAGTTCGGCGCCGGTGAGGACCGCGCGAACGCCTGGCAAGGCGCGAGCCTTGGAGCCATCAACTCGCTTGAGGCGGGCGTGGGGCTCGGTGCTGCGGAGGATCTTGCCCCACAGCATGCCGGGCAGGACCACGTCGGCGGCGTAGCCGGCGGTGCCGGTGACTTTTTCGCGTCCCTCAACGCGCGGCAAGGAAACGCCGATCACATCGATAGCCATCGCGCGTATTTATACAGGGAATGTCATCCTGAGGAGCCGCGGCGACGAAGGACCTTCCTCGTTCAAAGCGAAGCGACGAAGAACTACTCAGCCAAACTGACAGACGGAGAAGGTCCTTCGCTGCGCTCAGGATGACAAAGGGCGCGCTACTTGCCGGGGCGGACTACCTCTTCGTACTCAGGGACTTCGGGAAGGAACCCGCGCTCGACCATCCACTCGGCGGTGTGCTCGAAAGTGGCGGCGTCGTAGCTCTGCGCCCCAACCAGCTCCGGCAGCAGGCCACCGCGGCGCAGCTCCGGCTTGAGGTCGCGCAGTAGCTCCTGGCGGGAGCGGTCCTCGTTCTCCTGGAGCCAGGCCACAGCCCGATTGAGGGCGCGAAGGATCTTGCCCACGGTCTCGTCGTCCAGGTCCTCGTTGGCTACGATGCCGCCGCGCCAGCGCAGGTCGGCGATCTTGCGGGCTCCGGCCTCGGCCCCGCGGCTGACCAGCGGCTCCATGAGCGCCGCGGCCTGGGTGTGCCCGCTCAGCAGCGCCTCCAGCCGATCGTTGGCGTGCACCAGCTTGATGTAGTCGAACGGCACGCCCGCTGCTTCCAGGCACTCGATGGCGGCGTAGAAAGTGCCCGCGTGCCAGGTGACAGCGATAGGCACATTGGCCAACTCGGCCACGCTCTGGATCTTCGAATCGGAGCGCACCATGATGGCGCCGGTCCGGACGGTGGTATCCAGGCCGATGATCTTGCCCTTGCCAAGCGTCTTCACGCGCTCGATGGCGCCCCACTCACAGACGGGGTAAACCTCGAGCGCGCCATCGCGCAGCTGCGACTCCTTCCAGCGCTCAGAGAACTCCTCGCAGCGGCCCTCGACGCCTTTGGGGTTGTCCTCGTGGTATTCGACCTCGAGACCTTCCTGGGCGAAGAAGCCCCGCTCGACGGCCACTCGCCAGGGGCGATCGTGGGCGTTGCTGTCACTCTGGACGCGGATCGGCTTGGGCATGTGTGCATAGAGAATACCAAGCAGCTCGGTATTATGTTACAGACGCGCTGCTGGTACTATGCCTGCCGTGCTCCAGCGGCTCCTGTTGGCGGCGGCCTGCCTAGTCCTGGCCGCCTGCGGCGCGGCCCAGCCGGCGCCGGCTCCAAGCCAGATGGAGCACATCCGCGTGGCCTACGTCCAGCCCAGCAGCAACCAGGCGCCAGCGTGGATGGCCAAGGAGGCCGAAATCTTCCCCAAGTACGGCCTGGACGCCGAGCTGACCTATATCCAGGGCAGCGCCACGGCGGTGTCGGCCATGCTGGGCGGCAGCCTGGACGTGGCTCAGATGGGCGGTCCTTCGCCGGTGGCGGCAGTGAAACAGGGCGGCGACCTGGCCATCTTCGCCGGCTTCTTCAACACCGCCGACTTCCGCCTCATGGCCGACCCGAGCGTGAAGTCGATTGCCGACCTCAAGGGCAAGACCGTGGCCATCAGCAACTTCGAAAGCGCCGACAACTTCATGCTCACCAAGGTGCTGAATCAGAACGGACTTAAGCCGGGCAGCGACGTGCAGGTCATCGCCGCCAAGGACCCGGCCGGACAGATGGCAGCGCTCAAGTCCAAGCAGGTGCAGGCCATCCTGCTGGGCCTGCCCAGTTACTTCGAGGCGGCCCGCCAGGGGGCCATCGAGCTCCTGAACGTCACCGCGCTCAAACTGCCCTACCAATCAGTCGGCCTGGTGGCTTCGCGTCCTTACTTGAAGTCGCAGCGCGCGGTGGCGCTGCGGTTCCTGAAGGCGGAGATCGACGGCATGCGGCGCTTCAAGAGCGATCCGGACTTCGCGCAGTCGGTCCTGGCCAAATACCTCAAGACCACCGACGACCTGGAAATCGTGAAGAAGGCCTGGGAAGTGAACGCCTCGACGGTGGCCGAGCCGCCCTACCCGACGCTGGCCGGCATCCAGGAGATCCTGGACAACACCGGAGGAGCCGCTGGCCACCAGCCCGAAGACTTCGTCGACATGAGCCTCGTCAAAGAGCTCGAGGACAGCGGCTTCTTCCGAAAGAGCTAGCCCGAAATCTGGCAGCTGCCGATCAGCGGTACCTGGTCGGCCGGGATGGTCTGGATGATCTCCTCGCGCTGGCCCGTGATCTTCTGAATGAACAGCGGCAGCCGGCCCTGGTGGTCGGCTTTGTTCATGATCATCGGCCCGGACGGAAACTCCAGGCTCTGCGGCGCAGTCAAGGTCTCGAAGCTGGCGATCAGCTTGTTGGTGTCGGCCTTGCCAGTGAAGCCTGAAGCGCGCATGGCCAGCTTCAGGGCCGACATCGCCGCGTACACCTGGTAGCCGAGGGTCACGCCCGGAGTCGCCTTATCGGGTCCGCCCAGCACGTTGGCCGCCTGGCTGTCCTTCTTGGCCATTTCGGCGAACGCCTTGAAGTACTGCTCGTCGAACTGGTTACCGGGCATCGGGTTGGACTGGTGCGGCCCGGTGACGATCGCGCCCTCCAGCGCCGCTGGGTAGGTGCCGCCAAACGACTCGCGGCCCAGTGCGCCCAGGACCACGGGGATCTTCTTGAAGATGCCGAACTGCTGCATCACGCCCGTGATGCGCGCCAGGTCGGTGCCCACCTCGGTATTGAACAGGCCGTTGATCGAGCCGTCCGTCGGGATCTTGCTGACGTAGGGCGTGACGTTGGTCTCACCCAACGGGATCGGGATCTTGACGCTCAGCTCTCCGCCGGCCTTTTTCAGCCCCGCCTCGAACGCCACCACCTGCGACTGGCCGAAGGCGTAATCCGGGTACAGGATGCCCCACTTCTTGCCGTACGTCTTGACGTCGTACTCAGTGGCCGGCTCGATGGTTTGCCTGCCGACCGGGCCAACGCGGAAGGTGAACTTGTCGCACGATTTAGCGGTCAAGTCCTCGCTGGCGCAGCCGTTCAAAGGCATGTACACGATGCCCAATTTAGGCATGAGCTTCTGCACCCCCAGGCACTCTGAGCTGAAGATGCCACCGGTCAGCACGTCCACGTTGTCCTGCTGGGCCAGCTGGGTGGCGAATTGCAGGGCCTCGTCGGGCTGGCCCTTGGGATCGACGAACTTGGCTTCTACCGGGTGGCCATTGATGCCACCGCTGGAGTTGATCTGGTCGATCACCACATCGGCGTCGATGCGCAGCAGAGCGCCCTCGATGGAGCCGACGCCGGTGATGTCGTCGAGCACGCCGATCTTGATGGGCGATCCGGTGGCCGCGCCGCTGGCCGCCGGCTTGGCGGCAGCCGAAGCGCTAGCGGCGGGAACGCTGGCGGCTGGCTTGGCGCTGGCCGAGGCGGCGGCCGACGGCTTGGCGGCCGCCGCGCTGGAGGCTAGCGCGGCGCTGGGTGGCGCACTGGCAGTGGCTCCGCCACAGGCGGCAAGCACGAGTGCCGCCAGGCCGGTAAGACATGCACGGATGTTCGCGGATGAGGGCACTTCAGCCTCCTCTAGCGTTCTGAAACTGGCCCACTATAGCCCATCAGAACATGGAGGCGACGAGGCCCCCGTCGATCGCCAGGGCCACGCCCGTGATGTACCCCGCCCGCTCTGACGCCAGGAATGCCACGGCAGCAGCGAATTCCTCGGGCGTACCGTAACGGCGCATCGGGATCGCGCTGGACCGGCGCCGCCGCTCGTCGTCGGAGAACACGCGCATCACCCGCGGCGTGGCGACGCGCCCGGGCAAGACCGTGTTCACGGTCACGCCGGCCTCAGCCAGCTCGCCGGACAGCTCCTTAGCCAAGTTGATCACGCCGGCTTTGGCCACGTTGCTGCCTAGCTGGCCGAGCGTCGGCTGCCGGCCCGAGACCGCGGCCACGAAGATGATTCGACCCCAGCGCGCCTCAGCCATGGCCGGAGCAAACGCCCTGGCCAGCAGCAGGCAGGGCAGCAGGTTGGTATCCAGCATGTCCTGCAGCTCGGCGGGGCCAACCGTCTCCATGGTCCCGGGTGAGCCATGGCCGGCGGCATTCACGACGATGGCCGGCGGCCCGAGCCGTTCGCGCAGCTCAGCGGCCATGCCCGCGACCTCGTCCGGCCGGTTCAGCTCGGCCCTTAGCGCGAGCACCTCCGTGCCCGGCGCTTCGGCGCCGATATATGCCGCTGCGTCGCGCAGCGGCTCCTCGCCGCGCGCGCAGATGGCCACACGCGCGCCCTCGCGGGCCAGCTCCAGCGCGATAGCCCTGCCGATGCCGCCACTGCCACCTGCCACCAGGGCGATGCGCCCGTTCAGGCCAAGGTCCATTAGGAGACACCCCTTAAGCCCTTTGTCATTCCGAGCGGAGCGACGAATCCGTACCCACGACGCGGATGCCTCACTCCGTTCGGCATGACAAAGCGCGCCATGTCAGCTGTGGTCCGCGAGCTGGGCTGTCAGCTCACCGACATCGTTGAGCTGTGGCAGGCGAGCGATGGTCTCCAGCGCCCGATCGCCGCCCTCGCGGCCAAGCCGCGGCTCGGCCAGCAGCCGGAATTTGCGCTCGAGCTGCTGATCGGTGAGGGGGTGCTTGGCCGTGCCCGTGGCGTGCTCCACGTGCCGCTCCAGGGCACGGCCATCGCGCAGCAGGATGCGCAGGTGGACCTCGTCCTTGCGCACGGCCGGGTCGACGTCGATGCTGACGCGACCGCGGAGCCGCTGAACGACGGGATCGTTCACCCGAGCGTCGGTGTACTGTTCGGGCCCGGCGCCACCGTCGATCAGGGCGATAGCCGCGCTGTGATAGACGCTGAACTTGCCATCGAGCCCCGTTCGCGGCTCGCGCTTGCCAGTGGCCATGCCTACCGCCGGGTTGACGCGGGCTTCGATAGCTTCCACGTCTTCAGGCGCGAGGCGATACTCGTCGCGTAGGCTCACCACGCCATCGAGCAGCGGATGCTGAACGATGCCGCAGGCGTAGGCCTTGAAGGCCGCCTGGCGCAGCTCCCAGCGCTCGCCCAAGCCGGACAGTAGCCCCTCCAGGTTACCGTCGCTGGGCATCACTGCCAGCAGCGCCTGATGTCCGGTGAGCGGGTCGGGGCCGCTCGTGAAGCCGTCTCGCGCCAGCAGCGCCGACAGGACGCCGGCCTGCGCGCCACGGCCAGCGTGGAAGGCCTTGGTGTAGCTGCCATGCGAGTGGCCCATGCCGCCCGTTTGCGATGCGGCCACGCCGATGGCCCACACCAGGCGCTGCTGATCCAGGCCGAGCAACTTTCCGGCGGCGACGGCGGCGCCGATTGGCCCCACCATCCCGGTCACGTGCCAGCGCGCGTCGTACAACGCTCGACCGGCAGCCAGCGCCGTCCTGGCGGCGACTTCGAACCCCAGCGCGAAAGCCAGCATGAAATCGCGGCCCCCCAGCTCCAGCCACTCCGCCACCGCCATGGCCGCGGGCATCACCGGCGCGTTGCCGTGCAGGATGGTGACCTCGGGCATGTAGCTGTCGTCGAAATCCAGTACGTGCGCCAGATGCCCGTTGATAAGCGCGGCCTGCGCCACGCTGACCTTGCGCTGCATACCCCAGATGCGCGCATGCTGCTCACCCCCAAGCGTGTCGGCCAGCTTGAGATAGATCGGCAGCGACGGGTGCTCGAGGCCACCCAGCGACACAGCCAGGCAGTCGATGACGGAGCGCGACACCTGGTGCACGACATCCTCGGGCAGATCCTCGAAGCGCGTCCGGCCGACGAACTCGGCGATCCGCGCCGTGCCGTTCTCGTCCGACATCAGGCGAGCATTGTATAGCCGCCCCTAGCCGCGGGCGATGCGGACGATTCGCTCGATGGCCTCCGCAGGCAGCGGGCCGGCCTCGGCTGCCCCGGCGGCCTGTTCGAGCTGGGCCTCGTCGGAGATGCCTACGAGAGCGCAGGCGACCTCAGGCTTGCTCAGGGCAAAGCGCACGCCGAGCTCCGGCAGGCTTATGCCCAACTCTCGTGTAATGGGCCGCAGACGCTCGGCGTGGCGTGCGTCCGCCTCGTAGTCCACGCCCTGGATGAGTGCACCGCCGCCGCGCCCGGCCAGCGGATGCCGCTCGACCTCGCCCGCCAGCGCCCCGGCAGCCAGGATGCGGATGGCCAGTATGCCCATCCCCACCTGGCTGGCGCGCTCAATCAGGCCGCCGAGGTTCTGCTGGGGAAAGCTGGGCGGCATGTCAAAACCGGCCGAGGGATTGATGGCGCTGAAATAGCAGTGGAACACGTCGTAAGCATCGGGCTGGAGTGCGCGCAGGACCGATTCGGTGTCCCCCAGGCCGGTGAAGCCCAGAGAGCGCACGCGGCTTTGAGCGCGAAAACTCCCAAAGATGTCCAGCAGCGGTCCCAGCAAGTCGCCTACGCTGACGGCGCGCGGTCCGCCGGTTGGCTGGACCCGGCCGTGGTAGAAGAGGATGTCCACTGACTCGCGGCCAAGCCTTGCCAGGCTGGCCTCGAACAACTCTCGGATGCGGCTGGGACCCGCCGCCAGTTCGGGCTGACCGAATTGGAGCTTCGTCCCGACCAGGATATTGTGGGACTTCAGCTCCCGCAGCGCTCGCCCGAGGTTCTGCTCTGACAGGCCGTCGCCGTACGCGGCGGCCGTGTCGAAGTAGCCGACCCCCAGCTCGATGGCGCGCGCAATGATACGGACCTGCTCCCGAGGCTCGCCGCGCACCAGCAGCCCGGCCTGGTTGCCGCAACCAAAGCCGATGGCCGAGATGGTTTGCCCGGTTCGGCCGAGCGAACGCTGTTCGATGCGGGAACTCTAATCCAGCGTGGACTTCATGGCCAGTGGCTCGCCTCCGACGTCCTCGCGCAAACGGCGCTCCATCAGGTCCTTGAAGCGCCGAAGGTCCTCCTCGAGCATCTTGCCCGGATTCCGGACCATCTGCGACAGGGCCTCGCCGAGCTTGCCGCCTGGCGGGTCGAACCATTGCATGAGTACGTGGACTTCGGTGTTGGACTGAAGATCTCTGAAGGTGACCACGCCGGACGTGCCGAGCGAGCCGTGCGTCGAGTTCCAGCCGATGGACTTATTCGGCTGGTCCTCGGTCACGCGGGCGTCGAACTCGAAGCCGCTGTTCAGCGGGCCCTTGAGCGTCCAATGCCACAGCTCCTGGTTGGAGCTGGCGCGGCGGACGTCCTTGACGTGCTCCATAAACCGGGGAAGGTTCTCAAAGTTGCGCCAGAATGCGTACACCTGCTCGACGGGCGCCGCTACGCGGATCGACTTCTCAGCGCGCTGCATGCCTTTCTCCTGCGACTGTTTGCCCAGGACGACGCAATGCGCGGGCCAAACCCGCCTAGCGCGAGGGCTTGCTGTCGAAGCCGAACGTGCCCTCGTAATTCCGTTGCACGTCCGCGGGAAGGAAGCGCCCCTCTAGCTCCTGGATGAGATCGTTGCCGGTCAGAGCGCCGCGGTCGGCCGCTCCCCAAGGGCTGCTGCGCGCGCGTTGGGCCGCGTCGGCCAGGGCGGCGGTGCCGCGTTCCTTGAAGTCGTGCAGCAGGTCCCAGGCAGCCTGCAGGGCGACATTGGTGGTGAGCGCCGGGTACAGGGCGACTTTTGCGCCCAGTGACTGCCATTCCTCCAGGCTGGGAGCGGGCGGCGGGCCGCCGTAGGCCGGCAGCACCGGGCCGGGAATGCGCCGGCAGGCTTGCTCGATCTGCTCCCGCGTCTGGAGGGTGTTGATCCAGATCATGTCCGCGCCGCCCTCCTCGACGTAGGCCACGCAGCGGTCGAGCGCAGCCTCAAAGGTGCCGCCCTCCGCGCCGACCAGATCGCAGCGGGCGCAGATCACGAACTCGCGGTCGAGCTCGTCGCGGGCGGCGACGGCAGCTTTGTACTTGCCGATGGCTTCCTCCTTGGAGATGCAGCGCCGTCCCGCTCCGGTGCCCGATTTCTTAGGCGCCTCCTGGTCCTCAATGTTCAGAGCGGCGGCGCCGGCGCGGATGTACTCCTGCACCGTGAAGTACACGCCCACGGCGTTGCCGAAGCCGGTGTCGGCGTCGACCATGATGGGAATATCGGTCCGCGCCCCCACATGGCGGGCGTGGTCCACCATGTCCCGCAGGCCGATGATGCCGGCATCAGGCAGCCCGTACAGAAAGGCGGACGTCTGCGAGCCGGCTAGGAAGAAGGCCTCGAAGCCGGTCAGCTCGGCCATGCAGGCAAACAGCGGGCTGAACCCGCCGGGCATGACCAGCAGCTCGGGCCGGCGCAGCAGCTCGCGCAGCCGCGCGCCTTTGGAGGGACCGTCGATCATCGCGCGTATTATGCGACCCAGGAGGAAGGCAATGGCGATTCGCACTGCAGGTGTGCTCAGCCCCGGCGACATGGGCCATTCGATCGGCAACGTGCTGCGGCACGGCGGTCTGCGCGTCATCACCTGCCTGAAAGACCGGAGCTCGCGCAGCGCCGAACTGGCGCGCGAGGCCGGCATCGAGGACGTGGCCGACGACGAGACCCTGGTCCACGAGGCCGACGTCCTACTGTCGGTGCTGCCGCCGGATCAGGCGCTGAAGAATGCCGCGCGTGTGGCCGCCGCGGTCCGTGCCAGTGGCGCCGATCTGCTTTTCGCCGACTGCAATGCCATCTCGCCCAACACGGCGCGCCAGGTGGCCGAGCTGGTCGAACCGGCAGGCATCCGCATGGTCGACGTAGGCATCATCGGCAACCCGCCCCAGCCCGGCCCGCAGAAGACACGGCTGTACGCTGCGGGCCGGTACGCGGCTGAATTCGCCGAGCTGGCCGAGTATGGCCTGGACGTGCGCGTCATGGGCGACCAGATCGGGCAGGCATCCGGCATCAAAATGTGCTACGCCTCGCTGACCAAAGGGCTTACCGCGCTCGCCACGGAGCTCCTGACGGCGGGACGGCTGATGGACCTGGAAGAGCCGCTGCTGGCGGAGCTGGAGAGCAGCCAACCCCAGCTCCTGGCCTGGATCACTCGCCAGATCCCGACCATGCCGCCCAAAGCCTACCGCTGGGTGGGCGAGATGCTGGAGATTGCCGCCACGTTCGAGGACCTGGGCCTCACCCCCCGCATCCTCGAGGGCGCGGCCGACCTCTACACCCTCGTCGGCGAAACGCCGCTGCGCGACGAAACCCCCGAGCATCGCACCCGCGGCACCACCGCCGGCGAAGTAGTCACGGACCTGGCGGAAGCGGCCCGCGCTCGCACGTCATCCTGAGCGGAGCGAAGGACCTTCCTGGCGCGCTGCGGCGGAGGTCCTTCGTCGCGGCGGCTCCTCAGGATGACAACGATCAGCCCCAGACTTTGCGGGCGGTGTCGACCACCAGCGCGAGCTTGCGGCGCTGATCGTCCCAGCTGAGCAGGTTACCCTGGGCCACCGAGGCAAAGCCGCATTGAGGGCTGAGCGCCAGGTTTTCAACCGGCACGTATTTGGACGCCTCCTCGATGCGCTTCAGCAGCACGTCCTGCGACTCGAGCTCGCCCAGCTTGGTCGTCACCAGGCCCAGCACCACCTGCTTGCCTTTGGGCATGAACCGCAGCGGCTCGAACCCGCCGGCCCGATCAGAGTCGTACTCCAGTAGGAAGCGATCGACGTTGATCGAGCCGAACACCCGCTCGGCAATGGGCTCGTAGCCGCCGATGGTGTGCCAGGCGCTGCGGCCATTGCCGCGACAGATGTGCATGGCCACCAGGTGCCTCGCCCGGTCAACGCCATCGATGGTGGCGTTGTCCGCGGCGATGTCCTCGGCCAGCGCCTGATCCGGATCGACGCCGATGGCCCGCCACTCGTCGCGGCGGTGCTCGGGGATGTAGTCGGGATAGTGGGCGTTGTCGATCTGGATGTAGGGCACGCCCTCGGCCGCCAAGGCCTGCACTTCGGAGGCGATGATCTTGGCCACCTCCTGGCACAGCTCGGCCCGGCTGGAGTAGACCTTGCTCGACACGCTCGGTAAATAGCCGCGGGCGACGATGTACGAGGCCGCCGGCTGGGTGACCTTGTAGGTGCCGCCGGCGTGCTGCTTCACAAACCTCGACTCGTGCTCCGTCAGCCGCCGCTTTTGGCGCAGCCGCTCGCCGACCACCCGGCCGCGCTGCATCGGCACCGCGCGCACGTCCTCGATCACGGCCGTGCCGCCGCGCTCCTTCAGCTGCTCCGGCAGCTGCCACTCGAACTTGATGGGCAGCGGCCCGTCCACGTAGCCGTCGACGGCCTCGAAGAAGTCACCGGCCCAGCTCTGGCGCCGGTACTCGCCATCCGTGACGACGTCCAGCCCGACCTCGCGCTGGAGCTTGATGACGTCGAGGATGGCGCGGTCCTCGATCTCACGCAGCTGCTCGAGAGACATCCTGCCCTCCTCGAAGTCCTTGTGCGCCTTCAGGACCTCCGGCGGACGCAGCAGACTGCCGACATGATCGGCGCTATATGGGGCTGACATAGCACCAGTGTAAGACCGATACCATTGCCGCCATGCGAGCAGCCTGGTATGAGCGCAATGGGCCCGCGAGCGAGGTCCTGCAGGTCGGCGACATAGAGGTCCCGAAGCCCGCGCCGGGCGAGGTCCTCATCCGCCTGGCGTGGTCCGGCGTGAATCCGTCAGACGTGAAGAGCCGCTCCGGCGTAACGCGGCCGATGAGCTTTCCGCGCGTGATCCCCCACAGCGACGGCGCTGGTGTCATCGAGGGCGTGGGCCCCGGCGTGCCGCCGTCGCGCCTCGGCGAGCGGGTGTGGACCTACAGCGCGCAATGGCAGCGGCCGTTCGGGACCTGCGCCGAGTACATCTCGCTGGCCAGCGAGCAGGCGGTCAAGCTGCCTGACTCGATCGGCCTGGAGACGGGAGCCTGCTTGGGCATCCCGGCGCTCACTGCCCATCGGGCGCTGTTCGCGGATGGCCCGATCGAGGGTCAGACGGTGCTCGTCCACGGCGGCGCCGGCGCAGTAGGCAGCACCGCCGTGCAGTTCGCCAAGTGGGCGGGCGCGCGGGTCATCGCCACCGTCAGCTCGGACGAGAAGGCAGCGCGAGCCCACGAGTCGGGCGCGGATCACATGGTGAACTATCGCCAGGAGGACGTGGCGGCGCGCGTGCTGGAACTCACGGGCGGTCAGCCCGTCGACCGCGTGGTGGACGTAGGCCTCGGCGCGAACTTGCCGGCCGACCTGGCGGTGCTGAAGCCAAACGGCACGATCGCTACCTACGCCTCCGATGGCGGGCCGCGAAGTCCGGAGCTGCCGTTTCAGCAGCTGCTGCGCAGCGCGGTCA
>WNFB01001234.1_pt1 | contig 27455 bp, 28 predicted proteins | sample 5400501 | NCBI WGS metagenome assembly WNFB01 (sample SAMN13153341, study PRJNA577476) | soil metagenome | isolation source: 200 cm saprolite under Douglas fir tree site 2 hole 1 | place: USA:California | collected 2015-04-18
GGATCGGGAGCCGGGTCCATCGATGGCTTAGGGGGTACGGGGCTGGCGGAACGGCCACGTCGCCATGCCCAGACGCTCAACATCAGGGATGCCCCGACGAGCGCGAGTCCGCCGACCAGCACGATGAAGGCCACGATCGCGTCACCTGTTTTCAGGCCCACCGCGGTCACGTCCGCATGGAGATGGAGTTCCTGTCGCGCGGGGAGGTTCACCGCGACGACATGGTATTGGCCCGATCCGGGAAGGGTCAGGTCGAATCGGACGCTCGTCCCATCCTGACGGAAGAGGGGGGACGTGGGGGTGGCCCCGTCGCGAAACGATGCGTAGCCGCCGTCGTCCAGCACGAAGAGTGTGAACGTGCGACCTTGGAGTTCGGAAAAGTTTCCGCTCAGCCTTCCCGTCCCCAAGATGCCGAACTCGAAGTGGTAGTAGGATCCCGAGACCACGAGGACATCCTGGGACGTCCGAACCGGTTGCGCCGCCCCAAGGATTAGGATGGATCCGATGATGATTTGGAGGGCTGCGATTGCCACAAGGACGTAGAGACGCTTCACGGCCACCTCGCTCCTTCCTGTCCGCCGTCCGTCACCGAGGGCTGCCCGAACGAAAAGGTAGCGGCGACGGATGAATCGGTTCCCCACTCGGTTCGAAGGACTTCGGAGACGAGGGGTTTGCCATCATGAGAAGCAGACCCTAGTCGTCTTCGGGGGAGCAACATTTGACTCACATCGTTGTCGATAGCTCGGGGCGCGCGATGATGACGGAGATGTTATCCGTGCCGCCTCCTTTGTTGGCCAACGCGACGAGGATCTCGCAAGCCGTCTGAGGATCGCTCGTCTGGACCACGACGCGTTGAATGTCTTCGTCTTCCACGTGGTTGATGAGGCCATCGCAGCAGACCAGGACCGCATCGCCCGGCTCCATCGTAAGGAATCCGACATCCGGCGTCACCTCCTCGTACACTCCGAGGGCCAGCGTGATCACGTTCTTCCTCGGATGATGTCTCGCTTCCTCGGGCAAGAGCTCGCCGCGGTCGACCAATTCTTGAACGAGCGAGTGGTCCCGGGTCACCTGGAAAATCTCTCGTGCACTGACGACGTAGACCCGGGAGTCTCCCGCGTTCGCGACGTGGAGGCTGCGACCGTCGGCGATCGCGAGGCTCAGCGTCGTCCCCATCCCCTCGCACTCCGGATGCCGTCGGGCCTCTGCAAGGATGGCTTGATTGGCGTTGCTCACCGCGGTCCGGAGCTCGTGGTGATACACAGCTGGCGGGATCGCTTTTTCGCTGGCCAGGAGCGGGAGGAGCGTCCGTGCGACCGCCTGAACTGCAATCCGGCTGGCGACCTCGCCGCGGCTGTGTCCTCCCATGCCATCGGCGACCATCAAGAGCAACCGGGTTCGCGGCTCAGACAAGAACGCGGTCCGGATCTCGACCGCGAGGACGCTGTCTTCGTCGACCGGTCGAACCCTCCCGACGTTCGAGGCAAATCCCACATTTCCGTGGGGGGATCGAATGATCGTATCGCCCATCTTGGCGGGCACTCCCTTTCCTATGGCAGTTCGCGCCAAGGTCATCGTCCCCCACGTCGTCGGCCGCCTTTGAACGCAATCGTCATGTACGGCCCTCGACCTGGTTTGTACACCAATGCGACCACATCTCCGTCGGTCAGCTCCTCACGTTTGAACCCGGGGATCTGTCGATACGTCCTGCCGCCGTCGTGCGACATGGCGGTCCCGTTCAGGCTCCCCAAGTCCTCGATCCAACAACGGCCCTTTCCGTCCTTGAGGATCCTCGCGTGATGCTTCGAGAGATACCGTTCCGCATCCAGGATGCCGATTTCGGGGGGGCGCACGAAACCTTTCTTGGTGCAGGTCTGGTCGCACGACTTGTGGTCCCTGCCAATCTCCATCTCCCGTTTGACTCGGCACTTCTTGCCGAGCACGACGAGGTGCGGGAACCCGAGAGCCTCCCCGGTCCCTCCCCCCGAGATCGCCTCGGCCATGTCCTGGGTGGTCGGAAACCGTTCCTTCGGATCGAAGGCCATGGACTTGATCACCACATCCGAGAGCTCCGTCGGGACGCTCGGTTCGAGATCATGAGGGGATCGGAAGAGCTCCGCCTTCCCTCCCGCGCCTTGCCGCATCGAACCCTGCGGATCCTGCGACGTTAGGAGGAAGAAGAGCACGGCGCCAACGCTGTACAGGTCACTGGCCGGGGTCGCCTCCCCCAGGTTCTGCTCCGGCGCCCCCCAGCCGGGCGTGTAGATGACGGTGCCGGATCCCGTGAACTGGTGGAATTCCTTCTTCGCCGCTCCGAAGTCAATCAGGACAACCTCGCGGTGCCCGTCGAGCATGATGTTCTTCGGCTTGACATCCCGATGGATGACGTTGCGACCGTGGAGGTACGACAGCGCTTCCAAGAGTTGAAGGATGTGGCGAGTCGCGGTCCCCGCATCCGCGGATTTGTCCCGGTAGCGCTCCGCCAAGGTCTCGCCTTCGAGCCGTTCCTCGACGAGACACAGGGGGCCCAGGTTCGTGCCTTGGTCCACATAGCGAACCACCCGTGGATGGCCCGGGTAGCTGAGGGACCGGAGGATGTCGGCCTCGATCCGGAGTCGCTCTTGGGATTGCTCCAGATCGGTCCCGCTCGCTTCCTTCACGATGACGGACTGACCGCGGCTGGACTTGCCCACATAGATGGTGGACATCCCTCCTTCGGTCAACTTGCTGAGGACCTGATAGCGACCCCTTCGACCTTTCAAATTACAGGGAAGGGAGAGGGTCATACGCTCCGCAGGCCTATTTCATCACGAACTGCAGCTTCACCAGCTCAGCGACGTCGATCTCGTCTTCGTCCTGGAGTTCGGTCCGGCCCGTGCCGGTGACCAGGATTCGGGAGCTGCCCCGGACGAGCCAGGTCTTGTTCGCGCTCGGTTTCCGTTGCACCATCGTCGATCCATCTTCAACGTAAAACCGGTCACCTTCTTGAAAGACCGTCAGGTGGCCTCGCGATATCTCGTTAGCCTTTCCCGGGTCCGGCAGGTACTTCGCCAAATCCGCGCGGCCAATGAGCCACTGCGACTCGGGAATCGGCTGCTCCGTGCTGTCGGGAAAGACGAGGTACCCCGCCTTGGGCGTTTCCACCGGAGGCTCGTACTCGGTCTCCGTTGAGTCCGCGGACAGTTCGTCCTCGTCCTCCGTCGACTCGGAAGCCTCTCCGACCTCGACTCCCATGGCGTCGTTCTCGGAGTCGGCCTCGCCAACCAAATCGGAATCGCCCGCATCCTCGCCGGGCGTCGAATCGATGGCCGCGTCATCTTCACGCGGCGAAAGGGCGAGGCCTTGATCCTCAGGGACGACGTCGGCCTCCGGCGCAACGGGCGTCTGCGCGTCCGAGATCTCGGCCTCAATCTTCGCTCCACATGCATCGCAGTACCGAGCGCCTTCTCGGTTTTCAGCTCCGCAATCCGGACAGTCCGTCACGCCCTCACTTCCTTGGCTTCTTCTTCCCGATAATCGTCGTCGCCTGGAGGAAATCTTTCTTGGCGGACTCGCTCAGCTGGAGGCCGCTCCGGGCCACCGTCGCCTGCGCGTCCCGCATCGTTGTGACGACCTCGTTCAGCGCAGGATTCGTGCGGAGTGCGGCCGCAGAACCTGCATCCGTCGCGATCGTCCGCATGATCGTCTCGGCCTTCTCGAGCGCCCCCGCCTCGTGCGTCTGCACCGCCCTCTGCATGAGCACGGTCGCTTCCGCCGAGCTCAACAGCGTGCGTGGGTACGGGTTGGTCTCGGCGTTCCAAAGCCTCGAGTCGTCAGTAAACGTAACTTCGACATCCTGCACGACTTCGACCAACGAGAATCGGAGCAGCGTGGCCTTCCCCGCGGGTCGTGCCGGGACGCCCATGCGGAACACCAGCGTCTGCTCCTCACCGGCAATCAGGTCTCTCAGCGGAACCGTAAACGCGCCCTGGTCGAGCCGAGGTCGGGGCAGTCGGTTCAGGACGGGCCGGACGCTGTACGCATCGGCCAGCTCCGACCCGGGCATGATCGAAACCTTCAATTCCGGATTCGCGACGACGGTCCCAGCCATCTGCGCCGCCTGCTCCTGGAAGATTTGGGGAAGATCGCCCTTCCCGGCCTCGATGTGGTGCCATAGCCCTCCGCCGGCCTCCGCAATCTTTTGGAGCAGAGACTCGTTGTAGTCGATCCCGATGCCGATCGCGGTAATCGTGATGCCGGCTTCTCGCATGTTCTGCGCGAGGCTCACGAACTCCCGGCCGTCGGTCTTGCCGACGGTGGGATTGCCGTCCGTGAGGAGGATGACCCGGTTGACGGTACCGGCTTCCTGAGAGCCCCGGCGCGCCTGTTGGAACGCGGCGTCCAGTCCGTTGTACATCGCAGTGAGGCCGCTGACCGAGATGGCCTTGACCGCCGCCGCGACCTCGCGGGAGTTTCCGACCCGCGACATGGGCAGTTGGACCGCGACCGTGTCCGAAAACGACACGATGGAGATCTGGTCGGTCGGACGGAGCTGTTTGAGGAGACCAAGCGCCGCCGCCTTCGCCTGTTCGATTTTCTCGCCGTCCATCGATCCGCTCGAATCGATCGCGAGAGAAATGCTTCGATTTCGCGCGGCGACGCTGGCGGCGGATGGAGTCAGATCCACGGCAACGTAGACCGACGTGCCCAGATTCGGCTTCAGGGATGCGCGGTTGACGGTGCACCGCATCGCGAGCGGTGATCGCTTCGGTGGACGATTTTGAGGCTCGATCACCTGTTTCATTTTCCCACCCGGGGGGGCGGCGATGGAGGGGACGCTTTCTTAGCTCTTGCGCCCCGGTTCTCAATGATTGATTTTCACGTCGCTATGCACCTCCCGAGGCGGAGAGATGGGTCACACGCATTCTCGCGAGCGCCCATGAAACGAATGAGTTCTCACTTCCTCAGACCTCCGGAAGGCAGGCGAACCCGGATGCGTGGCCAGAACTAGCCCCAACCATAATCGAGTGAACCTCGGCGCCGGTACGGAGGTTCTTCGGTGCGCCATCGGCTTATCCAAGTCGTGGCTTGGCTCCAGCACCGAATAGAACCCTTCCGTGCAGGTCGAGCATTTCTTCCCTCACCGGTCCGATGAGAGGGAAAGCCGGTTGCCCTCGCTGTCATAAAACTCGGCAATCCGCACGCGGGGCGAAGGAGAGAAAGGCGGATGATAGAACTCGACGCCTTTCCGCGTGAGGTGCTCGTAGGCCGCATCCACGTCCTCGGCAAAGAAGGAGACGTTCGTCGACATGAATTCCCGTCGCTGCGCAACAGGGATCTCGCTCACCCCCATACCGATCCAGAAGCGGTCCCCGCCCACCCGGGCATAGAAGCCGGCATTCATCAGCAGGGGAAGACCCAGCACTTCCGTGTAGAAGTGGACGGCACGCTCCATGTCAGTAACTTCGATGAACACGTGATGAGGAAAAATTTTCACGGCCACGCAAAGTCCCTTCGCTCCCCAAAAACGTTCCGCAGCGGCGATAACGAGGGGGGCGATCCAGTCGCCGCCGAACCGTGTTCCGGCTCGGTGGGCTTCGCGCCAACGCCAAAGGTGAAACTCTACTCGTCTCACGCATCCCCTGGACGGGATGAGTTCAATTGCATTTGCCACAAGTAGGGGCTAGTTCGATGCGTGGGCCAGGATTCGAACCTGGGGACCCCTTCGGGAAGGGATCTTGAGTCCCTCGCCTTTGACCAGGCTTGGCTACCCACGCGTGGGCCGCGGAGGGGGCGCATCACGTTAAACCTTTCCCGCGGCGCTCGACCGCCGCGCGAGCGCGAAGGTTTTTCGGCGGAGTCTTCTTCCGCCTCGAGGGAACCGTCGATGGCCCAATACTTCACGAAGTCCTTCGTTCCTGCCGACTTCAAGTTCGAGGGCACATACGACGTCTGGACGCAGCTCGGGAGAGGCGAGAAGGATTTTCAGAGCCTCGTCCTCGGCGGCAAGATTCGGTTTCGCGGATCGCTTCCGAAGATCATGGCCCTCACGAGCCAGCTGAACCGTATCACGCAGGTGGCCCAGCAGGTTCCGAAGGAGTTTTAGCGGCCCCCGAGAAGACCGCGCCGGCGACGACCACGCCAGCGATCTCGAGCGCGCCAATCAACGCGGCGGTGACGACGAAGACGACGGTCCACGACTGCGAGATGACGAGCGTCACATTGTCTGGACCCGGGGCGAGGAAATGGCTGTAGAAGCCGTAGACGAAGGATGCCGCAAGGAGAACCGCGAGGAGGGCCCCCGCGAGGATCCTGTTGAAACGGAGGACGAGGAGGCCAACGATCGGTCCGATCGTGATCACGGAGAGGATGAAGACGAGGTCCAACCCGGTGGGAAGGACTTGGAGGGCGAAGTGGGAGCTCGCATGGACGAGAGTGACCGCGAAATGAACCACGACCAAAGCGACGAGATACCGATCGAGACGTTGCAAGCGTTCACGCCCTCCCGCGCGGGAATCCCTCGGCCTTCCACGCGGCGGCAATCTCCTCGACGCCTTCCCGATATGTGGGGAAGGACGGCCGCCACCCGAAATCCCGCCGGAACCGCGCATTCGAGGTCGAAAAGGAGGAGCTCAAGATGCGGGTCCCGTATCGGCCCAGGAACATCCGCGCGAGCCACCGAGGCATTCGGCGGGGCGAGCGAGCGCCGAGTCGGATGGCCAATTCCCCCAGGAACGCAGACATCATCACCGGCCGATCGTCGACAACATGCCACACGCCGGTCTTCGGCGCTTCGGCCGCGGTGACGAATGCGCTCGCCGCGTCATCCGTGTGAATCAGGGACCACACCGGGCTGTGCCGACCGATGAGGACCGGGCGTCCCCTGGCAATCGACTCCGCAAGAATCCGCGTATGCCAGCCATCCGCTGAGTAGAATCCGCCGCAACGCAACGCGAGGGTGTGGAACCCGTGGGACACACCAGCCTCCCGAGCAATCCGCTCCGCGTCCAGGGCAGAGGCTAGGACCGGATCGCCCGCGGGCGGCGCGTCCTCGTCGAACGGCTTCCCGTCGAGCGTCCCGACGGCCCAGACGACGCTCTCCTGGAGGAAGGCCCGAGCGCCAACCCGTGCAGCTGCCGCGACGAGCGAGCGCGTCCCCTCCTGACGGATCCGATCGTTCATGGCCCAATCCTTCGGCCCGGTTCGGACTTTCGTGGGAATCGCCGTCGCCGCGCGGATGATGATCTCGCATCCCTTGGCCGCCTGGGCGACAGATTGCGGGTCGAACAGGTCAGCCCGCCGGGGTTCCCCACCGAGGGACCGCACGCGGTCATCCGCGGTGTCACTCCGTGTGAGCCCAACGACTTCGTGACCGCGGGCCACAAATTGCCGGACGATCCGGCGACCGAGGACGCCGCTCGCCCCCGCAACGAACGCGCGCACACGGGGGTATCGCTCAAACGATTAAATATCGCGGGGCTCATCGTCCTGCGAGAGCGACGACAAGGCGGGGACGATGGTCGATTTCGACCTGACGGACGAGCAGCGACTCCTCCAGAAGACGGCGCACGAGTTCGCGGAGCGGGAGATGCGGCCCGTCGCGCTCGAATACGACAAGAAGGGCACCGTCCCGTGGGACGTCATCAAAAAGGCCCATGCGCTCGGCCTGGACACCGGGTTCATCCCGGAAGCCTACGGCGGCGGCGGGATCGACTCGACCTTGACCCAGGTGATTGTCACCGAGGAATTGAATTGGGGCTGCGCGGGAATGGCCACGGGCCTGATCGGCGCAGGCCTCGCGTACCTCCCGATCATCCACATGGGGACGGAGGATCAGAAGAAGCGGTTCCTTACCCGCTTCACCGGCCCGGAGCCGCGGCTGGGCGCTCTCTGCCTCACGGAGCCCGACGCCGGCTCCGACGTCGCGAACATCTCGACGACGGCGAAGAAGGAGGGCCACAAGTGGGTCCTGAACGGCGTCAAGCGCTTCATCACGAACGGCGGGATCGCGGATATCCACGTCGTCTTCGCGACGCTCGACAAGAGCCGCGCGCACTTCGGAATCCGCGCGTTTGTCGTCGAACACGACACGCCAGGCCTGAAGGTCGGCAAGGTCGAAGACAAGATGGGCGTCCGCGCGAGCCACACCGCGGAGGTCATCCTCGACGATTGCCGCATCCCGGAAAGCAACCTCCTCGGGTCCGACGAGGGCACCGCGTTCTACGGCGCCATGAAAACGTTGGAGTCGTCCCGGCCGCTCGTCGCAGCGGGGGCGGTCGGAATCGCACGGGCGGCGTACGAATACGCCCTCGACTATTCTCGCAAGCGGAAGGCCTTCGGCTCGCCGATCGCGAAGAAGCAGGCGAGCGCGTTCATGCTCGCGGACATGAAAACGAAGATCGACGCGGCGCGCCTTTTGACGTGGCGGGCCGCATGGATGCTCGACCACGACCAACCGATGAACAAGGAGGCGAGCATCGCGAAGCTGTTCGCGGCGGACATGGCGATGGACGTCACGACGGACGCGGTGCAGATCCTCGGTGGCGCCGGATACATGAAAGACGAGCCCGTCGAGAAGTGGATGCGAGACGCGAAGATCTTTCAGATCTGGGAGGGGACGTCCCAGATCCAGCGGCTCGTCATCTCGCGCGAGGAAATCGGCGAGCTCTAGGTCTTGTGGGCGAGCGCCTCGACCTTCTTCGGTTCCTGGATCAGAGAGCGAACGACCTTGCGGTATTCGCGCTCGAGGTTGAGGTATTCCGTGAACTCTTTGTCGGTCATCGCGAGCAACTTCGCGAGGTGGGCGACCTCCTGCTTAACAAAGAAGTCAACGTCCTCCAAGCCTGCAATTGTCTCCGCCCAATCGGCTCGCTCGCCGAATTGCTCCATCTTCTTCCCAAGTTCGACGATCCGGGTCACGACCTCAGGCTCCGGTCGCACGCTTAACCCGATCTTCGACAGGGCCATCAGCGTCTCCTTCGTCTTCTCCTCCGCGTACGCCTGGGGCATTCCCTCCCCGTGCGAGAGGTTGAACATCTCCGCGGTCGCGCGATAGTACGTCTCGATGAAGTGGTCGACGCGCTCCTCTCGCGCGACCTCGACGAGGCCTGTATCGCGCATCTTCCGGATGTGGTGGTAAATCGCCTGCGGCGTCAGATTCAGCTCCGCCGCGATCTGGCTCACCGTCATCTCTTTTGCCCGGAGGAGATAGATGATCCGCCTCCGAGTTTCGTCCGCGAGGAGCCGGAACGCCTCCGGGTCCTTGATCAGCTTGAATGCCTTCATGATCGCCTCAGGACAACGTATGTTTTCCCACGTTTATAACGGTTTCCATAATTAAAACAGATGCTTTATAAACAAGTGTTGCAATTAGCCAAACATGCATTCGAACAAGAGAAACGGACGATTTACGAAGCCAAGCGATGTGACAAATGATGGCTCCGTCTCGGACCCCGCCGTGCGGTACGCGTGGGCGGTCCGCGGCATGGAGCCGTGGACCCGGCGGTGGCCGATCTGATCGAGTCCGCTCCGTTCGCCTCGACCCGCAGCGGCCTTACCCGAACACACGCGACCGACCTCGACCGGTACGTCCGGCACGAGTTCAAGGACCGCGAGTCCCGGTGGTTCGTGGACGCGATTCATCGCCTTCTGGCCCAAATCACCGAAGGCGACTCCGACGACGACGCCCGTCTTCTTCGTCGCTTCGTGCGGGCGATCGCCGAGATCAGGTAGACCCCTCGTTATCGTCAGACTTAAACCTTCTACGACGGTTGCGCGGCCATGGCCGCGGTCCCGCCGGTCCCCGGTCCTGAACCGCTTCGCCTCCCGCGCGGCAGCGTCCGCGGGACGATCGCGATCTTCGTGACCGCGACGTACGGGTATCTCCTGCTCCTGGGAGAGACCGTTCCGGCTGTCGTCCTGAACGCCGTGGTCGTCGTTATCGCGTTCTACTTCGGAACCCACACGGCGGCCTCCCGGCCCTCGGTCCCGCCGGGACAGCCCGTCCCGCGACCTCCCCGCCTCGTTCGGGCCCTCCTGCTGATCGGCTTCGCGGGCCTCGCCCTGTGGTTCCTCGGCCGGCGTCTGTCTCCCGCGGACGTCCCGCTCCCACTCGTGGCGGTCCTCGAGGTCCTCGCGGGGTATGTGCTTGGGATGACCGCGTCGTGGCTCGTCCACCGCCGGGCCCACATCTCCGCGGTCCGGACGCGGTTGGCGACCGCGTTCCGGGATGTCGTCGCGGTCGGGGCCTTGGGGCTGACGGCGTACATCTGCTATTCCTTCTTGACAGGAGGGACCAGCATCTTGGCGAGTCGCACGGAAGACGCGCTGTCCCTTGTGGTCACCTTCTACTTCGGATCCCGCGTGATTGGCCATTGAGACGCCGTTGAGACGTCAGGGAGACGCCACGCGTTCTGGCCCAGATCGTACCGCAAGAATTTCATTTTGGATACGCGGCGAGGAAGCTATTTAGTTCGCTCCGGGAACGGACGCCGTCGCCCACCAATGGACGCCGTGCCGATCGCATTCGCGCTGTTCCTCGTCTGGTGTGGCATCGGGTTCGCCTGGGGGCGGCGTCACGCCCGGCGGTGGGTTGCGGCGCACCGCGGTTGGACGTGCCTCGTCTGTGGCCAGCCGAACGAAGTCGATCTCGAGCGATGCTGGAGTTGCGGACGTGGTCCGGGTGATACGGTCCAAAATCCAAGCCACATCCCCCTCACTCGACGATGGCCTTGCCCCGCGTGCGCGACGTGGAACGGGATCGCCCGGGATGCTTGTTGGCGATGTGGCGCCATCCGTCGACCTAGTGAACCTCCGGCGCTTCCTCGAGGAAATCGCGCTCCCGCATCTCGCGGCGCTTCCATCCCTCGAGCTCCCCGACGAAATACGGGAGCAGACGCATGGAAACGTAGGAATTCATGAGCGGGATTCCGAGCTGCTCCGAGAAGACGAGCAGGTTGACGGCATCGTTGTATCGGATGCGCATCTTCATGTTCTCGGTGTAGAAGTCGAAGAAGAAAAGGCCCCAGAGCGCCTCCTTCACCGCATTCAAGGTGCGCTGCCAGCGGCTCACGCCGTCCCCCGATCTGAGCGGATGGCCCGGACGCCCCTAAACGTTTTCCCTCGACCGAGGGCTTTAGAGCGGGCCTGCGCATCCGCCCGGCGTGGCGGACGTTGACCCGAGTCTGATCGCGGTCATTGGCGTCGCAGGCTTCTTCACGGTCTGGTATTTCGCGGGCCACGCCTACTCGCGGCGACTCGCTCGCCGCATCGGGACGGAACTGAAGGGAGCAGTCCTCGGCCTCGGGGGGACGTCCAGGATCCAATGGTTCGGCACCACAGCATTCCGCATGACGACAGAGGAGGCCAATCCGCCGTTCCGAGCAATCTCCGTGACCGTGACGATGCGGCCTCGAGAAATGCCAATCAACTGGGCGATCGCGACGGGGCAAGGCCGTCGCGACGTGGCGCTCGTGGAGGCGTCCCTTCGGAAGGACCCGGAGGTGCACTTTGAACTCGTCGACCCGCTCTCCCGAATCGGACGCCGGAGGAGCCGCGCAAAGACGGACTGGGCGACGGTTTCCCTCGGAACCCGCGAACTCCTCCTCTCCTCGGACGACGAGCGGAAGGCCCGTCGGATCCTCCGTGAGATCGAGGCCGGAGGCCTGGAGCCGATCAGCGCACTCCACGTGACTTCGGGAAGCCAGGCGGGCATCGCGGCGTCGATGTCCGTCGAACCGGGCCGCGCCGCCCAAGGACTCGCAGCGATCCGCGGCATCGCGGAGCGCGTGGCGCGCTAGTGACAGCGGGTCCCCTCGAGCGGGGGCAACAGGCCGTGGAGGACCTCGAGATTTCCTTTGTGCATGAACCGAAGATCCACGACACGCCGCGTTTCCTCACACCGGTACGCAACATGGAGGATCGAATAGCGTTTGGTCCCGAACAGGCCCAGGTTCGCGAACCCGAGCGCGTACGAAGCCGGATGGCCCCCGATGTTGCAACGGCCGCCGCTCGGGTCCAAGAGCTTCGGCGGTACAATGGATCCGCGTGCGGTCCGGACCGTCAGCTCGATGCCCCGCCTAGCGCGGTTATCGACGAGCATCCCCGACGCCCTTCCTTGCTGGGCCCAACGGATGCCATCGTAAGCGAACGTGTAGTCGACGTCTGCGGGCTGGCGACCGATCCGCAAATCCCAGTTGTCCGGGAGACGAATCACGAGGAAATTCGACGGTCCGAGGACGAGGTGGGTTGCGGCGACGACGTGGTCCCGCGTGATCGGCCTCATGACCCGCCCGCCAGCTCGGCGGCGAACGGAGGCCTATACGACATCATGTCCTCGGAGACCCGACGGACCATGTCGACGCCCGTGACTTCGGAGGGGTACAGCGGGATGTACGATCGAACGAGCGGCCCCAGGTCGCGGTACAGCACCTTCATGTAACCCGTTTGTTCATGGTACTTGTTCGCGAGATATTCGCCCGCGCCATCCTGGAGTGCAATCTCCGGCCGGAGCACCTCGTTCACGACGACCCCGCCAATCGGGATGTTGAACTTCTGGACCATGCCGATGAACCGGCGGACGACCGCGATCGGCAACCCGAGGGGCAGAGTCACGAAGAAGAACGCGGTTCTCTCGGGATCGACCAGGACCGCTTTCGCCTGCTCGAACCTCTCGTTCATCGAGATCAGATCCGCCATGAGCGGGTCCCTCTTGACTTCCTCGATGACCTTCTCCTTGCGGAAGGAGAGCTGAACGCGCATTCTTAGCGCCTCCTTGCGCGAGTCGATCATGCGACTGAGCCAAAGGCCGTAGATCTTGCTCAGCCCAATCAGACGGACGGCGTTTGCAACGGCCGCGGTGTCGAAGATCACGCGGTCGTACGCCTCGCCCTCCTTGAGGATAAAGTCAACCATCCGGTCGAACATCGCGCTCTCTTCGAAGGCCGGGTTCGTCGCGGCGATTTCGATGAACGGCCGGGCGTCGAGGGGGATGTCCGCCCACTTGAGGAATTCTTTGACGCGGCCTCGTATCGAGTTTCGGTATCGCTCCACGACCTCTGCGGTCTCGACCTCCACGGCGCGCACGTTCTTCGCGCCCTTCACCTCGACGACCTTCCCACCCGCGAGGCTCTGGCCGAACAAACTCGAGAGGGAGTGGACCGGATTCAGCGATGCGAGCAGGACGCGTTCGCCTTGGGACGCGTAGTGGTATGCGAGTCCCGCCGCCGCGACCGTCTTCCCGACGCCGCCCTTGCCGCCCGTGAAGATGTACCGCATCTTTGGCCGCTGTTCGAGGAGTTCAGGGAGGCTTGTCACGTCGGCCACCTCAGAGCGCAGGTCCGAATAGAAGGTCGTGAGACACGGTCTCGATCATGTCGAGTCCGCGCGGCTCGCGGGGATACATCGGAAGCATCGCCACCACCTTGCCGGCGAATTTCGAGTGGATCTCGTCGAGGTACTTCCGCTGCATCCTCGCTCGGTTCCGGAGGAACTCCACCGCCTCGCCGCCCTTCGCCTCGGCGAGTTCTGCCGGGTACACTTGATTCACGATGAGGCCCGCCATCTGGAGGCCGAGAGAATCGAACATCTCGAGGGCTCGTTCGGTATCCAAGATTGCCATGCGCTCCGGGATGAGGACCATGAAGAACGACGTACGGCGCTGGTCCACCATCAGATCCGTGAACCGCGTGATCTTCCCTTGGATGTCCTGAAGTTCCTTCAGGACTTCGTCCTCCGAGACCTTCGCGCCCTTCAGGGTCGCCGCGACCGCTTCGTATTCCTGGGCCTTCTCCCGGGCCTCCGTGATCTTCCCGACCCACTTGCTCAGGATCTCCGCCATCGCAATCATGCGGACCCCGTGGCCGAACGGGGGCATGTCGAACACGTAAAGATCGTGCCCGCTCGACGAGACGAGGTCTGCCATGGCGTCGTACGTGGCCGACTCGTACATCGCAGGTTCCGCGGACGTGGAGTCGATGTACTCTTCGATTTCCGCTGGGAGCTCCGTCAGGCCATACATCGTGAGGATCTTCTGCTTCACCTCGCTTTGATAATCCGCGACGCGCCGGTCTGCGTCAATCTCCACGACGTCCAGATTCGGAATCAAAGGGACGAGCCCCCTTCCGAAGATGTCCCGATCGAAGATGTCGCTGAGGCTCGCCTGCGGGTCCGTCGAGAAGCAGAGGACCTTCCGGTTCCGCTTCGAAGCCATGTAGTGGCTGAGCCCCGCGCTGCACGTCGTCTTGCCGAGCCCGCCCTTCCCCGCGAAGATCACGATTCCCTTGTCGCCCTTCTTCTCGAAGTACGAGGCGAGGCCCATCGGACTTCCTCAGAACACTTGGTCCGTGAAGTCCCGCTCCCGGAACACCCGCTGTTTCCAGCTCTTGATGTTCGGGACCGCATACGGCAGGATCTTGAGGGCGTAGTACGGCGGGATGACCGGGACCCCGAGCATGTCACCCAGCGTGATGAACATGAAGAGGTGCTCAAGGTACATCCGTGTGCGGAGGGCCGCGGTCACATGGCCATGAGCCGCCATCCCATACAAGACGCCTTTCGCGGCCTCTTTGACCCTCGCCGTGCGGCCTTTCGGGCCTGTCGGGGCTTTCGCTTCTCCCATCTCGCACCGGTCCTCGATCGTCCCTATGCGCGCCGACCTCAATAGCCTTGACGCATGCCGACGGCTACTTTTCCCGCTCGCCACCGTCGGCCGCAGCCGGCGCGCGCGCGCGAGCTTCCGCCTGGCTCGCGTTGTAGCTGCGGAAGAGTCGGACCGCCATGGCCAGCCCGATACCGAACAGGATCACCCCGACCGCGATGAACACGATGTCGATTCCCAGAGCGGCCCATGCGATGTCACTCACGGGCTTCTTCGTCATCTGCAGGGTCAGAGGTCCGCTGTTGTTGAAGAACAGGTACTGGATGCCCGCGTTAACGAACGTCCAGGTCTCCCACAGGAGCGCCGCCAGAGTGGTCACGACCATGAAGATCCCCGGAATGAGATAGTTCCGAGTTCGGGCCCGGGTCTTCGCGAGGAAGATCGCGATGAGCATGATCGCGAGGCCCGCCAGCAACTGGTTCGCGCCGCCAAAGTAGAGCCACAACGCCCACCAGCTGCCGGTCACCGCGAACGACCAGGAGACGCCGAGGCTGACGAAGGTCGATACGTGCTTGTTGCCGAAGATCCGGAAGCGTCCCTCGCCCCACGTCTCCCCGGCGACGAGTCGGAAAAACCTCGTGACCAAGGCCTGGACGGTCAGCGCGTAAATGATGAGGACGAGCCCGAAGAACGTGCCCAACACGGCCAACGCCGCCTTGCCTCCTACGAGGGGGGCCACGAGCAACTTCGCACCGGCCACCCAGGCGGTCACGTTGCTGCTGAGCGGGTTGAGCCCCGCGACGACGGAGTAGGCGGCCAGCGAAGCGAGCGCGAGCAGCCCCTCGGAGAGCATCGCGCCGCCGCCGACGGGCAGCGCATCCGTTTCGATGTCCAGCTGCTTCGAGGACGACGAGCTGCTGACGAGGCTGTGCCATCCCGAGACGGCGCCACAGGCGATGGCCACGAACAGGATGGGCCAGATGGGGCCGATGGTGCTGTTCCAGACTCCGACGAACGCCGGCTCCGCCAACGGCACGCCGTTCCCGCTATTCGTGAAAGGGGAGAGGAGCGCGCCGACCAGCAGGAGGATAATCGCCGCGTAGGCCGGATAGAAGGCCAGGTAGTTTGTCGGTTGGATGAAGGTCGGAGTCGGGAGTATCGCGGCAATGTAAAGGATGACCGCGCAGATGGCCGCCCAGTAGACCGTGTTCCACGCGGCGCCCCACGGCATGGTGACCGGGAAGACGATGCCCAAGTAGATGCTGAGCACCACGAGGGCGAGGCCGATCCCCGTGACCGCGAATACGTTCATCTTCACACGGTACAGGAGCTGGCCGCACAGGACGCCGGCGAGCAAGACTCCGATCGTGGGGACGAACGTCGTGCCGTCGAAGGCATTCCAGAAGGCGGCGATTAATGCGATGAAAGTAGCCGAGATGATGATCAGGTAGAACAAGACGAATGCCAGGAGGTTCGTCCGTCCGCGAGCTCCGGTGAATTCGTACGTAATAGGTCCGAACGATCGGCCTTCCTTCCGGACGGAGAGCATCATGGCGCCGTAGTCCTGGAGCCACCCGATGAAGAAGTTCCCGCCGATGATCCAAAGGAGTGCAGGGACCCACCCGTACGTGATCCCGATGAAGGGGCCCAAGATAGGCCCGAGGGCCGCGACGCTCTTGAATTGATAGCCCCACAGGACGTACCGACTCACGGGGAAGTATTCGACCCCATCCATGTACATGTGCGCCGGCGTCGTCCTCTTTGCATTGGACCGCCACACGTTCCGATCAACCCACCTCCCATAGCCCCAATAGGCCACGCCGTACAGACCGATCGCAATGATTACCCACAGGAACGGAGTTCCTACAAAGTCGGCCACTCGATTACCTCCCGCCACGCCCCACCGTGTGAGGCTCCGCCGCGGGTAATCGTGTCACGGGCCTTAAACGTCACGCAAGGCCCGCCCCCTCCGCCCTCATCACCGGTCGGGTCCCGGAAGGGACTTACGCACGTTCGCGCATTCGATATCATGTCCTCCCAGCCTCCTCGCATCCAGCTCCTCGGCCTGCTCCCCGCGATCCTGAAGCCGTGCGGGCCCGCATGCGCTCAGCCGTTCACGAACCGGAGCGTAGCGGACCTGCGGGACGAGGAATTCCGCGAGACGCCGTCTTTCGTCCTCGAGAACGCGGATCGGGCCCATCGCCTCGCCGAAGACCTCTTCCAGGCCTTCGGAGACCGGATCCGGATCGAGGTCGTCGGACTCGATTTCACCGCGGGGTGTGTGGCTGGGTCTTCGACACCAGGTCGGCAAAGGGTTCGCCGTCATTGTGGACGGCCGCGACGTGTTTCGAAATCCCGTCGATTACGATCCAGTCAAGAGTGCAGTTTCGCGGGCGCTCGCGAGTCGACCGTTGCCGCCGTAACGAGCAGGGCCCCCTAGGCCGTGGACGCAGCGGTCCCCAATTCGCCTCGAAACAGGAGAGGCAGGGCCGCGAGCCAGAGGATCTCGAAGACGAGCGATACGATCGAGGGCAACGTGGCGACGGGTCCGAACACGGCGAACGCCAGCACGACCGTCAGGCCGAGATTCTTGAAGGACGAGAACGCGGTGACCGCCACCCGTTCCGACAACGGGACGTCGAGGGCTCGCGTGAGGACGAACACGACACCGCCCAAGAGGAAAGTCCTCCCGAATGACAGGAAAGCGAGGGACAGAATGAGTTCGGGATGCGCCAACAAGGGGGCTCGCGTGGACCCTGCAATCGCGATCACGAGAAAGAAGAACGAAAGGCTCACGGCGCTGCCGCGAACATCGGCGACGCGAGACCACCGCCGGAGGAGCCGGGACGCGATCAGCGGCAAGCCAACCAGAAGGACCGTCTGCACGACGAGTTCCCCGAACGGTGCCGCTTGACTCGTGAAGACCAGGGTGATTGCGGGCACGAGCCCGAGGCCCAGCACGTACAGAAAGGCGAGGGAGACCAAGGACCGTCGCGTGTCCCCTTTCAGAATCGAGGTGATCGGCACGACGGCAATCGCCGGCGGGACGGCTGCCATGAGAACCCAGCCGTTCCGGATCTGGGGATCCGGACTCAGGACCGCGAACGAAAGGATGAGGCCGCTCAGGACCACGTAGCTCATCCCGAACGCGACGAGGAACCGTCGCAGCTCTTCCCGGGGCGAAATTCCGGAAATCGAAATCTCGGTCAGGGAGAACGTCATCCCGAGGATGAGGGCAACCTGCGAAATCTCCTTCGAATACGCGGGGAAACCGCCCGTCGCGAAACCGACGACGAGGCCGGAGGCGACCATCATCGGGAAACTACGCCACGGGCGAAACACGCGGGCCCGAGACGGGCATGCGCGGAAAAGGTTGCCGCCTCAGAGTGTCGCGAGGGCGGCGCCCACCATCGCGAACGCGACCGCAATCTTCTGCGGCACCGTCATGCGCTCATCCATCCACAGCCGTCGGACGAGAATTGCGACGACCGGATACGCCGTCGTCAGCGGCACCACGATCGCGATCGGACCGAGGCCGATGGCAAGGAAGATCGTGATCCCGGCGACGCCGAACAAGAGAAGCGACGGAAGCGCTTCGCGAATTCCGACGCGATCCCACGAGCCGCGGTCTCGGAGTCTCGGCAGTGCAATCGCGAGGTAGAGCGGGGTCGAAACGATCACGTAAATCCCCGAGTTCCCCGCGAAGCCCAGCGCGTTGATCGCGAGCTTCTCGACGATTCCCCAGGCGCCCCACATTAGGATCGCAAGGAGCATCGGCGCAAGCCACGCGCGGCCGACCGCCGCTTGGCCCGGGTGATCGTAAGTCCCGAGGAGCACGGCCCCGACCAGGAGGAACACGATTGCGACGATCTGGAGCGGGACGAGAGAAGCGCCGAGGATCGCGACGGCGGCCGCGACCGTAATCACCGGGTACGCGGCCGCGAAGCCGCTGACCACGCTCGCGGTGCCGGATTCCATCGCCCGGAACCAGAAGACGGTCCCCAGGCACCCACACACGCCGCTCGCGATCCCGAATACGACCCCCTCGAGCGGGAGGTGGGCCCAGCCGGACCCGAACAAGAACCAGGCGGCGTAGATCGGCGCGTTACCGAGGGCGTACAGGACGAGCATCCGGGCTGACCCAAGCCGGACCGTCGGCTCTTTGGACAGGCCCTCGCCCACGCCGTAGCAGACGACCGTGAGCAGGGCGCAGACGAGCCAGAGCTCCATCTCGCTTCGCCTCGATTCGATTGTCTGGGTCTTGATCGTTCATGAACGCCCACTCCGCGCGTTTTCCCGCACGTTGGAAGGGTTCGGGTGAACCGAAGCCCCAGGTTTTCTTAAAGGTTCTTGCACAAAAGTCGTCCAATCGGCGAGTTTTTGCGGACGTGCGACGCGGAATTGTTCTGGAACATATCTGGAACTCCGCATGGTTCCGGATCTGATTTTGGAGATACCTTCATATGGGGACGGTGTCATCCTTTATCACGCGTGGGGCGGAGGCGGCTCCGCGTCGCTTTGGAGGCGGTTCGTATTCGGCAGATGCGCCTAGGCGTGATTTGTGGGTTCGTTGTTTTCGTGCTGCTCGCGTCCGCGTCGTTCTCCGCGCCGGGGGTCACCACGAACGCAAAAGCCGCCCAAGTCGACTTTCACATGGGATTCCTGGAAGCCGTCGACTATCTGAATCCGTTCCGAGGCCTGAACGACCCATCGTACGAACTGTACGGCTTCATTTACGACTATCTATTTTCGCTCGACCAAGACGGACATCCGATTCCCAACATCGCCACGGACGCAAGTTGCGACCTGACCTGTCGAAACTGGACTTACACGATCCGCCAAGGTGTGAAGTGGTCCGACGGGACCGATCTTACCGCGGATGATGTTGCCTTCACGGTCAACTACAACATCCAATCCTTCTTTCATCTCTGGGCGTTCGAGCCGTACGTGAACCGGATTCTCGGATGCGCGCCCCAACAAACCACGGGCTGCGGTGCGGTCATCACAGCGCCCTGGCAGGTCACCGTATACTTCGATCGACCGTTCGCTCCGGGCAAGATCATGTTCATCCCAATAATCCAGAAGGCGCAGTGGCAAGGGGTGAGCGGCACCCAGGCTCAATGTTGTTATCAGAATCTGAACCCCATCGGCACGGGTCCGTTCTACGCGGACGCGAGCATCGGGACCCGGTGGCAAAACTCGCAGCCGCTATTGCTCCACAAGAACCCGAACTACCACCTTGGGGCGCCGAAGATCGACAACCTGTACATGGAGCAGTTCTCGGACGAAGCGACGCTCGTCGGCGCCCTCAAGGCGGGCGCGATCGACCTCGCGAAGCTCACCCCGAACGGATACCGCGCCCTCGCGAACACGCCGAACATCGGGCGCCAGACGTCCTTGCTGAGCACCCAGTACTGGAATGAAATCGGATTCACGCAGCTGAGTTCGAACAGCGTGGACAAGAAGCTGAACCCGGCCCGCTGGGATCAGAACGTGCGGCGGGCCCTCGCGATGGCGACGAACAAGGACTTCATCGTCTCGAACAAGTACCTCGGATTCGGCACTCGTGGTGACACGTTAGTATCGCCAATCACGCCTTTCTGGTGGTACGACCCCACCTCCGAACCGGGCGTGAACTTAACATTCAACTTGACCAAGGCGAACCAGCTTCTGGATTCGGCGGGCTACTCGAGCTGGACGGGCGGCACCCCCGGGAGCGGCGTGCGGATGGCTGCCCGCGACATCACGTTCACGAACACGAATGGGCAGGTCGTCACGGTGCCCCTCGGCAAGCAACTCGTCTTCACGATGGCCGTCCGCCAAGAATTCCAGCAGGAACAGGACACGGCCGCGTACCTCCAGCAGGAATGGTCAAGTGTCGGGGTGCAACTCAACATCAAAGTGGAACTCGAGTCCGCCCTGTCCAACGACGTGTACGGCGGCGCCGTCGAGACCTACATCTGGTATTGGTCCGCGGATCCCGACCCGAACTACATTCTTTCGATCGAGTCCGGCTTCACCTTGGACGGCTGGAACGACAATTATTGGAACAATGCGACGTACAACCAGCTGTACGTGGACCACCTCGCGGCCACGAACATGACCCAGCGGCAGCAGATCGTCCACCAGGCCGAGAAACTCAACTACGAAAGCGCCGTGTACATCATCTACATTTTCCAGAACGGGACCTGGGCCTACCGAACCGACCGATTCACGGGATGGGGAGACTGGGCGGCGCACCCGTACCGGCAAATGGACGCGTTCTGGGGCGCGAATCCCTTGTTCCTGGAACTCACCCCGACGGGCGGGCCGGTGAACAACTGCCCGACGACCCCGGTCATCGCGCCGGCAGGACCCATCTCGACCTTCACGAACACGACCCTCACGTTCACCGGGACCGCCTCGGACCCGGATCAAGGCCAGAACCTGACCTGGACTTGGAACTGGGGAGATACGGGGTCCACGGTCCATCAGACGACCACGGCGGTCACCCAGGACACCGCGTCCCATCAGTGGGTCCTGCCCGGCACATATAACGTGAGCCTCGCGGTGTTCGACGGACAGTGCACGAAGACATCCTCGAACGTCCTGATCACCGCGAACACCCCGCCGGCGGATGTCGGATGGATCAATGGGACCGTCACGGATGCCGTCACCGCCCAGCCGATTAGCGGAGCGGCGGTTCTCGTCGAGCCGGGAGCATACGCCTCAGGAACCAACGCGAACGGCGCGTACTCAATCTCCGTGCCCGTCGGCACTTACGTGGTGGGGGCCGGCTCGAACTTGTACGTCCCCATGGTGAAGAGCAACGTAAACGTGACCCGCGGCAACACGACGATCGTGAATTTCGCCCTGACGCCGAACTTCGGCTGGATCGCGGGTACGGTTACGGCTGCAGGGGGCGGTGCGATCCCCGGCGCCGCGATCCTGATTTACGGGAACGGCCAGGAGTTCGCGCTCTCGACGAACGCCCAGGGGAAGTACAACAAAAGCGTGGCTCCCGGCACCTATTCGGTCCGAGCGAGTGCGACCGGATACATCGCGCAGAACCAGACCGACCAGCACGTCACCATCGCCGCGACGAAGGTCGTTGACTTCCAGCTGAGCCCAGTTCCGGCGGGTGGGACCGGGATCTCGACGCTCGTCTACGTCGGCATCGGCCTGGCGGCCATCGTCGCCATTGCAGTGGCCGTAGTCTTCCTACGCATGAGGCGGCGACGCGCGGACGAACAGGGGAAGATCGAGATACCGCCGAGACAATAGCGGAGTCGATCGTAGGATGTACCGGTACGAGGCGGCGGTTCAGGCATGAACCTCCGCCGCTTCCTCCTTCGAAAGGCGGCGTACGTCCTGTTGACCGTCTTCTTCATCGCGGCTCTCAATTTCTTTATCTTCCAGATTCTGCCGGGCGATCCGACCCGCGTCTTGCTCCCTCGCGGCGGAAGCTCGCAAATGGGGAGCGAAACATTGCGCCAGGAGCTCTTGCACCAGTGGGGGCTCGATCAGCCCCTGACGACGCGGTTCGTCATTTACCTCAGTAACCTCTTCCAAGGCAACTTCGGAACCTCGATCACCTATCGGCCCGGCATCCCTGCGATGGACGTCATCGCCCCTCGCTTGACCACGACCCTCGTCCTGGTCGGCGTCGCGACCGTGGTCACGATGTGGATGGGGATCGTCCTCGGGCGCGTCTCCGGATGGCGGAGGGGCCGGAGGACGGATGTCCTCATCACGATGACTTCCTTGTTCGGCTATTCGATGCCTTCCTTTTGGGTTTCTCTCGTCCTCATCTTCTTCCTCGCGGTCGAGGTGAATGTGTTCCCGGTTCATGGGGAGACCTCGCTAGGTTACGGATCGCTGGACCCGGTCTCACAGGTTCTCGATCGGCTCTACCACCTCGCCCTCCCGGTCCTGACATTTGCGATCACGAATGTCGCTTGGTTTTCGATGACGCTCCGAAATTCGTTGACCGATGTGCTGCCCGAAGACTACATGCTCACGGCGGCGGCGAAAGGGCTCACGGAGGAGCAGCAGCTCCGCCGACACGCTCTTCCGAACGCCCGACTCCCCGTGGTCACCGCGGCCGCGATCTACTTCGGGTGGGTTGTGAGCGGGGCCATCGTGATCGAGGTGGTCTTCGATTTCCAGGGGCTCGGTAAGTTAACGTGGGACGCCACACGGGCCCTCGACTTCCCGCTCATGTCGGCGATCTTCTTCATCGCGACGCTCGGGGTCGTCGTAGCGAACGCGATCTCGGACATCCTATACATGTATCTGGATCCGCGGGTGCGGGAGGCTTGAACATCGCGACCGGGGTCGGCCAAGCGCGGGACCTGTCGATCCTGCGCGAGAAAGCCTTAAACGATCTCGATCGACTCCAGAGGTTCCTCCGCCAACTGTTCCGGAATCGACTCGCGTTCGCGGGGGCGGTCATCATCCTCGTGTTTTTCGTCATGTCAATCTTCGCGCCGGTCATCGCTGGACCCTATCCGACCCCGGTCCAGGGCGCGGCCACGCTCGACCCTCCTTCGAATGCCCACATCCTCGGCACCGATTATCAGGGACGGGACATCTTCACCCTCCTCGTCTACGGCGGCCGGATTTCGCTGCTGATCGGCTTCTCCGCCTCCGCGGTCGCCATGGTCCTGGGCACATTGGTTGGGTTGATCGGAGGGTTCTACGGCCGGATCACGGACCAAGTCTTGGCCCGCGCGACCGATTTCTTTCTGGTCATCCCGTGGCTTCCGTTCGCGATCGTCTTGAGCCTCGTGATGGGCCCGAGCTTGCAGACGACGATCATCGCGATCGCGGTCGTAAGCTGGCCGACGACCGCGCGCGTGATTCGGAGCCAGGTCTTGACGGTCAAGGAACGACTGTTCATCGAACGCGCGAGGGCTGTGGGAGCCGGAACGCCGTACATCATCTGGAAGCACGTCCTCCCCAATGTCATGCCCTTGGTCTGGGCCGAGGCGGTCCTCACCATCTCGAACGCCGTGTTCACGGAAGCGTTTCTCTCCTTTTTCGGCCTCGGTCCGCCTCCCGGCGCGGGCACGATCGTCTCGTGGGGAACGATGGTGAACCAGGCGTACACCTCCTTGGCCCTCATCTCAAACCCTCCGATGTGGTGGTACTTCTTGCCGCCCGGGTTGGCGATCACCCTCGTCGTGCTCGGATTCGCCATGGTGGGCTTCGGGCTCGAGGACGTCGTCAACCCGCGGCTCCGCCGCCGTTAGGCGAGCGTGTCCTTCCGCCACGAGCGCGAGATACCGCCGCGACGAAACCGACATACGACTCGAGGCCTTCCGGCGATTCAATCATGGCTTCCGCGGACGTGGTCATCATCGGTGCCGGCCACAACGGCCTCGTCGCAGCAAACTACCTCGCGAAGGCGGGGCTGCGGGTCGTCATCGCGGAACGCTCGGACCGCGTCGGCGGCGCGTGCGTCACCGACGAGATCGCCCCGGGGTTCAAGGTGAGCGCGGCCGCCTACGTGTCGGGCCTGTTCCGTCCGCAAATCATCGAGGATCTCGAGCTGACGAAGTTTGGATTGAGACAGGTCGCTTTCGATCCCCAGGGGTTCTGCCCCTTTCCCGACGGACGGCACCTCCTCCTCTGGTACGACAGCAAGAAGACCGCGAAGGAAATCGCGAAGTTCTCGAAGAAGGACGCGGCCCGATACCCGGAATACGAAGCGATGTGGGCGGACGTGTACGACCTCGTCGAGCCAATGCTCCTTGCGCCGCCAGTGCCCGTCGCCGATCTCGTCTCGCTCTTGCAGGGCCCGGAGGCGGAGGATCTGTTGCGGCGCCTCCTGTTCTACAGCGCGGAAGAACTGCTCGATGAGTACTTCGAGTCTGATGAAGTGAAGGCCGCCCTCGCGAACGAAAGCGTGATCGGTCACTTCTCCGGACCGTCCGCGCCCGGCACCGCCTTCACGCTCGCGCACAACCTCCTGGGGAACCTCGAGGGGAAGGTCGGCGCCTGGGGATTCGTGATCGGAGGGATGGGCGCGCTGCCCGACGCTCTCGCGGCTGCGGCCCGATCGAACGGGGTCGAAATTCTCCTGCGGTCCCCCGTCGAACGAATCCGGACCAAGGACGGGCGGGTCACGGGAGTCCGCCTTGCGGGCGGGTCCAACATCGATGCGAAGGCGGTCGCCTCGACCGCCGATCCAAAGCGCACGTTCTTGCAGCTGATGGAACCGGAGCAGGTGCCGGCGGACTTTCTACATGCGGTGCAACACATCCGCATGCACGGAGCCGCGATGAAGGTCAACTGCGCGCTCTCGGAACTGCCGCGATGGTCTGCGGCGCCGGAGACGCCCGGGCCGCACCATTCCGGCTCGACGTACATCGGCCCCTCGATCGATTACGTGGAGGACGCCTTCCGGGATGCGAAGTACGGGCAACCGTCGGAGCATCCGTGGCTCGAGGTCGTCACCCAGAGCGCCCTGGACCCGTCCGTCGCGCCCCCCGGGAGACACACGCTGTCAATCTATGTGCAGTACAGCCCGTATCACCTGGCCTCTGGGTCGTGGGACGAACGGAAGGAATCGTATGCGGACCGCGTGATGGAGACACTCGCGGAATACGCCGCGAACGTCCCGAAGGCGGTCCTCGCGCGGCAGGTGGTCAGCCCGCTGGACCTCGAGCGCCGGTTCGGCCTCAGCGAGGCGCATCAGTCCCACGGGGACATGGGACCTGACCAGTTCTTCTCGTTTCGTCCGGTGCCGGGATGGGCGAACTACCGAATGCCGGTGAAAGGGCTGTACCTCTGCGGTGCGGGCGCGCACCCCGGCGGCGGGGTGAGCGGTGCCCCGGGGTACAACGGGGCGCACGCTGTCCTCGAGGACTGGCCGGGCCTGAAATCCAGCGGATGATGGATGGCGGGTACCGCTCGGACTACGGGGCGGAACGACGGCGGAGGACCCGCTGGACCGCGCGCAGCGGATAGGCCAAGAACATCTGCCCCTGCCGATACGCCCGCCGCGAGATCGCCTCCGCGGACAAGAACGCCTCTTTGAGATCAAGGAGCTCCTGGCGCGGCGAGAAGAACACGTAGATGGGGATCCCAACTCCCAGGAGGACGAGGGAGATTCCAATCACGAACGGTTTCACGAGCAGCATCAGGACAACGGAGAACACCGCGCCGACGATTGGGACGACGTATTTGCCCCGGAGGCTGCGCGAAAGCCGAGGGTGTTTTCGCTCCAAGAAAATCGTCGAGACGCACGTCGCGAAATACGCGAACGCGAGAAGAAACACGGCCGAGTTGATCAGATCGGAGAGGCCACCGAGGAGGCTTGCGACGTAGGCTGCTCCACAGAGGAGGATCAGCCCGATGTATGGGGTGTGGAACCTCCTGTGCTTCCGACTGAAAGCCCGCGGTAGAAGTCCATCGATGGCCATCGCGTAGGCCAGGCGCGACGTCCCGACCGTCCCCGATTCGTCCGCGCCGGTGATCGAGAGCAACGCGCCCACGCCCACGACGAGCACGACCGCGTCAGCGAGGATTGCGGGCGCGCCGAACATCGAGTGCGCGGCATCGATCAGCGGACTCGTCGAACCCGAAAGCGTGGGCTCGCCCACCGATCCGACGACGAAGAAGTTCGTGAGGAAGTAGAAGCCGATGACGATCAGCATTCCCACCACGATGGCCCGCGGGATCGTCCGGCCTGGCCGGTTCACCTCATCGGTGGGCAAGGTCGAGAGTTCGAAGCCCGCGTAGGCCCAGAAGATGAGGACGAGCGCACGCCCGAACGCCGGGAGGTCCCCCCGGACGAACGGCGTGAGGTTCGCGACGAACTGCCCCGACTGAAGGCCGACGAACGCGAACCCTCCGAGGATGATCAGGACCAGGGGGGACAGTTTTGCGACGGTCAACACGTCGTTCACGCGGCCCGCCGTCTTGACGCCAACCAGGTTTGTGACCAGGACGACGGCGATGAACGCGGCCTTCAGCAGCGCGATCCCGAGCGCATCGATCCCAGGGACCAAGCTAACGAAGTATTGGGTGAAGGCCACCGGGAACACCGCCAAGGAAAACCATTCGGCGAGGAGGAGGCCCCATCCGACGATGAAGCCGGCGAACGGGTTGGCGACGGCTTTCACGTAGGCATACGGGCCGCCAACTTTCGGGAGGATCATGACGCAGTACGAAAAGGAGAGGGCGATCACCATCGCCATGGCTCCGGCGAGGATCCAGACGAGCAGGGATGCGGGTCCGACCAGTTTCGCCCCGATCGCGGTTGCCACGTACACGTCCGCGCCGATGATCGATCCGACGACCAGGCTCGTCACGTCGAACGTGTTCAGCTTCGCGGCCGAGTCGAGGCCGTCTCGATCCCGCCGGTGCAACAGCCGGCTAAGGGCGTTGGCCTCATAAGATTGCCCTGTGGGCCTCGTGCGCGCCGTGGGGCGTCGGGCGCGCCACACTCGGAGCACGCGAGCGATTCGGGCTGTTCCGCATACCGATTATCGCGCGTGATTTTGGGCGGACAGCTTTTTATAGCTCCTGATACCGGTCGGTTATTGATTATGAGGATTGTTCTCCGCGAGGACTCCGAAGGCGTCGCCTCGACCGTGGCCACGCTCTTCACCCTCCTCGCGGTCGTGCTGTTCCTTCAAGCGGCGATCGTCGCTGTCGTCCCCGCGAAGCAGTACGAGGCCGAACGTAATACGTCCGTCGCCGCGATCTCGGCGTTCGACATGCTCCGTTCCACGGCATCCGGCGCGGTGTTCCCCGGCGCCCAAATCACCGTCACCATCCCCATTGGGACCGCGGCCGTCTCGCCGTTCTCGGCACCGAGCCCTGGCGACCTGCGGTTCAACATGGGCGACTCCATGAACGCAAACATCTCGGTGTCCTACGTGCCAACGAT
>WNFB01000724.1_pt1 | contig 27415 bp, 26 predicted proteins | sample 5400501 | NCBI WGS metagenome assembly WNFB01 (sample SAMN13153341, study PRJNA577476) | soil metagenome | isolation source: 200 cm saprolite under Douglas fir tree site 2 hole 1 | place: USA:California | collected 2015-04-18
CAACACTCCTTCCAGTCGCGTGGCCAGGCAGTTCTCGCAATAGATCACTCCTCGCACGTCGCGAGTGCAATTTGCGCACAGCGGCTTTCCGCAAGTGCGGCAATAGGCCACCGCCGAGATATCCGGATGGTTGGCACAGTTCATACGAACCTCCTGTACGTGGTCACCGTCACGACAGTCGGATCATCTACGGAGGAAGCCAGCACGGGCTGGTTCTCCTCCCGGCTGTAGTTGCGTTCCTGTCTCTGCTCAGGTTGTCCACTGGTATCATTCTTGTGATTCTTCTCTTTCTCCCGACGAGGCGCCGGTTCGGCGGGGGTGGTCACTCGTTTGAATTCCCGGACCCGCGATTCAATCTCGTATACGAAGCGAATATTCTCGTAATACTTCACCACCTTGGCCGTGGTGGTGTAGTAGGTCCGTTTCAACGCACTGGGACGCAGATCTACCTGCTTCAGGTCGCTGGGCTTCACCCCCGCCACGCTCATCGCAATCGAGAGCGAGAAGAACGCCATGCCGAAGGACATAGCAAACCGCGGTTGCCGCATCACACCGAGCACCGGGCTAAGGAAGGTGTCGGCCCACGCGGGGATCTTTTCCAGCAGCGACGGCCGCGATAGCGCAGCACTCGGCGCGGTCCGCAGGCGCGCGGTATCGACGCCAGTTGTGCTTGCCAGAATGCTGTGCACCAGGTTGGCGGGGGGCGTAACTTCCTGCAGCGACTTCAGCCAGCGCTGCCCGGCCTCGGCCTCGGCGAACATCGGCCCACACGTCGGACATACTCGGCGATGGGATTGGAAGCTCTCCAGCTTTGCCCCGGTCAACATTTGGTCGAGGGCATCGCTCAATAGAGTTTCGAATTCGGTGCACTGCATACCGTTCCTGGTTTCGCCTGGCATCACATCACCTGTCTATAGGTACGTTGAAGCAGGCGCGCAAGTTCCGCTCGCCCGCGGTTAATTCGCGACTTCACAGTGCCTTCCGGAACCTTCAGAACAGTGGCTATTTCCCTGTAATCCAAGTCTTGCAGATCGCGCAAGATGACCGCTTCCCGCAGATCCGGCGAGAGCTTCTGCAACGCGCGGTGCACGGTCTCGCCCGTTTCCCGGCTCTGCACGCGGGAATCCGGCGGCAGCGATTTGTCCTGAATCTGCTCGACCAATGGCGTCGAGTCTTCGTGCTCCGAGGGCGTCGCATCCAGCGAGTCTGTTATGCGGTCTTGCTTGCTCTTGCGAAAGTGATCGACCAGCAGGTTGCGTGTGATGGTTGTGATCCAGGTCATGAACGCGCCGCGCTCCACGTCATAGCTGGTCAATGTGCGATACATCTTAATAAAAACTTCCTGCGTCAAGTCCTGGGCATCGTCGGCAGAGCCCGCGAAGCGATAACAAATGTTGTAAATTCGCCGGTGGTAGCGTTGCACAATTTCCTGCCAGGCAGCCGCATCGCCGCTGATACAGCGGCGGACAATGAGATTGACGACCTGGGCGTCTTCCAACCCGCACTCCCCGGAACTCCTGGTCTATCAAGCCCAAAGCGGGTTTCAGAGGGTAAGTCCGCCTCGGCAATAACACCACATCACAGATACGTTTTTGTGGCCCCAAAAGTTCGCAGTCTACAGCAAATCGTTATGGAGCAAGGCATTGTAGCAGGGGAAGAAAGCCCGAGGCGAAGAAATAGCGAATAATCTACGGGATAACCACCCCGAATTCTTGGGCCAGTTAGCAGATCCGAAATTACGGATCGACTAACGGCTGGCCTTCTTCTCCGCTCTTCCCAGACACCCGGCGCGAAACGAGCGATCGTCCAGCCGGTGCAGGCCCTGGGCCTGTGATCTTGTGATCAGCGAATAATGTTGGATCTCGAAGAGGTAACGCGCGATGAACCATATCGGTTTGTCCGTGGTCATCCAATCCAGATGATCGAAGCGTGTCAGCTCGACGGGGCGAGAGTAAGTGCGTAGCGACCGCTCCCGCCGCAGGTTGAAATAGACTTCGAAGTAGCTCAGCGCCAGCTCGCGCAACGAACGGTAAATCGGCTCGCGATAGCGGCAACCGGTGAAGTTTGATTTGGCAATGGCGCCCCAGTGACCGTCTACGCAGTAAATGGCGACCACGTGGTCCGTATCGCGCTCAGCTTCAAGATCGAAAATCAACGGTGGATAGCCATTCACGCGCAGAGCCGCCGCCGCGAATATGGCTCCTTCAAAGCAGTGGGCCGTCTGCTCGTGCAACGCACGTCGCGGTGACCAGGCAGTGTCGGCGAGGTGGTAAGGCATATCGTCAAGGAAGCGCTGGATGCCATGGGGGTCTTTAAGGCTGCGCAGCTTGCGCAACTCGGCAGGGTTGAAGCCAGAGATGTTGTTCATCGTTGAATTGGAAAGCAGTTTACTCTATCGGCGAGACATGTCAGGAGATTTCACAAATCGCGGTTCAGCATTCAGAATCGGGCACCATCATTTCCCGGATCTTGGGCGATTCCCGCCTCGGCTAAGATTTCAGGTAAAGAGCACGCCCAATTCTCGCGGCAAGTCCACGATCACGTCTGGCGGAGCTTCACACAACGTATGCGGAGCGAAACCGTAAGTTACGCCGCAAGTCCACACACCGGCGTTGCGACCGGTGAGTATGTCATTCGACGAGTCGCCAATCATCAGCGTCTGTTCTGGACGCGAGCCGGTTTCCTCCAGGATTGCCTTCGCTCCGAGCGGGTCAGGTTTTTTCGTCGCAAAGCTGTTGCCGCCGTACACCGAGACGAAGAACTCGCGTAAGCCGAGCGCGTCGATAATGGCGCGCGAAGGGTTGACCGGCTTATTGGAGAGCACCGCCATCTGACGCTGCAAGCCGTTTTGAGGGGTCCGAATGGCCGCGAGCGCTTCTTTCACACCTTCGTACAGGTGAGTGTGGTCCAGCTTATGTACGCGATAATAAGCGAGGAAATACTCCAAAGCTTCCTTCACAGAATGCTGATCCTTGGGGTCGCCCAGCGCACGCCGCACCAGCATGGGCGCGCCGTCCCCGACGTATGTCGCGATCACTGCGGCAGGCAGTTCGGGACGGGCAAAATGCCGGAGCATGGCATTGACGGAGTTTACCAGGTCGAGCCGCGAGTCTACTAACGTGCCGTCGAGGTCGAAGATCAGCAGCTTGATTTTCTGCGGCTCGAATTGTCGGTTGAACTTGATCACTAAGAACCTATTTACCTATTTCATGACTGAGATGGCAGAGATCCCGGTAACGCCAAAATAAAGAAAAAGAAAAGGTCTTCCTGGGCGGCCTCGCCGTACTCGGCGGTTAGAATTCTCGGCCCCGAAGTGCCAATGCCGTCCGGTAAATCCAGTATATTCGGAACCCCTGCCCACGATTTACAATGCAAGTGGGTATTCTCTGCTCCGCAAGCGGTGGAACTGGATGGCGACAACCAAAACGGATCCTAAGCCGGTCGCGGTGGCCGATGAAGATATTAAGAAGGCGGGTAAAAGTTATCAGGGGCTTACCCGCCAGCAAGTGATCGACGCCTACCGCATCATGTACACCTCCCGGCGGATTGACGACCGGGAGATCATGCTCAAACGGCAGCAGAAAATATTTTTCCAGATCTCAGGCGCAGGACACGAGGCCGTGGGTGTGGCCGCAGGCTTCGCCCTCAAACCAGGCTACGACTGGTTTTATCCTTACTACCGTGACCGCGCACTTTGCCTGGCCCTGGGCGCGACTCCTTATGAAATGTTTCTGCAGGCGGTGGGTGCGGCTGATGATCCCAGCTCGGGCGGCCGCCAGATGCCTTCGCATTGGGGCTACAAGCGGCTGAACATCGTGACCCAGTCTTCTCCTACAGGCACGCAGATTCTGCAAGCAGTGGGCTGTTCCGAGGCAGGCCGATTTTTTGCAGGCCACCCCGAAGCGGGGAAGAAAGCCACCGGCGATTACCGTCAGTTTAAAGATGTGGTTTTCCATGGTGACGAGGTCACTTACGTTTCTCTCGGAGATGGCACGACCAGTGAAGGTGAGTTCTGGGAGGCGCTGAACACGGCGTCCAACCGTAAGTTGCCGGTCCTCTTTTGCATCGAGGACAACGAGTACGCAATTTCCGTTCCGGTCGAAGTGCAGACACCAGGGGGGAACATCTCGCGTCTGGTCACGGGCTTCCCCAATTTCCATTTTGACGAAGTGGACGGGACCGACCCGGTCACGAGCTATGCCGCGTTGCGCCGTGCAGTGGACTACTGCCGTTCCGGCAACGGCCCAGCGTTTGTGCACTTGCATGTGATCAGGCCATATTCCCATTCGCTGTCGGATGACGAACGGCTCTATCGTCCGGATATCGAGCGCCAGCATGATGCAGCACGCGATCCCATCACCCGCATGCAGATGTTCCTGATCCGGGAGGGGATTCTCGATGAGAAGGGCATCAATCAATTAGAGAAGCAGGTCGACGACGATCTCCAGGCAGCAGCAGATCGGGCGCTCGAGGCAGCTCCTCCCCAGCCTGATACGATTAAACGATACGTGTATTCGCCGGACCTGGATCCGACTTCTTCTTCGTTCGACACCCAGCCGGTTTTTACCCAAGCGGAAGCTTCGGGAGACGGAAAGAAATCCGCAACATCGCAGCCGCATTCTCAACCCAAAACGATGGCAGACCTGATCAATGCCACTTTGCGGGACGAAATGCGGCGCGACGAGCGTATCGTAATTTTCGGCGAAGACGTGGCTGACTGTAGCCGCGAAGAATACCTGAAGCAAAAGATGATCAAGGGCAAGGGCGGCGTGTTTAAGCTGACTGCCGGCCTGCAATGCGATTTTGGTTCCGACCGCGTTTTCAATTCTCCGCTCGCAGAAGCCAACATTGTGGGCCGGGCGACCGGCATGGCCACCCGCGGCTTGAAGCCGGTGGTCGAGATCCAGTTCTTCGACTACATCTGGCCGGCGATGATGCAGTTGCGTAACGAGCTGCCGCTGATCCGCTGGCGATCAAACAACACATTTTCCGCACCCGTGGTGTTGCGCGTGGCAATCGGCGGATACCTCACCGGAGGCGCGATCTATCATTCGCAGTGCGGCGAGAGTATCTTCACCCATATTCCCGGCCTGCGGGTGGTATTTCCCTCGAATGCTCTCGATGCCGCGGGGCTGCTGCGCACGGCTATCCGTTGCGATGACCCAGTGCTGTTTCTAGAGCATAAACGGTTGTATCGGGAAACATTCGGTCGTGCTCCGTACCCCGGGCCGGACTACATGATTCCTTTCGGCAAGGCAAAGATCGTACAGCCGGGAAGTGATCTCAGCGTCATCACCTACGGCGCCCTGGTGCCCCGCGCACTGCAAGCGGCACAGAGACTGGAGCGTGAGCACCAGGTCAAGGTGGAACTGATTGATTTGCGCTGTCTGAATCCTTTTGATTGGGAGACGATTGCGGCTTCGGTGCAGAAGACTAATCGCGCCCTCGTTGCTTATGAGGATTCGCTGAGTTGGGGATACGGCGCGGAGATTGCCGCCCGTATTGCGGACGATCTGTTCGAACACCTGGATGCTCCGGTTCGCCGTGTGGCCGCCGAGGACACGTTCGTCGCTTATCAGCCGATCCTGGAAAACGCGATTCTGCCGCAAACGGAAGATGTGTACAGTGCAATGAAGGAGTTGACGGAATTCTAGCCAACGTTGTTCTTTTTTTTCGCGAATCGAAGGACGATTAAACCAACCAACCTGCTCGCTGCGCCGTCTTATCCGATAGTGGCGTAGCGTTGCGGCATTCCTGGACCGCTCTCGGAGGATGTATGAAAAAGCTCTTTGGAATTGCGGCTCTGTTGATCGCGATAAGTTTGCCTGCTCTTGCCCAGTGGCAACAACAACGCCGACTATCTGCAGATGACCAGCGCCGTTTCGACAGCTATTACTCGCGGTGGCTGGATTACAAGCGTACCAACAACCAAGGCGAAGTCGTCAGCATGGAAAAGCGCATGCAAGATATCTACGCGCACTACGGCATCCCTTCCAATGTGCCCTATTCGCGAATTGCGTCCAACGGCCAGGTCGATCGTGACCGTGATCGCGACGGGGACCGTGATCGTGACCGCGACCGAGACCGTGATCGCGACGGGGACCGTGATCGCGATCGCGACCGAGACCGTGATCGGGACCGCGATGATGGCCGCCAGGGGGGTTACGGGCGATGGGGCAGGGGCAATAATCAGTGGCGGGGACGTCTCTCGGCCGATGACCAGCGCCGGTTTGATAGCTACTACTCGCGGTGGTTGGAGTACCGCCGCACTAACAACCAGGACGAGATCTTGAGCATGGAAAATCGTATGCGGGATGTCTACGCGCATTACGGCATCCCAAGCAATGTGCCATTCGATCAGGTCGCCTCCAATGGTTACCAGGGCAATGGTGGGTACCAGCGGGGTGGCGGATACGGCCGATGGCAAGGACGTCTCTCGGCCGACGACCAGCGCCGGTTTGATAGTTACTACTCGCGGTGGCTCCAATATCGCGCCACCAAAAATCAGGGCGAGATGCTGAGCATGGAAAATCGTATGCGGGACGTCTATGCGCATAACGGCATTCCCAGCAACGTGCCATTCGACCAGGTCGCATCTCCTAGTGTCCGTTCTCCAAATCGCTACTAAGGGGCGCATTTGCGGGAGACGCATGGGTTGCGTCCCCGCTTTTTGTTTTTGTTCCTGAGCACGCCGGTGAAACCCTAATCCACTGGGAGGATGGGGTTGTGCGTGGGAGCGTGGGTGAGCGTTTGCGAGGAACTCTGCTTTACAAATCAATACAAATCTGAGGCCAACCAATGCCTGATGACCATCCTCTCACTAAGCAGCCGGGCGAGTCGGGTTCGTTGCCAACTCCTGGATCGCTCTGCGGGAGGACTTATGAAGCTCTTGGAAGTGTCCTTGGCACTGATTGCGCTCACTTTGCCGGCTTTGGGGCAGACGCAAGCGTCACTTGATAACCAACGCCGGCTGGGCAATGACGTTTCATCCAACGCACGGTATACGGGAATCGAAACCATTGCTTATAACGGCAACCCCGTCTGGCAACAGGACCGGGACGACGACCGCCGACAAGGTGATCGCGACGATAACCGGAAGCGCGATCGAGATAAGAATCTTCGTCGCGATCATCGTGATAAGCATCGTACACAAGCCGACCGTTACCAGGATCGCGACCGCGATCGCGATAACAGTCGCATGTACCGCGATCGTGATTGGGACCGTGATCGAGACGGTGATCGCGACCGTAACCGCAACAGTGGCTACTATGGCCAGCAGGGGAATTATGGCTACTATGGCCGGCAGGGGAGTTACGGTCGTGGTCAGTGGCAGGGACGTCTCTCGGCTAGTGACCAGCGTCGCTTCGACAGTTACTACTCACGCTGGCTCCAATATCGCGCTACCAATAACCGAGGCGAGGTCCTGAGCATGCAAAACCGCATGTACGACGTCTACGCGCATTATGGCATCCCAAGCAATGTGCCTTTCAATCAGGTCGCCTCGTCGGGAGTCGCTTACTCGAACCGGTATTAAAGGCGATTTAGCCGGAAACGGGAGCCGCAGCCTTTGCGTCTCCCGTTTTCATTTTTGTGGCTGATTACGTCGTAGAAGCGACTTGTTCATGGAGGATCAGAAAGTCGTAACGGAATGTTTGGTGCGCGGCTCGTGCTGCTCATCTGCGCTTGGTTTCTTGCGCGCGTCACTTTCTTGCTCTACCACTCCAGCCACTCCCAACGCCTTGACGGATGCTGTCCACCGCGATCGGGCCTGCCCCAAAGAAGATCAATGCAAATGCAATCGCCGCCAGCGCAAGCGGGAGCTGGTACCCACCTTGGCCGAGCAGGCCGCTCTTCCAATGTACCTTCCAGATGGCTACGGACATGTTGATCAAGATGGCGAGTGCGGCGAAACGAGTGAGGAGTCCCACGATGACCAGGATGCCTCCAAAGAATTCCGCACCGGCGGACAGGTAGGCCATCCAGCCCGGCAGGCCCAGGCTGCTGACCATGTGCACGTGGTTCTGCATGCCTCCGAAGACTTTCTGAGAGCCGTGGCCTATCATTACGGTTCCGAGTGCGATTCGCATCGCGAGCAGCGCCAGCGGTTGCAAGCGGTCGAGGTAGCGCACAAGATCCTCCTAAGATTGGCCGGTCGGATCTTAATCCGGCGGTTGGCCATTTTATCGAGGAACAGGTCAGACAAACATCTGCGTCTTCCCAGCGGGCCGTCTCTGGCTGATGCGAGGATTACTCTAATTATGAGAAGACGCCAATCTGGAGTTCTACCACTTGTCTCGAGGATTGAACCTTATACTTCAGGATACTTCAGCGTACGTCAGGGCCCAACACTCGTTCCTAATAGTTTCCGCCCTACTCCGCCCGTCATACTACCTTCGTACCGTTCCTAGTACTTTGGTTATGTTTTTACAAGGTAAGTTGAACCCCGCGTATTAACACCCGTTCTCCTTGTGTTCCTATATACGATAACCACAACTTATAGCGTCATCCTGTCACTCCTCTCTGACCACTTTCCAGAAAACACCTACAAAACCCCAAGAAACCGGGAAATACGGCTTGACCTCAGCATTTAGGGGGTTGATATATGCTCAGCACACCGAAATTCACTCGAACGCAATTTTTGTACGAGGATTTTTTCCCAAGTTTGCCCTGCGGGCCGGAGAAACCGGCTGCGGCAGGGCCTGATTCTGTGGAAAGGGCTTTGAATTATGGGCGACTCGCCAGAAGTCATGAACATTCGCCAGGCGTCGCAGTACCTGGGAGTGAGTCCGGACACGCTGTACAAGTACGTCGGGGAACAGAAAATCCCCGCCTTCAAGCTGGGCAATCGCTGGCGCTTCAAGAAATCGAAGCTGGACCAGTGGATGGAAGAGAAGTCGAGCCAGATGGAGGCCAAGGGAAAAAAGAAACCCAGAGCGGCAGCAAGAGCCGCCGGGTCACAGTAAAGGCGGGCACATGTTTGGATTCGGATCGAAGACGATTGTTGGTCTGGATGTAGGCTCCTCCAGCATCAAGGCCGTGGAGCTGAAGCGGACCCGCGAGGGCATCGAAGTGGCGCACCTGGGTCTGGAACCGTTGACTCCCGATATCGTGGTCGACTCCATGATCGTGGACTCGGGCACGGTTTCGAGCGCGATTTCGAAGCTGTTCACCGATAACCAGATCAAGACCAAGAGCGTGGCCACGGCAGTAAGCGGTCACTCAGTGATCGTGAAGAAGATCTCTTTGCCCTCGATGAGCGACCAGGAGCTGTCGGAAACCATTCAGAAGGAGGCAGCACAGCACATCCCCTTCGATCTCGGCGATGTCAACCTGGACTACCAGATTCTTTCTGAAGATGCCGGCAACCCACAAATGGACGTGCTGCTGGTGGCAGTCAAGAAGGACAAGATATTGAACTACACCAACGTACTCTCGATGTCCGGGAAGACTCCAGCTATTGTGGACATCGATGCTCTGGCGCTGCAGAACTGCTACGAGTACAACTACGAGCCCGCGCCAGGACAAGTGGTGGCCCTGCTGAACCTGGGCGCCAGCGTCATGAACATCAATATCGTGAAGGGCACGACGCCATTGTTCCCGCGCGACGTCAGCGTGGGTGGGCACCAGTACACCGACTCGCTGCAGAAGGAATTGGATCTGAGCTTCGAGGACGCCGAGTCGCTAAAGCTGGGCAAAAAAGTGGGCACGGTGAGCGAAGACGCCAAGACCCCGATCTTGCAGCAGGTGACCGAGATCATCGTGCTGGAAATCCAGAAGACATTCGACTTCTTCCGTGCCAGCTCGGCGGGAGAGCACATAGAGAAGATTTACCTGGCAGGCGGTTCTTCCAAAGTTCCGGGACTGATCGAGTCGTTGCGCCAGGAGTTTTCCATACCGGTGGAGTTATTCAACCCGTTCCAGAAGATCGCACCGCCGATGGGAATGGGAGCGGAACTGGTAGAGCAGAATGCCGGCCAGATGGCGGTGGCCGTAGGATTGGCCCTAAGGAGTTTTGAAAGCCTATGATCCGAATCAACCTGCTGGGAACACCGAAAGCGAAGGGCAAGCGCTCCGCCGCGGCGATGCCAATGCTCGAAGTCGGCGACGCCGGCTCGCCCAAACTGAAGATCCTGGTTGTGCTGGCGATGACGGCAGCCCTGAACCTGGGCTACTGGTACCACTTGGATAAGCAGAAGCAGTCCATCGCCAAGCAGATGTCGGTGGCGGAACAGAAGAACCGCGATTTGGCCGACGTCAAGGCGCGGTATCTAGAGCGGCAGCGCCAGGCAGACAGCTATAAGCGCCGAGTGGATGTCATCGACTCCTTGCGGGCCAGCCAGGCCGGGCCAGTCAACCTTCTGGCGATGGTCGGCCAAACCGTAAACAACACCGAGGCCGTCTGGCTGAACAACCTGAAAGACAACGGCGGGAAAGTTGATATCGAAGGTGTGGCGCTGAGCACCGATGCGGTAGCCAATCTGATCAGCAACCTGCAAAGGACCGGCTATTTCAAGAATGTCGAGATGAAGGAAAGTTACCAGGACGACCGGGTGAAGGACATGCAGGCGTTTCTGTTCACGCTGACCTGCGAGAAAGCGAAGTCCTAAAGGACGAAAAATCATGGCGAACTTCAGCGAAATGTCCGGAATCAAGCAGTGGGCTGTGGTGCTGGCGGCAGGAGCGGTCGTGACCGTTGCTCTGTACTTCACGGTCTTCAAGACCGAGCGGGACGAGAACGCCGCGGCCCAGCAGAAGTTGGAAGCCAAGCTGCACGAGAACGCGGAACTCGAAGCATACCGGCCCAAGCTGGCGGAGATTGAGCGCCAACTGGTCAGCCTGAAGCAGCAACTGGAGATCGAGCGCCGCATCGTGCCAGACGAGAAGGAAGTTGATGGATTCATGCGGCTGCTGGGCGGGGAAGCACAGAAAGCCGGGGTTGAGATCCGGCGTTATACCGCGGCGCCGCTGAGCGCGAAAGATTTTTATACCGAGGTGCCGTTTGAAGTCGAACTGGACGGCCCCTTTTACTCGATGCTGAATTTCTTCGACCGTGTGCGCAAGATGGAGCGGATTGTGAATGTCTCGGGGCTGCTGGTGGCCTCGACCCGGAAGCCAAGCGATGCCAAGACGAAACATACATACCAGTACGCTGCCAACGAGAGTGTAGTAGCAACGTGCACTGCGACCACATTCTTCAGTCATGACATAGAACCGCCCGCGAGCGAAGCGGGAGGAAAATCCGGGCAGACTCCACAGCCGGTCAAAAGGTAGGGGAATGCGATGAAGCTGACGACAGGTATTCTGGTATTGACGATGACAGTGGGTGCGGCATGGGCGCAAAACCCGGACGTCATTGAGAACACCCGCAACACCATGAAGGCGCTGCAGCAGAAGAAGGCCATCGAGTCCAACGCGGCGCTGGCAGGGACGCAGGGACAATCCACGCAACCATCGGCACCGGCGGCGAACCAGAGTGCAGCGTCAGCCCCGGCCAAGCCCTCTGCGAGTAAAGCCCGCACGAGCAGCGCCACGTCTGAGGGCGCGAGCGGACTACAGAGTTCCGCGACCAGCGGGGGCATCTCGCGGACACCAACCGCTCCCAAGGCGGCTGCCACAGCGGCAGCGGCGCAGGTGAAGCCGGTGGCTGGGTTAGGTCCCAAATCGAAGGCGGCGCAGCACAAGCCGACGGTTGCCGCGAAGAGCATCAGTGAGGGCGAGCCTGTTCCCGAAAAACAACAAGAGAAAAAGTATTCCATGACGGGGAAGAGAGATCCTTTCCTCAGCCCAGTGGTGAACCACATGGGAGGATCGGGGTGCAGCACCGGCAAGAAGTGCCTGGCTATCGAGCAGATCAACTTGCGTGGTGTGGTGAGGTCGGACGCGGGTATGATCGCGGTCGTAAGCAACGAACTGAACAAGGCTTACTTCCTGCGCGAGAATGATCCGGTATTCAACGGATATGTAGTGAAGATCACGGGCGACTCGATCGTCTTCAAGCAGACGTTCCAGGACCGATTGGGCAAGTCGTCTACGCGTGACGTGACGAAGAAGATCTTTACGCCGGCTGTGTAGAGCACGGTCGTGGCCGCAGGATGAAGGGCCGAAAAACCGATTTCAAAGAAAGACACGCGGCAGGCCAACCGCCTCGCGTGAGGAGAGAAGAGATGCGAAAGCAACTGCTGGGTGTTTTCCTACCGCTGCTGATCCTGGGCTTACTGGCAGCAGCGGCTGAGACGCGGAGCACGGGCACGGGCGCTACGAAACGGGCTGCGTTGCAACGGCTCGAGGTAACTCACGGCGAAGATGGGATCAGCATTGAGATCACTGCCCGTGGGCAGTTGACCCCGAAGTTGAACACTCTGGACTCGCCCGCGCGGGTGATGCTGGACCTGCCCAATACGGTGGCTGCGACCGAGCAGCGTCATATTGGCGTGGATAGCGACGGGGTGAAGTCCGTACGTATCGGCATGGACGGGCAGACACCACCGACTACCCGTATCGTTGTCGACCTGGTCCAGGCGTGCCGCTATGAATTGGTACCCGGCAGCAACAATAAGCTTGTCCTGAAACTGCATACGGCGGCGGAGAGCACACAAACGACAACGGTTGCTACGAAGATGTCCGTGGCCAGCCCGCCTTTCGTCGTGAAGAACAAACCCACTTCGAGCAAGTCGGCCGTAGCAACGAGCGCTGCTCCAGGCAGCGAAATGAAACCGGTCGGGAGCGCTTCGGCCGCTAATGACTTCGTATTTGTCGAGCCGTCTTTTGAGCCCAAGAACGAGGCAAAATCGCACGCGAATAAGTCGGCCGAAATTGCGCCGCCGGTCCGGACAATCGAGGCGGCCGCGAAGTTCGCCGACAAGTCAGCCTCGGAACTGCTGGCTACGAAGAGCAATGCCTCCATGCAGCCCGAGGCAGCGCAGGCTGCCGGTTCGGCCATTCAGCCGGCGGTGAACATGGCCGCCGAGCAGAAGACCCAGATGGCGCAGACACCGGGGATCAATGGTCCAAAGTACACCGGTGAGCCGATTTCGGTGAACCTGAAGGATGTAGACCTGAAAGATTTCTTCCGGTTGATTCATGAGATCAGCGGATTGAACGTAGTGCTCGATCCCAACGTACACGGCACCTTGACCATCGTGCTGGATGATGTGCCGTGGGACCAGGCGCTGGATATTGTGCTGAAGAACAACGGCCTGGCACGCCAGCTCGAAGGCAACGTCCTGCGCATTGCGACTCTAGATACACTGAAGAAGGAAGCGGATGCGCGTCGCGCCCAGCAGGAATCCGAGGCGCTGGCCGTAGAGAAAGTCACCGTTACGCGTTTCCTGAGTTATGCGCACTCCAAGGACGTCGTTCCCACGGTGAAGAAGTTCCTGACTCAGCGCGGAGATGTGATGGCGGATGAGCGCACGAACGCGCTGATCATCTCCGATATTCCCAACGTGGTTCCGGGAATAGATCGCTTGCTCACACAGCTGGACCGCAAGACTCAGGAAGTGGAAATTGAAGCCCGGGTGGTGGCTGCAACCCGCAGCTTCGCTCGTGATATCGGCACGCAGTTTGGCTTTGGGTGGGGCAACTCCCCTAGCGCGGTAGGTGGAGTGCAGGCCGTCGGTACTACGCCTACAATCGTCGGAAATACCCCGAACCCGCAGTACATTGTCGCGGGTACCGGATCGAGCAGCGGTGTGCAGATCCCCCTGTTCTCCAACTTGGGACTGACCCAGCCGACAAGCGGTCTGCAATTCGTGAACGCGACCAATAGCGTGCGTATCGACGCCATTCTAACTTTGGCCGAGTCCCGTGGCTTACTGAAGATTCTGTCACGTCCGCGGGTGGTAACGCAAAACAATATTCAGGCACTTGTCCGCCAGGGCGTGCGCGTGCCCATTGTCACCCAGGCGCAGCTTGGCGGCCCACCGACAGTAACCTATGTGGATGCCTTCTTGCGGTTAACTGTCGTTCCGCAGATCACTTCGGAAGGTACGATCTTCCTGAACGTGGACGTTGAGAACACGACGCCCGACTTTGGTCGAACGGTACAGGGCAACCCGACGCTAGTCACACAGCAGGCGACTACCCAGGTGCTGGTCACCGACGGTGGCACGGTCGTGATCGGTGGGGTCATCCAGACGCAGAACTCGGTCAACATCAGCCAGGTGCCGCTGCTGGGCAATATCCCGGCTCTCGGCAACCTGTTCAAGCGTCGCTCGGTCAGCACCTCTAACCAGGAGTTGATCTTCTTCATAACGCCGAGGATTATTCAGACATAACATCGACGTCGAAGGAAAACAGGCGCCGGCTTTTCCGGAAGAACCTGTCAGGAAAGCCGGCGGTTCTGTTTTGACATCGGTGGCAAGTTCTGGTTCTCAGTTTCAGCCTGTTAAACTCGACCCATGGATCAGGAAGGCCGCTTGCGACGGCTGCAGGAAGAGCTCTCGCGGCACCGGCTTGATTCGCTCCTCATTACCCACCTTCCCAACATCCGGTACCTCTGCGGATTCACCGGCAGCGCGGGCGCGCTACTGGTAAGCGAGCGCGCCACTGTGTTCTTTACGGATGCCCGTTATACGTCCCAAGCGCGGCAAGAGGTGCGAGGCTCAAAGGTAGTGATTGGTCGCAAAGCACCACTGGTCTCGGCGGCCGAGTGGATGGCTAGAAACTCCAATCGGAGGCGCGACCAGCGCAGGCCTGTGGTGGGCATTGAGGGCGAGTACCTGACGGTTGCGGGGCGAAAGCGGCTGGCGACTGTTCTCCCGTCCGGATTCCGCCTGCGCGCGGCGCCACTTTTGGTCGAGCAGGCACGCATGGTGAAGGATGCGGAAGAAATTGCGCGTCTCCGCGCGGCGGTGTTGCTGGGTGCAAGCGTGTTCGAGGTCGCACGGCAGGCAATCCGGCCTGGAGTAAGAGAATCCGAGATCGCAGCGGAAATCGAGTACGCGGCGCGTCGGGCAGGGGCGCAGGAGATGTCCTTTCCTACCATAATTGCTGCTGGTGCCAGATCTGCGCTGCCGCATGGGCGCGCCTCGGACCGGCCAATCCCGGCCGAGGGATTCGTGGTCTGCGATTTCGGTGTTATACTCGCTGGCTATTGTTCAGACATGACCCGCACGGTGTATGTGGGTCGTCGCACGCAAGAAGCTCGCCGAGTCTACGAAGCGGTGCGGGACGCGCAACAGGCGGCCGTGAACAAGGTGCGGCCTGGCATCAGAGTTGGCGAAGTTGACCGCACAGCACGGAAGATATTGAGAAAGAGCGGCTTAGGTCCACACTTCACGCACTCTACCGGCCATGGGGTAGGCTTGGAGGTTCACGAGGCACCCCGCCTGGCCGCCGGCCAAACCGAGATGTTGCGGCCGGGAATGGTCATCACAATTGAGCCTGGAGTCTACATCCCGGGCAAATGGGGAGTGCGGATCGAAGACATGGTTCTTGTTACGGAACACAGGTGCGAAGTCTTGACGCCCACCAGCAAAGACTTCATAGCCGTTGAGTAGAGCTTATCCCTTGCCAGAAATAGCAATTGGATGGCCGGCAGTCTTCCGGTCGGAATGGCCGGAGTAGAAGGCGGTCCCGCCGCAGACGATGAATCAGAAAGAGCTCAAGGAACTCATAGAGTTCTTAATTGAAAAAGATATCGCCGAGTTTGAGTTGGAGCGCGGCGATGTAAAGGTGCGCATAAAGCGTGGCGCAGAGGCGCCTGCTTCGACGGACCCGCGATATTTCGGGGTGCATTCGGCTTCTCCTGCCGCCCCGGAAGCGGTGTCGACACCGACCCCGGTCCCCTCTAATGCGGCGCCCACAGTTCCCCAAGAACCTGTACCGGAGCCCGAGGAGCCGCTCCACACGGTGCGCTCGCCCATCGTAGGCACGTTTTACGAGGCGCCCTCACCAGGTGCTCCGCCATTTGTGAAGGTTGGCGACTTGGTAGAGGTAGGGCAGGTGCTGTGCATCGTGGAGGCCATGAAGCTGATGAATGAGATCGAGTCTGATGTGGCTGGAGAGGTAGTGAAGAAGCTGGTCGCCAACGGACAGCCGATCGAGTACGGGCAGGAACTATTTGCCATTCGGCAGCGGAAATGAGCTGCTAAATTGATTGCGAGGGCGAGGGCGCGCCAGGCGTGCCCTTTTTTGTCTGAAGGGCAGCACCCTGCCCGGGGATCATTTAGTGCAGGATGGCGGCCCCAGTGCGGGCGAGGCACCCGCACTCTTGCCCTGAGCGAAGTCGAAGGGACAGCCGGCAACGCTTGTCCTGAACGAAGCCGAAGGATGCCGGCGCTGCCCCTGCAACTGCATGTTCAAGAAGATCCTTATTGCCAATCGCGGGGAAATCGCCCTGCGCGTGATCTGCGCCTGCAAGGAACTAGGCATCCGCACGGTCGCAATCTACAGCGAAGCTGACCGCCATTCGCTGCCAGTCCGGTTTGCCGATGAGGCGATCTGCATCGGGCCGCCGCAACTGGCACAAAGTTACCTCAACATTCCCGCCGTAATCAGTGCCGCCGAGATCGCCAATGTAGAGGCAATCCATCCGGGATATGGCCTGCTCGCGGAGAACGCCAACTTCGCCGAGGTGTGCGAGACTTGCGGCATCAAGTTCATCGGACCTCCGCCGGAAATCACGCGGCTCATGGGAGAAAAGGAGAAGGCGCGCGCAGCTATGAGGAACGCCGGTGTGCCGATCCTTCCTGGGTCGGAGGGAGTCATCGCGTCCGATGGTGAGGCGCTGGAGTGGGCTCAGCAGGTCGGGTTCCCCATTATCGTTAAGGCTTCGGCTGGCGGCGGCGGACGCGGCATGCGCATCGTGCGCACAGAACAAGAGCTGCCCGCATTATTCAAAGCGGCGCAGTCGGAAGCCGCGGCAGCCTTCGGCAACGGCGATCTGTACATGGAGAAGTATGTCGAACGGCCGCGCCACATCGAGTTCCAGGTTCTGGGCGACACATACGGCAACGTCGTCAGCCTGGGCGAGCGCGAGTGCAGCATTCAGCGCCGCCATCAGAAGCTGCTGGAGGAGTCGCCATCCACGCAGATGACGTCGGAAGGGCGCGATCGGATCGGGGACATTCTCTGCAAAACGCTCTCCGAAATCGGCTACGTGAACGCAGGCACAGTCGAGTTCCTCATGGATCAAGACTGCCGGCTCTATTTCATCGAGATGAACACGCGTATTCAGGTTGAGCACCCTGTAACCGAGATGGTCACCGATGTGGACTTGGTGAAGAGCCAGATTTTGTTAGCTATGGGCGAGCGCATGGAAAACGTGCTGCATGGGCCTATCGTCCACCGTGGACACGCCATCGAGTGCCGCATCAACGCCGAGCACCCGGAGAAGTTCACCCCCTCCGCGGGGAGGATTACGGCGTTTCATCCTCCCGGTGGCACGGGTGTGCGCATCGACACTGCAGCCTACGCTGAAGGTGTGATCCCGCCCTACTACGATTCGCTTATTGCCAAGCTGATCGTGCGTGGGAAGGACCGCGACGAAGCTGTATCGCGGATGGCACGCGCGCTGGAGATGTTCATCGTCGAGGGGATTTTTACGACCATTCCGTTGCATCGAAAAATTCTCGCTGATGCGGATTTTCGCGCGGGACGAGTAGACACGACATTTATCGAGCGCTTCCTAGTGACCAAGAAGCAAGAATCCGCCGACTAACCTCTCTCCGCTGGGTTTGGATTGGCGTGATGTGTTCGGCCTGTGTCCGTTTGGCTACATTGTGCAGCTTCGGTTGCGGAATCTCTGTTGATGATCATTCTTCCCCGCCTATACGCCATCGTGGACGCTGCCTGCTTCGAGAATAAGGGTGCGTTCCTCGCCTATACGGAGGAGTTGATGGCTGGCGGCGTCACGCTGCTGCAATACCGCAACAAGAGCGACAATGCCCGCCAGATGCTTGAGCAGACTCGGGAACTCAAACGCCAAGCCGGACCACGCGTCAAACTAATCATGAACGATCGCGCCGATTTGTGTATCGCGGCGGAGTTGGACGGCGTACATCTTGGTCAGGACGATCTCTCGCCCGAGGGCGCACGCCGCGTGATAGGCGACGAACTTTGGCTGGGCGTTTCCACGCACAACCCCAACCAACTCAAGGCGGCGGACGCTACGTCCGCCGATTATGTCGCCATAGGCCCAGTCTTTCCCACCACCCGCAAGAGGAATCCTGACCCGGTGATCGGTCTTGAAGGGGTTCGAAAAGCGCGAACCTTAACCCGCAAACCGCTGGTAGCCATTGGGGGAATTACCCGGACCAACTGCCGGTCCGTCATTGAGGCGGGGGCAGACTCCGTGGCGGTGATATCCGATCTGTTACTGGAGCCCCGCAAATCAACAGAGGAATTTTTCCGCGTTCTGAGATAAAGTCGTGGGCGTTGCCGATAGAGGCTTTACCCCTGGCACAGCCGTTCTGGGGACTAGAGCTACAACGCGAAATCCTGCGTTACAACCGTAAGGAGGGACGTGAGTACTCACACACAACAACCCATCCCCCCAGCTGCTGCGACCGACTGGGAGGTCGCCACCCACCAAGATACAGAGCTGGTTAAGGGACTCGGGCTGACCAGCGCCACTATGCTGGTCATAGGGTCGATGATTGGCTCGGGTATCTACATTGTTTCGGCGGAGATTTCCCGGGAGGTCAACTCGCCGGCCCTGCTAATCGGAGCCTGGCTGGTAACAGGTTTCCTGACCATCGTGGGCGCGCTCAGTTACGGCGAACTGGCTGCGATGATGCCCCGGGCTGGCGGCCAGTACGTTTATCTGCGGGAATCGCTGGGGCCACTGTGGGGGTTCCTTTACGGCTGGACGCTGTTCCTGGTGATTCAGACCGGGACGATTGCTGCAGTGGGCGTAGCTTTCGGCAAGTTTCTCGGCATCTTCTTTCCTTCGATCTCCTCTTCGCACTGGGTCCTTCATTTTTGGAAGGTGCCACCGATTCACGTGGGCCAGATGGTACTCGGCAATATGGATGTGGGCCTGAACACACAAAACCTGGTTGCCATTTTGGTGGTAGTCGCGCTTTCGGTGATTAATATCTTCGGCATCAAGACCGGCGCTTTCATCCAGAACATCTTCACCTTCGCTAAGACTTCGGCGCTGTTCGGGCTGCTGATTCTAGGGCTTTTCATAGGACGGAACGCGCAGGCAATCGCCGCCAATTTTAGCGATTTCTGGCGAAACGCAGGACTGGGCGCGCAACATGCCGTGCAGGTGGGCGTCGGCGGGCCGATTGCCATGGTAGGGACGCTGACCATCCTCGCAGTGGCGCAAGTCGGTTCTCTTTTTTCTGCGGATGCATGGAATAACGTGACGTTTACCGCCGGGGAGGTGAAGAATCCGAGCCGCAACCTGCCGCTATCACTGGCGCTGGGGACGGGGATTGTGATTGCCCTCTACGTCGCCGCCAACGTGATTTATCTCAACGTGCTGCCGCTTGATGGAAGTCCGAATGGAGCAACCATCCTTGAGCGTGGCATCAAATATGCCACCGAAGACCGCGTTGCCACGGCAGTGATGACCCAAATGTTCGGTTCGATCGGCGGATCGCTGATGGCGATTGCCATCATGCTTTCCACTTTCGGCTGCTGCAACGGTCTCATCCTGGCGGGAGCGCGGGTCTACTATGCGATGGCCAAGGACAGGCTGTTCTTCCGCGAAGTCGCCCGGCTGCATCCTACTTATAAAACGCCCGCGGTCTCGCTCATGATCCAGATGCTATGGACGTGCGTGCTATGCCTTTCGGGAACTTACGGACAGCTACTCGACTACATTATCTTTGCCGTACTGGTGTTCTACATACTGACAATTTTTGGGCTGTTTGTGCTGCGCCGGACGCACCCGGACGCGGAGCGCCCCTATCGAGCCATTGGTTATCCGGTGCTGCCCGCTATTTATATTGTGATGGCATTGTTTATTGATGTCGTACTATTGCGCTATAAGCCGCAGTACACTTGGCCGGGACTGATCATCGTGCTACTGGGCATCCCGGTGTACTACTTGTGGTCGCGGCATTCCCGTGACGCAGCCGCAGGCCAGTCAGCGTAACTGCTAAGGAGAAGCAACGGATGTCGAACCTGTTAGCTAGAAAGCCGCTGCACTTGCTGATGGAGGAAGCCCGCGAGACGGGCGAACACAGCTTGAGGCGGACGCTCGGGCCGGTGCAACTGACGGCGCTGGGCGTCGGCGCGATTATCGGCGCTGGGATTTTTGTGTTGTCCGGGCTCGGGGCGCACTACGCGGGACCGGGACTGATGCTGTCGTTCGTGTTGTCGGGGTTTGGGTGCGCGTTCGCGGGGCTGTGCTACGCAGAGTTCGCGGCCATGATTCCCCTGGCAGGGAGCGCTTACACCTATGCATACGCGACGCTAGGAGAGCTGTTTGCCTGGATTATCGGATGGGACCTGACACTCGAGTACGCGATGGGCGCGAGCACAGTGTCTTCGGGTTGGTCGAACCACTTCGTTGAGCTCCTGAACATCTTTCATCTAAAGATGCCGTTATGGCTGGCGTACGACCATTGGACGGCGCTGCGGACCGCCGAGAAGATTGTGGCCCGACAGATGGCACAAATCTCGGACCCGTCGCTCGTGCCTGGCACGCAAGCCTTCTTGAACAAAGTTACCGCCATTATGTCTGCAGGATCTCCCGAACTGGCACAACGCGCGCATGCGATGCTTGGCGCTCCCAACGTTTTTGGCGTGGAGATCGGCTTCAACCTGCCCGCGTTCTGCATTGCGCTGATCATCACCGCAATCCTGGCGATTGGCATCCGGGAGAGCGCGCGATTCAACGCAGTGATTGTCGCGATCAAAATGTCGGTCGTGCTGTTTGTGATCGGTTTGGGCATCAGGTACGTGAACGCAGCGAACTGGGGCCACGACTGGGCATCGTTCGCGCCCAACGGCATCTCGGGCATTGGGGCAGGGGCGGCGTACATCTTCTTCGCGTATATCGGATTCGACGCAGTTTCGACGACAGCGCAAGAGGCGAAGAATCCGCAGCGCGATCTGCCGATCGGGATTATCTCCTCGCTGTTCGTTTGCACCGTGCTGTATATCCTGGTGGCGTGCGTGCTGACGGGGATGGTGCCTTGGCAAGAAGTGAACATTGAGGCACCGATCGCGCGCGCCTTCCTGGACCGGGGACTGGCGACGGCGTCGCACGTGATCACCCTTGGGGCACTGGCGGGGCTGACAAGCGTCATGCTGGTGATGCTGCTGGGGCAAACGCGCGTGCTCTACGCAATGGCGAACGACGGCCTGCTGCCAAAGAAATTCTTCGCGGCTGTCCATCCAAGGTTCCGCACTCCATGGAAGAACACGATCCTGGTGGGCTTACTGGCTGCCATCGTGGGAAGCCTGACACCAATAGATGATATCGGGAAGATGGTTAATATTGGTACGCTGCTGGCCTTCGTCATCGTGTCATTGGCCGTGCTTGTGCTGCGGCGTACTAACCCAAGTCAGCCACGGCCATTCCGCACGCCCTGGGTGCCATTCGTGCCGGTTCTGGGGATTCTCACCAACGGCTACATGATGTACAAGCTGGGATGGATCAACTGGGCACGACTCATCATCTGGTTGGCCATCGGCCTGGTGATCTACTTCACTTACAGCCGCCACCATAGCCGGGTTCAGGCGCTCGTTACCGCCGAGCCCAAGGCTCCAAAAGTGATGGCGGATTGAGAGCTTTTCCCACCACGGTTCACTTGGCCTTCCGCACAGCGCGGAGGGCCTTTTTGTTTTATAGTCGTTAGCCGTTGCCCAGGATTTGGGGCCGGCATCCGGGGTCCGGCATCCGGAAAAGCGGAAGCCTGAGCAACTAACCTCTCTCCTTCATGAAGGCTCTTCGTCACCTCCGACTCATTGGCATCGCCCTCGCTTGCGTGGTGCTGGCCGGGACAGCAGGGTTCCACTTCATCTTTGGTTGGCAATGGCTGGATGCTTTCTACATGGTGGTGACAACCCTGACCACCATCGGATATCAGGAGATCCACCCGCTCTCGAGCGGCGGGCGCATGTTCAACCTGGCACTCATTTTTTTTGGTGTATCGCTGGTCTTCCTCGCGATCGGGGCACTCACGCAGGCTTTGCTAGAATTCGAACTTCGCAGCTTTTTCGGAAGGCGCAAAATGGAGCGCTATATCGGTCGCCTCACCGACCACTACATCATCTGCGGCGCGGGACGCGTGGGGCGTAGTGCGGCGCGCGAATTGGCGCGCAGGCCGGTACCGTTCGTCATCATCGAGCAGAACGAGGCCAAGGCCCAGCGTTACGGCGATGACTGGCTGACGCTGCTGGGGGACGCCACCCAGGAGCAGACGCTGCGTCAGGCACAGATTGACCGTGCGCGCGGCCTCGTCGCTGCTACCACCACGGACGCTACGAATCTCTACATTGTCCTCACCGCACGTGGCTTGAATCCTCGGCTAAAGATCATTGCCCGCGCGAGTGAAGAGGATGCCGAGAAGCATCTGCTGACCGCCGGTGCAGATTCCGTTGTTTCCCCATATTCATTTGCCGGACACCGTATCGCGCAGTCATTCCTGCGGCCGCACGTGGTCAGCTTCCTCGATACGGCTACCACCCACCTTGGCATGGATCTTGAGATCGGCGAAATCTGCGTTGGCCGGGACTCCGCTTTCGCCGGAAAAACCATTGAGGGTTCGCGAATTCGCCAGGATCGTGGCGTCATTATTCTTGCCATTAAGCGCGAATCGGGAATGCGCTTCAATCCATCGCCCGATGATCGAATTGAGCCCGGCGATTACCTCATCGCCATGGGAGAACCTTCCCAGCTCCGGCAACTCGAACAGATGGCGGCCGCCAGGGTATGAAGATCGTCACTGCGGCTGAAATGCGCGAGATCGATCGCCTCACCAGCGAACGCTTCGGCGTCCCTTCGCTCACGCTCATGGAAAATGCGGGAACCGCAGTGGCGGAGGTTGTGCTCGCAGAATATCCTTCCGCGCGTCGCATAGGCGTTATCTGCGGGAAGGGCAACAACGGTGTCGATGGCTTTGTAGCTGCGCGAAAGCTGCACGAAGCTCGCAGGGAAGTGCAGGTGTTGCTGCTGGCGGATCCTTCCGAGCTGCGCGGTGATGCAGCGGAGATGTTTAAGAGGCTTCCAGTCTCGCCCATCATTGCGAAATCAGGGGATGACTTAAAAAGCGAGAGGGCGCGTGCGGTATTCGAGTCCGACGTGCTCGTCGACGCGATCCTCGGAACGGGTTTTCGCCCGCCCGTTCGCGGACGTTACGCCGAGGCTATCGCCGCTATCAATGCAACCTCTGCTCCGGTAATCGCTGTGGATATTCCCTCCGGCGCCGATGCCGATGTAATGGGCGAACAGACTGGCGCGGTCGCGCGTGCGGATGCGGTCGTTACCTTTACTGCTCCGCGTCCAGCGCACGTGTTCGGACTTGTAGCCAACGGTCCGATTCTGGTTGCGCCCATCGGATCGCCCGATGACGCAATCGTTTCTGACCTACGACTCAATGTCACGACCGCGAAGGACATTGCGTCGCTGATCGGACCGCGTCCCGCTGCCGCCAACAAGGGCAACTTCGGCCACGTTCTGGTGATCGGCGGTTCGCTGGGTAAGGCCGGGGCAGCAGCCATGGCAGGCATGTCCGCGTTGCGTGCGGGCGCAGGCTTGTCCACGATAGCGACGCCGAAATCCGTGCTGCCCACCGTAGCCGGATTTCATCCCGAATTGATGACAGAGCCGCTAGAGGAAACGGGAAACGGGACCATCTCGCTGCGTGCCCTGGACTACGAGCGGCTGGATGCCCTGGTCGAGCACAAAACCGTGCTTGCGATCGGCCCCGGAATTTCGCGGGATGCCGAAACCGTGGAATTCGTACAGACCGTCGTGAGCAGGTATAAAGTTCCAATGGTCGTGGACGCGGATGGTCTTAATGCTTTCCAGGGCTGCACAGAAAAGCTCGATGGTGGCGGACGTCCGCTGGTCATCACTCCCCATCCCGGCGAAATGGCACGGCTGGTGGGTTCGACGGCGGCTGCGGTCCAGCGCGACCGGCTTCAGGTGGCCCGAACGTTTGCCCGTGAACACAACTTAATCGTCGTACTCAAGGGTCATCGTACTTTGACCGCTCAGCCCGACGCTACTGTCTGGGTGAACACCACCGGAAATCCAGGCATGGCTACCGGCGGCACAGGCGACATTCTCACCGGCGTGATTGCGGGTTTCATTGCGCAGAATCCGATGCGTGTTTTCGAAGCTGTGATTGCGGCAGTTTACCTGCACGGTCTTGCGGGCGACATCGCGCGCGAAACTATGGGAGAGCAGTCGCTGGTGGCAACCGATCTCGTCCAAAACTTGCCTGAAGCATTCCGACGCGCGCGGCAGGCGAGGAGGGAGAAGTTCACCAAAATCGGCTGCTGAAGCGCCTAGCGACTGTCATTGGTTGGTCGGCCAACGACTTAAATCTTGTGATCTCCTGCCAGATCTTCTTTGCCGTAAACTCCAAGGTCGTTTTTCAATTGGCTTCGTAGCTGAGAAAGCGTTTTGATGACCTCGGCGAACTTAATCGTGTCCGTGTTCGAGAGGCTTTGCTTCGCTTGCACCAAAATTCCCCGTGATTCTTTGGAGAGAAAAATTCCGTTCCCTTCTTCGTAATACCACTTGCGAAATTTTTCTTCGAGCTGCCTTCTCTCGACAGCCGTGGGCTCCTTCTCCACGGAGGGACTGGCTTCCTCGGTAATTGCCCACAAACTCCGATAGGCCCTGAGTTGCGGAAGAAGCAGACGTACCTGTCGCTGTTTTCGCAGATCATCGACGCTCTTCTTCGCCCATACGGAAATAACCGTCGCAACAAGACTCAAAGTAGGCGCCGCCCAACCGCCAATATCCGTCATATTGTCCTCCTATCAAACACCCGAGAAACCTGCCGCGAATCAATGGGTCCAATCGGACATTAACGAGTTGAGTAATAGTCCTATCTACTTACCATTACAGCGGTTAATGATAATTCTGCGGAAGGGGAGACTCAAATTCAGTTGAGCCTTGTGTAACCTGCCGAGAAGGAGAAAGACATGACATAGTGATTCTCGGGTATGACCCATTTCCCCCAACCAAATCCACAGCGGCGCGCAGCGCGGGTACAGCTAGGGGGGTCAGTCCTGGCTGCCATCCGGTTAGAAGACGGCCAGCGTGCTCGAGGTCAACTCCAAAGCATCTCTGTCACAGGTGGCCTGTTGGCTCTGGTCAAGGCGCTGGAGCACGGCGATTTCATCGAGATTGCCTTCCAGACAAGCTCTGGCCAGGTCCACGGCATGGCGGAGATGCTGAATCCAGCGCGGCAGTACAGCAACGGATGCCTGCAGCCATTCCGCTTCATCGCCATAGGCGACGAAGATCATCGCAAGCTGCGTATGGCGGTGGAGTCAGTGATGGACCGCAATTTTCTCGGAGGACGGTTGAATCAGCCTTCGGCGCCTAAGGGCCTCTAGGTTCCTGTAGCTCGTGGTTTCTCCGCCCAAAGTAAGCTCTCGCTATACTGGTCTGCGCACCGGCATGATGCGAGAGGTCACGACCCACTCGGCCGAGGAGACGATCGCCTTCGGGCGCACATTGGCGGAGACGCTCGCCCCACCGAAACTCGTAGTCTTGCGCGGCGAGTTAGGTTCGGGCAAGACTACGCTCGTCAAAGGCATCGCTGAAGCATTCGACGCCGCTTCCGAAGAGGATGTCACCAGTCCCACCTTCACATTGGTGCACGAGTACAGGAGTCCCCGGGTCAAGGTTTATCACATTGACCTTTATCGCGTAGATACTCAGCGCGAACTGGAGACGCTGGGTCTCGACGACCTGATCGCCGAAAGCAGCGTTCTACTGATTGAGTGGGGGGAGAAATTTCCCCGTTTCGAGCGCGAGAGAGATGTGGAGATCGTCCTGGAAAGGGTGGGGGAAAGCGAGCGGCGCATCCAGATCACCAGCCGCTGAGTGCCGAATGATACTTGTTCCGATCGTAGAGCTGTCGAACCATTGTCGGCAAGCCAGAGCTGGGCACTACTAGCAAGTGACAACTGAACAGAGAAGTGAGCATTGATACTGACCTCTGACCAGTAGCCACTGACGACTGGCCACTGAGAACTGAGGACCGAGAACTGCTTTCAAAACCCCATGATGTTGTAGCCACAATCCACGTAAATGACCTCGCCGGTGATGCCGGAGCTGGCGTCGGAAGCGAGGAACACGCCAGTCGCACCGATCTCGTTCACATCCACATTACGCTTCAGCGGAGCACGCTCGGCGTGGGCTTTCAGCATTTCGCTGAAATCAGCAATCCCGCGCGCAGCCAGAGTCTTGATGGGGCCGGCAGAGATGGCATTCACCCGAATCTTGTGCTTGCCCAAGTCGTAGGCAAGATAGCGAACGGTGCACTCCAATGCCGCCTTGGCCACGCCCATCACGTTATAGCGGGGAACTACTCTCTCTGCGCCGTAGTAGGTCATGGTGATGATGCTGCCACCGTCTTCCATCAGCGGTGCGGCGGCGCGGGCGAGCGCGACCAACGAGTACACGCTAATATCGTGAGCAATGCGGAAGCCTTCGCGCGTTGTGTTTACAAAATCCCCTTTCAATTCTTCAGCCGGAGCGAATGCCACGCTATGGACCAGCGCGTGAAGTTTGCCATAGCGCCGCTTCAATTCTCCAAACAGCTGGTCGATTTCTTCATCTTTCGAAACATCGCACATGAGTGCGTCGGCGCCCGGGAGAGAAAGGATGAGATCCTTGGCTTCCTGCTCCAGACGCTCGTTCTGGTAGGTGATGGCGAGCTTGGCGCCTGCCTTGTGCAGTCCCTGCGCGATCGACCAGGCGATGCTGCGCTTGTTCGCTACTCCGAAGACAACGGCGTTTCGACCATCAAGGTTGGACGTCATGCATGTCTCCTGAAGAAATGGGAAGCAGAAAGGATAGCAGCTTATGTAAGGAAGGCAGAAGTAAGAATGCAGACTGCAGACTGCAGACTGCAGAAGTCAGATTTAAGAATGCAGAAGTAAGGCCCTAACCTCGAATGGGGCCGAAGTCTACTCTGATTCCTTATCTGCGGTAAGTTCGTTTTCTTACTTCTGCCATCTGACTCCTCACTTTTGCAATCAAAATCATTTCGCTGCGGAGACTGCGGCCGCCTTCTCCACCGGCCAACTCGCGCTCACAAATGCCAGCACGTACACCAAGCCGATTATGGCGAAACCGGCACTCAAGCGGATTCTGTGTGCAACCGCGCCCACTAGCAATCCGAGCACGACTTGCAAAAAGGTTCCGGCAAAATAGAAAGTGTTCTGGACTCTTCCCATGAAGTGCGAAGGAACTTGTTCCATCAGACCGGTATTCATGGCTATCCCACTCACTCCGCGCGCCGAGCCCATAACCCCGTACAAG
>WNFB01001066.1_pt1 | contig 27404 bp, 22 predicted proteins | sample 5400501 | NCBI WGS metagenome assembly WNFB01 (sample SAMN13153341, study PRJNA577476) | soil metagenome | isolation source: 200 cm saprolite under Douglas fir tree site 2 hole 1 | place: USA:California | collected 2015-04-18
GCTGACCGGGATCGTTTCGTGCTGCTCGAGCCCGTCGGCCGGCTGCTGCGCGAGATTGTGCCGGACGGCGCCGGCGCGGACGCGCTCGAGGCGCACGTGCTGCTGCTGCATCACGCGTACCTGTTTTGGGCCGCCGAGCAACGTGTCTATCAGATCAGCGACCAGGCGCTGCGTCGAGCAGTAGGGGAAACGCGAATCACGACGCGACTACGTCATGCCGCACAGTATCTGCAACTGCCCGAGCTGCGCGTCTGGGGCACACCGAATGAAGCCAGCCCCCCGGAGCCGCTCGACGGCATGTTCGTGAGCGAGGCCGTCTCGGCGGGGGGGGGGACCGGTGAGATCGCCGTTCTGGCGATCTTCGGGATGCGACCGGATCGACCGGGCTTCAGTGCGGTGGGACTCGAGGGCCGAGCAGACCCTGACGATCCTACGTCCAGTGAAATCGAAATCGCTGCAGCACGCGACGATGGCAGCGCACCATTCGGTCCGAAGCTGGCGGGCGGCATCGCGGCGGGACTGTATTCAGTCGCCAATGCCGGCGAGCTGCTCCTGCTCACCTGCCGGCTCCTGACGCTGCTAGATTCCGGCTGATCACATGAAGACAAAAGTCGCGGCGACCCAACAAAAAGCGCGGGCGCGGAAAATCATCGCGCGCTTGAAGCGCGAATATCCGGACGCTACGTGCGCGCTGCAGCATCGCAGTGCCTTGGAGCTCGTGGTCGCGACGATTCTTTCCGCGCAATGCACCGACGCCCGCGTCAACATGGTCACGCCGCACCTCTTCGCGAAGTACCGCAGCGCGGCCGACTACGCCGCCGCCGACCCGCGGGTCCTGGAAAAAGAGATTCAATCCACCGGCTTCTTCCGGAACAAGACCAAGTCCATCATCGGTATGGCGCAGGCGCTAGTCGAGCGGCACGGCGGTGAGGTCCCGCAAACGATGGAGGAACTGACCGCCTTGCCCGGCGTGGGCCGCAAGACCGCCAACGTGATTCTGGGCACGTGGTTCCGGAAGAACGAGGGCGTTGTCGTAGACACCCACGTCCACCGCCTGAGCCGACTGCTTGGGCTGACTCGGCAAGACGACCCGGTAAAGATCGAGCAGGAGCTGATGCAGATCGTGCCGCGGGATGACTGGACGTGGTTTTCGCATACGCTGATTCAGCACGGGCGCGCCGTCTGTATCGCGCGGCGGCCGCGCTGCGCCGACTGCGTGCTCAATCGGCTGTGCCCGAGCTCCCAGGTATGAAAACGTTAAGTCCCATCGATCGCGAGTCGCTGATCGCAACCCGACGGGACATTCACCAGCACCCCGAGCTGGGATTCGAGGAGACACGCACGGCGAATCTTATCGCCGACCGATTGCGGGCCCTGGCCTACCAGGTCACGCCCGGCATTGGAAAAACCGGCGTCGTCGGCCTAAAGAAGCATGAAGGCCGGGATGGACGCTGTGTGCTGCTCAGGGCCGACATGGATGCATTGCCCGTTGAGGAGGCCAACGCCGTCCCGTATCGCTCCCGGCAGCCCGGGAAGATGCACGCATGCGGTCACGACGGGCACGTGGCGATTGGCCTCGAGGTGGCGCGCCGCCTGGCGCCGCTCGAGCTCGCGGGCAGCGTGAAGTTCGCGTTCCAGCCCGCCGAAGAGATCTCGAACGGCGCGCAAGCGATGATCAGCGACGGTGTGCTCGAGGCGCCTAGAGTCGATGCAGCGTTCGGCATTCACCTCTGGAACGATCTGCCGGTCGGCACCATCGGCATCATGCCGGGGCCGGTGATGGCGTCGGTGGATCAGTTCGAGATCGCGATTTTGGGGCGAGGGGGCCATGCTGCCGCGCCGCATCAGACGATCGATCCGGTGCTGGTCGCCGCGCACGTCGTTACGGCGCTGCAGAGCCTCGTGTCCCGGCGGCGCGACCCGCTCTCTGAAGCAGTGGTCTCCGTGACGGAGGTGCATGCGGGACGGGCGTTCAACGTAATTCCCGACCGCGCTGACCTGCGCGGCACGGTGCGCACGTTCGGCGGCCACTTCTTCGAGGATGCGCCGCGGCTGGTCGAGGAGACGGCGCAGGGCGTCGCGTCGGCATTCGGTGCACGCGCCACCGTGAACTACCGCCGCCTGAGTGCGCCCCTCACTAATAATGAAGAGCTGAGCGCGTTGATGCGCGACGTCGCGGCCGGGTTGATCGGGGCCGGCAATGTCCGCCAGGGCGTCCGCACGATGGGCGGCGAAGACATGTCCTATTTTCTCGCGAGTGTACCCGGCTGCTTTGCCTTCGTCGGATCGGCACCCAAGGGGGGCCGCGCCTCCCCGCACCACAGTCCCACATTCGACATCGACGAGGAGTCGCTGGTGATCGGGGCGGAGCTGCTGACGCAAACCGCGATCCGGTACCTGGATTAGCGTCGTGTCGTCGAACCAGCTGGCATCCGAACCCTCCGCGTATCTCAAGTCTGCAGCCCACCAGCCGGTCCATTGGTCTCCGTGGGGCGACGCAGCATTCGCCCGCGCGCGTCTGGAAAAGAAGCCGATCCTCCTCGACATCGGCGCTGTGTGGTGCCACTGGTGCCACGTCATGGACGGCGAGTCCTACGAGGATCCCGCCGTCGCCGAGATCCTGAATCGTGATTTCGTGTGCATCAAGGTGGACCGCGACGAGCGGCCCGATGTGGACGCGCGCTACCAGCGCGCCGTGCAGGCGCTCAGCGGGCAGGGCGGCTGGCCGCTCACGGCGTTTCTGACGCCCGAGGGGGAGGTCTTTTTCGGCGGCACCTACTTCCCGCCGGACAACAATGCCTACGGCCGGCCGGGATTCCACCGCGTACTGATGGAAATCGCCCGCGCGTTCCGCGAGGAGCGCGACCGCGTGACCACGAACGCGCACGCGATTCGCGAGCACGTCGTCCGGACCCTGGATGAAGCGAAGCCCGGCGCCGTGAGCGCCGATCTCGTCAGCGGCGCCGCCGACCAGATGGCCAAGGCGTTCGACGTGCGCTACGGCGGCTTCGGCTCGGCGCCAAAGTTCCCGCACCCCGCGGCCATCGAGTTCCTGCTCGCGCGCTGGCATGATGGCAAAGGCGGACTGGCGTGGCAGCGCGAGATCGTCGAGAAAACGCTCACGGGCATGGCGCGCGGGGGCATCCGCGATCACCTGGGCGGGGGCTTCCACCGCTACTCGGTCGATGAGCGATGGATCGTGCCGCACTTCGAGAAGATGTCGTACGACAACTCCGAGCTGCTGCGCGCCTATCTCTCGGCATACCAGGCGTTCGGAACACCGCTGTTCAAGGAAGTCGCGACCGGGATAGTGGATTGGGTGCTCGAAGTCATAGTGGACAGGGAGAACGCCGCGTTCGCGACGTCCCAGGACGCCGACCTCACGTTCGGCGATGATGGCGACTACTGGACCTGGATGCTGGAAGAAGCAACGGCGCAGCTGACCGCGCCGGAAGTCGCCGTCGTTTCAAGCGTTTTTGACATTCAGGAGACGGGCGAGATGCACCACAACCCGAAGAAAAATGTGTTGTGGTGGAAGCAGGACCCCGCCAGTGATGACGAATGGCCCGTGTTGCGCACGGCAATGCAAAAGCTGAAGGCCGCACGTGATCGCCGGAAAGCACCGTTCGTGGACCGGACCGCTTACGTCAATTGGAACGCGATGATGGCGGGCGCCTTTCTGCAGGCCGGCGCCGTGCTCGACCGACCGGAGTGCAATGCGCTGGCATTGAAAATTCTCGAGCGCATCTGGTCAGAGGCGTGGGATCCGAAGAATGGGATGTCGCACGTCCTCGGCAGGCCAGAGCCGCGCGGCATGCTCGACGACAACGTGCAAGCAGCCGCTGCTTTTCTCGACGCGTACGAAGCGACAGGCGAATCCGGCTGGCTGGAGCGGACGATCGAGGTGGTCACGTACTGCGCCAAGGCACACGCCGATCCGAACGGAGGCTACTTCGACATCGCTGCGACCAACGGCACGGCCTACCTCGCGACCCGCGCCAAGCCGGTTCAGGACGCACCGACTCCTTCTCCCAACGGCGTCGCCGCGCTGGTGCTGGCGCGTCTCTGGGCGCTGACCGACAAAGCCGAGTGGCGAGAGCAACTCGATCGCCAGCTCGGCGCGTTCGCGGGTAGCGCGCGCGAGTTGTCCTTGCACGGATCCACCGTGCTGCGCGCCGTCGACTGGGCCGTGCACCCGGTCACGCGCATCGAAGTCCGAGGGCCGCGCGGTGACGGTCCGGCTTGCGCGATGCATCTGCTGGCGTTGCAGACCTACCGGCCACGCAAGGTCGTCGTGCGGAAGATCGAGGCGCGCCCCGCCGCGACTATCTGCGTCGGAACCACATGCTCGTTGCCCGTCTCCACCCCGGAGCAGCTCGCGGGGCTGCTGGAGGCGTGAACCGCCGCACCCTCGGCCGCACAGGACTCTCGGTCAGCGAGATCGGTTTCGGCGCCTGGGCAATCGGCGGCAACGCGTTCGGCAACTCGTACGGCACTACCGACGACGCCGAATCGACGCGCGCTATCCGCCGCGCCTTCGAGCTCGGCTGCAATTACTTCGACACCGCGGACGTCTACGGCCACGGGCACTCCGAAACGCTGCTCGGCGCGGCATTGCACGACGTCCGCGATCAGGTCTTCATCGCGACCAAGGTGGGCGGCAACTTCTACGACGGCGACGTCCATATGGACTTCACGCCAGGATACCTGCGGTTCGCCGTGGAACGCTCGCTCGAGCGTCTGCGCACCGACCACATCGACCTGCTGCAGCTGCACAATCCGCCCATCAACCTGATTCCCGCGATGGGCACCTACGAACCGTTGGAAGAGATGAAGCGCGAGGGACTAATACGGTTCTATGGCATATCCGTGCACCCGCCCGAGGAGGGCGTGGCGGCGGTCCAGGCGACCATGCCTGACACAGTCCAGATCGTCTACAACTTGGCGCGGCGCGAAGCCGAGGACACATTCCTACCCACGGCGCAGGCGGCGAACGTCGGGGTGATCGCGCGCGAGCCGCTCGCGAACGGCTTCCTGGCGGGGCACTACCACGCCGACAGCAGATGGGAGCGCGGTGACATCCGCAGCCGCATGCCGCGGCCTTACGTGGCACAGCTCTCCGCACTGGGTCAGCGCGTGCGCGAGCTGGCCGAGAAGTCGGGGATGACGGCGTCGCAGCTGGCGCTGAAGTTCGTGCTCGATCGCAGGGAGATCGCGTGCGCGATCGTGGGCATGAAGACGGTGCAGCAGGTCGAGGAAAACCTCAATGCGGGGATGTAGATGCCGAACAAGAAAGCGGTGATCGAGACCAAGAAGGGTACCATCGAGCTGGAGTTGTTCGCGGACGAAGTGCCCGGCACGGTCGCGAATTTCGAGAAGCTGGCGAATTCAAAGTTCTACGACGGTACCAAGTTCCATCGCGTAATTCCGAACTTCATGGTCCAGGGCGGGGATCCGTACTCCAAGACCGGCCAGGGGGCGGTCGGCACGGGCGGCCCGGGATACACGATCAAATGCGAAACACAGAAGAACACGCACAAGCACATCGCCGGAACGCTATCCATGGCGCATGCCGGCAAGGACACCGGTGGCAGCCAGTTCTTCATCTGTCACTCACCGCAACGACATCTCGACGGCGTGCACACCGCGTTCGGGCAGGTCACCAAGGGAATGGATGTCGTCAACGCGATTAATGGAAACGACGAAATTACATCGATCCGCGTCTCGTAATCGGTGGGGGAGGTTTTGTGGTTGCTTTGCTTTTGGCAATGACGATCGTGGTGCAGGACTCGGGAGCGTTTGTCGTGAGGCTCGGCAACGACACACTCTCGCTCGAGCAGTACACGCGCTCCGCTACGCAGCTGCGCGGCGAATACGTCATCCGCACGCCGCGGAGCCTGCATCGCATCTATACCTTCGACCTGAATCCAGACGGCACGATTCGTCACCTCGAGTTGGTGACACACAACATCGGTGGCGCGCCGGGGCCGATGGAAACGAGGATGTCGGTCGATTTCAAAGGCGACACCGCGGTCATGGTCGCGCCGCGCGGCGACAGCGCCGTGACGTCGAAGCTTGCGGTCCCCCGCGGAACGTTCCCGTTCCAGTTCTATGTGTACGGCCTGATGGAGCAGATCGGCCGGTGGGCACGCGGCACCGGGAAAGACAGCGTCCGGTTCACCGCGCTCTACTCCGCCGATCGAACCAGCGGCGGCTACGTCCGCAAACGCGGCGGCGACACGCTGGTGTTCATGTTCGATGAAGGCCAGCTCGCGGGAGTCGGCCCGTTCACCTTCCGCCTCGACCGGCAGGGGCAGCTGACCTGGCTCACCGGCAAGGGCAGTACGCTGCAAGTCGAGGTCCAGCGCGTGGCCTGCGTGCCGATGGCCCAAGCGGGCCCGATGTTCGCCAATCGGCCGCTCGGACAGCTCTCTCCCAGGGACACCGCTCGCGCGACGATCGGCGGAGCAGCGGTGTGGATCGACTACAGCCGTCCCTCGCGCCGGGGCCGTGACATTTTCGGGGCCCTGGAGCCTTGGAACAAAGTGTGGCGCACCGGCGCAAACGCTGCCACGCAGCTCAGCACGCCGGTGGACCTCGTCATCGGCGGCGCCACGGTGCCAGCCGGCAAGTACACGCTCTGGACCCTGCCCACGCCAAGCGGCTGGAAGCTCATCATCAGCAAGCAGACGGGACAGTGGGGCACCGAGTACCAACCGGAACAGGATCTGGTGCGCGTCGATGCGAAAGTCGAAACGCTCGCCATTCCGGTCGAGCAGTTCACCATCGCTCTCGAGCCGGCAGCCGCACCGACGGCGATCACCTTCACCTGGGACCGAGTGCGGTACTCCGTCCCGGTCACGAAGAAATAAGTGCATCTCGATTTCGCGGTCGTCGCCGACTATGCGCTGGTCGATCAGTCGGGCAAGATGTCGGTGCTCGGCATCTTCCAGCACATCTGGGTGCCACAGTTTCCGGCGATGCATCCGCGGCTCCACCTGGTGCTCCGGTTGAAGGGAAAACGCACCGAGGTCGGCGAGCATCAGGTGCAGATCAAGCTGCTCGATGAAGAAGACGCGGAGCTGCTGGGCGGCTCGGGCACGGTGAACTTTGCCGAGCCGCCCGCCGGCGTCACGGAGATCGAGGCAGCGGCCGTGCTCGTGTTCGACGTGCCGTTCCCGCGGGCCGGCCAATATCGTTTCGAGATCACGGTGGACGGCGAGCGCAAAGCCACCGTGCCGATCACCGTATCCCAGATGCTGCCGTCAGCGGCGCCTCCCTCTTCCCCCAAGGCTCCCGGTTCCTAGCACACTCTCGCTCGGCGCGTACGTGCGGCTGCCGGTCCTGCTACTTGCCGCCGTACTGGCGCTGGGATTCGGCCTCGGCGGATATCCGCTGTTCGATCCCGACGAGGGACGCAACGCCGAGGTCGCGCGTGAGATGGCGGCGAGCAACGATTACGTGCTGCCGCATTTCGACGGACTCCCGTACCTCGATAAGCCGATCGTCTATTTCGCGGCGGCCGCGGCGAGCATGGAGGTACTCGGGCCAACCGAGACGGCGGCGCGTTTGCCCGCGTATCTGTTCACGCTCGCGACGCTGATCGTCGTCGTGTGGTTTGCCCGGCGACGCTGGGGGCCCGACAGCGGCTGGCTGGCAGCACTGGCGCTCGCAACGATGCCGCTTGTTCTGGCGTACGCCCGCACGACGATCATGGACAGCGCGCTCGCATTCTGCACCACGCTCGCCATCCTCGCGTTCTGGGACGAGCGTCCCGTGCTGGCGTGGGCTGCGATCGGGCTGGGATCCGTTACCAAGGGTCCGGTCGCGATCCTGATCCCGCTCGCGACACTCATCCCGTATTCTCTGCTCATCGGCCGACCACTGCGGCGACTGTTTCCCCTCGCGGGCCTGGGCGTGTTCGCGGTCGTGGCGCTTCCCTGGTTTCTCGCAGTCTCGCATCGCGTTCCTGAATTCCCGCACTATGTGTTCGTGCGCGAAACGTTCGAGCGAGTGACGACGACCCGATTCCACCGGACCGCGCCGTTCTGGTACTACCTGCCGATCGTTCCGGTCGCCGCCTTCCCCTGGATCGTGCCCGCGGTCGGACGTCTGAAGAGCTGGCGCTGGGGCTGGCTTGCCCGGCGCGTGAACCCACAGGCGCAGGAGTCGATCCTCCTGACGTGCTGGGTTCTGGGTCCGTTGTTGTTCTTCACGCTGAATCAGTCGAAGCTGCCCCAGTATGTGTTGCCGTTGATGCCGGCGTTCGCGCTTGCGGCCGCTCGCGTTCTCACACGCCAAGCGAGCGAGCTGGGCGGCGGCGTCGGAACGGCGCGCCGGACCTACGCGGCGCTCGCAGCAGTGTTCGGTCTCGCACTGGTGTCCCTGACGGTGTGGCTGCCTGCGCCCATCAGCCTGACGCCGGCGGAACGGGCCGCGATTCCAGCGACTGCGGTCGCGTTGGGCGTCGCGTTGCTCATTTCCGCGGCGTTGGTCTGGTATGGCGGACGCGACGCGCATCCGCGGCCGGCCCTGGCGGTGATGGGGTACGCGCTGACCGTGATCGCGATGCCGATCGTGTCCAGCCGGTTGCTCGTCGCGGTCGGCGAGGATCGCTCGGCGGCGACGCTCGCGCGGGTGATTCAGAATGTACGGCCGAGCGGGGAGGGGGTGGAGGATGTGGAGGTCGTGGGGGTCGCGGCGTTCCCAACTTCCCTGCCCTTCTATCTGCGGCGGACAGTTCCGATTGCGACGGCGACGGCGTATGAGCTGACGAGCAACTTCATAGCCGATTATCAGGCACAGTTCCGCCGCGATAGCGCGTCGCCGCTCAAACCGGCCGAGTACTGGCGCGATCGCGTGCGTCACTGCCGCACACCCGCCGTGTTCGTTGCGCGCGCCAACGACGCGCGCGTCCGCTCGCAGCTCGATTCCGTGCTGCCGCTGCTCGCCGTTGAAGGCCAATACGCGGCTTATGGACCATGTGCGGGATCTTTGGCGCGATAGCGCGCCGCGACGCGCCGCTGCGCCATCCGGACGCGCTCCTGAGGATGGCGGCTGCCTTGCGCCACCGCGGGCCCGACGGCGAATGCATCGTGGGTCACGAGCGCGCGCGCATCGGCGCGCGCCGGCTCGCGATCATGGATCTCACCACCGGCGATCAGCCGTTCCAGAGTCCCGACGGCAAGATCTGGATGGTCTGCAACGGCGAGATCTACAATGCGCCTGATCTGCGCCGTGAAGCTTCCGCATGGCGCTATCCATTTCGCTCGCACGGTGACATCGAGACGATCGTGCCCTTCTACGAGCGCTTTGGTGCGGACGCGGTCGCCCGGCTCGAGGGGATGTTCGGCCTCGCGATCTGGGACGACGCGCGGCGCCGGCTGGTGCTCGCGCGCGATCGCGCCGGTGAGAAACCGCTGTTCTGGGCCGAAGTGGACGGCGAGCTGCGATTCGCTTCCGAAATCCAGGCGCTGCTCGAGTTTCCCGACCAGTCCCGCCGGCTGAATCGGAAGGCGCTGTCGCTGTATCACGCGCTGGGCTATGTCCCGGCGCCCTACACGATGTTCGACGGAATCCACAAGCTGCCGCCCGCCTCCCTGCTCATCGCGGAGGGTGAGCGCATCGAGATTCGCCCGTATTGGAGCGCGGCGGATGCCGCCAGCCGCGCTTCGACATTGTCGCTCGAGGACACGACCGGCCTGCGCGAAACGTTACTGCGCGCGGTGAAGCGCGAGTTGATGTCTGACGTCCCGCTCGGCGTGTTCACGAGCGGAGGACTCGACTCGTCGCTCCTCGTCGCCGCCGCGGCCCGCGCGATTCCCGGCGAGCGCATCCACACCTACGCGGTGCGGTTCACGGAGTCCGGCTACGACGAGAGCGCGTACGCCGAGGCGGTGACGCACGAGATCGCGTCGGTGCATCACGTCGTGACGGCCGACGACGAATCGCTGGGCCGCGCGCTCGACGTGGTGTCGCACTCACTTGCCGAGCCGCTCGGCGACCCGGCGGTGCTCCCAACCTGGTTGCTCGCCGAAGCGGCGCGCGAGAATGTGAAGGTGATTCTCTCCGGCGAAGGCGCCGACGAGCTGTTCGGCGGCTATCCCACCTACCTCGGGCACAAATTCGCGGAGCGCTGGCAACGGGTCCCGGGACCGCTGCGTCACGCCGTCCGCTGGGCGGTGAATCGTTGGCCGTCGTCGACCGGCAAGATGACGCTGGAGTACATGCTCAAGCAGTTCCTGTCGGCAAGCGAGCGCCCGTGGCTGGAACGTCACCTCACCTGGCTGGGCGCGATGACGATCGAAGAGGGCGTCATTGCCGAGCTGGCCTGTAAACTGGACCGCTTCCCGCACGACGATCCGCTGAATCGCGTGATGTGGTTCGATTTTCTGACCTATCTGCCCGACGATCTGCTGGTCAAGGTCGATCGCGCGACGATGCTGGCGTCGGTCGAAGCGCGGGCGCCGTTCCTCGATCGCGAGGTGATGGAGCTGGTGCTGCCTGGTCCTTCGCGTTTCAAGGTGCGTGGCCTCATGACCAAGGCGATATTAAAGGAAGCAGCGCGCGGGCTCGTGCCGGCCGCGGTCATCGATCGCCGGAAACGAGGACTGTCTGTGCCGGTGGCCCGCTGGCTGAACACGGGACTCGCTCCCCTGGCTGACCGTTTGCTCGACACGCCGCTCCTGGCGGAGCACCGGACCGGTCGCCGTAACCATGCGCGCAGGCTGTGGCCGCAGCTCATGCTCGCATTGTGGAGTGAACGGTGGGGGATAGACATCAGGTGAACCGCGACGATGCGCTTTCGCTTATGCAGGAGCACACCCAATCGCCTTCGCTGCGGCAGCACATGCTCGCCGTCGAGGCCGCGATGCGGGCCTATGCCGTCAAGTTCGGGGAGGATCCCGAGCCGTGGGGTCTCGTCGGCTTATTGCACGACTTCGACTACGAGAAATTCCCCAATCAGGAGCACTCACCCACCGCTGGCCATCCCTCGTGGGGCGTTGACCTGCTGCACTCCAAGGGAGTCCCCGAGCCGCTGCTGCGAGCGGTGCTCGGTCACGCGACCTACTCCGGGGTACCGCGTGACACGCCGATGGCGAAGACGCTCTTCGCGGTCGACGAGCTGTGCGGCTTCCTGGTCGCGTGCGCGCTGGTGCGGCCGTCCAAGAGCTTCGCGGACCTCGAGGTATCGTCGGTCAAGAAGAAGCTCAAGGACAAGGCATTCGCCCGCGGCGTGAACCGCGACGAGGTGCGCCAGGGCGCCGAGGAGCTCGGCGTGCCGCTGGACGAGCACATCGCATTCTGCATTCAGGCGCTCCGGCCAGTGGAACCCTCATTGGGTCTCGGAGGGTGAATCCGTTTTCGCGTGCGTTGGATAGGGCAACCGGCGCACGGCCCATCCCTGGCAACATCGTCCGCCACATCTCGATCAGCAGTGACGCGCTCGATACCATGCTCGAGATGATCGCGGGCGCAGAGCGCACCGTCCATTTCGAGAACTACATCATCCAAGACGATAACACCGGTAGCCGCTTCGCCACGGCGTGGGCGGAGCGGGCCCGCGCCGGCGTGCGCGTCCGAATCCTCTACGATGCCTTCGGCTGCGGCAGCACCAGCGGCAGGTTCTGGCGCGAGCTGCGGAGTTCCGGTGTCGACGTTCGCCCGTTCCGGCCGATCTGGACGAGCGGCCCGATCGAAGCGTTCAGCCGCGATCACCGCAAGCTCCTCGTGGTAGATAGCGAACGCGCGATGACCGGCGGTCTCTGCATCGGGGACGAATGGGCCGGCGATCCTCAAGACGGTCGAGAATGCTGGCGCGATACGATGGTCGTGATATGCGGGCCGGCTGTCGCCGCCCTCGGGGCTTCGTTCGGACGTATGTGGGCGCGCGCCGGCCGACCGCTTCCCGAAGACGAGACCGCTCCGGCGCCCGAGGAGTGCGGCCCGTCCGCCGTGAGGGTCGTGGAAGGTGTTCCTGGACAGTCGCGGATCTACCGCGCGGTCCAGCTGCTCGCGGCGGCGGTGACGGAGCGGCTCTGGATCACCGACGCGTATCTGGTCGCACCGCCCCCGCTGTACGCGAGCTTCGTGGATGCAGCCCGCAGCGGCGTGGACGTACGCATGATGCTGCCCGGCACTTCCGACATCCCCATCGTCCGCATCTTCACCCGCAGCGGCTATCGCGAGCTGCTCCATGCCGGCGCGCGCATCTTCGAGTATCGTGGGCCGATGCTGCACGCCAAGACGCTCGTCGGCGACCATGAGTGGTCGCGTGTGGGATCGAGCAACCTCAACGTCTCGAGCCTGCTGGGCAATTACGAGCTGGATCTCGTCGCCGAGCACGAAGGACTGACGGCGACGGTCGCGACGCAGTTCCTGCATGACATGACGCGGAGCCGTGAGATCGTGCTGATGGCGCGGCGCCGGCTGCCGCTGCCGCCTAAGCTCGTCGCTGCCGCAGCCGTGAATCCGTCGCGCACGGTCGTGCCGTCGCAAACTCCGGTTCCGCAGCACAAGCGCACGCTGCGCGAGCGCCAGGCGATCGCGGTCGTGGCGCTGATGCAAGTCGCCGGAGGCACACGCCGGATGCTGGCCGGAACGGCGGCGGTGGCGTTCCTCGTGATGGGCGTCATGCTCGTCCTCTTCCCGATCGTCACTAGCACAGTGCTCGCGGTGGGGGCGCTGGCGACATCCCTCTGGCTCGCTGGCGTCGCCGTCGCCCGGCGGCGGCGGCGCCGTGAGAGCGATGTCCGCTGAGCGGGAGGGTGGAGGGGGAGGGGGAGGGGGTGGGGGAGGGGGCGAAGGCGGCGTTCAACCTCCTGCCAGCCCTACGCGTATGGCAAGCAGCGCAGACGACAAGGGCTTAGTTGCGAAGACGTTAGCCGGTGATCGCGACGCGTTTGGGGTGCTGGTGGAGCGTTATGCAGCGCAGGCGCGGCGGGTCGCCCGGGCGGTATTGGGTGATCCCGACGATGCAGATGACGCCGCGCAGGACGGTTTTCTGTCCGCCCTGGTGAAATTCTCGCAATACGATGCACGACGTCCCTTCGGGCCCTGGTTGATGCGCATCGTCGCCAACGCGGCCACGGATCGGCGCCGGCGCCGCAACGTACGGCAGGCCGAGCCCATCGACGCTTCGTTGGTGGGTGGAGGTCCGCGGCCCGACGCCGCGGCAGTACGCAGCGAGCTGGGTGATCGTCTGCGTTCCGCGCTGGGCGAGTTGTCCGAGCGGCGCCGAACCGCGGTGGTCCTGTTCGATGTGGAGGGTTACTCGCACGCCGAGATCGCCGGGATCCTCGGAATCCCCGAAGGAACCGTGCGATCCGAAGTTTTTCACGCGCGTCGCCGTCTGCGCACGCTGCTGGCCGATTGGAAGGAGTAGGCAAGATGAAAGACTCGCAGCCGTTCGATCATCGCCCGGATCCGGAGCTCGGCGTCGCGTTACGAGCCGCGCTGGAGCCGAAGGACGATCAGTCGGCGTTCGTCGCTCGCGTCATGGCGCAGTACGAGCGCGCCCTGGACCGCGCCACGATCCCGACGCTCGACGTTCTGGCGTCATGGTTCCGGCCGGGCATCGCTGCGGCGGCCGCCGCGCTCGTCGCCGGATTCCTGCTCGGGCGCACCGTGCTGACGCCGGCGCCGGCCTCGATCGATGCCGCGATGGCACCGCTCGAAGGACCTGGCCTCGCGGCTTTGGTGACGGCGCCAGATCCACCGGACGCCAGCGTCGTTTTTTCGTCGCTCGTCGAACAACGCTAAGAAAGAGAAAGAGGAGCCATGCTGAATAGATCGAAACTCGCCGCTGTCGGCCTGCTGGCCGCGGTGTTTGTGGCGGGCGGACTGGCCGGCTGGGGTGGCCGCGAAGCGGCGGAACGCGAGGGCCGAGGTCCGCATCGCGGACCGGATGAGATGGTTGCCTATCTGAGCAGGGAGCTGGACCTCAGCCCCGCGCAGCGCGACTCCGTCCGCGCGATCTTCACACGGCACCGCCCCGAGACCGACGCCCTGTGGGCGCAGGTCCGGCCGCGGTTCGATTCCATCAAGGCGCGCATGCGTACCGAGATCGACGCCCTGCTCACGCCGGAACAGCGGACTCGTCACCAGCAACTGATCGACGAGGCCGAGCATCACCGTAGGGAGCGGGAAGACTCCACGAAGGCAAAGGCCGGAGGGCGGAACTGATGCGCTGGAGTACGGGGATCCTCGCAATCACGATCGCGACGCCCGCGGCGGCACAGCATGTGCAAATCACGCTTCAGGAAGCGATTCAACGCGCGCTCCAGGTACAGCCTGCGATGGTGCAGGCCCGGGGCGACGAATCGAACGCCGGGGTGCAGCGTCTCGCGGCCATCGGAGCTTTCGTCCCGACCGTCACCCTCAACTCATCCGCATTCCGGCAAAACTCGGCGTCGATTGTCAACGGCCTCCCCGCGCAGGCCGGGACTTACACGTACAACACTGGGCTCAGCCTCAATGTCGATGTGTTTGACGGGCTCCGAAGGCTGCAGCGCTATCGTAACGCGGCCGCTACGGCGGAGGCCGCGAATGCCGGCTACACGAATCAGCGTTTTCAGGTCACCCTGCAGACAAAACAGGCGTTCTACAATGCCCTGGCCACCCAGGAGCTCGTGCGGGTCGCGGAGTCGCAAGTACGCCGCGCTCAGCAGCAGCTGCAGATCTCAGTGGACAAACTGCATGCAGGCTCCGCGACGCGCTCCGATTCGCTTCGATCCACGGTCGATTATGGGAATGCCCGCATTGCGCTGCTCCAGGCACAGGCCAATCTCGCGACCGCGCAGGCGAATCTCGGTCGCCAGGTGGGAATCGACAGCTTGGTGCGGGCGGTCCCCGACAGCACGCTTCCCGCGCTGCCGGATTCCATAGGGTTGAGGACGGCGGCGCTCGACAATTCGCCGCAGGTCATTCAGGCACAGGCACAGGCGCGCGCGTTCGGCGCCACGGTGTGGGACCAGCGCTCGCAGTATCTCCCAACGCTGAGCGTGTCGTACAGCACGTCGAGTCAGGGTCTGACCCAACCGTGGCAAGGATTCAGTGCTCCGAATCGAAACCTGAATCAGCTTCGCTTTAGTCTCAGCTGGACCATTTTCAACGGTTTCGCACGCGAGCAGCAGCAAACTGCCGCCGTGGTGCAGCGTGACATCGCGACCGCCCGCGCGGAAGACACGCGACGTCAGGTCAACGCCGCTCTGACGCAACAGCTCGCGGCGGCTGCGACGGCGTTCGAGCAAATCGATATCGCCCGGGCCAATGTTGCGGCGGCAACCGAGGATCTGCGCGTGCAGAACGAGCGGTATCGGGTGGGCGCAGCGACAATTCTCGACCTGTTGACCTCCCAGACGGCGCTCACTCAGGCCGAAGTCAACCTCGTACAGACCCGCTTCAACTATTTGATCGCCCGCGCGCAGGTCGAGGCGGTCGTGGGACGGACACTATGACGTCGACCGCAGCGATGCTGTTCCGCACCGGCGACACGCCGACGCCCGACACCGTGATCCTGACGCATCACCTCACGCGCGAGTATCAGATGGGCGCCGAGGTCGTGCACGCACTACGCGGTGTGGAGATCCAGATCAAGAAGAACGAGTTCGTCGCGTGCATGGGACCGTCTGGGTCGGGCAAGTCGACGCTCATGAATCTGATCGGCTGCCTCGATACACCGACGAGCGGCGAGTACTGGCTCAACGGCCAGAAGGTGAGCGACTTGAGCGACGACGAGCTGGCGCGGATCCGCAACAAAGAGATCGGGTTCGTGTTCCAGACGTTCAATCTGCTACCGCGCGCCGACGCGCTGCATAACGTCGAGCTGCCCCTCATCTACGCGGGGATGGGATCCAAGGAGCGGCGCGAGCGCGCCGCCCGCTCCCTCCAACAGGTGGGGCTGGGCGACCGTATGGATCACCGGCCCAACGAGCTGTCCGGTGGGCAGCGCCAGCGCGTCGCGATTGCACGCGCGCTGGTGAATTCGCCCAGCATCCTGCTCGCCGACGAGCCCACCGGAAACCTCGACTCGGCGACCGGCAACGAAATCATGGGGCTCTTCGAGGAGCTGCATCAGACGGGCCAGACCATCGTGCTGGTGACGCACGAACACGACATCGCGGCGCACGCGCACCGCCAGATTCACCTGCTCGACGGCAGGATTGCGCGCGATGAGAGGATGGAAGGTCAGACGTGAACAAAAACTTTTGGGGAAACGCAGCGGCTGCGCTGCTGCTCGCGAGCGTTGCCGCCTGCCACAAGACGCAGGCGACGCAATCGTATGAGGCGGTTCCGGTGGAACGCCGCAACCTGGTGGTGTCGGCCTCGGCATCCGGAGCGATCGAGCCCGTGCTGACCGTCGACGTGAAGTCCAAGGCGTCCGGCGAGATCATCGGGATGAACGTGCAGACGGGCGACGACGTGAAGCAGGATCAGCTGCTGGCGTCGATCGATCCGCGTATCCCGCGCAACAGCTTGGCACAGGCACAGGCGAACCTGCAGGTCGCCCAGGCACAGCTCAGCAATGCCAAGTCTCAGATCGCGCGGTCCGATACCCTCTTCAAGGCTCAGGCCATCACGCAGACCGAGTACGACGGCGCCAGGCTGGACTACGCGAACGCCAACGCGGCGGTGATCCGCGCGCAGTCGGATCTGGAGAACGCGCGCGACCGCATGAACGACACGAAGCTGCGGGCGCCGCTGGCGGGCACCATCATCACCAAAAACGTGGAGCTGGGTACCGTGATCTCGTCGCCCACGACCGACGTGGGTGGCGGCACGGTGCTGTTCAAGATGGCGAACCTCGACACGGTGCAGATCCGCGCGCTCGTGGACGAGACGGACATCGGCAAGGTGTCGCCGGGTCTGTTCTCCACGATCACCGTGGATGCGTATCCCAATCGTCCGTTCGAGGGCAGCGTCTTGAAGATCGAGCCGCAAGCCACGGTGCAGCAGAACGTCACCATGTTCAACGTGCTCGTGCGGATTCCGAACCCAAGTCACCTGCTCAAACCCGGCATGAATACCGAGGTCGAGATTCACGTCGGGCGCAGAGACAACGTGCTCGCGGTGCCGAACGCCGCGTTGCGGACGCAGCGCGACGTCGCCTCCGCGGCGCAGGTGCTGGGACTCGATCCGAACGAGGTGCAGCAGCAGCTCGCGACGGCGAGCCAGCAGCCGCAAACGCCAACCAGCCGTGACAGTGCGTCGCTCGGTGGCGGTACGGCGCGGCGCGATACCACGGCCACCGGCGGGAATACGATGACGACGCCCGATGGCCGGACCATCCAGCTGCCGCCGGGTGTGACCGAAGCGTTAGTCCGATCGGCGTTCCAGAAGCGCATGTCGGGCCAGGATCTGACGCCGGCCGAGCAGAACGCGATGGCGGCCATGCGTCAGATGATGATGCGCGCGGGCGGGGGAGCCGGCGGCGGTGGTGCCGGCGGCGGGGGCCTCCGCCGCAGCGGTGAGCCGTCGAGCTATATCGTCTTCGTCCTCAAGAAGGGGAAGCCTGCGCCGGTGCAGATCCGCACCGGGCTCACCGATCTCGACTACATCGAGGTGGTGAGCGGCCTGACCGAGCATGATACGGTGCTCGTACTGCCCAGCGCGTCGCTGCTCAATGCGCAGCGCGACATGCAGCAGCGCATGCGCAGTGTAACGGGCGGCGGCCTGCCGGGCCTGCAGCAGCAGCCGGCCACCACGCCGCAGCGGCCCCAGACGACGACGAGGCCGTAGCCATGCTGCTCGGCGAAATCTTCCAGGTCGCGCTGCAGGCGATCCGCGCGAACAAGCTGCGCTCGTTCCTCACGATGCTGGGCATCATCATCGGCGTCGGCGCCGTGATCACGATGGTCGCGCTGGGGAGCGGCGCCCAGAAAGCGGTGCAGGCGAGAATCGCCGCCCTCGGCCCCACCCTGCTGTCCATCTATCCGGGCCAATCGTTCCGCGGCGGCATCGCGATCATGTTCGATCAGCGCGTGAGCGTTACCGTGGATGACGCCGCAGCGCTCGCGCGGGACGCGCGCTACGTGAAAGGCGTCGTGCCCGAGCTGACCCGCAACCTGCAGATCAAGCGCGGCGGGCAAAACGGCAACGTGAGTATCGTCGGCACCACGCCCAACTACCCCACGGTGAAGAACTTCACGTTCACCGCGGGCCGGATGTTCACGGCCGGCGAAGACGAGGGACGGCGCCGCTACGCGGTGCTCGGCTCGGCGATTCCCGACATGTTCAACGCGAACCCCGCGGCGATGATCGGCCAGGAGATTCAGATCCGCGGGATTCCGTTCGAGATCATCGGCGTCCTGGCAGCCAAAGGGTCGGCGGGAGGATTCGGCAATCCCGACGAGCAGGTTCTCATTCCGCTCCAGACGGCGCGCTACCGGATCATGGGCACGAACCGGCTGCGGTCCATCACGGTGGACGCAGCCAGTGTTCCACAGATGACGCTCGCCATGATCGAGATCGAGCGCGTGCTGCGGCGCGAGCACAAGATTCGGCCGGGCGCGGAGAACGACTTCCAGATCCGCAACCAGTCGGACATTCTCGCCACATTCCAGCAGACGACAGAGACGTTCACCTATCTGCTCGCCGGTATCGCGGCCGTGAGCTTGCTCGTCGGCGGCATCGGGATCATGAACATCATGCTCGTGTCGGTGACCGAGCGGACGCGCGAGATCGGCGTCCGGAAGGCGCTGGGCGCGACGAGCTTCAACATCCTGTTCCAGTTCCTGGTCGAAGCCTTGGTGCTGTGTCTGGTCGGCGGGCTGATCGGGATTCTGTTCGGGGTACTTGGCGCGGTAGGGCTGTCCAAGATCGCGCACTGGAACACGTCCATCAATTTCTTCGCCATCCTAGTTGCGTTCATCTTCAGCGCGATCGTGGGGTTGTTCTTCGGCATCTGGCCGGCGCGGCGGGCCGCGAGCCTCGATCCGATCGTGGCGCTGCGGTACGAGTAGTAAATGCGAAATGTGAAATGCGTAATGCGAAATTGATCTGACGAATCGTCATTTGCTTCAGACATTTCGCATTCGGCATTCCGCATTTCGCATTGTAGTTTTAGTTCCATGCTTCCCGTTCTCCTCCTACTCTTGCAATCAGCGGGCGACCCGCAGCCGGTCTACGACGGCCGTCTGCGCCACATCGAGGTGCACCTGCCACGCATCGAGAACGCCGCGGTGCGTCTGGACGGCGTGCTCGACGATCCGGTCTGGCGCCAGGCGGCGCTGCTCAAGGGATTCACGCAATACCGTCCCGTGGACAGCCGTCCCGCAGCTGACTCGACGGAGGTCTTGGCGTTCTACGCGCCGGACGCGATCTACTTCGGCATCCGGGCGTACGAAGCGCACGGTAACGTCGTCCGCGCGACGATGGCGGATCGCGACAACATCGACGCCGACGACAAAATTCAGATCCTGCTCGACACCTTCAACGATCGGCGCCGCGCGCTCCTCTTCGCCGTCAACCCGTTGGGCGCGCAGGAAGACGGGGTACGCAGCGAGGGCCTCGCCGGTGCCGCGGGCGGGCAGAACGCCGGCTTCCGCTTCGATGGCGTCGTGGATCTCAATCCCGACTACGTCTATCAGTCGCAGGGCCATGTCACTGCCTGGGGCTATGAAGTCGAGGTGCGGATTCCCTTCAAGAGTCTCCGCTACCAGAGCGGCGAGACGCAGGATTGGGGGATTCAGATCATCCGCACGACGCAGCACACGGGATACGAGGACACATGGACACCCGTGGTGCGCGCCAGCGCCAGTTTCCTCATTCAATCGGGCACCTTGAAGGGATTAACCGGCCTGCGCCGCGGTTTGGTCATGGACGTGAGTCCCGAGTTCACGTCGCGGCTCGAAGGTGCGCGGGCGTCGCCGTCCAGCTACCACTATGGCAACATCGACCCCGAGGTCGGCGCCAATATTCGCTGGGGCATCACGCAGAACTTGAGCGCGGCCGGCACGGTCAATCCCGATTTCTCGCAGATCGAGGCCGACGTCGGTCAGGTGACCGTGAATCAGCGCTTCGCGCTCTTCTTTCCGGAGAAGCGGCCGTTCTTTCTGGAAGGTCTCGAGCAATTCGACACGCCCAACGCGCTGATTTATACGCGCCGGATCTCTTCCCCGGTCGTCGGGGCAAAGCTGACCGGCAAAGTGGGCGGCACGGCGGTCGCGTATATCGGTGCCGTGGACGACAACGGGGGGACCCCGCGGTTACATCCGATTGTGAACCTGCTGCGCTTGCGGCGCGACGTCGGTGCCAACTCGACCGTGGGACTCGCCTATACGGACCGTATCGTCGAGAGCTCCTGGAACCGAGTGCTGGGAGCAGACGCTCGCGTCATCTGGAAAAAGATCTGGTTTTCCGACGCGCAGATTGTAGGCTCATGGACAAAGGCTGGGCCCGGGGTCGGGGTTCGGGGCGGAGAGCTCTGGGATGTGACGCTCTACGATCGCACGGGCTACTCTTACGGCAATCATGCCGAGTTCGTCGGCATCAGTCCCAACTTCGCGGCGCTGAGCGGATTCGTGAACCGGGTCAATATCGTCCAGGGCCGCATCGCCAATCGCTTCACCTGGTACGGGAAGCCCGGAGCGACGCTGGAGAATGCCACTACCTTCATCCTCCTCCTGCCGGTGTGGCGCTATCGCGACTTCTTCAAACTCGGGAGCACGCTGGAAGGCAGCCTCGGGGAGACATGGCTGTTCACGCTGCGCGGCGGCTGGGGCGTCAACGCGCACTGGCAGAACAATCACCAGGTCTTCGATCCGCCCGAGTACGCGAATTATCAGGTCGACTCGAGCGGCACGCTGATTCCCTTCGCGGTGCCGCACGGGCGCTATAACCTGTGGGGCAGCGACATCGGGTTCAACACGCCGAACCGCGCGCTGACCGTGAGTGCCGACGTGGGCGCCGGCAAGGGCGTGATCTTCGCCGAGGCCGCCGAGGCGCGCGGCCTCAACGCGTTCCTTGGCGTCACCTGGAAGCCGACGTCGGCCCTCCGCGTCGATGGACAGTGGGTTCATCAGCGGCTGAAGCGCGCGCAGGACGGCAGCTGGTTCTCGACAGCGAACATTCCGCGCTTGAAGATCGAGTATCAGGTCCGGCGCGACATGTTTTTCCGCTACGTAGGCCAGTACACGGCTCAGGAGGTCGATGCGTTGCGTGATCGCCGCGGCGATCCGCTCGTCATCAACGGGGCAGCACAGCCGCGCCGCACCGATACGGAGTTCCGCAACGACTTCCTCTTCTCGTATAGGCCGACGCCCGGCACGGTACTGTTCTTCGGCTACGGCACGTCGCTCACCGAGCCCGAGCCGTTCAACTTTGGGCGGCTATCGCGCACCGGGGACGGATTCTTCCTGAAAGCCAGCTACCTCTTCCGCCTGTGATCAGCCTCGAGCATCAGCTCCGCGAGGAGCGATTCGCCACGCAGCGCCAATACGTGCTCGCGAACACGCGCGCCCGTTGGGGCTTCGTCGGGTTCGGCATCGCCCTGCTGATCGGCGTCAAACTCTCAGGGCTCTCGACCATCTCGCCGTGGTTCATTCTCGCCTTCGCCGGGAGCTTCGCGGCGGCGAATGCCGGCGTGCGCCGGCTGGTGGAGCGCGGGGCCTTCGAGCCGTGGCATGCGCAGCTCAACCTCGTCGTCGGGTGCCTGCTGATTTCCTCTGTGCTGTTCGCGATGGGACCGAACGGCCATGTGCTGTATGGTGCGTATCTCGTCGCGCCAATGCAGGCAGCGCTGTATCTCGAGCGTCGCGAGGCCTGGGGCGCGCTGATCATCAATCTCGCGGCCTTTACGCTGGTCACCGGGCTGGCGCAGCTCGCCGGGCACGGGTGGGGATGGTCGCTATACATCCAGGAGAGCCTCGTGCTGGTTTTCGCCTGCGTGGCGCTCGTCCCGATGCTCGTGCAGATCGTCGATCGCCTGCGGACGGCGCGCGGCGTGCTGGGCGAGATCGAGCGGGGCGATCTGACGCGGCAGATGGAGAGCGGCGCGGCGAACGCCGCTGCCGACGAGCTCGGGTTCCTCGGCGTGAGCGTGAACCGCACGACGGCAGCCATCGCGGACATCATTCGGGAGATCGGGCGCCAGGGCGGTGCCCTCGCGGCGATGGCGGGCGAGCTCGCCACCGCGGCGCGCGAGCTGCTGACGGCCTCCCAATCGATCTCGAGCACGACGCATCAGCTCTCCGAGGGGACCGAGCGGCAGCGCCAGCTCATCGGGTACGGGCGCCAAGACTCCGAAGCGGCCTCAGGCCTGGCGACGACGCTCCACGCGCGGGCCCAGGAGGCCGAGCGACAGATCACCGAGATCGCCCTCCAGGCGCACCGGCGCGGCGAGGAAGTCGCACGCGCCAGCACTTTACTCATGAACCTGATGGTGCACATGGACCACGCCTCCGAGGTGGCGGGCGTGCTCGACAGCGAATCGCGTGAAATCGGCAAGCTGGTGGACGGCATCACGCGCATCGCGAGCCAGACCGATCTGCTGGCGCTCAACGCGGCGATCGAGGCCGCGCGCGCCGGGCAGCATGGCCTCGGCTTCCGCGTCGTCGCCGGCGAAGTGCGCAAGCTCGCCGTGCAAAGCGCCCGCTCGGCGGAAGAGGTGCGGGCGCGCGTGCGGGCGACGCAAGATCAGATCAAGCGGGTCGTCGAGGCGATGCGCCAGGGCCGTGAAGCGGCGCAGGGCGTCGGCAGCGTGGCGACGACGGTGCACGGCGCGCTCGACGCGATCTTCACCGATCTGAACACGACCGTGCAGTTCGCGACGACGTTCGCGGCCGAGACCGAGAATCAAACGAAGCGCATGCGGGAGGTGCTGCGGCGCATGGAAGAGGTCGCCGCGATCGCGGATGGCGCCGCCAGCGGGGCCCGTCAGACATCGGCGGCAACAGCCCAGCAAATCGCATCGCTCGGCGAGCTAGACATCGGCGGCAACAGCCCAGCAAATCGCATCGCTCGGCGAGCTCACGTCGACATCGCAGCATCTCTCCGATGCCGCGGCGACGCTATCGCAGACGATTCGGCGGTTCCGCATAAACGGCAACGGCGGCTAGTCCGTAACATCCTGCCTTCTGCCGGCATCCGATAAGAGAATGCCACTAACCCACACCTACGCGCTGCGAGGCTCGGCGATCAGTCCGGATTCCGCAGAAGAGTCACAACTGGTCCATCAAGTCGCGGCCGGCTCGTCAGAGGCTCTCGCAGCGCTCTACCGACTGCATTCAGCGTCGTTGTTTCGTCTCGCCCGAGGAATGACGAGCTCGGTGGAGGACGCGGAGGATGTCCTACACGATCTCTTCGTCGGGCTGCCGGAGTCGGTCCACAAGTACCATCAGCGCGGAAGTCTCCACGGCTGGCTTAGGCGCGTGCTCGTCCGTCTCGCGCTCATGCGTCTCCGCGCCACGCGCCGGCGGCGAGAGGTGGCACTCGAAGAAGAAGTTTCCACGCCTCCCACTGCGCAGACGGTGGACGACGCTGTCAGTTGGGACCTGCAGCGCGCCATCGAGACGTTGCCCGACGATTTGCGGGCCGTCCTCGTCCTCTGGCAGGCAGAACGGTACACGCATCGAGAGATCGCGGGGCTGCTCGGCATCACACCGGGTGCGTCCCGGGTGCGCTTATCCCGAGCCGTCAAACTCCTGAGAATAGCGTTGAGAGGTCACACATGAGGTGGTCATTTTCGCACCCAAACGCGGACACGCTGGGGGGATTTGCATCCCACACGCTGCCCGCGCGCGACGAGCGCCGAGTTGCGCAACATCTGGAATCGTGCACGCAGTGCCGCGATACGGTAATCGTGTTGCGTGCACTGGAAGATGAGGCGCGCGACGCGCAGCCTCGCGACGAGCTGCTTGCACGGATTCTCGCGTCACGTGCCGCGGGGCGTCGAACGATCCTGCCGGTGGATGATGCTACGGTCACGGCAAGGCGCTGGCCGGTGGCTCCCCTCGCTGGTCTGGCGACGGCGGCGGCATTGGTGGCGGCTTTTCTGCTGAGGGGCTCGGATGAGGTGTCCGCCGGAGAGCGCACGGGTTATCTCCGCCTGGATCCCGCTCGGCCACTGCCGGGGGCCCTTGTTCGCGCCACATACACGCCGAGCGCCTTCCTCCAGGGATTCGATTCGCTGGTGTTGCGGGCGCGCTTTCGCCGGCCGAGTGACGAGGCCTACAACCGGGGACCGATGCAACAGCGGGCCGCCGTGTTGCACCGCAGCAACGGTGGCGTCTTCGCTGGTGAATTCCGACTTCCCGATTCCGTGGTCTTCGCAGTGTTCGCCGTGGAGAGTCCGTCGGGCGACCGCGTGGACGATAACGACGAGCGCCTGTGGGAGCTCCTGACCGCCGACGACGCGCATCGCCCGTTGTTCGAGGCGCTCGTGCAGAAGGAACGGGATCTGATGGGGAGAAACTGGACGGAAGGGCTGAAGACGGTGCGCACCCTCGCCGCCCTGTACCCGCAGGAGCCGGAGGCCTGGAGTCTGGTTCCGATCTACGAACGCTGGGTACTCGGTGACCGAATTGCAGACAGCTTGTTGCCAGGACATCGCCGCCGGTTCGCCGCGTTTCACAGCGCGCTGGCCGAACGAGGGCCTCTCCCGGCGAGAACAGTGTTAGGGATGTTGCACTACGCAGTCCAGATCGACGTGGACACCGCAGCGAGTCGCTATTGGCTGCACCGCCTGGAGCGCGAGTTTCCCGACGACCCCGATGTCCTGTTCCGTCTAGAGAATCGGCTTTGGCACGACTATGCCGAGGAGCGGAAGGACACGGGCAGCTACTTCAGGGAGGTCGAATCTGTGTGGGCTCGGGCGGAGCGGAACCGAGACCCGGAGCTCTCGATGATGGTCTACAACGCCCTGGTCCGCACGATCGTAGCAAAGGACACCGCGGCCATGCGTGTGTGGGTCCCACGCTACCGCCGGGTGCAGCGCCGCGTGCCCGAGATGGCGACGTACTGGGGCAAATCCCTCCTCCAATACCCGACACTCCGGCGCGACGGTATGGAGTGGTTGCGGGACGAAGCTCGATTGCTTGCCGAGGGACCCGACCCCTTCCGGCCGCTGACCGCGACGGCCGCCGAACAACGCGTCGCGAACCGCACCGCCGCACAGCCAATTCTCGCCGAGCTGGCGAACGCCCTCGTCCAGGACGGCGACGCGGTCGCTGGACTCGACACGCTCCGGCTCGCGGCCTCCTACGGCTGGAGCCCGCCCGTGTTCCGGCGCGTAGCGCAAACATTGGCCGCACTTGGTGACACGGTGCAGGCCGTCCAGATGTACGCGAGGATCGCCGCGGACCCGGCGTCGGCTCCCAGCTTCGGCGACTCGATTCGCGCGGCCTTTGGGCCTGGATCCTCGAGGAACTGGGATGCGTCCGTGCGCCAGGCGCGAGACGAAATGCGCGCTGCGGTCCTGAACGCCGCGAACCCGCGCACCCTCACCGGCCCGACCCGTCTGCTCTCAAGCACGGGCGAAGCCCGTCGCCTGAACGACGTCGCGCAAGGGCACGTCACCGTCGTGGCATTCTGGTCGCCGTCCTGCTGGTTCTCCGTGAATGACCTGGGTGCCCTTCAACGAATCGCCGATCAGTTCTCCAGTTCAGGCGCCAGGGTCGTCGCGATCGTGGACCACCCGTTCTCAGACGAACTGCGTCGGATCCTGAAAGAGCAGCACGCGGAGGACTTGCCGGTCTTCTACGACTACCGGAGCGACACGAAGCGAGCGTTCGTTACCTTTGCCTGGCCGGATTACTATGTCCTGGACGCAACCGGGAACGTCATTTTTTCACACACCGCGCTCGAGGCGATTCCGCGACAGGTTGCCGCGCTGCTACCGTGAAAACAGACGGGGCCTCCATCTGGAGGCCCCGTCCGTCAATCCGTGGGTCTGGACAACCCATCCGGCCGCTAACGGTACTCGCAGTATTACCAGGCGATTGAGCCGAGTCAAGGTCGCTGCCCTGGGTGCGCCGCCGCCGGGATTCGAACCCGGATCTTTCCGTTAGCGGCGGAACAGGTTAGTCCACTTACCCCACGGCGGCGCGGCACACCGACGAACGGCGAGGTCGCTATCCCCGCGTCGTGCACAGCCCACATCACCAAGAGGTTAAGGGATTGTTGGAGGGGAAACGCAACCGGATTGACCCTCCGAGGTGCGAAAAAACGCGGCCTTAGACGCACGCAGCACGGCGCAGGCGACGAGCCTGAGCGTTCGCAACACGCCGAATCTCCTCCATGTTGGCTGTCTTCAAGACACCATCCTTGACCACCACGCGCCCGTCCACAATCACGTGACGGACGTCGGCGGCGCGCGCACTGTAGACGATGCGGGAGATGAGGTCGGCGTCCTCGGGCTGCGCGTGGGGACCTTCGAGGTCGAGCACGATCAGGTCCGCGCACTTCCCTGCCTCGATCGATCCGATCTCCGATTCCAGCCCCAGCGCCCGCGCACCGCCGAGTGTGGCCAGCTCCAGCGCTTGCGCCGCCGGCAACGCGTCCGGTCCGAGCCGCGGCTTCTGGATGAGGGCCGCCAGGCGCATCTCGGCAAAAGCATCGAGGCGGTTGTTGCATGGCGCCCCGTCCGCCCCAATGCCGACGCGGCAGCCGGCCGCGAGCATCTCGGGAATCGGGGCGATGCCGCTGCCGAGCTTCAGGTTCGAGCTGGGGCAATGGACCACGTTCGTCCGCTGCCGAGCGAGCACGGCGATGTCGTCCTTGTCCACCCAGACGCAGTGCGCCAGGGCGGCGCGTGGCCCTGAGATCCCGACGGAATCGAGATACGCGATCTCATCGTGGCCGGTCTCGCGCCTCACCGTGTCCAGCTCGAGCGGCGTTTCCGCGGCGTGCGTATGAATCGTGGCCCCGGTCCGCTCCGCCAGATCGCTCACGGCCCTGAGCAGCGGACCCGTGCAGCTGGGGACGAAACGCGGCGCAAAGCAGTAGCGCAGCCGTCCGCCCGCGGCGCCGTGCCACTTCGCACACAGGTCTGCGCTCTCCGACAGCGCTGCGTCCGTCGGCTCGCGCAGCGCCGCCGGACTGGTGGGGGCATCCATCAGACACTTTCCCGCCGTCGCGCGAATCCCGATCGATTCGAGTGCTTCGAACGCTGCGCTCGTGTGCCGCACCGTCTCCATGTCCAGAATCGCCGTGGTGCCGCCGAGCAGCAGCTCGGCGGCGCCAAGCATCGCGGAGGCGTGGATTGAGGCTTCAGTGTGCGCTGCCTCGAGCGGCCAGATACGTTGCGCCAGCCAGGCCTCGAGGGAGAGGTCGTCCGCGAGGCCGCGGAAGAGTGTTTGGCAGAGATGGATGTGCGCCTGGATCAGACCAGGCAGGACGACGAGACCTTTGCAGTCAACGACGGTCGGACGGCCAGACGGCCGGACGGCCCCCGCAACGGTTTTTAT
>WNFB01000727.1_pt1 | contig 27392 bp, 29 predicted proteins | sample 5400501 | NCBI WGS metagenome assembly WNFB01 (sample SAMN13153341, study PRJNA577476) | soil metagenome | isolation source: 200 cm saprolite under Douglas fir tree site 2 hole 1 | place: USA:California | collected 2015-04-18
GCGATCCTCGGCATGACGATCAAGGGTCTCACCGTGCAGAAGGTCCTCGTCGCGCCGGCAGCAGAGATCGCATCTGAGAGCTACGTCGGGATCATCGTGGATCGCTCCTCGCAGCGGCCCGTCCTGATGGTCAGTCCCGCCGGGGGCATAGACATCGAGGAAGTGGCCGCCAAGACGCCTGAAAAGATTCATCGGCTTGCGATCGACCCGCGGTACGGACTGCTGCCGCATCAGGCGCTGACGCTCGGCTTTGCGCTCTACAACGACGTGAAACAGGCGCGCGCCGCCGCCGACATCATGCAGAAGCTGTACGGTGCCGTCTATGCAGTTGGAGCGTCACTCGCTGAGATCAACCCGCTCGTCACCACTCCCGACGGGAGCGTGCAGGCGCTCGACGCCAAGATCGTGATCGACGACAGCGAGCTGGAGCGCCGGCCCGACATTGCCGCATTGCGCGATGCCTCGTCGGAAGCGCCGGAAGAGGTCGCCGCGCGGGAGGCCGGGCTCACGTTCATCAAGCTCGATGGCGACGTCGGATGCTGCGTGAACGGGGCCGGGCTCGCGATGGCGACAATGGATCTCGTGAAGTACTACGGTGGCCAACCGGCGAACTTCCTCGACATCGGGGGAAGCTCCAATCCACAGAAAGTCGTTGCTGCACTGCGCATCATCACCGGCGATCCCAACGTCAAAGCGATCCTTTTTAACATCTTCGGCGGCATTACGCGGGGCGACGACGTCGCGAACGGAATCGTTCAAGCCACGAAGGAGTTTCCGCTCAAGGTCCCGATCGTGATCCGACTGACTGGTACGAACGAGCGGGAAGGCATCGCGATCCTCGAGCGCGCGGGGTTTGCGGCGCTGACGGACATGGACGAGGCGGTGAAACAGGCGGTGGCCAAGGCCAAGGGGAAAGCCGCGTGAGCGTCTTCATAGATCAGGCGACTCGCCTGGTGGTGCAGGGCATCACAGGACGCGACGGATCGTTCCACTCGAAACAGATGATCGCCTACGGCACGAAGGTCGTGGCCGGCGTGACGCCGGGCAAAGGCGGCCAGCGGTTTGAAGGCACCGTCCCGGTGTTCAACACGGTAGCCGAGGCCGTGCATGAGACGCAGGCCAATACATCGGTCATCTACGTTCCGGCGGCGGTCGCCGCCTCCGCGATCTTCGAGGCCGCCGATTCCGGTATCGGCTTGATCATCTGCATCACCGAAGGGATTCCTGTCCTGGACATGACACGCGCCTTGCCGTTCGTCCACGAACGCGGTGCGCGCCTGATCGGACCGAATTGTCCGGGGCTCATCTCGCCGGGCAAAAGCAAGGTGGGGATTATCCCCGGCAACATCTGCAAGCCAGGGAAGATCGGGGTGGTGTCCCGCAGCGGCACGCTGACGTACGAGATCATCCATCAGCTGTCGACTCACGGGCTTGGCCAGTCCACCTGCGTGGGGATCGGCGGGGATCCGCTCATCGGCACGAACTTCATCCACTGTCTCGCGGCCTTCGAGGCCGACGCCGAGACCGCCGCGATCGTCATGATCGGCGAGATCGGCGGCACCGACGAGCAACAGGCGGCTGAATTCGTGCGCGCCAACGTCAAGAAGGCGGTCATCGGATTCATCGCGGGCCAGACCGCGCCCCCCGGCCGCCGCATGGGGCACGCCGGGGCGATTATCTCGGGCGCATCGGGCACGGCCGCGGATAAGATGGCCGCGCTGGCGGAGGCGGGCATCAGCGTGATGAAACGCCCCGCCGACGTCGTCCCATTACTCAAGGAGCGGATGTAGCAGCATGCTGACCCTAGCGATCATCAAGCCAGACGCAGTCGCCGCGCGTCACACGGGCAAGATCATCGCCCACCTGGAGGCCGAGGGCTTCCAGATCCGGGATGCCCAGATGGTAGTCCTGACGCAATCGCGGGCGGAGGCGTTCTACGAGGTACATCGCGAGCGCCCCTTCTTCCGCCCGCTGGTCGCGTTCATGACGTCCGGGCCGGCGTTGGCCCTGGCGCTCGAGCGTGACGACGCGGTCACGCACCTGCGAAAAGTCATCGGGGCTACCGATCCGGCTCAAGCCGAGGCGGGAACGATCCGGCGACTCTACGCCCAATCGAAGGAACGCAACGCGATCCATGCGTCCGATTCGCCGGAAAATGCCGCACGAGAAGTGGCCTTTTTCTTTCCGGCGCGTGGCAAGCGCTGACGCCGTTGACGCAAGTACCACAAGGGTTTAGCTTCGCTCACCATGTTGCAAGTGGATCTGCGGGAGTTGGCCCAGGGCAGGGCCGTACCGACCCAGGGCGAGCTCAAGCAGGACGATCCGTCGCTGGAAGGCGTGGATATCAACCTGCGGGAGCCCGTGTCCGTAACGGGGCGGTTGCAATCCATCGGTGAGGGGCGCTTTTACTGGCAGGGAACGGCACGCACCGTCGTCCAGGGCGAATGCCGGCGCTGTCTGACCCCCGTGGCGACACCGTTGCAGCTGGAAATTGGGGCGCTGTTTACCCAGGACCCGGAGGCGGTGGACGATCCGGATTCGTATCCGGTGCCGCCGGAGGCGACGGAAATCGACGTGACGCCCGCCGTGCGTGAGGAGCTGATGCTCGCCGCGCCGCGGTACGTCCTCTGCCGTGACGATTGCAAGGGATTCTGCCCGCAGTGCGGAAAGGATCTGAACGCCGGCCCGTGTGAATGTGCGCCCGCTACTGAAGCCCGCTGGCAGCCGCTCAAGGCCCTGAAGGACAAGCTCAGCTCATAACCCGAGGACGATCGAATGGCCGTACCCAAGCGCAGGACCTCAAAGCGCAAGAAGCGCGCGCGCCGCACACACTACAAGGCGGTGCGTCCTACGCTGCAGGCCTGCCCGCGCTGCGGTGACATGAAACAGCCCCATCGCGTTTGCCCGACGTGCGGGTATTACAACGGCGAACAGCGAGTGACCGTCGAGGACTGATGATCCGCATCGCGTTGGATGCGATGGGAAGTGACAACGCCCCTCAAGTGGAAGTGGAGGGCGCGGCGCAGGCGCTCAAAGAGCTGCCAGCCGAGTTCCAGATCCAGCTCGTCGGACGCAAGGCGGACATCGAGGCCGCGCTCGCCCGCTTACCCGGCGGGGGGGATCGCACGCGCATCGAGATCGTCGACGCGCCAGAAGTCGTGGGCATGGGCGACAAACCCCTGGCCGCGATTCGCGGCAAGCCGCGCTCGTCGATCGCGGTCGGCCTCGGATTGCAGAAAAAGGGCAAGTCGGACGCCTTCATCTCAGCAGGGAATACCGGAGCCGTGATGGCCGCGAGCACGCTGCTGCTGCGCCTGCACCCCGGGGTGCAGCGCCCCGCCATCGGTGCCCTCTTTCCGAGCGCGGGGCAGCCGGTCCTCGTCGTCGACTCCGGCGCCAACGTCGATTGTGACGCCCGCGAGCTCGTGGGGTTCGCGCATCTCGGCTCCGTGTACGCGCGCGACGTGCTGGGCCGCAATAATCCGACTGTCGGCTTGCTGAACATCGGGGAGGAAGACGAGAAGGGGAACGCGGTCGTCAAGGAAGCGCACCAGCTCCTGAAGCAGACCCCCGGCATGCATTACATCGGCAACATCGAAGGCCGCGAGATCCCGGTCGGCGAGGCCCGCGGCCAGCGCCTCGATGTCGTGGCCTGCGATGGCTTCGTCGGCAACGTCGTGCTCAAGTTCTACGAATCTGCCGGTCGCGTCTTCGTATCGCTGATCAAGCGCGAGGCACCGGACGTGCTGGAACGGCCGGAGATGGGCAACGTGTTGAGCGTGCTCGATTATGCGACGTACGGTGGCGCGCCGCTGCTTGGCGTCCAGGGCGTCGTGATCATCTGTCACGGCGCCTCTCCCGCCAAGGCGATCAAGAATGCGATCCGCGTCGCAGCCCAGGCGGTGCGCAGTCATCTCTCGGACGACATCGCGGCCGAGTTCTCCGTAGGGAAGGTCCCCGCGTGAAGCGGCCGTTCGCCGAGCTGTGGGGCACCGGCAGCTACGCGCCGACGCGCATCATGACGAACGACGAGTTCTCGAAAATCCTCGACACCTCGGATCAGTGGATTCAAGAGCGCACCGGCATCCGCGAGCGGCGCGTCTCGAGCAAGGACGAGACGAACGCCTGTATGGGGAAGGCCGCGGCCCTACAGGTCCTTCAAGAAACCGGACTGACGCCACTCGACATCGACGCGATCGTCTATGCGACGGCGTCACCCGACCGGCTCCTTCCTTCGCAGGCCTGCGATCTCCAGGCAATCCTCGGCGCCAAGAACGCTGCGGCATTCGACGTCGGCGCGGCCTGCTCCGGGTTCGTCTTCGCGCTCAGCACGGCCGAAGGGATCATCGCAGCCGAGCAGGCAGAGCACGTATTGGTGATCGCCGCCGAGAAGCTCACCAGTATCATGGATTGGAGTGACCGCACGACGGCGGTGTTGTTCGGCGACGGCGCGGGCGCGACGATCGTACGCAGAAGCACAAACGGCCGCGGCATCCTGTCGGTCTATCTGAAAACGGACGGCACCCTCGCTGAGCTGCTGTACCGGCCGGGCGGCGGCGCAACGCATCCCCCCAGTGAGGAGCTGCTCAAAGATCACAGCTACTACATCAAGATGGCCGGCCGCGAAGTCTTCAAGGCCGCTGTGCTGTCGATGGCCGACGCCTGCGACCACGCGCTCGAGCGCGCCGGGATGGTCGCCGGCGACATCGACTTGCTCATCCCCCATCAGGCCAATATCCGCATCATCGAAGCCACCGCAAAGCACGCCGGCGTGCCGATGGACAAGGTCTACGTCAACGTGGACCGGTTTGGAAACACGTCGGCGGCGTCCATCGCCATCGCGCTCGACGAGGCCGTCAAAACCGGCCGGCTCAAGCCCGGCATGGTCGTGATGCTCTGCGCGTTCGGGGCGGGCTTCACCTGGGGCAGCATGGTCGTGCGGTGGTAAGTACGATCTGGCTCTGCCCCGGACAAGGCGCGCAAAAAGTCGGCATGGGAAAAGATCTCGCGGAACGGTTTCCGGCGGCGCGCGCGGTATTCGACGCGATCGACGAAGCGCTCGACGTGCCATTGTCCCGAATCATGTTCGAGGGACCGGAAGAGGAGCTGACCGCGACGCAAAACGCTCAGCCTGCGATTCTCGCGCATAGCGCCGCCATCTTTGCCATCGTGCGCGACACAGTGGACGGTGTCGTCGCCGCTGCGGGCCACTCGCTGGGTGAGTATTCGGCGTACGTCACCGCGTCCGCGCTGGGCTCGCCGCAAGCCGCGAAGCTCGTCCGGCGACGTGGCGAGCTGATGCAGAAGGCAGGCGAAGAGCGGCCCGGCACGATGGCGGCGGTGCTTGGTCTCGCCACGAAGGAAGTGGAAGCCGCATGTGAAGAGGCCTCGCAACAGGCGAGCCTCGTGGTCGCCGCGAACATCAACGCACCGGATCAGACCGTGATCTCGGGCGATCCGGACGCGGTCAAGCGTGCCGGTGAAGCCTGCAAGAAGCGGGGTGCCAAGCGGGTCATCCCGCTCAAGGTGAGCGGCGCGTTTCACTCACCGTTGATGGCTCCCGCGAAGAATCCTCTCCAGCTGGCCCTGGAACGCGCCGAGTTCCACGATCCCGCATTCCCCGTGGTCGCCAACGCGACCGCGGAGGCTGTACAGGACGCCGGCCGAGCCCGCCGCCTGCTGTCGGACCAACTCACGGCGGCGGTCCGCTGGGTAGAATGCATGCAACAGGCGGCGCGTCTGGGAGGCGAAGGGGCGCGCTTTGTGGAGATCGGCCCGGGCACCGTCCTCGCGGGCCTCTTGAAGCAAATCGTACCCGAAGCGAATGTGGTCAGCCTTGGAACTGCGGATGAGGTGACCAAGTTCATGGAAGCAGCATGACCATAGCTCGACGGGCGGAAATAGACCCCGGGGTACAGAGTGGGAGTCGCATGCAGCTCGATCTGACGGGAAAGGTCGCGCTCGTCACTGGCGGGACGCGCGGGATCGGCCACGACATCTGCCGCGCATTCGTCGACGCGGGCGCGAAGGTCGCATTGTGCTCTCGCGACGGCGCGGCGGCGGAGCAAGCCGCGAGCGACTTCGGCGAGGGGACGCGCGGCTACGTCTGCGACGTCGGCGTGAGCAATCAAGTGGAGGCGTTCGCCAAGGCGGTCGAAAAGGACTTCGGCCAGATCGACGTCCTGGTGAACAACGCCGGCTTCACCAAGGACAATCTGCTGTTTCTGCTGAGCGAAGCGGATTGGGATTCGGTGGTGGATACGAACCTGAAGGGCACATTCCTGATGACCAAGTACGCGGCGCGTGGCATGATCAAGCGCCGCTGGGGTCGCGTCATCAACATCACGAGCGTCGTGGGACTGAACGGCAACAAGGGGCAATCCAACTACTCCGCCTCCAAGGCGGGGATTATCGGCTTCACCAAGTCCGTCGCGAAGGAGTTAGCCTCGCGCAACGTGCTGGTGAATGCCGTGGCGCCGGGCTACATCGAGACCGAGCTGACGCGGGGTGTCTCCGCAGAAGCCAAGACGTACTTTCAAGACAACATTCCGCTGGGACGGTTCGGGCATGGCTCCGATATTGCCGCCGCCGTCCTCTTTCTCGCCTCCGACTTAGCCAGCTACATTACGGGTCAGGTTCTGGTCGTCGACGGCGGGATGGTGATGTGAGCTCCCTTACCTTCGCTGAGGGTTACCCATGGCAATGGACATGAAGCAGCTCGAGGAGAAGGTCAAAGACATTATCGTCGAGGAGCTTGGAGTCGAGCGGGACAAGCTCACCAACGACGCGAGCTTCATGGAAGACCTCGGGGCGGACAGCCTCGACACGGTCGAGCTGGTCATGGCCTTCGAGAAGGAATTCGACATCGACATCCCGGACGAAGAGGCGGAGAAGCTGCGCACCGTCGGGGCCGCGATGAGCTATCTCCACGACAAGATGGGGAAAGGCAAATAGTGACACGCCGGGTGGCGGTCACGGGCATGGGGCTCGTGACGCCGGTTGGAAACGACGTCGCGAGCACTTGGGCCGCCCTTGTCGCGGGACAGTCGGGGGCGGGGCCGATCACCCGGTTCGATTCCGCGCAGCTGCAGGTGCATTTCGCCTGCGAGGTGAAGGGGTACGACCCCCTGCTGTACATCGAGAAGAAGGAAGCCCGCCGCTACGATCTGTTTTCTCAGTTCGCCATGGGCGCCGCGGTCCAGGCGGTGCGCGATTCGTGTCTCGAGAAAAGCACGCTCGATCCCAAGCGGATCGGTGTCATCATCGGCACCGGCACCGGCGGGATCGCGACATTCGAAGAGAACATGCGGACCTTCATCGAGAAGGGACCAAGCCGCGTGTCGCCCTTCTTCGTCCCGATGTTCATGGCGAACGTCGCGTCGGCCATCGTGTCGATGCGCTACGGCTTCCAGGGACCGAACTACTGCACCGTCTCCGCCTGCGCCTCGTCCGGGCACGCGCTGGGCGATGCGTTCGATCTCATTCGGGAAAACAAGGCCGACGTGATGGTCGCGGGAGGGTCGGAGGCCGCGATCACACCACTCGCGCTCGCGAGCTTCGCCAACATGAAGGCGTTGTCGGAGCGCAACGACGATCCGCAGACGGCGAGCCGGCCATTCGACAGGGACCGCGACGGGTTCGTGATGGGCGACGGCGCGGCGGTCGTGATCCTCGAGGAGTGGGAGCGCGCCAAAGCGCGGGGCGCGAAGATCGTCGCCGAGATCGTCGGCTACGGCGCGACCGCCGACGCGCATCACATCACCGCGCCGGCGCCCGACGGCTCCGGGGCGCAGCAAGCGATGCGGCTCGCCATGCAGTCGGGCGGCATCCGCCCCGAGGAGGTCGGCTACATCAACGCGCACGGCACATCGACCCCGCATGGCGACGCGGCCGAGACCGCGGCGGTCAAGGCCGTGTTCGGCGCTCACGCCCGCAAGCTCATTTTCGGCTCGACCAAGTCGATGACCGGGCACCTGCTCGGCGCCGCCGGCGCGTTCGAGTTCGCGATCTGCGCGCTGGCGCTGCGCGACGGCGTCATCCCGCCGACAATCAACCAGTTCAATCCCGATCCCGCCTGCGATCTCGACTCGGCGCCGAACCACGCGGTGAAGCGCGAGTTCGATGTCGCGCTGTCCAACTCGTTCGGGTTCGGGGGGCACAACGTGACGTTGGCGGTGCGGAGAGTCCGATGACGGTCGGACGGTCGAACGGTCGGACGGACCCGCAACTCGTTCCCATCGCCCCGAAAGTCGAACGTGGCGAACGGTTGACGCGCGAGGATGGCCTCGCGCTTTTTGCATCTGCCGACTTGTTGACGATCGGCCGCCTCGCCGATCGCGCCAACCAGCGCCATAACGGCGAGCGCGTCTATTTCGCCGCGAATCAGCACATCAATCCGACCAACGTCTGCGTCCTGCGCAACACTTGTGTGTTCTGCTCCTTCGCGCGCATGCCGAAGGAAGACGGCGCCTACACGCGCAGCCTGGACGAGGTGTTCGCCGAAGCGGATGCGGCGCGGGATAATCCCACGCGCGAGTTCCACATCGTGGGCGGCCTGCATCCCAAGCTGCGGCTCGAATATTACGTGGACATGTTCCGCGGCCTGAAGCAGCGCCATCCGCAGGTGATGATCAAAGCGCTCACCGCGGTCGAGGTCGCGCATCTGGCGCGGATCGAGGGGATGTCCGTCCGCGATGTCTTGCTGGCCATGAAAGAAGCAGGTGTCAGCACACTGCCCGGCGGTGGTGCCGAGGTGTTTTCACCCGCCGCGCGTGCCACTATCGCCGATCGCAAGCTCACCGGCGACGAGTGGCTCGCCGTCCATCGCGAAGCCCACCAGCTCGGCATGCCGTCGAACTGCACGATGCTGTACGGCCACGTCGAGACCATAGAAGATCGGGTCGATCACCTGCTGGCGTTGCGCGCACTCCAGGATGAGACCGGCGGATTCCTGACCTATATCCCACTCGCCTATCACCCCGACCACAATGAGCTGGGCGAGAAGTTGGGCCGCACCGGGACGGCTACCACCGGGTTCGATGACCTCAAGAACATCGCCGTGGGACGGCTGCTGCTCGACAACGTCCCGCACGTGAAGACGCACTGGCCGATGGTGACGCCATTTATTTCCCAGGTGGCGCTCACGTTCGGATGCGACGATCTCGAGGGGACCGTAGTGTTCGAGCGCGTCTACCACGAGGCCGGCGCGCCGACGCCGATGTGGCTGTCGTACGACCAGATCGTGAGGCTGATCCGCGGGGCGGGGAAAGAGCCGGTCGAGCGCGACTCGCTTTATCAGACGGTCAGAACCTTCGAGGGCTATGTGCCCAAGCCCCAAACTGCTCCGGTGCGGCCGCAGGGCCCGGCGCCCCAGGGTGCGCTGTTCCAGATCGAGCATCGAGCTCGGGCGGCCGCACGAGCCAAGCAGCCGGTCACGAGCGTCGTGGACGGTGCCGAATGAGAATCGGCCGGATCGGCTACATCAATTGCGCGCCGGTCTACGGCGCGATCGACCGCGGAGTCGTGGCGCTGCCGCATGGCGATGAGCTGGTCACCGGCACGCCCGCCGAGCTGAACGACCTGCTCGTCGCGGGCGAGCTGGATGTGAGCGTGATCAGCGCGATCGAGTACGCGCGCCACGCCAAGGACCTCGTGCTCCTGCCCGAGCTGGCGATTTCCTGCGACGGTCCCGTCCGCAGCGTCGCGTTGTTCAGCCGCCGGAGGGTCGGGCAGTTGGACGGTCGGACAGTCCTGCTTTCCGCCTCATCGCGCACGTCCGTGGCGCTGCTCGAGCTGCTGTGTCGCGACGTGTGGAAGATCAAGCCGCGCTTCGCTGAAGCCCGCGCCGAAGCCCAGGACCTCGACGCCCTGGCCGCACTTCCGCATGAAGCGGTGCTCGTGATCGGCGATGCGGCGCTCGCACTGGCGGCCCGAGGCACCTATCCGTATCGCTACGATCTGGGCGAGGAGTGGAAGCGCTGGACCGGCCAGCCCTTTGTCTTTGCGGTCTGGGCCGCCCAGCGCTCGGCTGCCTCTGCTTCTATTCATCGAGCCCACACCGCCTTGCTCGCTTCGCGCGCCTGGGGCCTGGCGCATCTCGACGACCTGGCCACCGAGGCCGCGCGCAAAACGGGCGTACCGTTCGGCACCTGCCGCGAATATCTCGGCGGCCTCGACTACGCGTTCAGCGACCCACATCGCACCGCGCTGACCGATTTCCTGCGGCGCGTGGGCGCGTTGCAGTTCCTGCAGGTGGCGTGATGGTAGACCGCACCTCGCCCGAGTTCCGCTCGTACCTCGAGCTGTACGAGCGCACCTCGCTGCTCGAGCTGGGCCGGTTGGCGGATGAGGTTCGCTGGAAGCTGCATCCCGAGAACGTCGTCACGTACATCATCGATCGAAACATCAACTACACGAACGTCTGCGTCGCCGACTGCAAGTTCTGCGCGTTCTATCGCCGCCCCAAGCACCCCGAGGGCTACCTGCTGTCGTTCGAAGAAATCGGCCGCAAGATCGACGAGCTGAAGGCGATCGGCGGTGTGCAGATTCTGATGCAGGGGGGACACAATCCCTACGTCCCGTTCGACTGGTACCTGGATCTCCTCCGCTATATCAAGCGCCATCACCCGATCCACATCCACGGCTTCTCGCCGTCGGAGGTCGATTTCTTCGCCGGCCGCTTCGGCATGACGATCGCCGAGGTGATCAAGCAGTTGATGGCGGCAGGGCTCGACTCGATTCCGGGCGGCGGCGGCGAGATCCTGGTGCAGAGCGTGCGCGATCAAGTCGCGCGCAAGAAAGCCGGGGCGGATCGCTGGCTCGAGGTGATGGAGATCGCGCACCAGCTCGGGCTGCGGACCTCGGTCACCATGATGTATGGCCTGGGCGAAACGGCCGCTGATCGGATCGAGCATCTCTTCCGCGTGCGCGAGGTGCACCGCCGCACGCGCGGCTTTACGGCGTTCATCTGTTGGCCGCTGCAGCCCGAGAACTCCGAGCTTTCGCACCTGCCCAAGACCGACGCCGTGACGTATCTCAAGACGCAAGCGATCGCGCGCATCGTGCTCGAGGATGTCCCCAACATCCAGGCGTCGTGGGTCACGATGGGGATGAAGGTCGGCCAGGTGGCGCTGCGCTTCGGCGCGAACGACTTCGGCTCGCTCATGATGGAAGAGAACGTGGTCTCGGCGGCGGGCACGACGTATCGCACGACCTTGAGCGAGATGCAGCGGCTGATCGCGGATGCCGGCTACACGCCCAAGAAACGGAAGCAGGACTACACGATCCTGGAAGACGCCGCCTGAGATGGCCGATGTCCTGATTCTCGTCGGCTCGGAATCCGACAAACCCCGGATCGAGCCGGCGTTCGAAATCCTGACCAAGGCCGGTTTCTCCTACGAGTTCTACGCTTCCTCAGCGCATCGCCAGCCCGAGCAGACCGGCGAGCTGGTCAAGAACGCCCGGAAGAAAGGGTTCAGGATCGTCATCGCCGGCGCCGGACTCTCGGCCGCGCTGCCAGGATTCGCCGCGTCGCTCACCGACCTCCCGGTGATCGGGGTGCCGTTCGCCGTCGGGCCGTTGAACGGGTTGGATGCGTTGCTGGCGACCGTGCAGGTCCCGCCGGGCGTGCCGGTTGCCACTGTTGGGATCGACAACGCGAAGAACGCGGCGCACCTCGCCATCCGGATCCTGAAGGGCTGACGATGCGGGTCGGTATCGGGTACGACTCGCATCCGTTTGCCGCCAGGCGAAAGCTGATCCTGGGTGGAGTCGAGATTCCCAATGCCAAGGGCCTGGCCGGCCACTCCGACGCCGACGCGGTGGCACACGCCGTCACCGATGCAATTCTGGGCGCCGCGGGCCTGGGCGACATCGGCCGCATGTTCCCCAACGACGACCCGCAGTGGAAGAATGCCAGCTCGATCGATCTGCTCAACAAGGCGTTTCTGAAAGTCGTCGAAGCGGGCTTTCAATTCGTGCACGCCGACGTCACTGTGATCATGGAGAAGCCCAAGCTGGCGCCGCATCTCGACGCGATGGAGGAACGGCTGGCCGAGGCGTTGCTCGCCGGGCCCGCCCACGTGTCCGTGAAAGCGAAGACGAACGAGGGAATGGGCTGGATTGGACGAGGCGAAGGAGTCGCCGTGTTTGCGGTGGCGACGCTCACCGGAGGCCCAAGACTCTCCTGACGGACCTCTCCCCCGGGCCTCTGTACGCGCTGATCGCGGTTCTGGCCGCCGTCGAAAACATCTTCCCGCCGGTCCCGGCCGATGTCGCCGTCGCGCTCGGCGCATTTCTGGCAGGGCGGGGCCACATGAATGGTTGGCTCGTCTTCGGGCTCACCTGGACGGCGAACGTGGGATCGGGAGCGGCCGTCTACGCGCTGGCGCGGCGCCATGGGGCGCTCGTTGCTCGCGGCTTTCTGGGCCGGCACATCTTCACGCCCGGCACCGTCGCACATATCGAGGCGCAGTATCGGCGGCATGGCGCGTACGGCATCTTCTTCTCGCGCCTGTTGCCGGTGTGGCGCGGCGTCGTGATGCCGTTCGCGGGCCTTGCGCGCGTGCCCGCCTGGCGCGCGCTGATCCCCCTGGCGCTCGCTTCGGGCGTCTACTATGGAGCGCTTATATACCTCGTCAGCAGATTGGGCACGGACCTGGATGACGTGCTCCGCGTCGTGCGCGGCGTCAACACGGTGCTCGCCGTCGTCGCGAGCGTGCTCGTACTGGTGATCGCGCTATGGATCATTCGCCGCCGTCGCTACCGTCCTCCCCAATAGCTCGAGCGTTCCACCTCGAGCGGTTCCGCGATTACCTCGCCCTCGAGGCGGGCAATAGCCGGCATACGGTGGCGAGTTACCTCCGCGACATCACACGGCTGAGTGAGTACGCCACCGCGCGCGGGGGGGGGGCCAAAGCACCAGAGCAGCTGTCCGCGGCCCAGCTGCGCGAGTTCATTTACTTTCTCAAAGACCTCGGCCTCGCGCCCACCACGATCCGCCGGCAGATCTCGGCGATTCGGACCTACTTCAAGTTCCTGGTGGGAGAGGGGATCGCCGCACGCGATCCCAGCGAACGCATCGAGTCACCCAAGCGCTGGCGGACGCTCCCCACCGTCCTCACCGTCGCCGAAATGGACAAATTGCTCGCCGCCCCCAATACGGACGAGCCGCTCGCCATTCGCGATCGCGCGCTCCTCGAGTTCGCGTACGCGACCGGCGTGCGGGTGTCGGAGCTCATCGCCATCAAGTCACAGGACATCTCGTTGGTCGATAGAGTGGTGCGCGTCTTGGGAAAGGGCGGTAAGGAGCGCATCATACCGTTTGGGCGCAGCGCCCTCGGAGCGATCTCACTGTACGCGCACGAAGTGCGGCCCACGCTCGATCGCGGCAAGACGCGCGGCTATCTGTTTCTCAATGCGCGCGGCACCCCGCTGTCACGCGTGGGCGCCTGGGGCGTCATCAAGGCGACCGCCCGCCGAGCGGGATTGGCGAAGCGCGTGACGCCGCACACCCTGCGACACACCTTTGCCACCCATTTGCTGGAGGGCGGCGCCGATCTCCGGGCCGTGCAGGAAATGCTGGGCCATGCCGATCTCTCGACGACACAGCTCTACACTCACGTCGATCGCGATTACCTCCGGACTGTCCACAAGAGCTACCACCCTCGCGCCTAGCGGCCGCTTAACGCTCGTCGCTCGCCATTCAAGAACGCGGCGATAGCACTGGCCTCCGCGTCATTCAGACCCAGGTCCGGCATGATCTTCGATGCCGGGTTCTTCATTTTCTGAATGACGAATTCGCGCGCCAGATGCCGCCCGCCGAGCTCCGGCCCGACCGTGACCAGTTGGTTATCGGGCCGGTCGGCGAGATCGATATTCGAGTGGCAGGTGTTGCACCCCTTGGCAACGAAGAGCATCTGGCCGCGGTCGCGCGGCGCCATCGCAGGTCGGGAGCCACCCGCAGCGACCACGGTCTGCGGATACAGACGCAGCTCGTTGTTCATAAAGCCGCTCCTGATCGTGAACCGCACCTCGCCGGCGGTGGGGGGGGGCGCCGTGAACGTGACCGCGTAGGTCCCTTCCGCCGAACGCGCCACCGCAGGGATGACGACTTCACGCGCCCCCGGGCTTTCGATGACCAGTTGCGGCCGCAGCCCGCTCAAGAGCGTCCGGCCGTGCTGTCGGACTTGAAACTCGATCGTGTATGGCTGTCCAGCGACGAAGTATTCCGGGAGGTCTTTGACCGTGACCACAGCCCATCCGCCCATCGCGACCAATCCTGCGATTAGTGCCGCTGCGAGTTTCAGCATGAGGTTCTCCTTCGCGCCTCTGGGGTATCCTCTAACCGGCCTTTTTTAGGATGCCGGCAGGCGTCCAGCGGTTTACTCACCCCGCAAGGACAGGTCGTGCTCGAGAAGCGTCGCGTGAGTCAATGAAGTAGAATTGAGCATGCTGTTCGTGCTCGATAACTACGATTCGTTCACCTACAACCTGGTGCAATACCTCGGCGAGCTGGGTGAGAACCCGGTTGTCTATCGGAACGACGCGCTGGGCGTCGCCGATGTGCAGGCGCTGAAACCAACCGCCGTCGTGCTGTCGCCGGGGCCCAAGACTCCCGCCCAGGCCGGGATTCTCGTGCCCCTCGTCCAGGCGCTTGCCGGTCAGGTCCCGATCCTCGGCGTGTGTCTGGGTCACCAGGCCATCGGGGAGGCGTTCGGCGGCAAGATCGTGCGGGCGCCCCGATTGATGCACGGCAAGACCTGCCCCATTGTGCACAGCGACGACGAGCTGTTCGACGGCGTCCCAAGCCCGTTTACGGCGATGCGCTACCACTCCCTCGTCGTCGATCCCGCCTCGCTCCCCCCGGCATTGGTCGTGACCGCGATGAGCGCTGACCGTGGAGGCAGGGGAGACGCGTCGGAGATCATGGCCATGAAACATCGTGATCATCCGACCTATGGCGTACAGTTCCATCCCGAGTCCATCGGGACGGAGCACGGGAAGCGCATTCTCGAGAATTTCCTTCGCGTCGTAAGGTCCACGGCCAGCCTGGTATGACGTTGGGAAGCAAGGCGGTAGCTTCGGGCTAGACTCCACGGCACAGATTTTGTATCTTCCCCCGTGCCCGTCCTTGGCGTGATTCCTGCACGGCTGGGCTCCAGCCGGCTTCCTCGCAAGCCACTCCTGCCACTGGGTGGCGAACCCCTCATCATCGTCGTCACTCGCCGCATCGTCGATTTCGACGTTTGCGATCGAATCGTGGTTGCCACCGACGCCAGAGAGATCGCCAACGTCGTAACGGACGCGGGGTTTGAAGCGGTCATGACGTCCCCCGATCACACCACGGGGACGGAGCGAGTCGCGGAAGTCGTTACCAAGGCACCGTTTAGCGGCTTCAACTTCATTCTGAACGTCCAGGGCGACGAGCCCTTCGTCGCTGCGGCCGCAGTGCGCGGAGCGCTCGCGTGTCTCGAAGGCGGCGATCCGCTCGGAACCGCCGCCGGCTCGCTCGAGCCGGCGCTCGTTAACGATCCGAGTCGAGTCAAAGTGGTCGTGGATACACGGGGCCGGGCGGTCTACTTCTCCCGCGCGCCAATTCCGTTCGACCGCGATGGCAAGGGCGACGTGGTCTACCATCAGCACGTCGGCGTGTACGCCTATACGCGGGAAGCGTTGCAGACATGGGTTCGGCTGCCACCCGTTCCTGAAGAAGAGTGGGAAAGGCTGGAGCAACTGCGGCCTTTACTGCACGGCATTCCGATGGGTGTGACGTTGTTCGACGGACCGGCGGCACCAGGCATCGATACGCCGGCCGACCTCAAGTGGGCAGAAGCGGAAATCACCCGACACCTGAGGGAGGTGAGTCCTTGAACTCGACGAAATACATCTTCGTGACCGGCGGCGTGGTGAGCTCCCTCGGCAAGGGAATCGCCGCGGCGTCGCTGGGCCGGCTGCTCGCCGAACGGGGGCTCAAGGTCACGATCCAGAAGTTCGATCCCTACATCAACGTCGATCCCGGCACGATGTCGCCGTTCCAACACGGCGAGGTGTACGTGACCGACGACGGGGCCGAGACCGATCTCGACCTCGGACACTACGAGCGGTTCATCGACCGGTCGCTGTCGCAGGTGAACAACGTGACGACAGGCCGGATCTACCTGTCCGTCATCACGAAAGAGCGGCGCGGCGAATACCTCGGCTCGACGGTGCAGGTGATTCCGCACATCACTGACGAAATCAAGAGCGCGATCCGCCGGCTGGCCCCCGACCACGACGTGGTGATCACCGAAATCGGCGGCACGGTCGGCGACATCGAATCGCTGCCGTTCCTCGAAGCGATCCGCCAATTCCGTCAGGAAGTCGGCCGCGACAATACGCTGTTCATTCATCTCACGCTGGTGCCGTTCATCGCAGCGACGGCGGAGCTGAAAACAAAGCCAACGCAGCACTCGGTGCGCGAGCTGATGCAGATCGGAATCCAGCCCGACATCCTGGTGTGCCGCACCGAGCGGCCGCTGTCCGAGGACCTGAAGCGCAAGATCGCCCAGTTCTGCAACGTGGACTTCGGCTGCGTGGTCGAAAGTCCTGACGTGAAATCGATCTACGAAATCCCCCTCAAGCTGCACCAGCAGGGCCTCGACAAGGAGGTCTGCGCGCGCCTCCATCTGGACACCAAGGAACCCGACCTGCGCGGTTGGGCAGCGATGGTGGACAAGATCCTGAAACCGCCGCACCAGGTCCGGATCGCCGTGGTGGGCAAGTACACCGAGCTCGCCGACAGCTACAAGAGCATTCACGAAGCGCTCGTCCATGGCGGGATCGCCAATGAAGCGGGCGTCTCGATCCAATGGATCGCCTCCGACCGCTTCACCGATCAGGAAACCGCGGGCGAGCTGCTCGGGGGCTACGACGGGCTGCTGGTGCCCGGCGGCTTCGGCGTGCGAGGCGTCGAAGGGATGCTCGAGGCGATTCGCTGGGCGCGCGAGCACAAGCTGCCGTTCTTCGGAATCTGCCTGGGTCTGCAGACCGCGATCATCGAGTTCGCCCGCAACGTCTGCAAGATTCCCGATACCAACTCGAGCGAGTTCGCCCCCGAGTGCGAGAACCCCGTGATCGCGTTGATGCGCTCGCAGGAAGGGATTCAGGAAATGGGCGGCACGATGCGGCTGGGCGCCTATCCCTGCCGGCTGCGCCCCGGCTCGCACGTGGCGCAGGCGTACAACGCGACGGAGGTGAGCGAACGGCATCGCCATCGCTACGAGGTCTCGAACGCGTATCGCGACGTGCTCGCGGAGTACGGCATGCGCTGCTCGGGTCTGTCGCCGGACGGCTCGCTAGTCGAGATGATCGAGCTGCCCCCCCCCAGTCATCCGTGGTTCATCGGATGCCAATTCCACCCCGAGCTCAAGTCGCGGCCGATGCGCCCGCACCCGCTGTTCGCGGGCTTCGTCGGCGCGGCGCTCGCCCGTCGCAAGCTCCAGCGGCGCGCCGAGCCGTCGCGCCAGCTGGCCGGGCTCACCGACTGATATGTCTCAGCGGTTCGCGGCGGAGAGCAACCCGTTTCTCATCGCGGGTCCGTGTGTCGTCGAATCCGACGACCTGAACGTCCGGATCGGCGAGGCGTTGGCGGAGCTGGCGGTCAAGCTCGGTATCGGCGTCATCTACAAGGCCTCGTACGACAAAGCCAATCGCTCCCGCTTGAACGCCCCGCGCGGCCCTGGGCTCGAATCGGGTCTGCGCGCGCTCGAGAAGGTGCGCAGTGCGACCGGTCTGCCGATTCTGACTGACGTCCACGAGCCGGGGCACGTCCCGCTCGCCGCGCGCGTCGCCGATGTCCTGCAGATCCCCGCCTTCCTGTGCCGGCAAACCGATTTGCTCGTCGCGGCGGGCAAGGCCGGCCGCCCTGTGAACATCAAAAAGGGCCAGTGGATGGCGCCTGAAGAGATGCGCGGGGCGGTCGAGAAAGTCCGTGCCGGGGGCGTGCCGGAAGTCGCCGTCACCGAGCGCGGGACCTTCTTCGGCTATGGAGACCTGGTCGTCGACATGCGCAGTTTCCCGCGACTGCGCGCCGCCTGCAACGCGCCGGTGATCTTCGACGCCACCCACGCGGTTCAGCAGCCGGGCCAGGGAAGAGACGGCTCCACCGGAGGCGAGCGCGGCTTCATTCCGCCCTTGCTGTACGCCGCCGCTGCGGCCGGCGCCGACGGCTTCTTCCTCGAGACGCACCCCGATCCGGCCCGCGCACCGTCCGACGGACCGAACATGGTCCCGCTCGACCAGCTCGTCGGGATCGTGGGCCTCGCGGTGGACGTCTGGCATCGCGTCCGAGAGACTGTCCGTGCATAAGCCGGCGCGAGCTCCCAACCCACAGGCCGGGGGCAAGCAGCTCGTCGATCGCGGCAAGCGGGTGTTGGCGCTCGAGGCCGCCGCCGTCCAGCGCCTGGCCGATACGCTCGGCCCGGCGTTCGCCCGCGCCATCGAGATTCTCGCCGCCGCCAAGGGCCGAGTGATCGTCTCGGGCGTCGGCAAGTCGGGACTGATCGCCCGCAAGATCGCCGCGACGTTCACGTCCACCGGCACGCCGGCGATGTTCCTACATCCGGTGGACTCGCTGCACGGCGACCTTGGCATCGTGAGCCGGGATGACGTCGGCGTCGTGCTCTCGAAAAGCGGTGCCTCCGACGAGCTGTTTGGCCTGGTCAATCAACTGAAGCGCCTCGGGGTACCGATCATCGCGCTGACAGGTGACGCCGATTCGCCACTGGGACGGCAGGCGACCGTCGTGCTCGACGCGTCGGTCGCCGACGAAGCCTGTCCCGAAACACTCGCCCCCACCGCGAGTACAACCGTCGCGCTGGCGTTAGGCGACGCACTCGCGGTGACGCTGCTCGAGGTCAAAGGCTTCCGCCGCGAGGATTTTGCGGCCCTGCATCCCGGCGGCGTGCTGGGACGCAAGCTGCTGCTGCGCGTCGCCGATGTGATGCTTACGCAGGATCTGCCGATCCTCACCCCGGACCGCCCGATGCGGGAGTGCGTCGTGCTGCTCGCCGAGAAGCGCGGCACCGTCGCCGTGGTTGCCGCGGAGGGAAGGGCAACACTCGCGGGCGTGGTCACGGCTGGCGACCTGACACGGCTCATGGAACGGACGGACACGTTTCTCGATATGCCAGTCGGCGACGTCATGACCAAAACGCCCAAGGCCACGACCGCAGAGGAGCTGGCGAGCGCGGCGGTGAGTCTCATGGAGCGTCACGGGATCATGGCTCTGCCGGTGCTCGATGGTGACAGGAACGTCGTAGGAATCGTGCATCTGCACGATTTGATGAAGGCCGGCGCCGTATGAAGCGTTTGGTGCTGATGGTCTTGGTCTTTGCGGGGGCGTGTAAGAGCGGCACTCCCGTCACGGCCACGCAGGCCGTTCTCGACAGCGCGGATCAGGTGCTGCGCGGGATGAGCCATTACGTCACGGAGTCCGGCGTCCTGCGGGCGCGGGTGCGCGCCGATACCGCGTACTTCTTCTCTAACACCCAGCGCGCCGAGCTGCGCAATGTGCACGTGACCTTCTACGACATGACGGGCAAGCCGACGTCGACGCTGACCTCGCGCGAGGGAACGCATCACTGGCGCACCGGCGATATGGAAGCCCGCGGCAACGTCGTCGTCGTCCGCGACAAAGACGGTGGCACGATGCGGACCGAGGTGATGTACTACAACCAGGCGCGCAACGAGGTGAGCTCGGACCAGGCGTTTGTGTTTGATGGGCCGGACCGCCACATCGCAGGTCAAGGCTTTACGTCGGACCCGGAATTCAAGAAGATCACCGCCACGCATCCTCGCGGCACCGGCGGGCAATTCATCCTCCCGAATCAATGATGCCATTACTCGCGCTCGCGTTTCTGCTGCAAGGTGTCCCCGCGTCGCAGGATACGGCGGCGGGGCGCCCATGTCGCGTGGCCGTCGATTCGATGGGTCACTATACCGAGCTTACAAGTCCCGACGGGCAAAAAACATTGCACGGTGGCGGCGGGGTGCTCGCGCACTGCGACGGCACCAACACGACAATCTCGGCAGACAGTTTCGCGCACTACAGCGCCATTGGCCGGCTCGATCTCATCGGTCGAGTCGTGATTCGTGATACGGGGCTCGCGCTGGACGCACGTTTTGCTTCCTACTTCCTGCGCGACGAGCGCCTCGAGGCCCACAACAACGTCGTCGCCGTGAATCGCCGTACCGGTTCCGTCCTGCGCGGCCCCAACCTGAAGTACTGGCGTGCGGTGAAGGGGGTCCGCGATACCGTCGAGATGTACGCGACGCAGCGGCCGACCGTCGAATACCGCCAGACCGAACCGGGCGACTCCGCGCCGCAGGAACCCTACATCATCGTCGGCGATCGGCTCCGCTTCAAAGGCGACGACCGCATGTGGGCGGGCGGCAGGGTCACGATCGACCGGAGCGACTTTGCGTCGCGGTCCGATTCCATGATGATGGACCAGACTGCGGGGTTCGGCGTGTTGGTCGGTAAGCCCAGTGTCGAGGGCAGGGGACGCACGAGCAGCGGCGAGGCCGGCAAGAACTACACGCTCGTCGGGACTCGCATCGAGCTCGCCCTCGCGCAACGCGACATCCGCGGGGTCAAGGCGCTGGGACACGGCAAAGCCACCGGCGCCGACTGGACACTCACCGCGGACACGATCGACCTCCGCGTCGCGAATCGGTTGCTGCAGCAAACATTCGCGTGGGGCGACAGCACACGCCCGCATGCGATCTCGGTGCTCTACACGATTCAATCCGATTCGCTCGCGATCGATTCGCCCGGTGAGATCCTCACCGAATCCCGGGCGTTCGGCAAGGCGTTCTCGACCGCCAAACGCGACTCCACCACGCCCCCCAAGGAGACCGACTGGATTACGGGTGACTCGCTCACGATTCGCTTCGCGCAGGAACAGGACTCGCTCACCAACCGCCCGCGTTCCCGCTTGCGCGAGCTGGTTTCCCGTGGATCTCCCGCTCGAGCCTTGACGCACCATCCCCAAGAGCGGGATACGACGCACGCCGGCCCCTCGATCAACTATTCCCGCGGTCATCAGATCACCGTCGAGATGCTGAAGGATCGGATCGATCGCGTGGTGGTCGCCGGCAAATCGGACGGAGTACACCTCGAGCCTCGACCGGTGGTGGTAGCCGACAGCCTGAAGCGCGCAGCGCCTTCAGCATCTCCACCACCTCCTCCACCCCCACCACCGGTTGTTCCATGACCGGGCTCGACCGCTTCTCGGACCTCTTCGCGACGCGCGACTCGTCGCTTGCCCTGGCGGCCGGGGCACTCGCGCGTATCGCCGACGACCAGGGCCAGGCCGCGTTCAGCGACCTCGCCGTCGCCTATCGCGAGGAATTCCTCAAGCTGCGCGCCCACGCCAAGGGTGAGATGGTGGACGCCGGCAGCCTGTCCGTGGATGATGCGCGGGCCTATCTGGCGACGTCGGTATTGCCGCGACTGGCGATGCTGAAGGTGCTGGTGCTTCCCATGGGAGCGCTGTGGGGCGACGTGCCGGTCGCCTTCGCCCCCGATGTCTGGGCCAGCATGCCCGCCGAACGCTCGGCGGCGGCGCAACGCTTTCTCGCGCTGGCCGAGGACACCGTGGCGCGCAGCGAATCCGTCAGCGGCGAGCATCCAGTCGTCCGCGGCGGCAGCCGGCTCGAGGCCCAGCATCTCGTGAAGGCGTACAAGGGGCGGCGCGTCGTGAACAACGTGTCGCTCGATCTGGCGCAGGGGGAGATTGTCGGCCTCCTGGGCCCGAACGGGGCGGGGAAGACGACCTCGTTCTACATGATCACCGGCTTGATCCGCCCCGACGAAGGCAAGATCGTGCTCGACGGCCGCGACGTTACGGCGCTGCCCATGTATCTGCGGGCCCGTTCCGGGATCGGCTATCTGGCGCAGGAGCCGTCGATCTTTCGCAAGCTGTCGGTCGAGGAAAACGTGATGGCGATCCTCGAGACCCTGAATATCGACGCCGAGGAACGGGCGCGGCGGCTCGAGTCGCTGCTCGATGAGCTCGCGATCAAGCATCTGCGCCAGCAGCAGGCGTATCAGCTCTCCGGCGGCGAGCGGCGCCGGCTCGAGATTACGCGGGCGCTCGTGACCGAGCCGAAGTTCCTGCTGCTCGACGAGCCGTTCGCCGGCGTGGACCCGATCGCCGTCAACGACATCCAGACGATCGTCGCGGGACTGCGCCACCGCGGCATCGGGGTGCTGATCACCGACCACAACGTCGAGCAGACGCTCGACATCGTGGACCGCGCCTACATCATGTTCGAAGGTCGCGTGCAGGTCGCCGGAACCGTGCGGCAGCTCGTCTTCGACGACCGCGTGGCCTCGCTGTACCTCGGACCCACGCTGACGACGCGCCTGCGCGCGCGCCTCTCTCCCGCAGCATGAAGACCGGCCTGCATCAGCACACCGCGCTGCGGCAAGACCTGCGGATCAATCCGCGCCTCTACCAGGCGATGGATCTGCTGTACATGCCGCTCCTCGACCTCGAGCAACATCTGAAGCAGGAGCTGCTCGGCAATCCGTTCCTCGAGATGATCGAGCCGGAGGAAGAGGTCCAGGCGACGGCGGCCGAGCAGCAGCAAAACAAGCCCGAGAAAGAGGCAAAAGCCGAGGACGGGCCCGACTGGGAAAGCATCCTGCTCGAGGACCGCACGGAACACGGCGTGCCGAGTGGCAGCTATAGCGATGCCCGCGAATACATCGAGCCGGTCACGGTCGAGAACAAAGACCTGATCGACTATCTGCGAGACCAGACCAGGATGCTCGACCTCAACCCCCGCCAACAACTGCTCGCCGAGGAATTCCTCGGCAACATCGGCGAGGACGGGTATCTCCAGCACAGCCTGGAAGAGATCCTCAAGGGCGCGAACCAGCTCCTCGAAGAGCACGAGGCCGAGTCGGAGCTCGAGCTGAACGTGCCGGCGTTCACGACGGCGGACGTCGAAGAGATGCTGCACGTCATTCAGCAGCTCGATCCGCCCGGCATCGGCGCGCGCAACCTGCGCGAGTGTCTGATGCTGCAGCTCGAGAACCAAAAGCGCACCGACACGCTGGTGTACCGGCTCGTCAAGGAAGCCTTCGATGATCTCATCGCGCACCGCTGGAGCGATCTGGGCAAGCGCTTTGGCCTCGCGCCCGAAGAGGTACAGCGCGCGGCGGACGAGCTGGCCCGCCTCGATCCCAAGCCCGGGCTGCAGCATTCGGCCGCCAACGACGCCTACATCATCCCGGACCTGATCGTCGATAAGATCGACGACAAGTACCTCGTCTTCCTCAACGACAGCGGGCTGCCGCGGCTGCGCATTTCCAAGACGTATCAGGAGATCGCGCGCGACAAGAAGAAGTACGACAGCGAGAGCAAGGAGTTCATCAACCAACGCTTGAACAGCGCGCACTGGATGATTCAGGCCATCGAGCAACGCCGGCAGACGATGCTCAAGGTGATGAATTTCATCGTGGACCGGCAGCGCGAGTTCTTCGAGAAGGGCATCGACCATCTCAAGCCGCTCACGCTGCGCGAGGTCGCCGACGTCATCAGCATGCACGAGAGCACGGTGAGCCGCGTGACCAACGAGAAGTATGTGCAGACGCCGCGGGGTCTCCTGCCGCTCAAGTTCTTTTTCTCGAGCGGCCTGTCGACCACCACGGGTGAGGACGCCAGCGCCCGGTCCATCAAGTCCCAGATCCAAAAACTGGTCGACGACGAGCCGCCCAAGAACCCGCTCACCGATCAGCAGATCGTCGAGATGTTCGATCGCAAAGGCGTGAAGATCGCTCGGCGTACCGTGGCCAAGTACCGCGACCAGCTCGGCATCTTGCCCGCGCGCATGCGCAAGCGGCTATGAGCCTCGCGACGAACTCGACGCCGCCCGACGTCAGCGTCCTTGTGCCTGCCAAGGACGAAGCCGAGAACCTCGCGGAGTTCGTGCGGCTGACGCGCGAGGCGTTGCTGCCGCTGCCGTACGCCTGCGAGCTCGTGATCATCAACGACGGCAGTCACGACGCCACGCCGCGGCTGCTCGAAGAACTTGCCGCGAAGCATCCATTCGTCCGGGTCGTCACGCATCGCACGCAGCGCGGTATCGCCGACGCCTTGAAGTCGGGCGCCGACGTCGCCCAGGGACGGGTCTTGGTCTACTATCCGGCGGACCTGCAGTACTTGCCGTCCGACATCCCCACGCTGGTCGCGCCGATCCTGGAGGGGCAGGCGGACGTCGTCACGGGCACGAAGCAGGGTCAGTACAACAAGCGCTTCGTGTCCGTCATCTACAACACGCTGAGCCGCTGGTTGTTCGGCGTGCGCGTGAAGGATCTCAATTCCGTGAAAGCGTATCGCCGTGAGATCATGGACATGGTGCCGATGCGCCCCGACTGGCACCGGTTCATGGTTGTGATCGCGGCGTCGCAGGGCTTCCGCCTGGCCGAGCGGCCCGTCCCGGTGCATCCGCGGCGCGCCGGCAGCTCGAAGTTCGGGATCAGCCGCATTCCGGTGGGTGTGCTCGATCTCATGTCCGTCTGGTTCCAGCTCCGCTTCGGGCGCAAACCGATGCTGTTCTTTGGCGTGATCGGCGCGACACTCTTCTCGGTTGGTCTGGTCGTCGGCGCGGTCGCGCTGTATCTGCGCTTCGGACCACCGCACGTCGGCTTTCGTCCTCTCCTCGATCTCATCATGGTGCTGGTGATCTCGGGCGTCGTGTTGTTTGGCTTTGGGTTCGTGGGGGAGATGCTGGCGGGTATGCGGGAGGAGATGCGCGCAATCGAGCGCGAGATGAGGAGAATCCACACGGAGAAGTAGCTGGAGCAAAATGTAACGACGGAGGTATTAATCCTGGCCATGCCGCCTCTGGCGCTCACCTCACTCCTCCAGCATGCACTTCCGTGGCTGTCCGCGGACGGACGGGCGGCTGTAAACACACTCATCTGCACCAACGGCCGCGTCGGGTCCGCGCGTGCGCTCTGCGCGCGACTCGGGCTCCGCAGCCGCTTTCAGCTCAGCCGTCTGCTGCACCGCGAAGGGCTCCCGCCATACGAGGAGCTGGCCGGTTGGATCTGCGTGCTTTACTGGATGCTCATGGCCGACGCCGGAGTGGGGAAGGGCGCGCTCCGTGCCCTCGCCGGGCAAGCGCGGATCGAGACGGCGAGCTCGTACCGCCTCGTTCGCCGCGTGACCGGTTACTGCTGGAAGGATCTGCGGCGAGTGGGGACCGCGCAGGTTGTGCGTTGGTTCCAACAGCGGACTCGGTCACCGCGATCGGTCCGGTCCGTGGCTATCTCGCGGCGATCGGCAGTCGCACCGCACGCGATCCCTGTGCCAGGCAGCTCGACGCGCGTTTCATCCCAATCCCAACCGCGCCGCTTGGCGCTGCCGGGATGCCCGTACGGCATCGCTGTCCGCGGGAGCGATTTGGCTTACATCACGCGCGGTCACGCCGCCGCCATCGAACGACTCGATCTGAGGAGCGGGGAGCTCACCGGCAGCATCCCAGTCGGATGCACGCCCAGCTGCGTGACGTTCGATCCGACCGGCGAGCGCGCCTACGTCAGCGTGCAATATCTCGACGCAATCTCGGTCATCGATGCGAATCGTCATGTCCAGATCCGGACACTGCCCGTCCCCGGCGATCCGTTCCCGCTCTTGATGTCGCGCCGCAGCCACACGCTGTTCGTGGCGACCAATGAAGACCGGCTCTTCGCGCTCTCGGCCCAGAACGGGCGCGTTCTTGGGTCGCTGCCGTTGCCCGCGACATCGCATCACCTCGCCTGGCATCCAGCCGGAGATCGGCTCTACGTCGCCACACGAGCGGCGGGGTCCGTCCTCGAAGTGGACGCGACCCGGTACATCGTGTTGCGCAGCTTCGCGCTCGGCGGCTGGCCGCAAGGATTGGTGGTCTCGCCAGATGGGACGATGCTGTACGTGGCGAACGAACACCACGGGCTCGACGTCATTGGGCTGGGAAACGGCAAACGCCTCGCCACGCTCGAGAACGAGCGTGGTGCCGTCGCGCTCGCGCTGAGTCCCGACGAGCGGTTCTTGTACACCGGCATGGTGCATGCCGGCAAGGTCGGCATAATCGAGCGCGCTTCGCTGACGCGGTGCGGGACCTTGGAGACCGGCGGCCGGCCCGGCCAGATAGCGTTCGATGCTGCGGGCAGAGTCATCGTGTCCAATGAAGCCGGCTGGATCGATATCCTGCCCGTCGGTCAACTCACCCCCGCAGCCGCAGTGGCCATGGCCTAGCGCCGCGCCGATCGATTATGACGTATTGTGCGCCGTCGCTTGCGGCGCGCTTACCCCTCCTGGCTATGCTGCATGCATACCGCACCGACAAGGGTCCCATGATCCGGGTAGCGACCTCCGTGACCGCCGTGGCAATGGGCATGATGCTCGCCGTCGGCTGTTCCTCCCCGACCGAAACAGGACCCATCGCCGCGAGCCGGCCGGCAGGACCGGGCGATGGCACCGTCGCGCGCATGGTGCTCCCCAAGGCGCCGCTGGGCATTGCGGTGGCGAACGAGGGATTCGCGTACATCACGCAGCCCGATCACGGCTTCTCCGGCGGCGCCCTCGCCCGCGTGGATTTGAACGCGCGCTCGGTGACGGCCACCATCCCGGTCGGCATGGTCCCGTCTTTGGTGATCTTCGATCCCGATCGCTCACGCGCCTACGTGTCCAACCAGTGGAGCCGGAACGTCGGCATCATCGACGTCGCTTCGAACACGCAGATCGATACGATCCCCACGCCGGGAGATCCGTTCGCGCTCGCGCTGTCCCCGGATGGCGGCACGCTGCTGGTCACGACGAATGCGAATCGGCTCTTCAAGATTGACTTGGCGACCAAACGCATCCTCGGCTCGATCGCCCTTCCGGCGACATCGCACCACATCCTCATGGCGCCGCGCGATGAGTCCCTCCTGAGTCTGCACGACGCGTTCCTCTACGTCGCGACACGGGATGGCGGTAGCGTGATGGAGGTGAATTGGCGGCAGATGACCGTCGACCGGACGTTCACGCTCGGTGGGAGACCGCAGGATATGGCGTTCTCACCGGATGGGCAGGACCTCTACGTCGCGAATGAGCTGAGCAACGTCCTGCACGTGATCAAACTCTCGAACGGAACATTCACCAATATTCCGCTCGCGGGCGGTGGTGAGGGGCTCGCGCTCGGCAATAACGGCAACCACATCTACGTCGGGTTGGTGTTCGCGGGCGCGGTGCAGGTGATCGACCGGAAAGGCGGCGAAACCGTCCGCCTGATTCCTGTGGGCGGCGTCCCGCGTGAGATCGCGCTCGATTACACAGGGCGGGACGTCCTGGTATCCAATGAGGATGGATGGGTGG
>WNFB01002354.1_pt1 | contig 27310 bp, 27 predicted proteins | sample 5400501 | NCBI WGS metagenome assembly WNFB01 (sample SAMN13153341, study PRJNA577476) | soil metagenome | isolation source: 200 cm saprolite under Douglas fir tree site 2 hole 1 | place: USA:California | collected 2015-04-18
AGAACTTCTCCGCTCGGTCGGGGTCGTCTACCGGGATTTCGAAGTGGGTAGGCCGGTTTCCCATAGTCATCCTCCTCACACTGCGTGCCGGCTCACACTAGGTGACCGAGCAGAAAGTATTTGAGAATGAGTCTCACGAAAAAGGGGCCTCTGTAGTGCCCGTAGACGCGCGATCCGACGAGCGCTGGACTCGAATGACCCGGCGCGGAGACGCCGATGCTTGAAAATGCCACTTCCTGCTCACTGCTCTAGGCCCCCAGCGCCCGGTCGATCAGCACCGCCTGCTCCCGGGTGTGGACCTGGAGGCTCCCGGTGGCGGGGCTGGCGCTCTCCTCACGGGCCACGCAGGTCAGGTCCACGCCGAGGCGGTCCTTGACGGTGCACTGCAGGAACCGCCAGGCCCCCATGTTCGCCGGCTCCTCCTGGACCCACACCGGCTCGGCGCCCGCATAGGTCTCGAGTTGCCGGCGGGCGGCCTCGGCCGGGAAGGGGTAGAGCTGCTCGATACGAACGATGGCCACGGGGGCCTTGCGCTCGTCCCGGGCTTTCTCCACGTCGTAGAACATCTTGCCCTGGGTGAAGATGAGGCGGTTGGCGCCCCCGGCGGGCGGGGCTGGGTCGCCGACGACCTCGGCGAACGAGCCGCCCGTGAACTCGTCGGCCTTCGATCGGGCCGTCCCGAGCCGCAGCAACGACTTCGGCGTCATCACCACGAGCGGCTTGCCTTGCGACCGGAGGGCCTGGCGGCGCAGGAGGTGGAAGTACTGGGCGGGCGTCGACGGGACGACGACCTGCATGTTGTCCTCGGCCGCAAGCTGGAGGAAGCGTTCCAGCCGGGCGCTGGAGTGGTCCGGCCCCTGGCCCTCGTAGCCGTGCGGCAGGAGCAGGACAAGCCCGCTGCCCTGACCCCACTTGTCCTCGGCGGACGACAGGTAGGTGTCGATGAGCACCTGTGCCCCGTCGGCGAAGTCGCCGAACTGGGCCTCCCAGGCGACGAGGGCCTTGGGGTTGGCCACGGCATAGCCGTACTCGAAGCCCAGGGCCGCCATCTCCGACAGGGGGCTGTCGTAGACGAAGAGGCGAGCCGGGCTGTCGGGCTGCCCGCCGTCGAAGCCGCCGGCGAGGGTGAGGAGCGGTACGTGCTCGGCGGCGGTCGTCTGGTCGACGAGCACGGCGTGGCGCTGGCTGAACGTCCCCCGGCGCGTGTCCTGGCCGGCGAGGCGCACGGTGCGTCCCTCGACCAGCAGCGACCCGAAGGCCAGCGCCTCGGCAAGCGACCAGTCGACGGCGTTGTCGGCCAGCGCGAGGCGGCGGGTCTCCAGCCACTTGCCCAGCTTCGGGTGCAGGTCGAAGGCCGGCGGCAGGCTGACGAGCGCCGCCAGCACCCGGTCCAGCACCTCGCGCCCGACGCCGGTCGGCACGGGCACGGGCGACAGGGGCGCCGGGCGCCGCCACTCGATCTTGGGCGGCGTCTGGGCCCCCCGGGTCTCGTCGAATGCCTGCTGGAGCCGGCTGTGGAAGCCCTCGAGGAACTGCTCGGCCTCCGAGAGGCTGAGGTCCCCGCGGTTGACGAGCGACTCGGTGTAGAGCTTGCGCACGGAGCGGCGGGCCTCGATCGCCCGGTACATGAGGGGCTGGGTGAAGGCGGGGTCGTCTGCCTCGTTGTGGCCCCAGCGCCGGTAGCACCACATGTCGATGACGACGTCACGGTGGAAGGTCTGGCGATAGTCGAAGGCGAGGCGAGCCATGCGGACACACGCCTCGGGGTCGTCGCCGTTCACATGGAACACGGGTGCCTGGATCATCTTCGCCACGTCGCTGGCGTACTGGCTGGAGCGCCCGAAGGTCGGCCCGGTGGTGAAGCCCAGTTGGTTGTTGACGATGATGTGGACGGTCCCGCCGGTCCAGTACCCCTTGAGCTTGGACAGCGCCAGCGTCTCGGCGACGACGCCCTGCCCGGCGAAGGCGGCGTCCCCGTGGATGAGCAGCGGCAGCACGGGCGCCTCCCGCACGCGGTCGAGAAGGTCGAGCTTGGCCCGCACCATCCCCTCGACGACGGGGTCGACCGACTCGAGATGGCTGGGGTTGGGGGCCACCGTGACGCCGATGCGGTTTCCCCCCCGGGAAGCGTGCTCGCCGGCCGCACCGGTGTGGTACTGGACGTCCCCGGAGCCGTGGGCCGCAGCCGGGTCGATGTCGCCCTCGAACTCACGGAAGATCTGGCCGTAGCTCTTCCCGACGATGTTGGCGAGGACGTTCAGGCGGCCCCGGTGGCTCATGCCGATGACGCTCTCGGTCAGCCCGGCGTCGGCGGCGTCGTCGAGGATGGCGTCGAGCATCGGGATCAGCGACTCCGCCCCCTCGAGCGAGAAGCGCTTGTGGCCCACGTACTTCGTGTGCATGAAGCGCTCGAAGGCCTCGGCCTCGGAGAGCTCCTCGAGGATGTGGCGCATGTCGCCGGGGTCGGGGACCGGGTTGACTCCTTCGACGTGTTCCTGGATCCACTGCTTCTGGGCCGGCTCCTGCGTGTGCATGTACTCGGGGCTGGAGCGCCGGCAGTAGGCGTCGAGCAGGATGGTCAGGATCTCGTTGAGCGTGAGCTCATCCTTCCCGGCCAGGCCGGCCGCGAGGAACCGCCGGTCCAGGTCCCAGATGGTGAACCCGTACGTGGCGGGGTCGAGCTCGGGGTGCATCTCGGGAGGCTTGGCGGCGAGGGGGTCGAGGTCGGCCATGAGGTGACCCCGGACCCGGTACATGTTGATGAGCGACCGCACCCGGCCGTGCTTGGCGCGGGCCTCCAGCGAATCGGCGGGGGGGTTGACGTCGCGGCGCCACGCCACCGGCACGTAGGGCGCCCCCATGCTGCGGAAGACGTCCTCGTAGAACCCGTTGTCCCCCACCAGGAACCCCTGGACGCGCCGCAGGAACTCGCCGCTCTCGGCACCCTGGATGACCCGGTGGTCGTAGGTGCTGGTGAGGGTGAGCACCTTGCCGACACCGAGCTCGGCCAGGGCACCCTCGTCCGCCCCTGCGAACTCCGCCGGGTAGTCGATCGCGCCCACCCCGATGATCGCGGCCTGCCCGGCCATGAGCCTCGGCACCGAGGCCATGGTGCCGATCGTGCCGGGGTTGGTGATCGTGACCGTCGTCCCGGCGAAGTCGTCGGGGCGCAGGCTCCGGGCGGTGACCTTTCGGATCAGGTCCTCGTAGGCGGCGAAGAACTCGGCGAAGTCGAGGGACTCGGCCCCCCGGATGTTGGGCACCATGAGGGCCCGGGTCCCGTCGGCCTTCCTCACGTCGACGGCCAGGCCGAGGTTGACGTGCGGGCTGCGCAGCATGTGCGGCTTGCCGTCGATGGCCTTGTAGACCGAGTTCATGGCCGGCACGTCGGCCAGGGCTCTCGCCACCGCCCAGCCGATCAGGTGGGTGAAGCTCACCTTCCCCCCGCCGGTGCGCTGGAGGTAGGCGTTGAGGACCGTCCGGTTGACCTCGAGCAGGCGGGCCGGCACCGTCCGGATCGATGTCGCGGTTGGCACCCCCAGGCTCTCCTCCATGCGGTCCACCTGCACGGCGGCAGGCCCCCGGAGCGCCAGGGCCTCGGTGGGCGATTCGCCGTCGGTCCCTTCCGCTCCCATGGGGATGAGGTCGGGCGGCAGCGGCGTCAGCACCGGTGGCGGCGCCGGTGGGGGCGGCGTCGCGGTGGGGGCGGCGGCCTGGCGCAGCGGGGTCCGGGGCTGGTAGTCCGCGAAGAACTCGCGCCATGCCTCCCCCACCGAGTCCGGGTTGTCGACGTAGGCGCGGTGCATCTCGTCGATGAGCCAGGTGTTGGGGCCGAACTCCGCCCGATCGAGCTTCTGTGGCATCCCTACCGCCCTTGCGCCAACTCCCACTGGAACATCTCCGCAATGACATCGTACGCATCCGGGCGCCGGCCGTCGTCCAGCGGGATGAGCGTGAGGTCCCTGCCGCGGGCGCGGGCGACGGCGAGGGCCGTGTCGTTCGTGTCCATGACCGCGATGGCCGGGATGCCTCGGGCGACCGCAGCCCCCGCGAACCCGTGGTCGGCGAAGACCAGGTCCGGCACCTCCCCGGCCTCGAGGATCCGCTCCATCGGGACGGGGGAATGCGTGTGGAGGCCCCGGACACCGTCGGTGACGGCCCCGACGCCCTGCAGGTACCGGTAGATGTGGGGTGCGCCGAACAATGTCACGGTGGTGTCGTCGAGGGGCCGGACCACCTTGCCCCCCGCCGCCGTGATCGCCTCGACCAGGCGGGCGTGGTGGCTGAGGAGGGGCCCGGGGTGGCCGCTGGCGACGATGATCGAGGCACCCTCGCGGCAGGCCTCCCGCAGCCGGGCAGCGGCCGCCCGCACCCCGGCGATCGTCGTCGCCGGGTCGATGTAGGCCTCACCGGGCTCCCGAGCGCCCGTGACCGCAGCGACGGCGCCGAGGCCCTCCTCCGTGGTGGCGCTGGCCACATCGGGCATCCCGAACGTGGCGTCCGGATCGCCGCCGGCGAGCTGGCTGGCCTTGAGGACGTTGTCATCCTTGGGGTGGGAGCGGTGCGGGCCGGCCACACCGCCTTCGAGCAACCGGGCTGCGATTGCCTGGTCGGTGTCGCTCACACTTCCAACTTCACCGGAATGACGGACACGGTCTGCATCTGGCCGTTGCGGTAGATCTTGACGGCGACACTCCGGCCGATGATGTCGCCGACCATGACCCGCTGCAGGTCGCCGGCCGTCCGGATCGGCGAGCCGTCGATGTCGAGGATCAGGTCCTCGGGCCGGATGCCCGCCTTGGCCGCCGGCGCACCATCGAAGACCTCGACGACCTCCACCCCCGAGCGGCGGCCGATCTCGGCAGCGAGCCGCGGCGGCAGCGGGCGGGGGCCGACGGCGACGCCGAGGTAGGCCCGGTGGAAGCGGCCCTCGCTCATGAGCGCCACGATGATGCGGCGGGTGGTGGCGTTGATCGGCACGGCGAGCCCCAGGCCCACGCCGGCGACCGCCGTGTTGATCCCGACGACCCTGCCCCGACCGTCGGAGAGGGCCCCGCCGGAGTTGCCGGGGTTGAGGGCGGCATCGGTCTGGATCACGTTCTCGACGAGGCGCGTCGCCGCGCCCTCCCTGGTCGGGAAGGACCGTCCGAGGGCGCTGACGACCCCCGCCGTCACCGAGCCGGAGAACCCGAGCGGGTTGCCGATGGCGACGACCAACTGGCCGACGCGCAGGCCGTCGGCGTCGCCGAGAGTGGCCGCCGGCAGGTCGGAAGCCCCCACACGCACGACGGCGAGGTCCGACAGCGGGTCGGCCCCGATGATATCGAAATCGATCTCCCGGCCGTCGGTGAACGAGGCGCTCCCCTTCCCCGCCCCGGCGATCACGTGGGCCGAGGTGATGAGGAACCCGTCCGGCGTGATGACGACGCCCGAGCCCGCCCCCTCCGCCTCGCGCCCGCTGCGGGTGCGCCGGCTGACCTTGAGGCTCGCCACGGAGGGAATGAGCAGTTCGGCGACGGAGATGACGGCGACCGAGTAGGCGTCGAGGGCCTCGGCGTCGACGGGCAGGCCCGCCGACTCGGGCGAGGACCGCTCGCCGCCGAGCAGGGCATCGATGAAGCGGATTGAGCTCATGTGCCAGGCTACCACCAGAGGCTTTCGAGCGTTTTGTCGCCGGGCGGCCGCCCGGGCCGAGCTCCGGTGGAGAGGACTTCGAAGTGTGATGGGCCGGAACCCGCGCGCCAGCTACGGGGGACTACAGAACGTGGTGACGCTCGAGCGACGGCTCGCCAGGCTCGCCGGGTGGTGCCCGGACTAGCCCCAATACTGTTAACTTAAGACTACATCAGTGTTATTCTCACCCCATGCCGAGAGCGGGGTGGGTCAAGCCGGAGACGGATCAGCGGTTGTCGGATCACATCTCCCTGGGGGTACTTACACGGGTGTTCCCGCCCGACCTGGTGGACCGGGTGGTGGCAGATTCCGGGAGGACCGAGGTCCGCCACCGCCTCCTGCCGGCCCGGGTGGTGGTGTACTACGTGCTGGCCCTGGCCCTGTTCTCCCAGGCCTCCTACGAGGAGGTGATGCGCAACCTGGTGGATGGGCTCTCGTGGTCCACGGGGTGGGCCCGCTCGTGGCGGATGCCGTCCAAGGTGGCGCTGTCCAAGGCCAGGGCCCGCCTCGGCCCCGAGCCGTTGCAGGCCCTGTTCGGGAAGGTGGCTGCACCTCTTGGAACGCCGGCCACCAAGGGTGCCTTCTACCGCGGGTGGCGGCTGATGGCCATCGACGGAACGTGCGTGGATCTGGCCGACACCCCGGACAACGATGCTGCCTTCGGCCGGCCCGCCACGGGTCGGGGCCGGGGGGTCGGGGCGTTCCCCCAGCTGCGGATGGTGGGGCTGGCCGAGTGCGGGACCCACGCCCTGGTGGACGTGGCGGTGGGTCCCTTGGCCGAGGGCGAACAGACGCTGGCCGCTCGGGTGCTGCGAGCCTTGGCCCCGGGGATGCTGCTGGCCGCCGACCGGGGCTTCTTCAGCTTCGAATTGTGGACCCAAGCTGCCCAAACAGGCGCGGAGCTGCTGTGGCGGGCCAAGGCCAACCAGAACCTGGCGGTGGAGGAGGAGGAGGTCCTCGAGGATGGCTCGTATCTGTCCCGGGTCTACGAGGACGCCAACGGCAATCGCCGGGGCAAGGGCGTCCCGGTCCGGGTGATCGTCTACACCATCGACGACCCCGGCCGCCCACAGGCCGAGGACCAGTACCGCCTCCTCACCACCATCTTGGCCCCCGGCACTGCCCCCGCCGACGAGCTGGCGAGACTCTACGACCAGCGCTGGGAGTTCGAGTCCCTACTCGACGAACTGAAGACGCATCAGCGTGGAGCGAGAGTGGTGTTGCGCTCCAAGCTTCCCGAGGGCGTGCTCCAGGAGCTCTACGGCATGCTCTGCGTCCACTTTGCCATCCGTTGGCTGATGCATACCGTGGCCCTGGACGTGGACGAGGACCCGGATCGGCTGAGCTTCATCCATGCCCTCCGGGTGGCGCGCCGGACCACGGCATCGCTCCCGGGCTTTTCCCCCTCAGATCCTTGAGGCCTCCTTCACCCAGGCTGCCGAGGAGATCGCCTTCGGCATCCTCCCAAGGCGACCGCTACGGGCCAACCCGCGGGTCGTCAAGCGCAAGATGTCGAAGTACGCAGTAAAGCGGCCGGAGCACCGCGCCTGGCCCCAACCCACCCGGCCCTCAGAGGATGCCGTCGTGATCATCGGAGCTTAAGTTAACAGTATTGGGGCTAAGGCACGACATTGCCTTGCCGGGACCGCTCGGTTCACCAAGGCCTCGGGCAACCGAACAGGCGTGCTGGCTCGGGTGGCGAGAAACCACCGCTTGCCGGACGCCTGCTACCTGGCAGACACCGTGGGCTGGCCGATCGCCACAAGCCCGCCCCTTCCGAAGCGGGTCGAGGTAACGCCGACAGCATCACCGAATCCATCCGGGTAGCGGTCGACCCAAACCGCTCTCGGGAAAATTGACTGCCACGGTGCTGCCGAGAAGAAGAACGTGCATGAGCCTTCCTCGACCGGAAGCCGGCGAATGGTTCCCCGACAGAGAGTACTACACTGTGTCGGTGTTGGACTTGGGTCTGCGCCCTCTCCAACGTGCTAGGCTCAGTCAGCTTCGGCGCCAATCCAGGGCCGGGGATTGGTCGCCTTACCTTGTGGCCGGGGCTCGCCGACGCGGTGGCGTCGGTGAGTCAGGGCCAGAAGCTCTCGGCGGTTGGCAGCCGAGCTGGGGCGACCGTTCGGGCCGGCTGCGGGTGCTGAAATCCCTGGGATCAATCCGCAGGTGCGGGACTGGATCAACTATGAGGGACCCTTCTACCGCTTCCGGGTTGGGCTCCCCTGCGGCGCACATCGATGGGCACGTGCACCGGTGGGCGATGCAGAACTACTAGCGACTGCGACACCGGCCCACTCGGGCATGGGACTGGTTGAACGCTGCAAGGCAGCGACAACCTCGGCTCTTCGCCGACTCGTGCCTGGCTCCGCCCCCACCGCCGGGCTGTGGGAGCCGTATAACAGGAGACTGTCACCTACGGTTCTGTGAGAGCGGGAGGGGGAGGTTCCTTCTCCTCACCAGGAGGCGTACCGCCTTCCCTGTCTTCCCAGATCCCAAAAGCTCACTCGAATGGTTAGGCGAGCCGCCAAAGCGGGCCTCGTGTTGCCTCGGACCGTGTTGAAGGTTACGACGAGAACCCGCGGTTGCTCGCTAGAGCGGGCATCGCCCCGCCATCGAGACCAGCATCCAGGCTTGGCTGCTCCAGGCCGCCATGGCCACCAGGGTGGTCCCCACGGCGACCATGCCGGGCAGGTAGAGCAGTCCCCGTGCGACCGACGACGGGCGTGGGCTCGGCTGCTCCAGCGCCCGGAGGCGCTCAACAACGGTGTGAGCAGGCGAGAAGGCCGCCAGCTCGGTACCCACGGCCACGCCTGTCACACCCAGGAGGGCGGAGTGGAGCACGCTGCGCCTACCGGGCAGCTTGCCGGCCGCCACCTCGTCGGCCCAGCGTTCCAGCGCAGTGCGTAGCGCCTGGGTAGAGCGGCGCAGTGGCCAGAAGAAGGCAAACCCATGGTCAAGGGCGGCGGCGAGGTGCAGGGTCCGTTCGTGATTGAGGTCGAGGTGAGCGACCTCGTGGCTCAGCACCAGCTCCAGCTGCTCCCCCGACAGCGTCTCGACCAGACCACGCGAGATCAGGATCTGGGCAGGCGCACCCGCCACACTGACGGCCAGAATACGATCGGTGGGCAGGGTCACCACCTCGTGAGCCCCGAAGCGGCGGTGCTCGCCGAGCCACGGCTCCGCCCGCGCCGCCCGGCATCCCCGCCGGGCCCGGATCCGACCCATGCCGGACAGGGTGGCGATACTGACCGCCGCGGCGCCGGCGGCCCAGCCGGCCGCAGGGGTTCCGGGCAGGAACAGCCTGAGGGTCCGCTCGCACATGGCGGCCAAGGCGGGAACGCCAGCCGCGCGCAGGACGGTCGGCAGGGCATAGAGCACCGAGCCAACCTCGACGATCACCCCGCCGGCGACGAGGGCCCCCCGGCACAGGCGAGCCCACTCGTCAGGTGGGAGGCGACGGCCCAACCCAACGGTCAGCCCGGGCAGGGCCAGCAGGCCGAACCCCCCGAGCAGCAGCAGAGCGCCCAAATTCAGTCCCCGCCGGACCGCTCTTTGAGCATCCGGCGCAGCTGGGCCCGGTCGGAGGGCCGCAGCGACTTGAGGAAGAAGGCGAGCGCCTGGGGGCGGTCGGCGGCGGCCACGAGCATTTCGCCCATACGCTGAGCGACGTGCTCCTCCCGGCCCAGGACAGCCTGGTAGGCGTAGGCACGGCCATCGCGTTCCCGCCGCAGCCGGCCCTTCTGCCAGAGGCGGACGAGGATGGTCATCACTGTGGTGTAGGCCAGGGGGCGCTCGCTCGCCAGCACCTCGTGGACCTCACCCGGCGTCAGCCATCCACCACGGTCCCACAACACGTCCATGACCGCGGTCTCCAGCTCACCCATCCGCACCTTGGCCACTGCGCTTGCAACCTCCGTCTCCGGTGTCCGCCCGACGCAGCCACCAACGATCGATTGTAATAGGCACGATCCGCGGGCACACGAACTCCGCTCTGGCGGCGTCGTGGGGACGGCTACTTCGCTGGCCTCCTCGGGCCGGTCGGGTTCGCCAACTCCAGGGTAGGGTGACGCGCCGGACGGGAGTTACGGGACGGTCTGGAAATCGAGGCTTCGAGTCTCTCCCCGGCGACACCTGACGCGAGATTCATTCCTGCTCCGGTCGCATCGCCGATGGCAAAAGCGGGGCAGGCGGACTCGGGCTCCGGGCCCTGTGGTCCTCTCCTCCGACCCAGGGGGCGCAGCTCCCCAGGTGCGGAGTAGTCGATGCCGCATGACCTCCCACAGGGCTATACTACGGGCTGTAGCAGACTTGGGAAAGGGAAACCGACGATGCGGACGCTTGTGCTCTTTCTCCCCGCTCTGGGCTGCGTCGGCAGGATGGCCCTGTGCATGCGGCTCATGTCAAGGAGCCATGGCGACACGAGCCAGGCGGGCCCTGGACCGCACCGCCTCGGCGAGTCAGAGATCTCGGACTTGCGCCGGGAGCTCGAGCGCCTTCGAGGCGAGGCACAGTCCAGTACGTGAAGCTCGAGAGGGCGGACGGGGCGAGCACCTCCGACAAGACACCCGAGGTTGATGCCGGGATGCGGGAAGGGGATATTCGAGGCACTTCGAGGCCCCCGGACTCTGTCAGCCGGGAATCCACTACTGGGAGAGGCTCCATGCCGGAGCCGGTCGAGCTTGGCGAGGCCCCCACGAAGGCGGCGACTGCCAGGGTTCGAAAGATCCTCCGGGTGCTCGCTTTCGCCGTCATCCCCGGCATCTTCGTAGCCTTCCTGGCGGCCGGGCTCATCCTGACCACACAGCCGAGGGCTCGGCAGGGCGGCCCGGCGCCCGATTTTCAACTCCCCCTGCTCGGTGGCGGCACCCTCTCGAGCCAGGCGCTGAAGGGTTCGCCGGTGGTCATCAACTTCTGGGCTTCCTGGTGCATCCCGTGCCGGGAGGAAGCGCCCCTCCTCGAGGCAACGTTCAAGCAGTACCAGGCGCGGGGAGTGCGCTTCGTGGGGGTGGACTACAACGACCTCGAGTCCGATGCCCAGAGCTTCGTCAAGGAGTTCGGTATCACCTATCCGAGCGTCCGGGACCCCGACGGCACCCTCGTCAAGCAGTTCGGCGTCCGGGGCGTCCCCGAGACCTTTTTCATCGACCGCCAATTCCGGTTCTTCGGGATTGGCCAGGGTCAGGAAGTAGGAACCCGGGCGGGGACCAAGATCCTGGGTGCGGTGTCACGGACGGAACTTGTGAGTCAGATCGAGGGCCTGCTGGCCTTCAAGCCCAAGCCTGGTCCCGGGGGTCCAAGCGCGTCGCCGCCGAGGTGAGGCTCCGTTAGTTTCGCTAGGCCGTCGGGGCGGGCAAGCCGGGTCCAACCGCCGACCGAGTCGGGCGAGGTCCGAGGGGCCGGTGGGTACCAGGTCCGACCCAAACTGTGGGGTCCAGTCGAGGCAGCACTAGGGACGTTCGCTCCTGCACGACTTGGTGCTTCGCGTCAAGTCGGTCGGCGTATTCGTGATCGGGATGGGGCCTGGAGGGTTTGGCGGCGCTCCTCGAATTCTTCGCGGTCGATCTCCCCCTTGGCGTAGCGCTCGGCCAGGATGTCCTGAGGGTCTCGGTCGACACTCTTCCGGGCCTGCCGGTCGCCTCGCTCCGAGAAGGCGGTGACGACCAAAGCGATCCCCACGACGAGGGTTGCAAGGACCAGGAACACGATCAGGCCCATCCAGCCGCCCATGAGGCCGCCCATCCAACCCCCACAGCAATGGCCCACGCCCCTACCTCCCGTCCGTCATCCCGACCGGCTGCACCTGGTTCGTGCCGACCATCCCACCGGCCGCCATCATCTGGGAGCACCGGTTCATCATCTCCTGCATGGACTGCATCATGTCCTGCATCGAAGGGGTCGGCACCGGCTGGCTGACCTGCGCCGGCGACACCCTGGCCAACCCGGCATCGAGGGAGCGGGTAGGTGCTCTGCCCCTGAGCGGGGTCCCGGCCCACGAGGCTGACCCGACGAAGCCGGCCCCGGCCACGGCGATGAGGGCCACGCCGAGCGCGGCTTGGATGCGGCTTCGTCTGTGCATGTCGCCTCCCTCTATCACCCGGCGGGCAGGTACTCTCCTCGCCTACCTGGCGACCTTCCACGCGTTTGTACAACTACTACATATCATAGTATCGTTACTCGGACTCTGTCTTTCTCGGGCTGGAGATAGTTCGAGGCTGGCTACCACCGGTGGCAGGCGCGTCAGATTCAGCGGCAGACCCATTCGACGGAAGGGGAAAGCAAATGGCCATTATCAGCGGGGACGACTCCGTCGAGCCCGGTGCACGCCCCGGGAAGTCGCAATCCTGCGGGGTAGGTGGGGGGAGGACAGCCTTTGGGATGTGCCTGAATTGGAGGGTTCTGGGCAGCTTGGCCCTCGTCGGTCTGGTTGTCCTCGTCGCCGCCCCAAGCCTCGCCGCGCGGGCGCTCCCCCTCCTTTTCGTGGCGGTCTGCCCGCTCTCGATGGTGGCCATGATGTGGGCCATGCGGGGTAGCAAGGCAGCCCCCACCGTCGCCGCAGCCCAGCCGACCGTGCCCTTGGTGGAGCCTGAATCCGTCTCAGAGCCGACCCTGTCGGACCTCCGTTCGGAGCTGGCCGGCGTCCATGCGCAGCAGGAGCGTCTTGCCCGCAAGATCGTCGAGCTGGAGGCGGGCGCCACGCGCGCGGGCTCAGCGCCTCCGCTTGACCCGGGGGTCCGAACGGCCCGGCCCGGCTAACGGATTTCGGTCTCTCCCGCGCCGGAGGGCAATGAACACAGGGGGGCCGACTTGACCCGCATCCCGTCACCGCCCGCGGGACGCTGCGCAGTGCAGGGGGCCGAACAGGCTGCGAGACTCTGGGAGCGTTGCCCTCGGCGCCGCCTCACTGCACTTGTGTTACTACCGTCGATAGTTAGTTAGACTGGCGCGCGCCGTGTCACGTACCGTACTCATGGGTCTCATACTGCTCGCCCTGCGGTTGCCCAGTGATGAAGCGATGTCGCCACAATCCGGTCCCGGACGCAGCTCTGCCGCAGCCAGGCCAGGACGGCGGGTCCGGGCGTGACCGGAGGGACCCTCGGCCTCGGGGCCGTGGCATTCGCCGGCGGCATCGTCTCGATTGCCACGCCGTGCTGTCTGCCCCTCATCCCGGGCTACCTGGCGTACCTGAGCGGCGTGGGCGAGGCCGGGCGCACGAAACGGGTCCTTGGGGCCTCGGCGCTCTTTGTGCTGGGGTTCGCGGTTGTTTTCACCGCCTTGGGCGCCACCGCCTCGGTGTTGGGCTCGTTCCTCCTACAGCGCCTCCCGGCTCTCATCAAGGTTGCCGGCCTCTTCGTGATCGCGATGGGCCTCGCCACCCTTGGCGTCCTCCGGATCCCGTTTCTCTACCGGGAGAAGCGCTTCGACTTGAACCGGGTGCGTGCCGGCCCCCTCGGAGCGGTCCCTCTCGGGATGGCTTTTGCCTTTGGGTGGACCCCCTGCATCGGCCCGGTGCTGGGGGCGATCCTCACCGCCGCCGCCGCCACCCAGACCGCCTCGAAGGGCGCGCTCCTCCTGTTCCTCTATTCGCTGGGCATGGGCGTCCCCTTCCTGCTCTTCGCCCTCGCCTACACACGGGGCGGCCGAACGTTCGGACTCCTGCGTCGCCACGGACGAGTGATCGAGCGCCTGGGCGGGGCGCTGCTGGTGTCGATCGGCGTGCTGCTGGTGACCGGTGCCTGGCAGCGCCTCTTCACGCCTTTGGCCAGGCTCTTCGTGAGGAACCATTGGCTCATCTGACGGGGACCCCCGGCGGGGCGGCAGGGGATGGGCCGGGGCCCCGGCCCGCGCCAGGCAGGGTCCGGTGGATTGTGGGCGGGCTGGTTGTTGCCCTGGCAGCGGGGGCCGCCATCGTGATCGTCCGTTCTCAGAACGCCACCCCCGCCCTGGCGCCCGCCGCCCGGGTTTGCGGCAAGGCCCGGTCCCTCGTCGCGGTCGGGAGCCAGCTTCCCGGCGGATGCAAGCTCGAAGCCCTCGGTACGGGCGCCGTCGTCACCCTCGCCGACTCCGCCAACAGCCAACCCATGGTGATCAACTTCTGGGCGAGCTGGTGCGGGGCCTGCATAAAAGAGATGCCCGAGCTGCAGAAGGTGTACGCAGCGGCGGCAGGCGCGGTGCAGTTTCTCGGGCTTGACCTGCTCGGCGTCGACGGTGAGGACCGGTCCGGGGCCGTCGCGTTCGCTAAGCAGCGCGCGGTGTCCTACCCCCTCGCCTTCGACGGCGGGGGGCTGCTGTACAGCCGGATCTCGCTCCGAGTCCTGCCGCCCACCACCGCATTCGTCCGCGCGGACGGCACGCTTGCGGGCGTTCATATTGGCCAGCTCGACGCGCCGGAGCTCCGTCAGCTCATCAACCAGTACCTCGGGATCAAGGTGGCGGCATGAAGCTGACCCGGCGCGAGCTACTCCACCTTGGATTCATTGGGGCCGGAGGCCTTGTGCTGGGCGGGCTCTACGAGAAGTTCGGCACCCGCCCCAATGTCCTCACGGGCCCCACCTTCGGCCAGCTCCTGAGCGCCCGCCGCCAAGCGGGGGATGGCTCTCTGCAGGTGTTCGTGGGCGGCGAAGACTACGTTGCCGGGGTCGACAACTACGTGGTGCTCTTCCTTCAGCACGGCGGTGCCAACGGGGCACGCATCTTCGGCACTGATGCCCGGATGTGGATCACGCCAACCGCCGACCCCAGCGCCAGGCTCATGCCCACGGGCCCCATCCCGTCCCCCTGGTTCGGCTATGCCCATCCCGACGGGCCACCCCCGCTCCCCCAGGGCCTCAACGCCGTGCGGATCAACTTCTCCACGCCCGGGTTCTGGACCCTCATCGCGGAAACCACGACCCAGACCCGGCTCATCGGGACCACCTACATCCAAGTGAAAGCCAAAGGAAACACCGACACCAAGATCCCGGGCGACGCGGCGATTCCGAGTCTCACCCCGACGGTGGCGAACAACGAAGGGGTCAGCCCCATCTGCACCCGAAAGCCCCCGTGCGACATGCACGAGATCACGCTGAAGGACGCGATCTCGAGCGGCAAACCGACGGCGTTCTTCGTGGGCACCCCCGAGTTCTGCCAGTCGCGCAACTGCGGGCCGAGCCTCGACGAGCTCATTGCCGTGGAGGCCAACCTCCGGGGCCGAGCCAACTTCGTCCACGCAGAGGTCTACCTGAACGACCAGACCCAGACAATCGAGCGGCAGATTCCGAGCCCCACCTTCAAGGAATGGGCCTTCCAGTCCGAGCCATGGCTGTTCGTCATAGACCGCAACGGCATCATCGCCGCCCGATTCGAGGGGGGATTCACCGCGAGCCAGGCGCAGGCGGCCCTTCAGCCCCTCATGGGGTAGTGCACGGCCGGAGTCGTCGTGCGGCCCCCGTCTCCGGGGGTCCACCCCTGAACGGCGTAGGCGCCGGCAGAAACGCCATCCCACGCCATGCCGCAGCGCTCTGACTGCCGGGTTGACCGTGATGGTCCGCTCTGGTGGCTTACCCAAGGGTGCGGCTGACCGGAAGCTGAATCCAGCGCAGGCCGAAGACCTGGACTAGTTACTACATGGCATAGTGACAGAAGGATAGACTTTCGCTTTCTTGAGCCGTGGCAGGGCGCCGTGAAGACTGGAGGGAGACTGGGGCATGGCAAAGGAAGGGCCGGGCAAGAATCGAGCCTCCCGTCCGGGAGGAACCGGTGGTCCGGCGGGTACCCGACCCGGGGCGAGACCGGAGCCGAGCGAGCATCGACCTCACGAGAGGCAGCAGGCCGAGTCCCTGAACTCTCCCGAGGAGCCCGAAGCGCCAACCCGGTCTCCGTCTCCGCCAAAAAGCCAGAAGAGTCGCCGCGGGCAGAGACCCGAGGATGTGCCGGCGAAGGGACCCCGGCCTGGGTCCGTGGCCGCTCGTGCGGCTGCCCGCGAGGAAGCCAGAGCGGCGGCGCTGGAGCGCCGTGTCGCCGAACAGCGCCGCCGCAAAACGCTCCAGCGCCGCGGCTGGCTCCGGAACGGGGGCGTCCTCGGGTTGATCGTCATCGTCGTCACGGGACTCATCGTGTGGAGCAAGGTCCGATCCGGAGCCGCCGTCCGGGCCTTCAACCAGGCATCCCTGGCGGCGGGATGCACCCCGGTCAAGGATACGGGCGACAATCTCTCCCACCGGCATCTCGGGCCGGGCGAGCGCGTCACCTACGCCACTTCTCCGCCCTCCGGAGGGGATCACAACCCCACTCCCCTACGGGCCGGCGTGTACACCACCGCGTTCTCGGACGATCCCAATGCCACCGACAGCATCTACCAGGCGGTGCACTCGCTCGAGCACGGCTACGTCGACATCTGGTACACGGGTTCAGCTTCAGATTCCCACTTCCAGCAGTTGGCTCAGGAGTTCGCGGGCGAGACCAAGGTCATCCTCAGCCCCTATCCCCAACTGCCGGCGGGCGAGACCATCGGCCTCACCACGTGGGGTCGTCTCCAGACCTGCCGGACGGTGAGCGTGGCGCAGGTGCGCGGCTTCATCAACCGCTACCGCCTCAAGACCGCGCCCGAGCCCCTGGCCCCCTGACCTTGGATGGCTTACCTCGAGGGTACTCGTTCCAAAGAAAGGCGACGGTCCATGGCCCCCCCGGTAATCCCGATCGGCTCGTCCACCGGTGACCCCCGTGGGCTGATGTCATCACGTTGGCCATCACGTCTGTTTGACCGCGGTCGACGGGGCTGGGGTGCTCAACCGGCATGCCCACGGGATTTCACCCAGCGGTTCTCCATGCGTGGCTATCCAGCGGTAGGGGTGCTCCACCCATGCTGGCGGCACCTTCAGCGGTCCCGCACCGGCCAAGGCGCGGGGTCAGCCGGGCACCTTCCTCGGGCCCTTGCCACTCTCTCGCGCATGGCTCGGCGGGGAGTCACCCGAAGAGACCTCCCGCAGTTGAACTACAAGAGTCCGCCGGTCAGCCAGAAGGAGGCACCAATTGGCACCTCGCTGCCGCAGGTTTCTTTGCTCCCTGGCCATCGCTGCTGCCCTGGTGGGATGCTCTGGATCGGGCTCGCCAGCGGCCAGACCGAACCCGCCGGCCCGGCCCAGCGGGGCCGGCGCATCCATTGGGAACACCACGCTTGCTTGCGGGCATGCCTCCGCTGCTGGACCCGGGAGACGTCTACGCCGCCGACCACCCCGGTGCCCTGAGCCCGGTGGTGCGGGGCTTCCCGGCTCGGGTCTATGTTCCCAACTCCCAGGACAACACCGTCGACGTGATCGACCCGACCACCTTTGCCGTCATCGACCACTTCCCGGTCGGCCGGCTGCCCCAGCACGTCGTGCCCTCCTATGACCTGAAGACTCTCTGGGTCACCAACGACTTGAGCAACAGCCTCACTCCCATCGATCCAGCGACGGGCAAGCCCGGCACGCCGGTGCGGTCGACGACCCCTACAACCTGTATTTCACCCCGGACGGGAAGTACGCGGTGGTGGTGGCCGAAGCCCTGGGCCGCCTGGACTTTCGAGATCCCCACACCATGGCGCTGGCCCACTCGCTGGCCGTGCCCTGCAAGGGTGTTGACCACATGGACTTCTCGGCCGACGGCACCTATGTCATTGCGAGCTGTGAGTTCGCCGGCAAGGTCATCAAGGTCGACGTGGCCCGCCAAGAGGTGGTCGGCTCCCTTGAACTTCGGAAGGGAGGAATGCCCCAGGACGTCAAGCTTTCCCCCGACGGGAAGATCTTCTACGTCGCCGACATGGCCGCCGGCGGCCTCTTCGAGGTCGACGGGGAGACGCTCAGGGTGACCGGCTTCCTGCCGACGGGCAAGGGCACGCACGGCCTGTACGTCAGCCGGGACTCGAAATACCTCTACGCTGCCAACCGCGGCGAAGGATCGGTCTCGGTCGTCGACCTTGCCGGGCACAGCGTCGTCGCCACCTGGCGCATCCCCGGCGGCGGAAGCCCGGACATGGGCGGGCTGTCCGCAGACGGTGCCACCCTGTGGCTCTCCGGTCGTTACAACTCCGAGGTGTACGCCTTCGATACCTCGAGCGGACACCTGCGCGCACGCGTGAGGGTCGGCCAGCAGCCCCACGGCTTGTCCTTCTATCCGCAGCCCGGCCGCTATTCCCTCGGCCATACGGGGGTGTTCCGCTAAGCACCATTGGTCGCTGCTGACTCAGCCAATCGCTCTTCGTCCGATGCCTCAACCCGACGAGCTTGCGCGGCTTTTCTCATAGCTCGGAGAGGGAAGGACCGTGCTCCTGACAGGATTCCCCGCCATGCTGTCGGCCCCGCCTCCCTTCAGCAAGGCGGCCGGTCCTGGGCTTCACGACGGCAGTGAGGTATTGATTCATTACTACGATGGCTCGTAGAATGATCACGTGCTCCTCCTGCTCTGCTGCGCTCTCGGCTGCCCCCTCCTCGTGGGGGCGATGGTGTTCCTCATGAGTCGCGACGGGGAGGGCAAGCGGTGGGAGCGGGAGATTCGGCGACTGAATACTGAGGCGGCGCGCCGTGCCCAAGCCGCGGCTCCCCCGCCGCCTAGCGGCCGGGAGTTTGACGGGTCTCTCCCGGGGCCGCGATCGGGGGCTCAGGGGCATGCCGCAGAGGCTCCCCAGGAACCTTCGAACATCGGCGCAGACGTTCCGATTACCTGACTGGTCGATCTACCAAACAACCAAACAAGCCGTCGTATCGAGGACTCTTCATCTTGAGGGAGGAGCGTACTTTCCTCCAAAAGGTGCGCTAGCCGCACTTTTTGGAGGAAAGAAGATCCGCCGGCCCCCCGCCCGCTCGGCCGGGGGTGCCGAAACCTCGTGGTATCTTCACATCTATGAAGATGACTTCCGACGCTGTCATTCCATTGGAGCGGTGCGAGGTGGAATGCGTGGAGCCCGAGAAGGCCGCCTCCGTCAGGGATCGACTCCCCGGCGAGGCCGTCTCCCAGGAGCTGGCCGAGACCTTCCGGGTGCTGGCCGACGCCGGCCGGGTCCGCCTCATCCTGGCGTTGCTCGAGGGCGGCGAGCTCTGCGTGTGCGACCTTGCGGCCGTGACGGGGCTCAGCCAAACCGCCTGCTCCCACAACCTCCGGCTACTCCGGGCGGGCCGGATCGTTCGCTACCGGAGAAGTGGCCGCAACGTCTTCTACACGCTCGACGACGCCCACATCCGGCTCCTGCTTGACGTCGGGCTCCAGCACCTCGGCCACGAGAGCACAGGGAGCAGGAGTGGCTGACGCCTCGTCCGCACCTGGTCTTGCTGGCGGTCATGCCGGCAAGGATGCCGAGGCACGCCCCGAGGACGGTGTTCTGCCCGAAGACATACGCGCCAAGCTCGTGTCTCGGGCACGGTTGCTCGCCTGGGGTGCCAATGCCTGGCACGTCATCGAGTTCTCGCTGGCTGTGGCCTTCGGGATCGCCGCCTCGTCGGCCGCGCTGATCAGCTTCGGTGCGGACTCCCTCATCGAGGCGCTCGCAGGCTTCGTGGTCATCTGGCGCTTCGGCGGTCAACGGAGCGACTCGGCGACGGCGGAGCGTCGTGCCCAGCAACTGGTAGCTGTGAGCTTCTTCCTGCTGGCTGCCTACGTCGTCGTCGACACGGCATGGACCCTCGCGGGGGGGAGTCGTGCGGAGGTGAGCTGGCCGGGCATTGCTCTCGCCGGCTTCACCACCGTGACCATGCCACTCCTGGCAACGGCAAAGCGGCGCGTCGGTCGAAAGCTCGGCTCCGCGGCAACCGTGAGCGAAGGAAGCCAGAACATGATCTGTGCCTACCTTTCCGTGGCCCTCCTGGTGGGCCTGGGCGCCAACGCGGCGTTCGGGGCCTGGTGGGCCGACTCGCTCGCAGCGCTCGTGATCGCCGGTGTGGCCGTTCGGGAGGGCGTCGAGAGCTGGCGAGGCGAATCCTGTAGCGATGCCTGCTGACACGACCTCAAAGCACGGTTCACAGGTTGGGCACCACCACGGGGCGGTAGCCCCGGACGCCGACAAGCGCCGGCTCGGGATGGTGCTCGCCCTGATCTTGACGTTCATGGTCGGCGAGGTGGTCGTGGGCGTCGTGGCGCACTCGCTTGCCCTCCTCTCCGACGCCGGCCACATGCTTACCGACGCCGCGGCGATCGGCCTGTCACTCGTGGCCGTACACCTGGCGGCTCGTCGCCCTGCCGGGGGCCTCACATTTGGACTGAAGCGGGCCGAGATCCTGTCGGCTCTGGTCAATGGAGCAACCCTGCTCGTCCTGGGCGTCCTGGTTGTGGTCGAGGCCATCCCCCGGTTGATCTCGCCGCCCCGGGTGGAAGGAGTCGCCGTGCTCGCCGTGGCCCTTGCCGGCATCGGCGTCAACCTGCTGGCGTCGTGGCAACTGGCAAAAGCGAACCAGAGGAGCCTCAACATCAAGGGAAGCTACAAGCACATCATGACCGACCTCTACGCCTTCATCGGCACGGCCATAGCTGCGGTGCTGATCCTCACCACGGGATACCTGCGGGCCGACGGGATCGCCTCGATGGCGGTTGCCGGTCTGATGCTGCACGCCTCGTACCAGCTTCTGCGGGACGCCGGTCGGGTTCTTCTTGAGGCGGCCCCGGTCGGTATGAATCCGAGCGAGATTGGCCAGAGCCTCGTCAGCCATGCGGGGGTGACCAACGTCCACGACCTGCACATCTGGGAGATCACATCGGGGTTTCCGGCACTGTCGGCCCACGTCCTGGTCCGGCCCGGCGACGACTGCCACAAGATTCGTGAAGACCTGGAGCGCCTGCTCGGCGAGCGCTTTGGCATCGACCACACCACGCTGCAGGTCGACCACGACGAAGTTGGGCGCCTGTTGTCGATCGAGAGGCGACCCCAGAGCTAGCGTCACCAAGAGAATCTGGACCACTTCCCAACCCTACAGTCAAGCATCTTGATCAAGACCAGTGCCAGGCTGGCCCTCGAAGGCAAGCTGGACGGCGACCAGACGGCGCTTGGTTCCTCGGGGCTTCCCGAGTTTGAGCGGGACTTCCAGCACTTCTTGATGAACGACAAGGGAAGGACCTTTCTGCATTCCGTTGCGATGCAAGCCCGCAAGCTCGCCTCGGACGAGCGCAACTCGCTGGCGGTGGCGGAGCGATCAGCCCGCCTTTCCGCCGACGAGCTTCGCCAACGAGCCGGCGAGTTGGAGCGACTCTTCGAGGATGCCCGGGCCCGCCGCGACGACGTCCCCGCGCTGCTACGCAAAGAGGTGGATGCGATCGTTTCCATCATCGAGGCAGATCTCGAGGAGCTCCGGTCCCGGGAGGGTGCCCGCCTGCTTCAGGAAGCGACGGCCCATCTCGAGGCTGAGGAAGGGATCAACGCATCTGAGCTCGACGAGCACGTCAAGGTCTCGATCGTGCAGGTCGTGGGAGGCGCAGCTCGTTGTCCAGGCCGCAGGGCAGACCCGAGTCGAGCTCGACGAGATCGCCGGACAGATGGAGACTGTGATGAAGGCGCTTGAAGGCAGGGACGGCGCCACAGTAGGCTGAGTTCCGGCGATGAAGCTCGCCCCAAACTGCGTCGAACGACGCTAATGGCTTCTACCAGTTGATGTGTGCCAACTCTGGCTGAACTGGAAAGGAGCGCTGTGATGCCGACCGAAGCGGTAACGACCCAGTTCGCTTGTGACCAACAAAGCTGGGCGTCGGGCATGGTAGCCCCGGGTTCATCACGGTTCGAGGACGCGGGCCTTCCAGAGGATGACTTGATGGTCGTGAAGGCCCCCGTGCCCCCCCGGGCCCCCGAGGCCGTCCGCCCCGCAGATCGCGTAAGCATCACAGGCGGGTTGCACGCCGGGCGCGAGGGCAGCGTCGCCTTCGTTCTCCCGATCAGTGGACTGTACGCCAGGATCGAGTTTCCAGAAGGGCTTCGAACGGTCCCCATCAGGTACCTGCGGAAGCTGAGTCCCACGCCGCCGGCGTGCAGCGGCGATTGAGAGATCCCGAGGGGGCCGATGCGGGCCGAGTGGCTCCCGGCCATGGCCCACCGGCGGATCCTGCGCAACCGGGGTGTCCTGGGCATCGGCTGGCGTCATCCTCTTTGGTGGAGCCCGTGCCATTTTCGCTCGAACCCCATTGTTGGCCTGGAGAAGTACAACGGCTGCCGCCAGGAAGCTGGCAACGATTGCCCACGTGATGATGAGGCCCATCAGCCGGGACCGACACGGTTCAAGGCGAGCTTCATCGCAGATATCCGATGGTACCCAGCCACCGCTGTGTGACGCCAGAAGGATGGGTCGAAGCTCCTCGGCGTCCTTCCCGGCCCTCGGCCGGCTCGGGCTATCATGTGCCCCCGGGTGATGGGTCCCACCCGGGCCGAGGCCCGAACACCACGACGGTTGATGGGTCCTGGTCAAAGAAACCCGGAGGTGCGGGATGGACCCTCGCTGCCTTGGACGGCGACCACCTTGGAACGAAGGCGCCCGGCCCCGATGTCTCGGCGCGGGAACGAATCGAACACGTAGGCGGCCGGGCTGGGCACGAAGATGAGTGAGGACAATCCGCTCGTGGACGCCACCGCCTCAGTGCCCCACGCAGACCGTTCGGATCGAGCGGTGCAGGGGATGAACGCAGCGCCGGAGAATTGCGACGATATCGACGCCGCGCAGTCGGGGTCGGCAGCATTCTCTGCACGACCTCGCCGGCGTCACGGGGAGCGAGTCCGCCGGCTGGCTGCCATTGGTGCCGGTGGTGCTTTGGGGGCTCCTGCCCGCTACGAGCTTTCACTGCTGGTGCACACCCGGCCGGGGACCTTTCCATGGACGACGTTCTGGATCAACGTCTCGGGGTCGTTCGTGCTCGGTGTGCTGCTCACCCTCGTGAGCGAGCGGTGGCCGCCCACCCGTTTCGTCCGCCCCTTCGCCGCCATCGGGTTCCTGGGCGCCTACACGACCTGGTCGACGTTCATGGTCGAAGCCAACCTTCTCATCAAGGCCGGCGCGGTGGCCGTCGCCGTCACGTATGTGGTCGCCAGCCTGCTGGTGGGGTTCGGGGCGGTCTCGTTCGGCGTCGTCCTCGGCCGGGCGTGGCCCGTGAGCGAACGGAGGATGTGATGCACATCCAAGGACGAGGAGAGCGACTGACCGTCTTCGTCGATGAGAACGATCAGTTCGGGCATCATCCGCTCTACACCGAGATTGTCCAGCGAGCCCGCCGGGCAGGGCTGGCCGGCGCGACCGTCCTGCGCGGCGTGGAGGGCTTCGGGGCCTCAACGGTGATCCACGAACCGCACGCCCTGCCGCTGGGGGAAACCCTACCGGTGGTGATCGTCATCGTCGACCAGCCAGAGCGCATCCGTGCCTTCCTCCCCCAGCTCGACAAGCTGATCGCGGAGGGCCTCATCGTGCGCGAGCCGGTGGACATTCGCATGTACCGGGCCGGGAGCCGGCGATGATGCTTCTTCTTGCTGTGGGACTGGCCGGGGCCGTGGGGGCTCCTGCCAGGTACCTGACCGACGCCTTCATCGAGGAGCGTATCCAAAGCGTCTTTCCGTGGGGCACCTTCGTCATCAACGTGAGTGGGTCGTTCCTGCTCGGCGTCATCACCGGTCTCGCGCTCTACCACGGGTTGGGAAGCGTCCCAAAGGTCGTCGTCGGCACAGGATTCTGCGGCGCCTACACGACCTTCTCCACGTTCTCCTACGAGACGGTGCGCCTCCTCGAAGACGGCTCGGTGCTCGAGGCTGCCGCGAACACCGCCGCCAGCTTGGTGGTGGGGTTAGCCGGCGCCGCACTCGGGCTCATTTTGAGCGCACTGGGCTGAGTGGCGTCCACCCCTTCCCTGGCCACGCTCTATGTGGTGCGCCACGGCCAGACCCGCCTCAACGCGGCCGGCTTCTTGCGGGACGGCTGGACGAGCCTCTGGATGCAACGGGCCTTGCCCAGGCCGAGGCGCTCGCTCAGCTCTTCGCCTCCGTGCCGGTGGAGCTCGTCGTTACCAGCCCGCTGGTGCGCGCGTATGAGACGGCGGCTGCGATCAGCCGTCTCACGGCCGCCCCCCTCGAGACGTCGCCCGACCTGGCCGACCGGGACGACGGCCCATGGGCAGGACGCCCCCGCGAAGACCTGGAGGCCGCACCCGGCGGACCAGACGGCGCACCGGGGATCGGGGGTGCAGATGTCTTCGCCGCCCGGGTGATGACTGCATGGACCGAGATCGAACGGCGAGTGGGCTCGAGCGCCGCGGTGGTCGTGGCCCACGACGCGGTGAATCGATGCATGCTGCATCTGTTGATCCCCGGGCTGGCGGACCCCGACCAGATCGAGCAGCGCACGGGCTGCTGGAACCGCCTGGAGCTCCGGCCCGCCGGTTGGCGGGCGCCGGTGATCGACGCCATCCCGGGCGACGAACAGAGGCCATGAGCACGGCGGCATCCGGATACGGAGTTCCCTAGAATCCTGGTTGGGAGGGCGCATGCGTCTTGAGGGCACGGGCAAGCGACTGTCGATCTTTTGCGGCGAGTCCGACCGCTTCGGTCATCATTCTCTGGCGAAGGTCATCGTGGAGCGGGCCCGGGAGGAGGGCCTGGCCGGCGCCACCGTGCTGCGGGGCATCGAGGGCTTCGGGGCCTCCAGCCACCTGCACACCGCACGAATCCTGTCCCTCTCCGACGACCTGCCGATCATTGTGCAGCTCATCGACCGTGAGGACCGGATCGAAGCGTTCCTCCCGATCATCGACGAGATGCTCTCCGACGGCATGGTGACCGTGGAGGATGTGGAGGTCTACCTGTATCGAGGGAGACCCCGACCGGCACTGGATGATGAGGAGTTCTTGACCTAGTGCCCTAAACTAACCGGCTTCGAGAACCCCCAGGATCAGTGCTCCGGGGCCGGCGTGCGTGCCGACGGCGGGGCCGAGCGGCACGACAAAGGACGGCGCGCGACCGAGCTGGCGGCGGGCCCGCCCGACGAAGTCCTCAGCGTCGTCGGCATCGCCGTGGCCGACGGCCCAGCGGTCAACGCTGTGTCCGCCGTGGCCGGCAACATGATGCAGCAGCTCGCGGATTGCCCCCGGCCGGTCCCGGGCATGGCCAAGCGGGATCGCGTGTCCCCTCACCGCCAGGACCTGCCGGCTGCCCGGCTTGGCGGACGACCCGATCAGCCCGGCCCGCCCACCCCGGATCAGGAAGCTCACATCCTCGATGACCGCGTACACGTGAGCCTGATCGACCAGACGCCGAACCAGTGCCTTCACCTGATGAAAACCCGTGTTGAGCTCCGCCGCCTCCGCAGCCGCCACGGCCACCAGCCCCGTCCCCACCGACAGCGAGCGGGTATCCACGACATGCACGCTTTCGGCACCGGCGGCCGCCTCCTTTGCGTGCTCCACTGTCCGGCTGAGCTCGGCCGAGACGTGGATCGAGCACACGAACTCCGCACCGGAGAAGGCCTCGGCAAGGGCCGCTGCCGTCGGCGGGGAGGTCGACGGAGCCGGCCCTCCACGGCGCACCGCCTCCCAGAATTCCTGTTCGGATCCCTGCCAGAGCTCCGTCCCGAAGTGGACCGCCCCGTGAACGATCCGGATCCCGAGGGCCTCCGCCAGGCTCGCAGGCAGATCTGCACCTGCGTCGGTCACGACGCGGATCCGATACCGGCGTTGACGTGCTGGAACGGTCCCGCCGCCCGGACTCACACTCAGCCCTTCAATCTCTCGTGTTCCCGCGGACGTCCTCGGATTGTCTCCAGCCGGCTGCAGATCAGAAGCAACATACACAACTGGGAACGGAGGGGGCCACCTGTCAGCGGCTCGTGAGGCCATCGAGTGTAGTGCTTTGCTGCCCACTGGGTTCTCCATGGCTCAGCCATCAGCCCGGGGGCGCACTAGGTTCTCTAAGTCTTGTCAAGCATTTTTGGTAACTCCTTTCTGGACGGCAGCCATCAGCCCGGGGGGGCACTAGGTGACCGAGCATAAAGTATTTGAGAATGAGTCTCACGAAAAAGGGGCCTCTGTAGTGCCCGTAGACGCGCGATCCGACGAGCGCTGGACTCGAATGACCCGGCGCGGAAACGCCGATGCTTGAAAATGCCACTTCCTGCTCACTCACCTAGGCCGAAGGGTGCTTCCGCACACTCTCTCTCTATCTCGGACAGGCGGTTGTACTTCGCCACCCCCTCCCCTCGGGCCGGGGCTCCCGCCTTGATCTGCCCACACCCCGTGCCGACGGCGAGGTCGGCGATGAAGTCGTCGCTGGTCTCTCCCGACCGGTGTGAAACCATCTGGGCGTAGCCGGCCTGCCGGCAGAGCGCCATGGCTTCCAATGTCTCGGTGACCGTGCCCACCTGGTTGACCTTGATGAGGGCCGCGTTGGCGATGCCCCGCTCGATTGCCTGGCCGATCACCGCTGGGTTGGTGACGAAGATATCGTCGCCGACGAGTTGGACGCGGCTTCCGAGTCGCTCGGTCAGCGCTTTCCACCCTGCCCAGTCGTCCTCGGCGAGACCCTCCTCGATCGACCAGATCGGGTACCGGGCGACCAGCTCCGCGTAGCGTTCGATCAGCTCCTCCGAGGAGAGCTGTTCGCCGGCGACCTCGTAGGATCCGTCCAGACCTCTAAAACCGCTGGCAGCCGGGTCGAGTGCGATCGCCACCCCGTCGGAGGCTGCACGATAGCCGGCCGCCTCGATCGCCTCCATCACGAGCTCCAGAGCTTGCTCGGGTGTGGCGACATCCGGGGCGAAGCCTCCCTCATCGCCCAGCCCAGTCGAAAGACCGGCCTGATGGAGCCGGGTCTTCAGGGCCCCGTAGATCTCGGCTCCCGCGCGCAGGGCCTCCCGGAAGCTTACGGTGCAAGGGTGTGTCAATCAAGTGGCTGTTTCACCGCGACCGCGGTATGCGCGGCCAAACAGCCACTCTTCTTCGGAGCCTCTCCTCCGCGGGGCAAGACCGCCACTCAGAGTGAGCGACGGCACACAAGGGGATGGGTGCGGCTCCCTCGCCGCGGCCCTGGTAGGCGAAGAACGCCACCGAGGAGGACGGCAATCTCACCCGGGACGAGAAAACCCAGGAAGGCCGAGGCCTCCAGCGCCGGCACGAGAAAGATGATGGTCAGGGCCACCAAGCCGTGCAGCCGCAGGATGGAGTCGGTGATGTGACCCATCAGCCGGAGAAACCCGACGGGGCCGGGCTACCTGGCCTGGCCTGGCCCCACGGATTGAGCCGTGGACGCAACCTCACAGGCTAGAAGCGAACATGCAACGCTAGGGCGGCGAGGACCAGGATCCCCAGCAGAAACGCCGGCACCGCGACGGCCACAAACGCCAGGACCAAGCGGAACCGGCGCAGCGTGGCGGGGATTTCGGCGATGACCTGCTCGCCGTGGCGGGCCGCGGCTTGCCGCAAGCGTCCGGCCATGCTGAGCCAGGTGAGGGGTTGCTCATCGGCTCCCGCTGCGGGCCAATCCAGCGAGTGGGTTTGCCTCATGCCGATCTCCCCTCCTCTGCCAGATGGACTGCGGGCCTGCTAGCGCATGAACCAGAACGCCACCAGGTACAAGGCGTAGTAAGTGAGGAGTACCACCCCCTCGCGTCGGCCGGTGACCGGTCGGGTCAGTGCCCACGTTGCCAAGCCAACCGCTCCCAGCATGGCCGGCACGTGG
>WNFB01000733.1_pt1 | contig 27294 bp, 30 predicted proteins | sample 5400501 | NCBI WGS metagenome assembly WNFB01 (sample SAMN13153341, study PRJNA577476) | soil metagenome | isolation source: 200 cm saprolite under Douglas fir tree site 2 hole 1 | place: USA:California | collected 2015-04-18
CCCGCCGACCCGACCGCGCCGGTCGAGCGCTCCCAGAACCTGCGCAGCGTGGCCGACTACGCGGTGCTGCTGCGCGCCTGCCTGGTGAGTCTCGACCGCTGGGTGGTGGACGGCATCGAGCCGCCGCCAAGCCGCCACCCGCGGGTGGCCGACGGCACCGCGGTGCCACCCGCCCGTCTCGCGCCCGCCTTCGCGCGGATCCCCGCCGCCCGCTACCCGCGTCACAACCCGCGGCCGCGCCGGCTCGACTGGAGCGCGCTGCCGCCTACGCCGGGCAAGGCCTTCGGCTCGCTCGTCTCCGCGGTGGACGGCGACGGCAACGAGATCGGCGGCATCGTCCTGCCCGAGATCGCGGTGCCGCTGGCCGCGCACACCGGCTGGAATCTGCGCCATCCCGACATCGGCGGCGCCGAGCAACTCCTGGTCTTCGCGGGCGCGACTGTTCCTATGGCGCGGAATCGCGCCGAGCGTGAGGCCACCGGCGATCCTCGCTTGTCCGTCGCGGAGCGCTATGCGTCGCGCGAGGCGTACCTCGAGCGCGTGCGGCAGGCCGCGGTCAAGCTGGCGGGGGAGGGCTATCTGCTGGAAGAGGACATCGCGCTCTCGGTGGCCGCGGGCGCGCGGCTCTGGGACCACTTCACTCGCTGACCGATCGGAGACCCCATGTACGACCTCCTGCTCAAGGGCGGCACCGTGCTCGATCCCTCCACCAAGCTCGACGGCAAGCAGGACGTGGCGGTGCAGGGGGGCGCCATCGCCCGCATCGCGCCGAACATCGCGGAGACCGAGGCCGCGCGCACCATCGACGTCCGGGGGCGGACCGTGGTGCCGGGGCTGATCGATCTGCACGCCCACGTCTTCGAAGGCATCAACCGCACCGGCGTGAACCCGGACCTGGGCGGCGTCTACGCGGGCGTGACCACGATCGTGGACGCGGGCAGCGCGGGGGCGGCCACCTTCGCGGGCTTCCCCCGCCACATCCTGCCCCACTGCCACACCGAGGTGATCCCGTTCCTCCACATCTGCCAGACCGGGCTGGCCACGATCCCCGACATCATCGCGGAGAGCAGCATCAACCTCGATGACACGTTGAAGGTCGTGGACCAGCACAAGCACCTGATCCGCGGGATCAAGGCGCGCATGGTCTCGCCCGCGCTCGAGATCATGGGCATGGAGATGCCGAAGCTGGCCAAGCGGGCCGCCAAGGAGAGCGGTGTCAAGCTGATGGTGCACATCGGCGACACCGAGAAACGCTATGACCCGAAGGTGATCCGCTCGCTGCTGCCGATCCTCGAGCAGGGCGACATCCTCACCCACTACTTCACCGCCAACCCGGGCGGCGTGCTCGACGGCAACGGCAAGCTGGTGCCGGAGGTCAAGGAAGCGGCCGACCGCGGCGTGTGGTTCGACACTGCGCACGGACGCATGAACTTCAGCTTCGACGTGGGCCGGCGCGTGATCGAGCAGGGCGTGCTCCCGCACTGCATCAGCACCGACCTCACCGTGCCCGGCCGCGTCATGACCGTGCACAGCATGACCGAGATGATGACGCGCTTCCTGGGCCTGGGCTTCGCGCTGCCGCAGGTGGTGACCATGTGCACCGCCAATCCCGCCAAGGCGATCGGCGCGGCCGACCGCCTCGGCAGCCTCGCGGTGGGCCGGCAGGCGGACATCTCGGTGCTCGATATCCGCGAGGGCGACTGGATGGTCTACGATGTCCTGGGCGCCGGGCTGCGGGTGGACCGCGCGCTGGTCCCGTTCGTCACGGTCAAGAAAGGGCGCGTCTTCACCCCGGACTGGGGCCCGCGCTCGTGGGGCTGGGAGCCGGACCGGGCATTGCCCGTAGGCGGTCCCATCCGGGGAGGCTGCTGCTGATGCTGGTCGTGCCGGAGTGGTCGAGTCTCGGGCTCTTCATGATCGCGGCCCTGGTGCTGCTGCTGACGCCGGGCCCCGCGGTCCTCTACATCGTCACCCGCAGCATCGACCAGGGCCGGCGGGCCGGCCTGGTCTCGGTGCTCGGGGTACACGTGGGCACCCTGGCCCACATCTTCGCGGCGGCCGCCGGCATCTCCGCGGTGCTCGCGGCCTCCGCCACCGCGTTCAGCGTGGTGAAGTACCTGGGCGCCGCCTATCTCATCTATATCGGTGTGCGGCGCCTGCTCGACCGTACCCCGCTGGGCGCGGCCGCGCCGGGCGCGCCCAAGCGCCTGCGCCGCACCTTCCTCGACGGCGTGATCGTCAACGTCCTGAACCCGAAGACCGCCCTCTTCTTCCTGGCCTTCCTGCCCCAGTTCGTGACGGTCGCGCGCGGGCACGTGGGCGAGCAGATCCTGGCGCTGGGCGCGGTCTTCGTGCTGCTGGGCGCGATCACGGACTCGCTCTACGCGATCGGGGCCGGCTCCGCCGCCGCGTGGCTCCGCGGCAGCCCGCGCTTCCTGGCCAGCGAGCGCTGGATCTCGGGCAGCCTCTACATCGGCCTGGGCGTGGCCGCCGCGCTGTCGAGCAACCAGCGGAAGTAACGGGGCGCCCGGTAAGACCTGCCGCTCAGAATTCCCTGCGCCATGCATCCAGGCGGTGGTCGTGGTAAGGTACACCTCCCACGCCGACTGACGGAGAGGGCTGAGCGGCGAGAGTGAGGGAGGGCAAATGAGAGCCCTCGGCTGGATCTTGATCGCCGTTGCCCCGCTCGTGGTTTCTTCACCTGCCCCTCTCATCGGATGACGCACCGACCATGAATTGCCACGAAGCCCGCGAGGGGTTCTCTCACCGCGGGATGGGTCTGACCGAGCGGGCCCTCGTGCACGCCCATGTGATGCAGTGCGTGGAATGCCGGAAGGAACGAGAGTCTCTCCCGCAGGCCGTGAGCTCCCGTCCGCGAGTCGAACCCTCTCGCGCCGCTTGGCTGACCCGGCTCCGCGTGCTGCTGTCGATCTCCCTGACCCGGTCCGGGCAAGTAGCTGTCAGGGTGGTCGAGGTGCTGGCGATACTCTTTACGCTGTCGGTTCGAGCCGCCGCTCACCTGATCGGACGCGTCCGTTTCGTGATCACGCGCTTTGCCCACCTGCTGATCGGGCTCCGCTCGTCAGTGATGATCGCGTTCCGGGGGTCCGCGCGAGCCGCGATCGAGGCCGCCGGCGCCGGGGCGACGCGGGGCCTCGACTTGCTGCGCCAGCTCCACGTGCTGCTGTCGATCTCCTCGACCGTGGCCAGCCAGGCGGCGGTGAGGGTGGTCGAGGTCGCGCGGCTGTCGGTTCAAGCCGCCGCTCACCTGATCGGACGCGTCCGTTTCGTGATCACGCGTTTCGCCCACCTGCTGATCGGGCTCCGCTCGTCAGTGATGATCACGTTCCAGGGGTCCGCGCGAGCCGCGATCGAGGCCGCCGGCGCCGGGGTGACGCGGGGCCTCGACTTGCTGCCCCGGCTCTCCGTGCTGGTGTCGATCTTCTCGAGTGTGTCCAGGCAAGCGCTTGTGAGGGTGGCGTGGCTTGTCGACCGGTTCACCCAGGTGCGCTGGCTGCTGCCGTTCCAGGGGATCGCACGAGCCGCGACCGAGGCCGCCCGCGCCGGGGTGACACGGGGCCTTGACTTACTGCCCCGGCTCCGGCAGACGAAGGACGCAGCGTGGACTACACGCTCCCTCCTCAGGGTCTGTACCGCGATCGTGAGCCTGGCGGTCCTCGTCGCGGTAATACTGTTTTCGGCAGGCGAACGACTCCCACAGGATGTTCGCCTGCCCGCGGACGGGAAGCCGACCCTCGCTGAGACCTCGACACTCAACCCGGTCTCCGCACCTCAGCCAGCCCCCATGGAGGTCTCACAGCCGGAGACCCCGCGCGTGTCCATGCGGCCTAAGCTGCCCGAGACGCAGGCCGAGGTCCCCGCGCCGTTGCGAAGGCCTGATCCAGCTTTCGCCCAAAGGCGGGCGACTGCTTCCGCGCCAGTGCCGTCTACGGAAACGGCCCAGAATGCGGAGGCTTCGGACCCTACCGCGGCCATCGACTGGCTCTTGAAAGGAGGAAGTGGTCGGCGACGTATCGAGAATCCGTGAGTGAGGGAGGCGCGGCGGCGATCGAAGGATTCCTCCGGGGTGATCCCACGATCTGGCTGTCGGTGTTGTGGGCCGGTCTTCTGGTCGTCGTGATTCTTGGCGTGGTGTTCGCGATGCGGCACGAGCAGAAGCGCGAGCGGCAAGCTAGTAGTCTCACCGAGCTTGCCTTCACCCATGAGTTACGTGCTCAGAACAAGCGGCTCAGGGAAGACACTCAGCGGCTACGGACGGAGCGAGATGAGTTGCTGGGCGTCCTGACCCGATTCGCCGAACTCCTGGAACAGTGTAGCGAAGCCTCCGCTAAACGTCCGCAGTAGAAGGAGCGTAGGCCTCCCAGGTCCAGAGCCACGAGCCCGGCGAGCGAACGGCGCGCGCGGCTGGCGGCGGAGCGAGGCTCGGACCAGTGAATCGGAGCACAATGCCGTCGAGGTCAATCCGCCATACGATTGCCTCGACCGCCCGGGGACGCCAATGAGGCGGGAGGAAAAAGATGCGCCCTTTGGTGCCCTCCTTGAGCGGCTCCGTGAGGCGTACTTTGGCCCCGCCCGGGCTCAGGTCGATCAGCGGAAGTCTCGACCAGCCATCGCGCGTTTCAAGCACGACCGACCTCGGGCCGACCTCGCGCGAATAACGCCGCGACTCTGACGCCTGCCTTTCTGTCGCTCGAGCCTCGCCAGGAAACATGGTGACCGGATGTATCGCAGGCATCGTGCCAGCGACAAATCCGTGGTCCGGCTGGAACTTAGCCGCCGCGCCATTCTTGCGCTGAGTACGGGCCTTCCCAACTTGGGCTTCGCGATGCTCGAGCAGTCGCCATGGATACCTAGTCCGGTACCGCACGTCACGCCGCGGGAGCGGCGCCCGCTCTACCGGGCACAATTTCGGGCGCAATCAATGCGGAGGCGATAGAATCCTCGGTGCAAGCCTCGGATATTCCAACGATAGGCGGGTAGCTCAGCTGGGAGAGCACGGCCCTTACAAGGCCGGGGTCGGGAGTTCGATCCTCCCCCCGCCTACCATCAATTCCTCAGCGCCTTCCACGAGTTCGCGGTAGAGGGCGGCGGCCGAGGCGGTCAGTGGGAGCGAAGTCGGTTTCGGTGTGTGCCGATAAGCGCCAGTCGAATGAGGCAGCAGGCCAAAACGCCGTGCGCAACACCCTGCGATCAGCCTGTCCAGCCGTCGTGGGCGGGGGTCGATACGACCGCGCCGCCCACGACGGAGCCGAGCGATCGGCTTAGGGCAGCGAGACCTGGCGAAGATACCAGGGAAGCATGGTGACGCTCACGACCTTCTCGGAGCCGTCGAAGGTTTTCTTGAGCTCCTCGATGCCGATGGTGAGCTTGAAGTTCTGGACGCGGTCGATATTGGCCGGCACGCTCTTCACGACGTCGGCGCCTTGCTCCCATCGGTAAATGCGGAAGAACGCTGGCTCCACCGCGGAATAGATTTTCGCCTCGCCCTTACTGCGCGCGGGCAGCCCGCCGACGTAGTCGAACGCGAGCTCCAACACGCCGCCCCGGTAATCGCGTACCATCCAGATCTCACGGCCCGAGGCGGGCTCGGTGTTGGATTCACGTATGATGCGCTCGCGCCGGATCTGCCCCGGCACCGCGTTCTTGTATGGGCTCGGCACGTACGACGGATCGGCGCTAAAGAGGCGAGCCACCACGGACGCCGTCTCACCCGTTCCGGAGTGCTTGCCCGGCACCACTAGTGCGAGGATACGGTTGATGCCGGACCCGGCGGACTTGCCGTCGGCGTCCACCACGAGGTGCTGATCGACGAAGACAAGCGAGGCGTTGGAGCCGGCGGACGGGCCGGTCGCGGCAGGGTTGACCTGCCAGGGCCCGGTGAGCCACTGTTGCGCGGCCTCGGGCTTGACCTGGAGCGCGACGACCACACGGGTGTCGGCGTTCGAGCCGGTAGGAGTCTCGGCGCGCGCGGTGTCCGCCAGGAGCGCGCCAGCGAGGGCGAGGGCGACCAAAGCGATTCGAAGCATCAGTGCTCCCTCCTGTCATGGGGACGGGTGGGGTCGACGACGCTTGGACGAGGCGCTGTCCTCCTTTCCGCCTGGGGTGGAAAGCAACCCGAAAGGTACAAGGGTACCCGGTCGTCGTCAAGCGCCGGGGCTCGAGAGAACAGAACGGAAGGCCGCGACCAGCGGGCGGCTGCGGGCGCCGGTGTGGCGGGGGATGCTGCAAAAAGTCTCAACCAGTGGCAATGAGCCGTGGCAATTATTCGGCAACCGCTGGAATCGTACGAGCACGCCGAGTCCCTTACAAAAGCATAGACGGCCCTTACAAGGCCGGGGTCGGGAGTTCGATCCTCTCCCCCGGCCTACCACTTCACGTCGCTCACCTGCTACGCGTTCTCGCGATCTTCGGCGATCTCGCTCCTCCGGTGCTGTGTCCGAGGATACGTGACCGAAGTCACGGACACAGGTCCGGCCGACGGCTATGCTCGAGGCACTCGATCCAACCAGGGGGAGATCATGTACAAAGCCGCCACGATCGCGCTGAGCCTCGGCATCGGTGCCTTGCTGATCACGCCGCCACTCCTGGCCCAGAGCCCGACCGGCGGGCCGACACTGCCCGGCCAGGACGCCTTCGGCGCGATCGCCGAGGTCGTGCGCTTGCTCGAGGCCGACCCCGGCACCGACTGGAGCCGGGTCGATCTCGAGCGGCTGCGGCAGCATCTCATCGACATGAACGAGGTGGTGCTGCGGTCCGACGTCAAGTCGAGCTTGATCCCCGGCGGCCTGGCCATGGACATCGCCGGCGCGGCCCGGACCGAGCGGGCGATCCGCGCCATGGTCGCGCCGCACGCGGTCGAGCTGGACCGCATGCCCGAATGGGGCGCCAGGACCCAGTCGATCCCGGGTGGCCTCCGTCTCACCGTGACGGCGCGGCGGGCCGAGGACGTCAAGACCGTCGCGCGGATCCGCGGCCTGGGCTTCGTGGGCCTCCTGGTGCAGGGCGGTCATCACGGTCCGCACCACCTGGCCATGGCGAAGGGGGAGATGCTGCCGGGCCACCGCCACTGACGAGCGGTCGCCGGCGAGCCTCCGGCTAGCGCTCCGGCCTGTTAAGCTTGCGGGCCAGGAGACGCTGATGGAGCTTTCCGCCGGCGACGTGTCGCGTTCCGAGTTCGCCCTGATCGAGCACGCCTTCGCGCGCGCATCGGGGGCGCCACTCGTCCCGGGCAACGACGTGAGCCTGCTCAAGGATGCCGGCCAGAACTACCCGGCCTGGCTCGAGGCCATCGGCGCCGCCCGGCGCACGATCCACTTCGAGAGCTACATCATCCACGATGACGAGACGGGGCAGGAGTTTGCCCGAGCCCTCGCGGCCAGAGCTCGCGCGGGGGTACGAGTGCGGCTCATCTACGACTGGCTGGGCGCCGTCGGCAAGACCTCGCGCAGGTTCTGGCGAGAGCTGCGGGCAGCCGGCGTGGAGGTCCGCTGCTTCAATCCTCCGAGCTTGTTGAGCGCGATCACCTGGCTCTCGCGCGACCATCGCAAGATGCTGGCGGTGGATGGGCAGGTCGCCTTCGTGACGGGCCTCTGCGTGGGGCGCTACTGGGTGGGCGATCCCGCGCGGGGGATCGAGCCCTGGCGCGATACCGGGATCGCCGTCCGGGGCCCCGCGGTGGCGGACCTGGAGCGGGCATTCGCCCGGATGTGGGCGCTCACCGGCCCGCCGATCCCCGCCGCGGAGGAGCCGATGAAGGTACCGATCCCGCCCGCGGGCGACGTCGCGGTGCGGGTCATCGCCAGCATGCCCGGCACCGCCGAGCTCTACCGGCTGGATCAACTCATCGCGGCGGCGGCGCGGCGGACGCTCTGGCTCACCGACGCCTACTTCGTCGGGACGACCGCCTACGTGCAGTCGCTCCGCGCGGCGGCGCGCGACGGCGTGGACGTGCGCCTGCTCGTGCCCGGCGCGACCGACATCTGGATCCTGCGTGGGCTGTCGCGCGCCGGTTACCGGCCGCTGCTCGAGGCGGGCGTGCGGGTCTTCGAGTGGAACGGCTCGATGCTCCACGCGAAGACCGCGGTGGCGGACGGACGCTGGGCCCGGGTGGGTTCCACGAACCTGAATCTCCAGTCCTGGATCGGCAACTGGGAGCTGGACGTCGCGGTGGAGGACGACGGGTTCGCCGCTCAGATGGAGGACATGTACCTCGACGACCTCGGCCGGGCCACCGAGATCACGCTGACCGACCGCGCGCGCGTCGTGAAGAGCGCGGAGGCGCCCAGGCGCGCGGCCCGACAGCCGGGCAGCGCCGGCCGTGCGGCCGCCGGGGCGGTCAGCATCGGGAGCGCGGTGGGAGCGGCCATGACGGGGCGTCGCGCCCTCGGGCCGGCCGAGGCCCGGATCATGGGCGTGGCGGGGCTCGCGCTCCTCGTGCTGGGCCTCCTGGCGCTGGTCTGGCCCTGGGTCATCGCGGCGCCACTGGCCGTGATCGCGATCTGGCTGGCGGTGAGCCTGCTGGTCCGCGCGCGGACCCTTCACCGGGAGAGCGTCGCGCGGCGTCGGCGGGAAAAATCAACGCGATAGGAGGAGTGAATGGGCATCGGGAAGCGTGTCGGCAAGAACAGAAAGTCGAAGAAGCGGGCACCGGCCGCACCCGGTCGGTCCGGCTTTCGGCGTGTCGTGCTGGGGGTGGACGGGTCCGCGCACTCCCGCCGCGCGGCCGCCTTCCTGACTCGCCTCCAGCCTCCTCGGGGTGGCCGCGTGACGGTCGTGCGCGTCGTCGAGCCGGTGCGGGCGCCCGCGATGCCGTTCGTCCCGGCCGCGATGCGGGCGCAGATCGCGGGACAGGCGGATGCGGTGAACCGGAGTCATGTGGCGGTGGCCCGCCGCCAGGTCGAGGCCGTGGCGGCCACGCTCGCACGCGCGGGCTGGCGGGCGCATGGAGTCGTGCGAACCGGCCTGCCGGTCGCCCAGCTGCTCGCGGCGATACGCGCGGAGCGGGCGGACGTGCTCGCCCTCGGCGCGCGGGGCGCCGGCGCGCTCGAGCATTTCCTGCTGGGGAGCGTCGCGGAGGCCGCGCTCAAGCACGCGCCGGTCGAAGTGCTGATCGTCAAGTGAACGGGAGTGCCGACCCGCGATGAATCCGCTCGGGGTCGCCCTCATGCTCACGTGTCTCCTCGGGATCCCCGCCGGGATCGGCGCTTTCACCTTCGTCTACGCCAAGGGCTACTCGTACCTCTCGACCGACCCGCGCACGTGCCTCAACTGCCACATCATGAGCGAGCAGTACGAGGCCTGGCTCAAGAGCGGCCATCGTCACACCGCGGTCTGCGTGGAGTGCCATCTGCCGGACCGCGGCCTGGCGAAATGGGTGGCCAAGGCCGATCAGGGGTTCCGCCACTCGCTGGCCTTCACGCGGCAGAACTTCAAGGAGCCCATCGAGATCACACCGCGGGACCGGCAGATCGTGCGGGCCAACTGCGTGCGCTGCCACGCCGACTTCGTCCACGCGGTGACGGGCACCCCGGCGCGGCCGCTCGACTGCCTGCATTGCCACGCGGGCGCCGGCCACGGGGCCGGCGGCTGAGATGACCGAGCGAGGGAGGTCACCATGCCCCTGAACGGTTCGAGCGGCCGCGCGCGCGCCTGGCTCCTCGTCATCCTGGGCTTCGGGGGGATCGCGGGCCTGACCGTGCTGCTCCTGGCGCTCCTCACCAACATCTTCGAGCGCCAGCAGGAGGCCCGCCAGCCCTTCGTGCGCGTGGTGGAGGTGACCGAGGAGACGATGGACCCGAAGCCGTGGGGCCAGAACTGGCCCCACCAGTACGACAGCTACTTGAAGACCGCGCTGCCCACCACGACCAAGTACGGCGGCCGCGGGCCCGGGGCGAGCGACGCGGGTCCCGCCGATCAGAAGCTCGATCGGGACCCGTGGCTCAAGCGGATCTTCGCGGGCTACGCCTTCGCGCTCGACTACCGCGACCGCCGCGGGCACGCCTTCGCCCTCTTCGACCAGGAGCAGACCCGGCGGGTGACCGAGCGGAACCAGCCGGGCGCGTGCCTGCACTGCCACGCCGCCAACCTCGCCCTGTACCGCCACGCGGGAAAGGGCGACGTCACGAAGGGCTTCGAGGCGGTCTCCGGGATGCCGTACTCCGACGCGCGCAACCTGAAGGACGAGTCGGGCCGGCCCCTGATCCAGCATCCGATCGCCTGCGTGGACTGCCACGATCCGAAGACCATGGCGGTGCGCGTGACGCGCCCCGGCTTCATCGCCGGCATCAAGGCACTCAAGGCCAGGCAGGGCATCGCCGACTACGATCCCAACCGGGACGCCTCGCGGCAGGAGATGCGCTCCTTCGTCTGCGGGCAGTGCCACGTCGAGTACTACTTCAAGGGCCCGGGCAAGGTCGTGACCTACCCCTGGGCCAACGGGCTTCGCGTCGAGGAGATCGAGGCCTACTACGACGCGGAGGGCTTCTCGGACTGGGTGCACGCGGAGACCGGGAACAAGGTGCTGAAAGCGCAGCATCCGGAGTTCGAGGTCTGGAGCCAGGGCGTGCACGCCCGCGCCGGCGTCGCCTGCGCGGACTGCCACATGCCCTACCAGCGCGTCGGGGCGCTCAAGGTGAGCGATCACTGGGTCCGCAGCCCGCTGCTGAACGTCAACCGCGCCTGCCAGACGTGCCACGCCGTCCCCGAGGCGGAGCTGCAGGGGCGGGTCCTGACCATCCAGGACCGTCATCACGCGCTGCTCCAGCGCGCCGCGAAGGCGACGACCGACATGCTGGACGCGATCGTGGCCGCGAAGAAGGCCGGCGCGCCCGAGGCGGAGCTCCAACCGGCCGCGGATCTTCACCGCAAGGCCCAATGGCGGCTCGACTTCGTGGCCGCCGAGAACTCGATGGGGTTCCACGCGCCCCAGGAGTTGGCGCGGATCCTCGGCGAGACCATCGACTACGCGCGCCAGGGCCAGCTCGAGGCCGCCCGCGCCGCGCGGAAGCGCTGAGGACACGATCATGAGAGAGCCGCTCCCCGAGATCCTGCCCGCCGATCCGCTGCCACTCCTCGCGCAATGGCTCGAGGAGGCCAAGCCCGTGGTGAAGACACCGACCGCGATGGCCCTGGCCACCGTGGCCGCCGACGGTAGCCCAACCGTTCGCATGGTCATCTGCCGGGGCTTCGACGTGGGCCTGGGCTGGCTCGTCTTCTACTCGGACCGCGAGAGCACCAAGGGCCTGGCCCTGGCCGCCAATCCGCGCGCCGCGCTCGTCTTCCACTGGGACGTGTTCGAGCGGCAGATCCGCGTGGAGGGGCCCGTCACGCACGCGCCCGATGCCGACTCGGACCGCTACTGGAACACGCGGCCGCTGGACGCGCGGGTGGCCGCGGCGGCGAGCGACCAGAGCCGGCCCATCGCCTCGCGCCAGGCGTTTCTCGAGAAGATCGAGGCGACCAGGCAGACGCACGGCGCGGAGGTCCCGCGGCCCAAGCGCTGGGGCGGCTACCGGGTGTGGGCGGAGCGGGTGGAGCTGTGGGTGGGGCAGCCGGGGCGCGCCCACGATCGCGCGGTGTGGACGCGGGCGCTGCAGCCGACCGAGGCGGGCTTCACCGGCGGCTCGTGGCGGGGGACGCGGCTGCAGCCCTGAGGCGGCCGCGCCGGCGGCACGGCGGGCGACTCAGCTCGGGTGGGCGCCGCTCTGCGGAGGCAGCGTGGAGGCGCACCAGAGGGCGAGCCCGAGCGGCGTCATCGGCACCGGGGCGACGCCGGCCACCGCCAGGATGAACACGATCACGGCGAGGATGCGCAGGGCGAAGCTCATGCTGGCCCTCCTGGGCTAACGCCGGGCGAGTCGGGGGACGTCAGGTGCCGGATGCGGTCCTCCGCGTCGGTGATCGGCGAGCCGCCGTGCATCATGGCCCGCGCGAACTCCAGCATCGGATAGCCGTTCCGGGCCTCTTCCTGGAATCGCTGGGCGAAGCCCCCGGTCTTGATGTCCTCGAGGGTCTTGCGGAAGCTCTCCGCCATGGCTTCGCGGTCCATCTCGAGGGACCGGGTGATGCCGCCGAACACCGCGGTGGGCCCGTGATCCTCGGAGGCGCGGAAGAAGCCGGTCTCGCGGAAGGACTGGAAGACCGCCTCCATCTCGCCCGACATGTACATCTCGAGCACGAGCGCCTCGGCCGGGACGCCCGCGTCGCGCGCGACCTCGAAAGCCATCATGATCGCCATGCCCAGCACGGAGCCCACCGTCTGCTCGATGAACAGGTCGAGCGTGGCCTCGACCTTGGCGGTCATCTGGACCGCGCCCGCGCGGAGCACGCCCATGCCGTCCGCGAGCCCCAGCATGCGCTGCTCGGCCCGGCCGCTGCGATTGGCCTCCACGCCCACGCAGGCCCAGAACCCGTGGCCTCCGAGATAGCGGGCGCGCGCGGTGTTCCCGGCCATGCGCGGGGCCACCAGCAGCACGTCGATCGTCTCGGGCGGGTGGATGAGGCCGAAGGCCAAGCTGTAGCCCGAGCCGAACGCGATGGCGCTGCCCGGCCGCAGCACGGGCGCGATCACCGCGTCGAACAGGGTGGGGATGACCTCGTCCGGCAGCAGCACGTACACCACGTCGTCGACGGCCGCGGTGGTGATCGGCACGACCTCGAAGCCCTCGGCGCGCGCCAGCTCGGCGTACTCGTCCTCGCGATTGCCGATGCGCACCTTCGCGCCGGAGTCGCGCAGGTTGAGCGCGGCGGTGCGGCCGAGATGGCCGTAGCCCAGCACCGCGACCGATTCCCCGGCGAGCGCGCCGGGCGGCGCGTCGGCCGCGCGATATACTTTGACCTGCGATGCGTTCGGATTGGTCATTCCAGAATCCTAACCTAAATTGTGGGCGTTCGCCCCGGGTTCCCGGCGCCCGGGCCCGGATTGTAGCATCGAGGTAGCATCGGGGCGCCATGGCCACCGCGTCGAGGGCGGTCCGCTGTTGCATCGCGGGCGGCGGGCCCGCCGGCATGATGCTGGGCCTGCTCCTGGCGCGGGCCGGGGTGTCCGTGCTGGTGCTGGAAAAGCACGCAGACTTCCTGCGGGACTTCCGGGGCGATACCATCCACCCCTCCACGCTCGAGCTGATGCACGAGCTCGGGATCCTGGAAGAGTTCTTGCAGCTTCCCCACCAGCAAGTGTCGCGGCTGGCCGCCCAGTTCGGGGACTTTCCGGTCACCATCGCCGACTTCACGCGCCTGCGAACCCACTGCCGGTTCATTGCCATGATGCCGCAGTGGGACTTCCTCGACTTCCTGGTCCGCCGCGCGAAGTTTTTTCCGACCTTCCAGCTCCAGATGCGGGCCGAGGCCACCGAGCTGATCGAGGAGGCGGGCTGGGTGACCGGGGTCCGCGGCATCACGCCGGCGGGACCGCTCGAGGTGCGGGCCGACCTCGTGGTCGCCGCGGACGGCCGCTCCTCCGTGCTACGGGAACGGGCAGGGCTCTCGGTGGAGGACCTGGGCGCGCCCATGGACGTGCTCTGGTTCCGGCTCTCGCGCCGGCCGCCGGACCCGACCGCCACCATGGGCCGCTTCGACATCGGCCGCGCCTTCGTCCTGATCAACCGCGGCGAGCACTGGCAGTGCGGCTACGTGATCCCGAAGGGCTCCGCGGAGGAGGTCCGGCGGCGCGGCCTCGAGGCCTTCCGCGCCGACGTGGCCCGGCTCGCTCCGTGGGCAGCCGACCGGGTGGGCGAGATCTGCGACTGGGAGGACGTCAAGCTGCTCACCGTCAAGGTCGACCGGCTGCGGCAGTGGTATCGGCCCGGCCTGCTCTGCATCGGCGACGCCGCGCACGCCATGTCGCCGATCGGCGGCGTCGGCATCAACCTGGCGATCCAGGACGCGGTGGCCGCCGCCAACCTGCTCTGGGAGCCGCTGCGCGCGGGCCGGCCGACCGTCGCGCACCTCCGTCGCGTGCAGGCGCGCCGGCAGTGGCCGACCCGCGTCACCCAGGGGCTTCAGGTTCTGGTGCAGCGCCGAGTCATCACCCAGGCGCTGCAGGGCGGCCAGGCCCGGCTCACCCCGCCGCTCGCGATCAGGTTACTGGCGCGGTATCCGTTCCTGCAGCGCCTGCCCGCCCGGATGGTGGGAGTGGGGATCCGCGCCGAGCACGTGCGCTCCCCGGCGGCCAGCTAGGCTGGGGTCAGGTCTTGAATTACGACATTTCAGCGCGCGCGACTCACCGCCGGCCGGGAAAATGTCGCAATGCAAGACCTGACCCCTTAGCGTGCTCGAGCGCGGCATCGGGCTCTGCGCGGAGATGCCCGCGTTCTTCCCGCCCTTCGCGGGCGACCTCGCCATCGTCTACGCGCTCACGGGCCGGACCGCGGAGGCGCTCGATCTGGCCGAGCGGGCGGTGCGCCAGGCCCAGAGCATGCAGCGCCTGGGGCGGCTCTCGCTGATCGCCACGCACCTGGGCGAGGTGCGCCTGCTCGCGGGACAGCCGGCGGCGGCGGAGGCGGACGGGCGGCGGGCGCTCGCGCTGGCGGAGGCCCACCAGGAGCGCGGCAACATGGTGTACGCGCTCCGGCTGCTCGGCCTGGCCGCCGCCGAGAAGCAGCCGCCACGCGGAGGCGCTGGCGCTGGCGGGTGAGCTGGGGATGCGGCCGCTGGCCGCGCGGTGCCATCTGGGGCTCGGCCGCCTCGCGCACCGCGCGGGCGATGTCGCGGGCGCGGACAAGCACCTGACGGAGGCGCGCGCGCTGTTCCAGGAGATGGCGATGACGTTCTGGCTCGAGCGACTGCACCTCGACTCGAGCACGGGGCCGGGCGGCGGCGGGGGCGGCGGCGTCAGCTTCTGATCAGGTCTCGAGCACCCACTGCACCAGGGTCCGGAGGTCCTCGACCGAGAAGGGCTTGGTCAGGACGGGATCGCCGGTCTCGGCCAGGAAGGGCACGAACTTGTCGGCTTCCGCGTGGCCGGTGACGAAGATCACCCGCGGCAGGGCCTCGCCGAAGCGCTTGCGCAGGGCCGCGTAGAGGCCCGGGCCGTCGAGGTTCGGCATCTGCAGGTCGCTGATGATCAGGTCGTAGCTGCGCTGCTCGATGCGGTAGAGGGCTTCGGCGCCGTCATGGACGGTGTCCACCTCGTGGTGGTCGAGCAGAAGGATATTGGCGATCAGCTCGCGGAGACCGCTCTCGTCCTCCACCACCAGGATGAGCCGCGGACGCATGGCGACGCGGTCTACCGCCGGCTCATGATTCGAGCATCCGCCCCACGAGCTCGAGCACGCGCCCGGGCTTGAGCGGCTTCGTGAGCATCGGCGCGCGCAGATTGGTGAGGAAGCTCCCGTAGTGCGGATCGAAGGCGACCCGCGTGAGGAAGGCGACACGGGGCAGGGCGTCGCCGAATCGCTCGGTGAGCGCGTCCAGCAGGGCGGGGCCGTCGAGCTTCGGCATGCGGACGTCCGAGATCACGAGATCGTAGTGGCGCTGGTCGAGGAGCAGGAGCGCCCCGTCGGCGTCGCCGGCCCCGTCCACCTCGTGGCCGTCCAGGCTCAGCACGTCGATGAGGGACTGCCGCACGGCGGCTTCTTCGTCCACGACCAGGATCAGGCGCGCGTCCACGCTTGCACGATACCGGGTCAGCCGCGCGGGGGCAAGATTCGGAGGCGGCCCACTAGCGTCGAGACCGGCGGCAGCCATCCTGTCGGGCCTCGTCCTCGCTGGCGTAGCAGCGCTCGGTGCGGCTCTCCGCGTAGGCCCCACTGCCGGGCACGTAGTAGATGCAGCGCTCCGACGAATAGGTCGTGAAGTCGGCCTTGATGGGATGGCTCAGCGGGCAGCTCCAGCCCGTCTTCGGCGCGACACCGGGCCGGGCCTGCGCGGTCTTCGGCGCGGCGGGCGGGCCCTTCTCGGGGGGTGGCGCCGGCCCCGCCGTCTTCCAGATGCCGAGCTTCGCGGTCCGCGCCTGCTCCTGGCGGCGCAGCAGCGTCTCCTGGTGCCGGACATTGGGGCCGCCGGTGACCACCTGGCCGAATCCGTGCGCGATCAGCTCCGCATTGACCATCACGTCGCCGAGCCATACGTAGGCCAGGAGCCGGCCCTCGGGGTCCCGCTCCTGCACGTCGAGCTCGAGCCGGACGTTCTTGGCGTTCGTCAGGCCGCGATTGAATTGGAGGGCCTCGCGTCCCTGCGGGTCGCCGGACTGGGGCTTGCCGTCACCCGGATCCGGCGCGGTCACGCCGATGTAACGGACGCGCTCGACGTCGCCGTTGACGAAGACGTGGATGGTATCGCCGCTCACGATCTTCACGACGGCACCGGGCAGGCTGCGCGGCCGCCCCGGCTCCTGGCTCCACGTGGGCGCGACCTGGAGGACCAGGAGCACGCAGGGGAGGAGCCGCCAGACCGCTCGCGGCACTACTTGCGGCCTTCGCTCAGCGAGCGCTCCAGGGCTTCCCGGCGGAGCCGCTCGGCGGCGAGCTGATCGGTCAGCTCCTTGAGCTGCGCGTCCAGGCGCTGGAGCTCCTCGGTCTGCTGCGCGCGCAGATTGGCCTGCTCCTGGACGCCCTTCTGACGCCAGAGCATGTCGGCGGCCACGCCGCCGCTCACCACCCCCAGCACCGTCCACACCGCGACACGCTTGACCAGAGCCTTCTTCACGTCCATGGGGAGCCTTTCAGTCCACCAGGGCGATCGCGCGCACCGGCGAGCCGTCGGCGCCCGTCACTCGGAGCGGCAGGGCGATGACCCGGCAGCGCGCCGCGCCGATCTGGTCGAGGTTGGTCAGGTACTCGATCACCGTGATGCCCTTCGGGAAGAAGACGTGGTGCGTGGTGCACTCCTCGCGCGCGATCTGGGTGCCCGGCGAGAAGATCGAGGTGCGGATGCAGTAGTCGGGCGGGTAGTCGTAGCCCACCGCCTTTACCCCGCGCGCCACCAGCCACTCGCAGGCGCTGCGCCCGGTGTAGGGCGCGTCCTTCCAGAAGCGCTCGCTCTCCACCGGGCAGCGCAGGGGCCAGTCCGTGCGCAGGAGCACGATGTCGCCGCGCTGCACGTGGCCGGCGCGCCGCTCGAGATCGGCGGCGGTCACCTCCGCGTTCTCGCCCAGGTGCGTGAGGTCCACCACCGCGGCGGGGCCCATCCACTGGTCCACCGGCATGGAGGCGATGTCGCGGTCGCCCGGGAGGAAGTGCACCGGCGCGTCCACGTGAGTGTAGGCGTGGCAGCTCACGGTGAGGACGGTGGACTGGAAGTTCGCCCCCGCCTCGTGGGTCGATCGCCGCTCGCTCGCCACCGTCCAGCGGAAGTGCGGGCCGATGGGGAAGCTCAGGTCCACCACGCGCATGGCGCCCATGGTGTCCCGCGCCCCGGCAGCTTGTCAACGTTCCCCCTTTCCCCTTATCAACGTTCCCCCTCTCCCCTCAGGGGAGAGGGCAGGGTGAGGGGGTGGCGGTGGTGAGGGGTGGTGCGTCGAGGGTGGTATAGTCCCGTCACGATGGCCGACCCGCCGCCCACGCCTCCAACAGTCCGCCGGGTCGCCGTGGTCCTCTTCGAGGGCTTCACGGTGCTCGACGTCTACGGCCCCGTGCAGGCCTTCGCGTCGACCCGCCTGACCCGCCTCGACGGCTCGGTCCAGCGGCTCTTCGAGGTCGTGACGGTGGCCGAGAAGGCCGGCCCGGTGAAGAGCGGCGAGGGCCCGACCACCCACGCGGACCATGCCTTCGCGGACGCGCCCGCCTACGACGTGCTCCTGGTGCCCGGCGGCTTCGGCACGCGCCAGGCGGTGAACAATGCGCCCCTGCTCCTGGCCCTCACCGCGGCCAGCCGCCGCGCCGCCATCACCACCACCGTGTGCACGGGCTCGGCGCTGCTGGCGCGCACCGGCCTCATGGACGGCCGGCCCGCGACCTCCAACAAGGTCGCGTGGGACTGGGTGGTGCAGCAGGGCCCGCGCGTGAAGTGGCAACGCCAGGCGCGCTGGGTGGACGACGGCGATCTCGTCACCTCCTCGGGGGTCTCCGCGGGCATCGACATGGCGCTGTCGGTGGTGGCGCGCCTGCAGGGCACGGACATGGCCCGCCAGTCGGCGCGGTTCATGGAATACGTCTGGCGCGAAGATCCGGGAGACGATCCCTTCGCCTGACGCGAGCGCGTGCGCGCTACGTGGCCTATCTGCGGGGGGCCAGGGAGCGCGGGATCGCGGGCGAGCTGCAGGTCGAGCTCCGGATCGGTCGGGAGGGCCGGATCGAGTGCGTGGTGCTGCGGCGCTCCTCCGGCTCGGAGCTCCTCGACCGCTACGTGCTGAGCGCGGTGCGGCTGGCCCAGCCGTTCGCGGCCCTGCCGGCTCACGTGCCGCCGCCGTCGCTGCCGGTGAGCGGGATGTTCCGCTTCCGGATCGGCGAGGGAGCGGCTTCGCGCTAGTCCTGGAAGATCTGCTCGGGCTGCACCGTCACGGCGGCGGTCTGCCAGATGGGGTCGCGCGCGATGCTCGAGTCCGCCCGCTCCTCCTGGGCGACGCGCACGAGCGGCAACGCATCCGCGTCGGCCTGCCACTCCCATTCCTTGGTCGCCGCGTAGCCGGCGGCGACCAGGAGGATCCCCACCACGAGGACGGGCCGCCTGATCCCTGCGCTCATGATCGTGCCTCCTTCGGTTCGAGCTCGGCTGAACGAGCCCGGACGCAGGTGCAGAATGGCAAGCGCCGTGCCACCGCCCAGGAGGTGTAAGTGGGCGATTCGAAGGGGGGTCGTGGCCGACGGCCCGCGCCCGGAGAAGAAACTACCATGTAAGACTTCTCCGCCGTCGCCAGGCTGACGCCGTGCCGGCCCTCTGGTCTCGGACCGCTCACGTGGGGTAAGGTGGGCGCCGATGTCCCCGCGCGCCGCCGCCCCCCCGCTCGCCCTGCTCGAGTCCGTCCAGAAGCGCGTCCTCTGGCTGAGCGCCCACCTGGTGCACCACGCCAATACCCGGCCGAACCCCGACGGGACCAAGGTGGGGGGCCACCAGGCGTCGTCGTCCTCCGTGGTCTCCCTGATGACCGCGCTCTACTTCCGCGCGCTGCGGCCCGGCGACATCGTGGCCACCAAGGCCCACGCCTCGCCGGTCTTCTACGCCATCGAGTACCTGCGCGGGCGCCTCACCGCCGAGCAGCTCCGGAGCCTGCGCACGCTCGGCGGGCTGCAGGCTTATCCGAGCCGGCGCAAGAATCCCGAGATCGTCGATCTCTCCACCGGCTCGATGGGGTTGGGCGCGGTGAGCACGGCCTTCGGCGCCCTCGCCGCGCGCTACGTGAGCCACCACCTCGGGGGCAGCCCGATGCCCCGACGCTTTATCGCCATAATGGGCGACGCCGAGCTCGACGAGGGCAATGTGTGGGAGGCCCTGCTGGAAGAGGCGGTGCGCGAGCTCGACAACCTGCTCTGGATCGTGGACTTCAACCGCCAGAGCCTCGACCGCATCGTGCCCGACGCCCGCCGCGGCCAGCTCCGCGAATGGTTCCGCGGCGCGGGCTGGCACGTCATCGAGCTGCGCTGGGGGTCCCGGCTGCGCGCGCGCTTCGGCCGTCCCGGCGGCGAGCGGCTGCGCGCGCGGCTCGAGGGCATGGGCAACGCGGAGTACCAGTCGCTCCTGCGCCTGCCGCCCGCGGGCGCGCGCAAGGCGGTGATCGCCACCGCGACGGGGGAGACGGACCCGGCGGTGGACCGGCTGCTCGCGGATGTGCCGGACGAGGCGGTGGGCGCGCTCGTGGCCGACGTGGGCGGCCACGACCTGGCGTCGATCCTGGAGGTTTATGAAGAAGCGGGCCGGCCGCGGAGCGGGCCCTGCGTGATCCTGGCCGACACCATCAAGGGCTGGGGCTATCCCTTCGGCGGCGATCCCATGAATCACAGCGCGCTGCTCACCCAGGGGCAGCTCGACGAGATGCGCGCCGCGCTCGGCATCGCCTCCGGCGAGGAGTGGGCCGGGTTCGCGGTGGGCAGCGCCGAGGCGGAGCTGATCCGCGGGGCGCCCGCGCCGTACGCGCCGCCGGCGCCTCGGCGCGACGCGGCGCTCGACGTCCCCGACGCGCTGGACGAGTCCTATCCCCCGCAGAGCTCGACGCAGGAAGCCTTCGGTCGGATCCTCGGCCGGCTGAGCCGCCTGCGCGTCGGCGACCGCGTCGTGACGCTCTCCGCCGACGTGTCGATCACCACGCATCTCGCGGGGTGGATCAACCGGAAGGGCGTCTACTTCCCGCGCGCCAAGCCCGGCTTCACCGCGGAGGGGCCGCAGGCGGTGCAGTGGAAGGAATCTCCGGCGGGCCAGCACATCGAGCTCGGCATCGCCGAGCACAACCTGTTCCTCGCGCTGGGCGCCTTTGGCCTCACGGCGGAGCTGTCCGGCACGACGCTCCTGCCGATCGGCACGCTCTACGATCCCTTCGTCACGCGCGGGCTCGACGCGCTCTACCACGCGCTCTATGCGGGCGGGCGCTTCATCGTGGCCGCCACCCCGTCGGGGGTGAGCCTCTCCCCGGAGGGCGGCGCGCACCAGTCCGTGATCACGCCGGGCATCGGCATCGCGCTGCCCGCCATCACCTACTACGAGCCCGCGTTCGCGCACGAGGTCGAGTGGATCCTGCTCGAAGGCCTGCGCGGTCTCGTGCGGCGTGGGGATGCCGAGAGCCTCTATCTGCGCCTCTCCACCAAGCCCATCGAGCAGGCCCTCGCGCCCGCCCCCTCGCCGGCGTACCGCGACGCGGTGCTCCGCGGCGGCTACCGCCTGATCGACGCGCGGGAGCGGCCCGGCTACGACCCGGAGGGCGACGCGGTGCACATCTTCGCGGCCGGCGTGATGGTGCCCGAGGCGGTGGCCGCGAGCCGGGCGCTCGCGGCCGACGGGGTCCACGCCAACGTGTTCGTGGTCACCAGCCCCGATCTGCTGCATCGGGGGCTCCGCACTACGCGCCCGTACGTACTCGAGCTCGTGTCCGCGGACGAGGAAGGAGTGCCGGTGGTGTCCGTGCTGGACGGCCACTCCCACGGCCTGGCGTTCCTGGGCGGCGCGCTCGGCGTGCCGCAGATCCCGCTCGGCGTGGATCACTTCGGCCAGTCGGGCTCGCGCGGCGATCTCTATCGCCACTACGGCGTGGACGCCGCCGCGATCGCTCAATCCGCGAACCGTTTGCTTGCCCGCGGCCCGGCTCCGGGGTAACATTCGGGCCATCCCCGTAGCCGCCCCACGCGCTCCAAAGGAGGAGCCCTCGATGGACAATCGCCTCAAGAATCTGGCCGAGCAGCTCGACGCAGGTCTCATCGCTCGCCGGGAATTCCTTCGCAAGGCGGCGGTCATCACCGGCGGGACCGCGACCGGGCTGCATGCCCTGAGGCGGATGGCGGCGGCGCAGCCGAAGACGAAGCTCCGGGTGTGGCTCTTCAAGAGCTACGTCACCGCCTGCAACGACATCCTCGCCAAGCACGTCGAGGCCTGGGCCAAGGAGCGCAACGTGGAGGCGGAGTTCGACTGGGCCACCTTCGGTGACCGCGAGCAGAAGTTCGTGGCCGCCATCGAGGCGGGGAACCCCCCCGACGTGGCCGAGATGAACTACCAGGGGCCGATGCGCTACCGGCCCGCCCTCCGCGACGTCACCAAGCTGGCCAAGGAGATCGCCGGTGCGCGGGGCGGGCTTCTGCCCTACGCCGATCGCGTCATGCAGTTCCAGGGACAGTACTTCGGCATCGCCCATCAGGCGTTCGGGGGTGGTCTACACGTCCGGAAGGATTTGCTCGCGGAGAAGGGCCTCAAGATGCCCAAGGTGTACGACCCCGACGTGATCGATATGGCCAAGAAGTGCCAGGACGGGTCCAAGGATCTCTGGGGGTTCGGCCAGACGCTCAACCGATGTGACGACGGCAATGGATTCATGCAGGCCATCCTCTGGAACTACGGCGGGAGCGCCTGGGACAAGGACGGCAAGCCGGCCCTGGCCACCACGTTCCAGAAACAGAACCTCGACGCGCTTCAATTCGCGGTCGACACAATCCAGAAGCACAAGATCCAGCCGCCCGGTGTCATGGGATGGACCGATCCGCACAACAACGAGGCGTACATGGCGGGCAAGCTGGTGAGCACCAACAACGGGGCGAGCCTCTACTACGCGATGGTGGCCAAGAAGCACCCACTCGCCGAGAAGACGCAGGTCATCCTCACCCCGGGCGGGCCGGCCGGCGCGTTCGTGTTCGCGGGCGCGTACAACTGGGGCGTCTTCAAGGCCACCAAGCACGCCGACCTCTGCGAGGACATGATCCGCTGGGTCGAGGACGAGAAGCGCTTCGAAGAGTTCATGAAGGTGTCCATCGGCCAGGCGGGGCCGGTCTACAAGTCGCGGGCCGAGCACCCGTACTGGAAGACCGATCCGAACTTCGATGGGATGAAGGAGAACATCCTGCGCTCCGTGTGGCCCGGCTACCCCGGGCCGATCACGCCGGCCGCCATCGAGGTGCAGGCCCAGTACATCCTGTGCGACATGGCGGGTCGCGTGGTCGTGGGTGGACTATCGCCCGCCGCGGCGCTGAAGGAAGCGCACGGGCGGATCGAGGAGATCCACAAGATGCGCGGCAAGGCGTAGCCGGCCGGCGTCGCCATGGCCACCGTCGCCCCCTCTCCGTCCCCTCTCCCCTCAGGGGAGAGGGTCAGGGTGAGGGGTGGCTTTCCCGCCGACACCGTAGCGCCGACGCCCCGGGTCCGGCTCGAGGTCACGCTCCGGCGCGTCTTCGGGCCGGACTACCGGATGGGCTTCCTCTTCGTGGCCCCCATCGTGGTGCTGGTGCTCTCGCTGGTGGCGTACCCGTTCTGCTATGCGGTCTATCTCAGCCTGACCCGTAAGTACGTGGGCATGCCGCCGGTCTGGGTCGGCTTCGAGAACTACATCCGCCTGACCTACGACGGCTTCTTCCAGCGCGCGGTGGTCAACAGCTTCGTCTTCACGTTCGGGTCGGTGGCCATCAAGACGGTGCTGGGCATGGGCATGGCGCTCGTGCTCACCTCGAAGATCCGCTTCCGGTCGTTCTGGACCGGCATGCTGCTGATCCCGTGGGTGGCCCCCACCGTGGTCTCCGCGCTGAACTTCCTGTGGATCTACGACTATAGCCTGGGCGTGCTGAACTACCTGCTGGTCAACGTGTTCGGCATCCTGTCGCGGGGCGTGGGCTGGCTCAGCGAGCCCGGCACCGCGATGGCGTCGGTCATCGGGGTCAACGTGTGGCGCGGCTTCCCGTTCTTCGGGATCAGCTTCCTGGCCGGCATGAAGGCGATCCCGGGTGAGCTGTACGAGGCGGCGGCGGTGGACGGCGCCACCCCGCTGCAGCGCTTCCGCTACGTCACGCTGCCCGGCATCCGTAACATCGTGATGATCGTGTTGCTGCTCTCGACCATCTGGACCTTCAACGACTTCGCGATCGTCTACATCCTGACCAAGGGCGGACCGGGCGGCGCCACCATGGTGCTGCCGGTGCTCACCTACGAGATCGCCTTCGGCGCCCAGCGGTTGGGCGAGGCCATCGCAGTGGCGCTCTACATGCTGCCCGCTCTGGCCTTCGTGATCATCGTGCTGTCGAACTACATGCGGAAGGGCCGGGCGAGGTGAGTCCGTTCGACGGACGAGACGAGCGGATACAAGAATGGGGTCAGCGGTGATCGTCCGGTCGGGGCGCAGCACGGTGCGGATCGAGCGGACACAGTCGGCCGTCTCCTACGCGATCCTCCTGACCTTTCTCCTGTTCGTGATCTTCCCGTTCTACTGGATGATCGTCACGTCCTTCAAGGGCGAGAACCAGATGCGCAGCCTGGTCTCGATGTTCTGGCCGAGCCCCTTCGTGACCGAGAACTACGAGCAGCTGCTCAACAAGACCGAGTTCGTGAGCTGGTACAAGAACAGCATCATCGTGGCGGTGTCGAGCACGTTCCTGGCCACCGCGATCGGGACCCTCGGCGCCTACGCGCTGGCCCGGCTCAAGTTCCTGGGCCGCGCCTTCATGGCCAGCACCGTGCTGATCACGTATCTCGTCCCGCCGTCCATCCTGTTCATCCCGCTCTACGCCCAGATCCGCAACCTGGGCATGGCCGACAGCCTCACCGGCCTGATCGCGGCGTACCCGTCCTTCACGGTGCCGTTCGTGACCTGGCTGCTGATGGGCTACTTCGAGTCCATTCCGGTGGAGCTGGAAGAGTCCGCGATGATCGACGGCGCCACGCGCTTCGGCGCCTTCCGTCGCGTGATCCTGCCCCTGGCCGCGCCCGGCCTGCTCGCGAGCGGGCTCTACGCCTTCACCCAGGCCTGGAACGAGTTCCTCTACGCGCTGGTCTTCATCACCAACGTGAAGCTGCGCACGCTGCCGGTGGGCCTCTCCACCTTCATCACCGGCGACGTCTACGGCTGGGGCTACCTGATGGCGGGCGCGGTGCTGACGACCTTGCCGGTCATCGCGGCGTATATCTACCTGCAGAAGTACATGGTCGAAGGGCTCACCGCCGGGAGCGTGAAGGGGTAGGCCGTCTGGCTTCGCGGGGGGGCGCCTGGCGAAGCGCCGACTCGATCAGCGCTTCCAGCATGAAGCGGGCGACGGCTTCCACCTCGCGATAGCTCGCCCCCCAGATGTCCCGCAGCACCACGTACGACTCGATCCCGTAGACCAGCGACAGCGCCTTGAGGAGCCGATCGTAGGCCTCCGGCCCCAGGGTGGAGGCCAGCGGGGCGGCGGCCCGGTGCAGCATGTAGCGGCGGTGGCCCCGCCGGTAGGGCTCTTCCTCGAGGATCCCCATCCGCTCGAGCGACTCGTGCTCGAGCGCCAGGTGCAGGGCCGCCCGCATGTGCGGCTCGAACCGCTTGAACAGCGGGAACGTCTTGTCGAACAGCTCGCGCACGCGCACGAGCCCGTCGGCGGCGGTGGGCTCGAAGCGCCGCACCGGGGCCAGGCTCTCCGCGACCACCGCGCTCACGAGCTTGCTCCGGCTGGGGAAGTAGCGGTACGCGGTGGCGCGCGAGACGCGGGCCTTCACCGCGAGCTCCGGGACCGAGGGAATGCGCCCGCGCCGCACCAGGGTCATCGCGTGGCCGAGCAGCAGGCGATAGGTGCGGGCCTGCGGGCCGGAGGGGCCGGTGTCAGGGGGAGGCGGCGCTCTCACGGCTCGCTACTGTGAGCGCAGGAATGCCGGTTGACAAGAGGGGAGGGCATTTTCTAGTATGACCCACCCGTGTGAGACAGGTGTCTCACAGAAGCCGGAGCTGCCCAGCGCCGCGCAGCACCCGACCCGAGGCGGCGCCGCTCCCGTAGGAGGCGGCAATGACCAGCGTTCTGTTCACGAACGTCCGGATCTTCGACGGGACCGGCGCCCTGCCGTATCCGGGTGAGGTCCTCATCCAGGGCAACCGCATCTCCCGCATCTCGCGCGGGGTCCGGGCGCTCCCCACCGCGGGGGTCACCACCGTGGACGGCGCCGGCGCCACCCTCATGCCCGGCCTGGTGGAGGCCCACACCCACTTCTCCTGGAACGACCAGCCCGGCCTCAGCGAGATCCAGCGCATGCCCACCGAGGAGCACATCCTCTGGTGCGCCCACATCGCCAAGCGCTACCTCGACATGGGCTTCACCTCCTGCATCGGCGCGGCCACCGCCAAGCCGCGGCTCGACGTGGTCATCCGCAACGCCATCGAGTCGGGCCAGATCCCGGGCCCGCGGTACCTGGCGGCCAGCCAGGAGATCACGGTGCCGGGCGGGCTGGGCGACGAGACGCTGCCGCACCTGCCGTATCCGGAGTTCAGCTTCGGGGCCATCGTCAACGGCCCCGAGGAGATGCGGAAGACGGTGCGCATGTTCCTCAAGTACGGGGTGGACACCGTCAAGCTGAATCTCTCCGGGGAATACATCGCGGGCATCCCGGCCGAGCTCACCCCGATGACCGAGGAGGAGATCGCGGTCGCGGTGAAGGAAGCCCACGTGCGCGGCAAGCGGGTCTCCGCCCACGCGCGGTCGGCGGAGGCGGTGAAGCAGTGCGTGCGCCACGGCATCGAGATCATCTACCACGCGAGCTTCGCCGACGAGGAAGCCCTCGACATGCTGGAGGCCAGGAAGGACTACCACTTCGTCGCCCCCGGCATCGCCTGGCTCATCAACACTTCGTTCAACGCGGCCCCGTGGGGGATCTCGCCCGAGTCCGCCAAGCAGATGGGCTACCACCGCGAGCTCGAGGTCGCCTGCGAGACGCTCAAGAAGATGCACCGGCGCGGCATCCGCATCCTGCCCGGCGGGGACTATGGCTTCGCCTGGATCAAGCACGGCACCAACGCGAAGGATCTGGAGTACTTCGTCAAGTACCTCGGGTTCACCCCGATGGAGTCGCTGCTGGCCGCGACGCAGCTCGGGGGCCAGATCATGATGCGGGGCGACGAGCTCGGCCAGATCAAGGAGGGGCACCTCGCCGACCTGCTGCTGGTGGACGGCGATCCGGTGGCCAACATCGCGGTGCTACAGGACGGGGCGCGGCTGCTCGGCGTCATGAAGGACGGCGTGTTCCACAAGGATCCTCAGAAAGGGCCGGCGCGCGGGCGCCTGAGCCGGCCCGCCGCGTGAGGACGGGCCGGAACCCCGCGTGACCACGCAGTTCGTCGAGCGCATGGCGGTCGAGACCGATGGCAGCGGCGAGGCCGTGCTGATGATCCACGGCCTCGGCGGCACCTCCAACGTCTGGACCCCGGTCCTGCCCGCGCTGGATCACCATCGGACAATCCGGCCGGACCTGCCCGGCTCGGGCCGCTCGCATCGGGTGGAGGGGCCGCTCTCGATCGAGCGCTTCGTCCAGGCGATGCAGCGCGTGTGCGCGGCGCTCGGCCTGGAGCGCGTCCACGTGGCCGCCCATTCGCTCGGGACCATCGTGGCCTTTCACCTGGCGGTGGCGGCGCCGCGGCTGGTGCGGAGCCTCGCCCTCTTCGGCCCGCTGCTGTGCCCGCCCGACACCGCGCGGCCGGCCATCCGCGCGCGCGGGGAGAAGGCGCGCGCGGAAGGGGAGGCGGGCATGCAGGCCATCGCCGACGCGCTGGTGCAGGGGGCGATCTCGACCGAGACGCGGACGCGGCGGCCGGTGGCGGTGGCGGCGGTGCGGGAGCTGGTCATGCGCCAGTGCCCGGACGGCTATGCGCGCTCTTGCGAGGCGCTCGCCGACGCGCAGGCGGTGGAGGTGAGCAGCATCGAGTGCCCGACGCTGCTGGTCACCGGCGACGAGGACGCGATCGCCCCCGCGCAGGCGGTGCGGCAG